>ENA-ORNT01001723-ORNT01001723.1-human-gut-metagenome-genome-assembly--contig:-NODE-1723-length-14290-cov-25.699684_pt1 | contig 14290 bp, 9 predicted proteins | sample MGYA00242120_ERZ509032 | MGnify/ENA primary metagenome ERZ509032 (study PRJEB26280, sample SAMEA2338729) | human gut metagenome | biome: human gut; feature: human-associated habitat; material: faeces...
TTGACGAATTTTGTATAAAGGTTGTACATACGATGGTTTGAACTTAATGTTTTGATCACCACTAAGTTACTAAAAAAAACCAGCGATATGTACAACCTTTTATTCATATTTATCAACTTAAATTAATTCCGCCAACGGGTACTTGTAAGTTTTTCATATCCCTTAGAAACCTGCGAATAAGTACCTACAAGTGCGTCAACAGTCTGCTGTGTTGTTCCTCACCAAGAGAACTTGAAAGGTTCAGAATACGTAGAGTAGAATGAGAACGAACCATTGTTCTTATTACCGCTGAAAGTAGACTGATACGCAGGATACAAGCCCAACTGTGAATTTGCTGCAGTCTTAATATAATACCAACCTTTTTCTACTTTCACTGCATTCAGGAAAGTCGGCTTACCGTCAGAACCTACAGAGAATGCCAAATCATAACCATCGTTTCCATACCATTTAAGCAGCTTGTATGAACCGTCGCTATATGCTACCAAAGTAGCTTTCCATTTATAACTCTGTATACTGCAAGTACCTTCGGCACGCCATGATTCAGTTACGGGCACAGGCCAAGTAAATGTGATATCCTTACCATTATAAATCTTCATCTTACCAGAAGTGCTGTTGCCGCTGAATGAAGAATGATAAGTATGATGTATTGTCAAGTGGTGAGTTGCATCAGTTTTTACATAATACCATGAGCCGTCATCTTTATAAGCGTTAGTAACAGCAACGTTACCACCACTTGTTACAGAGAATTCCAAATCGTAGCCTTCATTGCCATACCATTTAAGTATGGTGTAAGAGTCGTTGCTATATGCCACGATAGTAGCTTTCCAAGAGTGTCCGGCACCATCATCGAATGTACCTACTGTACGCCATACTTCTCTCTTTTCTACTTTGAATTCTACTTTGGCGTATTCTGAATCGCTATAAGCCTCGCTTGTAGAAAGAGACTTAACTCCTAATTCGTATTCGCCAACCAATCCGTAAAGAGCTACTTCGGTATCGGTAACAGTACCGCTTTCTAATACCTTGTCGGCACCTTTAAGCTTAACGTAGTACTCGTACTTCTTAGCGTGCTCTACAGATTTCCAACTAGCAGTAGTAGTAGCTCCAGATGTAACTACTGTAACTTCCGGGGTTCCCAACTGCACTATAGCCGGAGTAGTAGCTGTAAGATAAATAGGCTCAGAAGTTTCATATCCGCTTCCGTAAGCTCCATACGCCCATACCTTCAATTGGTATGTAGTGTTAGGCTGCAGATTGGTAAAAGAAGCGGCAAGGTCGGTTGTAACACCGCTTTCCACCAAATTCCCATCCGGATCGCTCAGCTCATAAGCATACTGCGAAGCGTTCTTTATGGCTTTCCAAGTGAATGACAACGAGCTGACGCTCTGTGAGAGCACTTCGACATTTGTCTTGTCTAATTTGCCATTGAGCGTATCGTCATCATCGCTGCACGAAGAGAAAACTCCCATGCAAGCGGCAGCCAGCAGGAAGATACCTCCTGCTCTGCGCATCATGTATTTAAATAAATTCTGTTTCATCTTTCTTTTTAATTTTCAGGTACTTCAATGGTACGGTCGGCTGTATTCCAATAGAAATTAATGATAGCATATCGGTAAGACTTATTGTCTATCCAAATGTTATCTGTCATCTGTTTACCTCCACCGCTTACATAATTGAATTCGCTCATGTAGTTAGAATAGAAGTTAATGTAGTTTACTGTTGTGTCAAATACCGGCAACTTCCAAGTAGCGAAAGAAGTATTATCATGCATAAACCACCAGTAGCTACCGATAGCCTCTTTTCCTCCGTCCATGTAATTGCTTACCGGTTCCAAACGACCTACCCATGTATTAGGGTCGGTAGCCGAGAAAGTGATGTTAGCCTTGGTAGGAACGATAGTGAACTGCATATCGATACCCGAACCCAAGTAATCTTCGAAACGGAAACGGTTCTGACCTTCCAACTGATAGAAGTTAGCGTTATGGAAGATTTTGTTGTTATACTTATCGTTGATATTGGTGAACCAGAACTGTACGTTCTTCGTAATCTGTCGCCAGCTTGAAACATATACTGATGCGGCATATACGTCAGAACCTTCTACCTTCTTATAAGGGTCTGTGAAATTCTCGTCCAAGCGGATAGAGAACTTACACAACTTCTTTTCTTCAATTCCTGCATATTCTACATTCAAAGTTGCGGTAGATTCTCCGGCTTCGAATTCTACAGTAGCTGGAATCTTAAAGATATCGTCTTTATCTACCACGATAACAGGTATAGAAGCAGCATCGTCCGACTGCAGACGCTTTACCTCAAGCTGCAATGTGCTCGATTCGGCAACATCTTCGGGAGTAAATACATACTCAGCCTTGTTATTTGCCGAGAAATAGGCAGTCATGTTATAAGGAACGGGTTCTTCTCCTCTTTGGTATTCATCGTCACTGCATGAAGACAGGCCCAAACCTAATCCGATGACGGCCATATAAAAGAATGTATTGATTTTCATCATATCTTTCATTTCTTTGAAATTCATATTAATAGATTATTGCGCCACAATAGCACTCGATGGGTCTGGAGCAAGAATGATAGCTTGGTTATAAGTTAATTCCGATTCAGGAATGCGGTAGTTCATCCACGGAGCCACATATCCTGCGTTAGAATTCAAGCGTATAAAGTCAGTCTTGTAGTTGGTACCGTTATAGTTACGAGTTACGGCCAAGCGTAAACGCTTATAGTCGAACATATTGATACCTTCTCCCCAGAACTCGATACGGCGCTGTACCATCAATGCCTTATTGAAATCTTTCAGCGTAGTAGCCTTGCAAGTATAAGAATTATCGGTATAACGATACTTATTAACGAACTCCTGCAATGCAGCCGCAGCATTTGTTACGCTCTGAGTGTGAGCGATGGCTTCGAAATAATCGAAATACATCTCTTCTACACGCATCATCGGGAAGTCGCCTATAGAACCTGTTTCGCGAGAAACCAACGAGCCGCTTCCCGGACGGAACTTGATGTTAGAGTATGCAGGAAGTTTCTTCCATGTAGCGTCGGTAAGGTTTGTTTTGTACTGTGAAGGAACAGCGCTCTTTCCAGCGTCGGCAGGAGCTACCCAACTGTTCTTTCTCCAGTCGCCGCTACCTATCTGGTCGTACAATGACTTGCCTATACAACGGAAGAAATTATACTGGTTGAATCCCCAAGTAGTCTCAGAAGCCAAGATACCGATTAACTGATGCCAAGTGGTATTGTTTACCTGTTCTTTTGAAGTTACAGAAGCCCCCATCAACCAAGAAGACTGCGGAGTGTTGAAACCTGTAGTGGGGTCTGTCCATTCTTCTTCGGTAAGCGGTGTATGGCCTTTTATCGCTTTCTGAGCATATTCGGCTACCTTCTGATAGCAGTCGTTTGCAGAAGTAATGCCCAATACTCCGTATCCGTCTGTATTGGCGTCGGCTTCAATCTGCTTAGCCAAGTCTTCGGGTGAGTTTTCAAAGCGAGTAGCCATAGTCAACCACAAGCGGGCTTTCAGTCCGTAAATAACGTTTTGGTCCATATAGGCGATGGTAGACTGCTTATATCCTTCCAGACATTCTTCGGCCTTGTTAAGGTCGTTCATGATGAAGCGATACATAGTATAGAACGGAACACATGGGTTGTTCTTATATTCGTTTACAGTCATATTTTCTCTCAGGATAGGTACTGTAATACCCATTACTCCATCTTCTTGTGCAGCATTGTCCAAGCGTTCTACACCTGTGGGGCGGAATTCGAACAAGCGGGCCATATCAAGATAACTCAAAGCACGGAATCCGTAGCCTTGTCCTAAGCTGGCTTTAGCGTTAGCGTTTCCTGTGGCAGCCAAATCAGAAGCCATCACAATTACGTTATTGGCGTTCTTGATAAGGTGATAATAATATGAGAAAGAGTAAAGAGCCACGTTCAAGATTTCAGAAGATGCTCTTTCGGCAAATTTCCACATATTATATCCGTCATCGTTTGCCGGAAAGTCTTCGCCGTAAAGTTCGCGTACATACATCTGGCAAGTATAACCCCAGTCGAAGTCTCCACCGCTGTATGTGCTCTTGGTTACTATATAAGCCGGCAAGCTGTTTGTCATGTATTGCAACGACTGGCTAGAACTTGATACCTGTTCTGGAGTAGCCATGTCGGTTGGAAAAGTTTCTTCAATGCACCCTGTAAAGCCCAACATAGAAGCGGCTCCCAGTGCAACGAATAAACGATTCATATATTTTTTCATATTCTTAGTTTTTAAATTATACAATGAATCCTATCAGAATGATACTGTAACACCGCCTGAGAATGTACGCATAGCAGAATAGCTTGTGTTAGAGGTTGTACCCCAGAAGCTTCCGCGTGGGTCGAAACCTTTACGCTTGCTCCAGTAGTAGAGGTTTTCGCCTGATGCATACAAACGGATGCTGCTCAAGCCCAACTTGTTAGCCCAATTGCGAGGTACTGTGTAACCGATGTTGATGTTCTGCAATGACAATGTTGTAGCGTTAGTCAAGAAACGGTCTGAAGTATAAGCTGAGTTGTTATCGATAGTGTTGATAGCGTACTGGAAACGAGGGATGTTTGATGTGGTATTTGTTTCAGACCAAGCTTTAAGAAGGTCTTTATGGAATGCCTTACCAGTGTTGCCCGGAGCACAGTTGCTCATCAATGCTCTATATCCAGAGTCGATAGCCTTACCACCGATGTTATAGTTTAAACTTACAGAAAGGTCGATGCCTTTATAGCTGAAGCTTGTGCTCAAACCACCGTAGAGAGCAGGGTCTGAAGATCCGCAGTTAAAGTATGTAGCTCTTGACTGCTCTGTAGTTGTAGTCAACTCGCCTGTCTTAGAGTCTTTCATATACCATGTAGATTCACCTTTTTCGTTTACTCCGGCATATCTCTTCAAACGGAATGTGTGCAAAGGAAGTCCTTCGCCAGTAAAGTAGTTACCGTTTACATAACCGCTATATCCATCAAGAGTACCGTTCTTGTTGTCTTCGTTCAGCATCAACACCTTATTCTTATAGTGTGTAGCGTTCAAATTAACAGTCCAATTGAAGTCTTTTGTACGGATTACATTGTAATGCAAGTCAATTTCGACACCTTGGTTCAACATATCTCCTACGTTATCGTAAGAACTGAAGTATCCGCTTGACAATGGCACGTATACGATACAAAGCATATCGGTAGTTTTACGACGGAAGTATTCAACGCTACCTGTAAGGCGGCTCTTGAACAATTCAAAATCGACACCGATATTGAAGTTACTGTTGGTTTCCCAAGTGATGTTCTTGTTACCTACTGTGCTCTGTACGAAAGCTACCTGACCGTTGAAGTTCTTCAGAGAGAAGGTATCGGTATATCGATAATCACCGATGTTATCATTACCCTGCTGACCCCAAGATGCTTTCAGTTTCAACATGTTAACCCAATCTACTTTAAACCACTCTTCTTTGTTCAAAGTCCAAGCGCCACCAAGTGAGTAGAAGTTACCCCAACGATGGTCTGGATGGAAACGAGAAGAAGCGTCACGACGATAAGAAGCTGACAAGAAGTATTTCTCATCGAAGTTATACATAGCACGAGAGAAGTAACCTTCTGTATTGTAAAGTGAGATGTTACCACCGTTATCTTCTACCTTAACGGCACCATCCAATACTTGGCTCTCGAAGAATGAGAACATGTTCTGGCGGCTACCCCAAACGTAGTTGTAGTTATATTTATAATTTTCGTGTCCGGCCATCAATGTGATGTTGTGGCGACCAATCTGAGTAATGTAGTTAGCAATCTGCTGGAAGTTTACAGAGTATACCTGCGAAGCTGTCTGCTGTACATAACCGCCCGGATATGTAAGTGATGTAGCTCCGTAGAAAGGCTGAGAAGCAGCAGTTGTTTTATCTTCCTTATTGCTGACTGTTCCGTTTACTGTAAGTTTAAGTCCCTGGAACGGAGTGATATCGGCATATCCTGTCAAGGTCATCAAGTTAGAATATGTCTTGTTTGTATTCAACTGGTTTGTCTGCAACGGGTTAGAGTTAGGAAGCATAGTAGACGGACGTTTCTGTCCACCGTTAGCGCCCATACCGTAGTCGTACATAAGTCCGTGTTCGTCGGTCATGATATTTCCTTCTCCATCGCGCATATATACAGGATAGATAGGAGCCATATTAGTAGCCATACCAAACAAAGAAGCTGTACCGCTACCTACATTGTGCTGGTCTGAATGAGTGAAGCCCATGTTAGCGCCGATACGCAACCATTCCTTAGCCTGATAATCGGCTTTGAAGCGGGCAGTGTATCGCTGATAGTCTGAATTATAAACGATACCTTCGTTCTTTAAATATCCAAAAGAGCTATAATAGTTCAATTTCTGACTTCCACCAGTAATGCTCAAGTTATATTCCTGACGCAATGCCTTGCGGAAACCTTCGTCCAACCAGTTGTCGGGCATGATAGTGAATACTTTACCGTTATAAGCTACACGGTTACCAAGAGTAGCGTGCGGGTTAAGTTTTCCGTTTGTACCAATCAAGTTCTCACCGCTAGGCACTGAGAAGATCATATATCCCAAACCACCTTCAGAATCAGGCTTACCCATAGCGTTATTAGCTGCAGCGTGAGCTTCGTACGGAGTCATGCCCTTATCGCGGATATTACTGTTATATAATGCCAGATAGTGCATTTCGTAATATTGAGCAGGATCTTTCACGTAGTCGTATTCCTGAGTGGCACGGCTGTTAACACCCCACTTAGCGTCGAGGGTGATAGTAGCTTTTTCAGAAGTACCTTTCTTGGTAGTAATCATGATTACACCGTTGGCACCACGCGCACCATACAAGGCGTTAGAAGCAGCGTCTTTCAATACAGTGATGCTTTCTACGTCGCTAGGGTTCAAGTTGTTCCATCCACCATCGTACGGAGCACCGTCTACAATGATAAGCGGTGAAGTACCTGCGTTGATAGAGCTAAAACCACGGATAGCTATGTTAAAGCCTGCGTTTGTAGGGTCACCACTGGTATTTGTCATCTGCAAACCGGCTACCTGTCCTTGCAAACCTCCGGCAACACTGGTTACCTGACGCTTTAACAAGGCATCGCCTTTCACCACAGCAGCCGAACCGGTAAACGAAGATTTCTTCTGCTGACCGAATGCTACCACCATGACTTCTTCCAACTGCTGACTATCGTTACGCATGGCTACTTTAAGCTGAGGCTTAACTCCCAACTCTACAGTCTCCATACCTATATAAGAGAATACCAACTTATCGGTTTTCTTCACTCCAGTAAGAGCAAAATTACCGTCCAAGTCGGTTACGGTTCTGTTTGTAGTTCCTTTAACCAGGATAGAAGCTCCGATAACCGGCTCGCCGGTTTCATCGATTACAGTACCTGTTACGTTTATGCCTTGTGCAATTGCTTGTCCTACGCAGAACAGCAGCATGAACAAGAATAAATAGCATTTTGTTTTCATACTTTCCATTATATAAATTTCTGCGCAATCTGTTTACTTATCCATACCGAACTTAGGCAACACAAAACCGATGCCCGCATCGTCAGACCACAACCAAATGTAGCGCACGTCTTTCTTTAATAAATAGATTCCGGTTATTTTCTCCATTTCCACACCCATGTTTCCGGTAAGCTTTCCGTCTACTTTAACAGCTTCGGTAGGCAAGTTTTCCAGGGTAAGTGTAGTATAGTTCACCCCATCGTCGGTCATGATGGTAAATGTCTTGGCCGAAGGATTGCAGCTGTACAGGTGTGTATCATTATCGAATGCCAACCAGCTCTGACCGTCGCGGTAGATACCCATCTCGGTAGATGATTGGATTTCGGAACGCTGAGCTTCGAGGGTGTCATCGTCGCTACAAGCGAATGCCACCATAGCGCACAATGCCAAGCAGATGTATTTTAATGTTTTCATATAATCTTTCTTTGAAGGGTTTACATATTACATATATACAGTTACGTATTTAACGAAGTATTCTTTCGTTCCGTCGGCACGAGTTACTTCTGCCTGAACGCGACGAAGACCTTTTTTCAGTTTCAAGAAAGGATCTGAAACCTTTTCGCCGTCTACTGTCCAGTTTACTTCGACTGCATCAGTAAAGTCTGAGAGTAAAAGCAATACCGGTTCTGTAGAAACGCATTTCTTAGCAGAGATGCCGATGCGCGGCAATGCAGCAGAAAGAGCCGGAGTAGAAACCGACAACTCATAGCTGGTACCGTTACCGATAATTACTACTGTGTATTTAGCACCCGGAGTCAAGTCTGACAGATGAACGATAGGTGATTTAACTTCTACCGACTGTTCTTCTTCGTCACCTTCTTTCTTATAAGTTACTGTCCACTTAGAAGCCATATCGTCTTCCCACTTGATAACAGCATCGCGCTGGAATGCCTGTGCAGTAACATCGCTGATAGCTGATGCGTGCTGTGAAGCAACGAAAGTAACAACCTGATTGCCAAGAGTGATATCAGTAAGTTCTACTACAGTCTGAGTTCCTGCACGTGATATGAATCCGGTCTTAGAGTTACTCTTAAGTGAAGTAACGCTGCTTGCACCCGGGAAGAAGCAATGAGAAGGAACGTAGCGTGCGGCTTTTCCGTTTACGCTTGCCGAGTTAGAATATACCATCCAGGCACATTCGCTACCTTTCACGCTGTTTACGTTATTGTACATCCATTTAGCAGACTGAGTGTTATCGATGTGATGAACAACCAATCCCCAGGCTGTTCCGTCGGTTACCTTATAATAATTCAGATAATCGGGGTTATCCCATACGTTTTTCTTAGTACCGCGGCATTCCAACAAGAAATAATCGCCTTCGGTTCCTGTTTTAACCAGATAGCCCTCGCCATCTACTACAGATTTAAGGGTATAGTTACCTGCTTCGCTCAGTTCTTTCGGCTTAGCCCATCCCAGCATCCAGCGTTCCAAGATACCAAGTGCCGGCGGTGTGCAACCGTCGTTCAAGTTCATACCATATCCCATCAATGAGAAGAATCCGTTGTCGGCACCTGCACCATTGGCATCACCGTCAGCATCGTAAAAGTCGGGCAAGCCTAAAGCGTGACCAAACTCATGGCAGAAAGGAGCCATACCAGTCATGCTGATACCTGCATCGCGCTTACGCAACTCACTTACGCAAGTAAAGCCGTAAAGCACGCCTCCATCCATATTGATACCATTACCCAAAGCTCTGTGCTTAGGCCATATACCGTTAACATCGCTACCGTCGTTTCTTGTACCTCCTGAGAAGATAATGCAGATATCTCTGATAGCTCCGTTTTCAGTGAATTGAGTAAGATTTACTCCATCAGCCTTTGCCAAATTAACGGCATCAGTCATCATGTTGGTGACTTTTGTTTCGTCTAATCCGCTTTCGGTAGGAGTTGCGTATTCAGAACGTTTGCCTACTGTGTATACGCCTTTTACTACAAATTTAGGTTTGAACTTACCATTCGAGTTGTCCATGTAGAACTTTCTAACACTTCCGGTAGCGTTGTTTGCCGTATAGCTATCGGAGTTCAGCATCTGGTCGAAAGCTTCCTTAGGATTTTCCACTTTAAACGGAATGTCTTTAAACTGCACCAACAGAACCAGGAATTCTTTTTCACCTTCGGCTTTGAAGCGTGAGCTTGCCATCAATGCAGGAGCACCATTCTTATTAGTAGCGGCACGCGAAACGTTTCTGGAAGCAGCCATAACCTTCTGGCTCTGTGTCCGAACCGGCAACACACCTTTCGAAGCGGCTACCGCTTGGCGTTCAGCAGCACTAAGCTTATTTAATGGTTTAGCTTTGATGCCTGTAGAAACCAACTGACCTTTGCCGTTAAGTTTGGCAAAGTAGTAATCTCCATCGGCACCGCCTACCAAGGTGTACCCATCGGCGGTCATGGTGTAGTTGTAATACTCATCTCCGTAAATACGGATTTGCAATTGAGTACCGTCACGTTGAGTTACGGTGATTACGCCTGGTCGTGCAGGAGCAGCGAATACAGACGGCAGACAGGTACACATGCAAAGCATAGCCATGCACAGACCTAACTTTAGAGACATTCTCTTAATCATACTTTTTAATTAATGTTTACTGAATAATTGATAACTCTCTGATATTTAAGTTTATATAACTTTATTTCTTCGTTTGGTAACTATTCATGCCCATAGGGGTGCTGAGTAGTTACATTGGATACGCCAAAGGCTTTATTTTCTAAAAAAAACTATTATCTTATTTCATCCATGCATTTAACGGAAGAACCCAATTAAAGGGGATGAAATCCCTGTTATGGAATGTGTTCACTGAGCAACTCCCACGTAGACGTTCATTTAATATCTGTCTGTTTCTTTTTTTGGTTTTTTAGTTTGATAATCTGTTTACTTGCATTTGTAAATGAACTAAGTGCTTTAGTCCATTATATTGCCTTGCAAAATCAATAAAAAAAATGATAATCACAAATGTTTTTGAAAATAATATGAAAATATTGTAAAATGTTTTTGGAAAAGAGTATTTGACGTGTTCACTTATCGAATCTCTGGTGTACTTTTGCGCAGGCGATATTTGTATTTTGGGTGTACAGGAGTCGGTGAGTGGATTGTTTTGGTTGCAGTATGGTGAGGTTTGTTGACTCAATGCCTTCTGTCATGCAATACCCTCCGTCATATGATGTTTTGTTATATCACAGTAAAGTTTCAGTACGTGAAAAAATCTACCATATATGCCAGATGGCTTAGGTATGAGACATGACTCTGATTGCCGCTTAGGCTGCTTAACGGATCTTCTCCCCATCGGTCACTATCATATTTACGCAATTCCGAAGACCTGATGATTTGGATAAGTTTATCAATGTTACGCAAGTTCTCCTCTTTTGTCTCAGGATATAATGACGATATGTTTGACAATGCTGCTGAAAGCATAGAGCAGGAATATAATGCCCATTCGCCTTGTAACTGCTCATCTATTCCCGATGGCATTTCATCTAAGACTTGAGAAGGTGACACTACAAGTGTTTCCACAAGATAGTCGCGACGTTGAAGTATTTCTTTCTTTTCCCCTTCAACGCTACCATGTCCCTTACATCCCCAAGACACACTTAACATCTTGGAAACTATCAGAACAAGCATTATAGAGAATGCAATAGTCAATCGCTTTGTTCTTTTGTTATTCTTCTTTTTTAGCCCTCTCTTCGATAGTTTGACTACTGTGAAACAGATCGCTCCATACATTGGCAAAAATAGTGCACTTACCATTCTGCAATACGTAAACTTCATTAACGACAAGCCCATTGGTAGAATTAAGTATGCACTAAATTAATTCCGCCAACAGGTTAAGAAAATTATATTTTAAATTGTCTAATGCCATGATAACATGGCAAAATTTGCCAAAACTGGTGGATATTATCAATCATTTGTTGGCAATGATACCCAATTCCCAAAAATGTCATCCCATTCTTTAGGAGTAAATTTTTCAAAACCGCTAGAGTCAAAAAAAGTGTATTCTCCGAAATATACTTTATTGTCTACACTGTAAAGGTCAATTCTAACATGTGGTATTCCTTGTGAAAGCTTCCTTGCAATTTTTTTCATCTCCTCAAAAGTTGCTGGAAGTTCAGGAGTTACAGGATTGTTCATGCCTCCTTGAGTGAATGGCAAATGATTCCCCTCCATGTCAAAATAATCAAAATAAGTACGGTGCCTTGAGAATCTTTCGCTTGCAACCAAAAACACCTTAGGCTTACCATTAAAACAGTAAAATTTATAATCACGTAACTCTCCACTTTCATCAACCATAAAATTCTCAGCTAAAATCCTTGGCTTAACATTTTTATATGGCCATTCTTTAAGATGCTTATAAATACTTGTTTTTAATGAAGAGTTCAAACGTTTTGCTGCCGAAGATTTATCAAATGCGTTCTTATCACGACAAATTACAACACCTCCGCCACCACCTCCATTAGTTGACTTTAAAACGAAACTATCAGGAAGTAAACTAAAATCAATGTCATCAAATTTGTCCCAAACACCAATTGTCGGAATGACGTATTCTTTCCCGAGTATTCTTGTTGCGATTCTCTTGGCTTCAAATTTGTCAACCATTAGTGTATATTCAGGTTTCCTATTATATAATTTTAGCCACTGAAGTTTCTCATTGAATGTCTTGGGAGTTTTTAAATCCAAGCAACATCCCATCTTTAAACGGAACATTATTTTTAGATACAAAGCATCAGGAAGCCATGTACCAAAATGTGTAAGAATTGCTAAGCAGAGCTTTTGTGGTTCCTTAAAGTAAGTGATTAATTTTTGCATACTATATTATTTTTAATATCTACATTTTATATACGACTTATTTTTTTTACAATTTTTTGTACAACCCTATCGGTACGCTCATTGATGTCATAAAGCGGATTATATTCAACTAAATCAATAGACTTTACAGTAGTATTATTTTTTAGAATTAAATTCAAGACTTCATGCAATGCTACTTCTGTTATTCCGCCCTCTTCTGGTACCCCCGTGCCAGGAGCTATTGATGGGTCAAGTACGTCTATATCTAAGCTTATATGGATTTGCTTGAATCGTGACATAAAACCGCTTATTGCCTCCAAAGCCCCAACTATATCCGAATTAATAACGTCACTCGGTATTCTTGAGATACCATGCTTATTAATTAACTCTATCTCATATGGGTCAAGACTTCTTGCGCCAACATACAGTATATTCTCAACTGGCAGAATGTTCTTTGTATATCTTCCAACATATTTGGCTTCACCAAATCCCATCAGGTATGCCATATGCATTCCATGTATATGGTGGCTTGCTGAACGCTCTGCAATATTGCAATCCCCATGAGCATCAAGATAGATAACGCCGACTTCTGAGTTGTGCTTTAAAACACCAGCAATAGAGCCCCAAGAAACAGCATGATCGCCTCCAATTGTTATCACCTTCTTATCAGAAGACAAGGCAGAATGAACTGATTCACAAATATTGCAATTTACCTTATCAATAGCATTAAAGAACGGCATTAAGTTATCATCACCTGGCTTTTCGTCGGGAATTTGTATACATGAAAGTTCTTTCAAACCTTCGTTTTCAAACAATTGAGCTAAACGGAAAGCTCCTACATCTGGACCTTTCTTACAAGCTCCATACCATTGCGGAGCAACAATATAATTCATAAAATGTTACAGTTTTGATATAATCTGTTTAAGTGCAAACACAAACCTGTCATGATGCGACTCACAATTGATATTGTTAAGCATCCAAGTTTTTTTACGTTTAGATATTACGGACGGTAGAAGACCCATTCTAAATAGTTTGTTTAAGACCCTATTCTCATAAGGTTGCAGCATTGTATTATAGAATTCTGTCGTAGACATATAATACTTATCACATTCATCTTTCAAAAGTGAAGGATTTTTTATTATATTATTAAATATGTCTATTTCTTTCAGAAATGCAACTTTGTCCGTCATTAAAGATACCGCAGCTTTCTCATTACACTGTGTATAAGGGTACAATTCATAACCAATACCATCTGCTGTAAATTCAAGCATAACCATATATCCTTCATTCCAAGAACAATTTCTTAGTTCTTCTTCGTCGAAACAGAAATTACCCAGTCCATAGAATATAGGCTTGCCATTATAGTATTCATAGCCACTGTAACAATGCTGATGATGGTTAACCACTGCATCTGCTCCCGCGTCTATGAAAAAACGATAGGTTTCTACCATACGAGGTGATGGCAACTGGAACATTTCGTGTCCGCCATGTACTATCACAAGAACATAGTCCGCAATATTCTTAGCCTTATAAATAGCATAGAACTGACGTACGGGGTTAAGAGGATTAGCACCAGCTTCTGTATCTGTTGCTATAGTAAACTCATGCTCACAACAGTTGATAACGGCAAGTGTTTTTCCGTCCTTTTCTATATAAAAAATCTCTTCTGCATCCTTTAAGTCTTCTCCTACTCCTACAACATCAAGTCCTTGGTCTTTACAACATTCCACAGATTTATGAAGCCCTTCGGTTCCATAATCAAGAATATGGTTGTTTGCCATCGTTACACCAGTGAATCCTGCATAGCGTACAGCCTCAGCAGCTTCTTTGGTGCATCTAAGATTTGGACCACACTTCGGTATTGGCTTGTAACCAGTCTCAACTATTGGGCTCTCAAAATTAACGAACGAAAAGTCTGCCGACTTTATTATTTCTCGAATATTCTCAGAGAAAACTTCAGAAAATTTCTTGTTTTCTATTTGT
>ENA-ORNT01001727-ORNT01001727.1-human-gut-metagenome-genome-assembly--contig:-NODE-1727-length-14246-cov-11.553097_pt1 | contig 14246 bp, 9 predicted proteins | sample MGYA00242120_ERZ509032 | MGnify/ENA primary metagenome ERZ509032 (study PRJEB26280, sample SAMEA2338729) | human gut metagenome | biome: human gut; feature: human-associated habitat; material: faeces...
ACAGTTACGCCTTATACCGTATGTATGTCTGCCCAACCTCTGCCCATCGGGGCTTCCGGTATGGGTATAGACGTTACAAAGGTAACACTTTAACCATGAAAACCACTTTATTTGACTGGTTAAGTATTATTTTAAGGTCTGATTTAACATTATTAAATATAAATATGTCAAAGAAATCCACTTTGCGTATTTTTCTTGCTAAAAAGAATCTTATCCCCTTTACAAAACGGTTTGAATCTTCAGAAAATCTCGTTAATTTGCTTGAATCACGAGGTTTACAAATTTGTGATAGAAACAAAGCCATACAGTACCTTGACAACATTGGTTATTATAGATTGTCAGCTTATATGTATCCTTTGTTGAAGATGCCCAAGACAGCACATTTTTATAAGAAATATGACCGTGGATAAGATTGCCAAACCAATCAAAGTCCAATATCTATTCGGAACGGCCGGTGGAGTTTCCTTGAGCTTGCGAAAAATGAAGTAGGTATAAGGTGGAAATGCAATGCCCTTATACGAGGAGGTCTCACGGACGTACGGTGGTGTGAGAGGCCGGTAAACATGAAAGTAGGAGATAAACACCTATGATTAGTGTTTACCTCCTACTCGATTATTAGTAAATAGAATTTACTTCTTCAAAATGCGAAGTTTGTAAGTTAATGGCTGTTCTGGAACGCAGAAGGTGCGGAGTGTGCCTACATCTTGTCCACATGAAGCGTTGCCCACGCCACGCATAGCAGCGTCGAGGTGAAGAACGGTGTAAGGACGAGCCTGCATTTCCCAATAATGGTTGGCATTCATTAGGTCAGCGTCTGTATAGGGAAGGGCTGAGAAGTTTACCTTACCTTCTGTTACTATCTTAACGCCAAAACCTGCCTTATCAGAGAGAGTGAGTTCGCGCAAACCTTCGCGGTTGCCTGTGCTTTGCGGCTTCATATTGGGTTCTACCATGTCGGCTATGGTCGTAGTGTAACGTCCTACCGTAACACCGTCGCAGCGATCGTTGGCATTCTCCCACGGGCCGAGCGCATAATAGTCAACCTTAGAGAGTGAAGAGTCGAGCATGCATACAAGACCTGCGCGACGCAACTCCGTTGTATGAGGTGTGAAACGTGCCGCTACGTCTACCATTCCTTGTGGATAGATTGTGTAGTCAATTTCTGTGTCGCAGAGCGAACCCTTACGTACAGTCTTCACTACCGTGTTGCCGTTCATCTCTTCTACTTTGATTGTACCCTTCGGTTGCAAGCCATTGCTCGTATTGCCAAAGCGATCGTTCTCTATCCAACGGTGGTTGCTATATTCAAAGCCTTCATTATTGGCGATGATGTTGCGACCGTCTAATGCGAGGGCCGTGAGGCGAGCAGTCTCGTTGTCGAACGTTAATTGTACATTGCTATTGCCAATAATCGTCTTGTCGAGCGAGAGTGTTTGCAACATTTCGGGAGCTTTAGCATCTTTCTTTACTTCTGCTAAACGACCACGTTGGCTGAGTTGGAATTGCTTCAATGCCACTTCATGTCCTGCAGCAGCATAACGTTGTGCAGCGCGGAAGACCACGTGGAGTGTAAGCATTACCTCCGTGCCCATTGTCTCTGCCTTTTCAAGATTAGCCTTGCCTAACTTTAAGGTAAGTTGTGTGCTTTCGCCAGGAGCAACAGAGGGCAACTTAACGCTCTTCGTACTAACTATATTGCCATTCTTTACCACGTCATAGACGAGGTTCATGTCTCGCAAGTTTTGGAAAGCATACGTATTGCGCAGAGTGATGGTAGCTATATTCTTAAGCTTATCAACCTTATCAAGTGTAAACTTCACAAATTGGTGAGCGGCTTTCACCTCCTTGAGTTTGGCAGTCTCTTGGCGCAAACCATTGATGATACCGTTGCAGCAGAAGTTGCCTTGGTGAGGGCCAGGGTAGTCATAACCTGTTGTGAGACGATAAACGCCTTGTTTCATCTGTTGTGGGTCGAAGATAGATTGGTCTACCCAGTCCCAGATGCAACCACCAATCGTTGCATTAGAGTTTTCGATAGCGTCCCAATATAGGTTTAAGTTGCCAATGGCATTACCCATAGCGTGTGCATATTCACAGATGAACATTGGCTTGTCGAGGTTCGACGTATTGTCTTTCATCCAAGCCATACCAGGGTACATCTTAGAGTAGAAGTCAGAGTAACGTTCGCCACCGTAAGGCAAACTAATGCGTGTACCTTCATAGTGTACGGGACGTGAGTCAAGGCGTTTCGCTGCTTCGTAGCAATCCTTAAAGTTTGCACCTGCGCCAGCCTCGTTACCCAAGCTCCACATCACTACGCAAGCATGGTTGCGATCGCGCAATATCATGCGGTCAATGCGGTCAACGAAGGCAGGTATCCACGACTGACGGTCAGAGATGCTTTGGTTGGCATGGTCCTCAAGGTCAGCTTCATCGACGGTATAAAGACCATAGTAGTCGTACATAGCGTACATGCGTGCATCGTTCGGATAGTGTGAAGTACGAATGGTGTTGATGTTGTTTTGCTTCATCAGCGTAACGTCGCGCAACATCTCGTCTACGGTCACGGCACGGCCGTGCTTAGCAGAAGTGTCGTGACGGTTAACGCCCTTTAAGAACACACGCTTATCGTTTACATAAAGCAGCGAGTTCTTTATCTCTACCTTGCGCAAGCCGACTTTGGTAGAGAAAGCCATTTCGTCGTGCCCTTGTTCGTCCTGCTGAATGATACGCAGTGTGTAAAGGTTGGGAAGTTCTGCACTCCAAAGGTCGGCATTGGGAACGTCGAGCGTAATCGTAGCCTTTGTACCATTTGCGCCCTTGAGTTCTACATCGTCTTCTTGTATCTCGATGCCCTTAGGACTGAATATCTTGGCTGTCACCTTCTTGCTACCGCTGAGGTTGTCGCGATTGTCAAGCGTGAGTTCTACTTTTACCTTGGCCATACCAAGACCGGTGTTGTCGTCGATGTCGATGTCTGACGTTACGTAGTGGTCGCGTACGGCCATTTTGGGTGTATTATAGAGGTATACTTCGCGGAAGATACCACTCATGCGGAACATATCTTGACACTCAAGGTAAGAACCGTCGCTCCATCGGAACACTTGTACGGCTAAGCGGTTTTCTTCGCCAGCCTTAAGGTACTTCGTTATGTCGAACTCGCTCACGTTGTTGGAGCCTTGCGTATAACCTACGTACTGGCCGTTCAACCATACGAACGCAGCTGAGTAAATGCCACCGAAGTGTATGAATGTGCGTTGGCCGTTCCAATCGGCAGGAACGCTGAAGGTGTGAACGTATGAGCCTACGGGGTCGATGCCATAGTTCTTGCCACCGTCGTTAAACCCTGGACGCGCTTTGATAAAGGGTGGCGTGTTGGCGTGAGGATATTCTACGTTGCAATAAAGTGGTTTGTCGTAACCTAACATCTCCCAGTTAGAGGGCACAGGAATGGTGTCCCACTGGCTTACATCGAAGCCGTCCTTCCAGAAGTCAAGGGGACGCTGTGAGGGTTCGGGTACGAAGTGGAACTTCCATGTGCCGTTCAAGGGCAAGTAGCGACTGCTCTTAGGAGCGGTCCATGGAGTGTTGTAGTAAGCCTTGTCGGCTAACATCTCTTGCTCTGAAGCGTAGGGCATGAAAGTAGCAATGCCTGCTTCTTTATTCTCACCAAAGATTGTTTCGTCTTCCCAATAGGGTGACTTGATCTTGGGCTTCTCTACTTGTTCGAATCTCACCCATGCGGCTTGGTCTTTGGCATTATAAGCCACCAACTTGAGTTGTCCGTCCTTGAGTGCATACATCTTCTCAGCCTTAGCCTTGTTGCCAGCCGAACGAATGATGTACGTGCCAATGTGGCCTGCTACGGGTTCGAATACAAATTGTGCATTGTTCCACACACCGTCTTGTGCTGGCCATTGCAAGATGTAGTCAATAGAGGCATTGGTGCCACCATCGTCAAAGTTTTGGGTATAGAAAGCATTGCCAATGACGCGACGGTCGAGATCGAGCATCTTGACGTTCCAATATTGACCACGATTTATCTTGTCTACCTTTTCGCCCACAATATGGGCATTGTTCTCACCTGAGTCGCCATTGCCCAACACCCATTCGGGGTGTTGCACCGAACGAATGCGATAGGTCAAGTCGGCATCAAATCCTGAGTGGGCAGCCTCCTTGATAGAGAATTGTGCAGCCTTGTTGCCAGCAGCTTTACTCTTTTCGATGAGTACTAACTTATTGCCTTGTACGGCAGCGGCCATAGTGGGGCGGTTGGTCGGAATGAGGTTGACGTACTGGCCGTCAGCTACGACCTTCCAAAGTTGGGCTTCGTCCGAACCATTATTTTCACCTAAGGCTAAAGCATCGCCTTGTGTGCGAATGGCCTTATTGGTAAAGGGATTAATCATGCGCCACGAACCAGAGAGCTCGTTGAGCGTAAAGTGTTGGTTGGCGTTGTTGTCGTTTTGCTTTGTAAGGTCTAATCGGCCTTCTTTGCCAAAGTCTACGACTTGACCTTTCAAGGCTGACACAATGTGATAGAGTTTGCCTTGCTCAAACTTTTGCGCCTGCAAGCTTGTCATGCTCCAACACAACGTGAGTAGCACGATCAACCAACGACTGATAAAGCGTTTTTGAGTCATTTCGATTGATTTTTTAGTTGACGAGTTCTTGGGTTAACAAGTTGACGAGTTAACGGGTAAGTTTGTCTTTTTATTAAATGCTTGTTGATATTGTTCATCATTAAAGATTTAAGTAGAAAACAAACTTACCTGTTAACTCGTCAGCTCGTTAACTTGTTAACAAAAACTCTTGTCAACAAATTATGATAAGAATAATATGATAGCTTGTGCTACCAAGATACGTAAGAACATTGATAAGGGGTAAACCGTAGAGTAACCAACTGAAGCGGCATCATTATTGGCCGCTTGGTTGGCATAACCTAATGCGGGGGGGTCGGTGTTAGAACCTGCGATGATACCCATCAGTGTGAAGTAGTTCAACTTGAAGCGCCAACGTCCTACAAAGCCCATGATGAGGATAGGAATAATGGTAACAAGGAAGCCGACCCAAACGTAAGTAAGTCCATCGCCCTGAACTACAGTGTCCCAGAAGTTGCTACCAGCCTTAATACCTACTGCAGCGAGGAAGAGGATAAGACCTATTTCGCGCAACAAGAGGTTGGCTGAAGTAGTGGTGTACGTTACCAAGTGGAACTTATAACCATAGGCACCAGCCAAGATGGCGATAATCAGCGGTCCACCAGCCAAGCCCAACTTCAATGGAGTGGCCATACCAGGGAATTGGAAAGGAATGCTACCAAATATGATACCTACCAAGATGCCCAAGAAGATAGCACCTACGTTGGGGTGGTCAAGACGTTTCACTGAGTTACCCAAAAGGCGCTCTACGCGGTTGACATTATCTTCAGGACCAGCCACCATCAAGCGGTCGCCAATTTGAATGCGCAATGAGCGGTCGGCGAAGAGGTTCATGCCCTGACGTGTAATACGCGTAACGTTCACGCCATACATAGAGCTAAAGTGCATCTCGCCAAAGGTCTTACCGTTTACCTCAGCTTGCGTTACCAAAATACGCTTTGATACGATAGGAGCCTTTTCGGCCTGCCAGTCTACTTCTATCTCTTTACCGATAAAAGCAGTAGCGGCTTCAGCATCGTCCATAGCACAAACGGCATTCATCTCGTCGCCAACGTGCAGCACGGTGTCTCTGGTGGGTGAGAATATCTCCTCGTTGTGCTTAAAGTGAGTACAAACGAAGGTACGACCCAAGAATTGGGTTAGTTGAGAGAAGGTTTTACCCTCCAAGGCTTTGTTTTCGACACGGAGTGAGAGGTGGTGGGGCTTAGCGTGCGGATTGTCCTCTTGCGACATTCTGATTTGCTCTTCCTCCTTTTCGAGTTTGATGCGGCAAATGTAGCGAATGGCAATCGTTGCACCAATAATGCCCACGACGCCTAAGGGGTAGGCGCAAGCGTAACCTGCAGCAATGTTCTGTCCATGCATGTCGATGCCCAATGTATTAATAGCTTCTTGTGCAGCACCCAAACCAGGGGTGTTAGTCACCGCACCATAGAGCACACCTACCGCCATAGGCAGACTTGTGGGATCAGTGGTGTCGAACACCAAATAATACAATCCAAGCAACACGGCAACGTTAAGCAACACGATGCCAACAGCTACCAAGTTCATTTGCACACCGTCTTTTTTAAACGATTGAAAGAAACTGGGGCCTACTTGCAAACCGATACAGTAGACGAAGAGTATCAGTCCGAAGTCCTGAATAAAGTTCAGCACCTTTGCTGGACAAGCATATCCGCCGTCAGGGTCGGTTATGCCCATGTGGTGGTAAATGTGTCCCACCACAATACCTGCGAACAACACGAAGGTAACGCCTAACGATACGCTTCCCATCTTAATCTTGCCCAGCACTACGCCTACGGCAATGACCAAGGAAAAGAGCAACACGATGTGCGCCACAGAGTCGGTCGTCGAGAATAGAGATGAAAACCAATCCATGGTTGTAAAAAGAAAGATAATTGTTATTGATTGATGATTTTGTTTTGCAAACTATAATATAGCCTTTTATCTTGTAAATGAATAGATTTGAGGCAAACTTATGCATAGCTCTGCAAATATAGGCAATGTTTTGTTATTGGCAAAATGAACGTGAGCATTAAGTCGCGTAAGGACTGGTAAACTGCAATTTGTCACTCTTCCACCTTGCAAGATTCATATAGCTTCTTGTAGAATTTGTGTTTGCAAAGTGTGTCTTTAGCTCCGAGAATGATGAGTTTAAAGCGAGCTCGTGTAATGGCAACGTTCATGCGACGTAGGTCAGAAAGGAAACCTATCTGTCCTTCATCGTTAGAACGAACTAAACTAACTAATATTACATCGCGCTCTTGACCTTGAAAGGCATCTACCGTATTCACAGTTATCTGTTTACGTAGAGGGCGAAGATAGTCGTCGCGTTTAATCAAACTTCGCAGGTATTGCACTTGCGCTCGATAAGGCGAGATGATACCAAAGTCAATACGTTCGTTAATTAGACGGGTGCGCCCTATGCGTTCAGCATAGTTATGAAGGGCTTGCAGCGTTAGGGCTGCTTCTGCCTTATTGATACGTCCGTAGTTGCTACCAACAAATTGCTCCGAAGCTTCTGTGGGTGTGTCAATCCACACCAAAGAATTGTCCAGCTCATCGAGTAAGGAGCGATGGCGTACTTCGGGGGCAGCCTCTAATTTACCACCATAAAACCATTCACTTGAGAAGCGCATCAGCGTTTCGTTCATGCGATATTGCACACGGAGCATTCGCACCACTTCTGGCTTGCTTTCCGCTACTTGTTCCATTAATGTGCGGCCTAACCCTCCGCGCATGGCTTCTTGGCACTTAATGGTTGGGGGCAACTGTTGGTGGTCGCCCGCAAAAATGACGCGGTCGGCCTTTTGCAACGGAATCCAACAAGCAGCTTCAAGTGCTTGAGCAGCTTCATCTATAACCAACGTATGGTAATGTTGCCCGACCAGTAATTGATTGGCTGCACCTGTGAGTGTACAAGCAATCACACGGCTTTGGTCGAAAAGGGCATGACGAATGTGCATTTCAAGTTCATCTGCGCGTTCGCGTAGGCGAGCCACTTTCTGGTGGAAGTTTTCGGGACGTCCCTTTCGCGGTTGACTATACAGTTGGCGAATGCTACGTCTGATTTGCCACAAGGTAGGATAATCGGGGTGTGACTCAAAACGGTGTTCGTAGGTGTTGGCTAACATGCGTTCCGTTACGCGGCTTGGATTGCCAATACGCAAAACCGATATGCCACGGTCAGAGAGTTGTTGACATATCCAATCAACGGCCGTATTGCTTTGTGCACAAACCATCACTTGCGGTTCACGTCGGAGCACTTCACTAATGGCTTCGACCAAAGTGGTAGTCTTACCCGTTCCAGGAGGGCCATGAACAATCAGTACGTCCTTGGCTCGTAGCACATCACGCACTGCTTGTTCTTGCGAAGCATTGAGCCAGGGTAAACGTAAGGGTATGGCACTTTCTGCTCCCCAACTTATAGGTGCTGCAGTGTGGAATAGATCACGTAGGGTTGCCAGTCGGTTCCCTTTTGCCTCTATAACGTGGTGTAAGGCTTCGAACATCACGCGATAGGCATAGTCGTCGAAGTGGAGTTGTATGCCTAAGCGTTCAACACTTAATAGTTGTGCTAAAGCCGTTTCATTAGGCAATTCTACGACCATACGATCTTCTTCCGCATAACTTACGGTAGCTTGAAAGTTAAAGTAATGGAGTAAGCCTGTACCGTCTTGCGAAAAGAAGCACACTTGTCGTCCATACTCAAAGTTGTGTTCTATATCGGTATCTGACGAACGGGTGATTTCAACGACAAAGCGGTCGAGCGAGTTATAATAACTTCGCCCGACCGTAATCGGAAACCAGCAATCGCCTCGTTTCACCTTTCGATCAATGCCCATCATTTCTGTGTCACGTTGAAAGGACTGCTTTTCGTATTCATATTCCTTCTTGAGCAATTTGAGTTGCTCGAGAAGTGTGAGTTGCTTCATTTCTATCTTTATTTTTAGAATATTTTCGTTAAGCCGAATGAGCAAAAGAAAGCTTGCTTTCATTTTGCCATGGCGAGAAAAGGTGCACGAAAGTGAACAATTTTTTTAAACCTTTCCCCCCCCTCTAAGTAGGCTTTTAATATAAGCTAATTGGGAACATCTAAATATAAACTATTTTGAATGCCTACTTAACCTCCTAACCCTCACCTATATTCTCTTCGTTCGACACTGATGCCAATCATAGCATTGTTGCCAATTTTAAATTCGGCAGCAGCCCCAAATCGGCTATCGGGTTGTGCAAAGTAAAAGGGGAAAGGGTCTGTACGGAAACGGCCAAATAATCCATTATTGCGGGGCAGAAAAGATTTTTGGCCATAGGCATAAAGGTTGATGTTATCATTCACTTTATAAGCCAATACCCCTCCTATGCCAATATCAGTACGTTGCCACGAGCCCCATTTAAAGTTCGTGGCCGTTAAACCTACAGCCACTGATAGTTTATTGGTAATGGGATGGACATAAGCGAAAGCAGCCGTTTGTCCAAATCCCACCCCTTTGGGAGCGTGCTTGCCAAGTCCCGCACTCATACTCATGCCAAATTGTGCGTTAAAGCCCTCATGCAGTCGCCAGCCAAAGTCGTTATATCCATAGCCATTTATGCCATAACCACCCAATGAAGTGGTAGGCGTGTTCCAAGGAAGGTATAGCTCATTGGCCTTTTGCCCTGCTAATGATAGGGAATCGTGTAGCAATGAGTCGCGATAGATAGCCCTTTGTTGTTCTATAAAGGCATCGTTCCATTGTCGGTGTTGCATAGGATCGGTGCTTTGTGCTTGTGCACAGGGCAATATACCGATTAGTATGCCTATTATAAGTAAGATTCGTTTCGTCATATTTTCGTATCAATAAGTAATACTGCAAAAGTATATATTTAATACGAATGCATTGTACTAAAAGCTATTAATGATTGCTATAAACTGCAATTTGGTTGTTCGACAAATTGCGGTTTATCCCACCATTTAACAAAATGCTTTTTGAAAAAAGCGGTACTTGCGTCCAATTTTGTAAATTTGCCCTATGATAGACCCATTTGCCCCTACATACGAAGCCGTACCTGAGGCTGCGACGCAAGCACAGCCTGCCGCACTTTCACTCTTTGAACTCAATGCGCGTGTGCGTGCCATGCTTCACCACACACTGCCCGATTGCTATTGGGTAGCAGCAGAAATCAGCGATTTGCGTGTGGCCTCAAACGGACACTGTTACATGGAATTGGTGCAAAAGGATACGTTCAGCGGTTCGTTAGTAGCCAAAGCACGTGCTATGATATGGCGACAGAACTATGTAATGGTTCGTTCACATTTTGAGCATGCCACGCAGCAACGTCTTGTGGCTGGCATTAAAGTGTTGGTGTACGTTTCCGTAGAGTTTCACGAACTTTACGGCTACTCACTTAACATCGTCGATATTGATCCCACCTACACGTTAGGCGACTTGGCGCAACGCCGACAAGAGATTATCCGCCAACTGCAAGACGATGGGGTGATGGACTTGAATAAAGAGTTACCCTTGCCGCGCGTACTGCGTCGCATTGCAGTCATATCGAGTGCCACGGCTGCGGGATATGGCGACTTTTGCAATCAATTACAACAAAGTGGCTATGACTTTACGCTGAAACTTTTCCCCGCTGTGATGCAAGGCGATAAAGTGGAGCGCAGCGTTATTGATGCTTTAAATGCCATTGCTGCAGAATGCGATGACTGGGACGTCGTGGTAATTATTCGTGGTGGTGGCGCGACTACTGATTTGAATGGCTTTGAGTCGTATCTTTTAGCTACCAATGTAGCACAATTTCCACTACCTATCTTAACGGGTATTGGTCATGAACGCGATGATACAGTGATTGACCTCGTGGCCAACACGCGACTAAAGACGCCCACGGCCGTAGCGGCATTTCTGATTGAAAGACGTGGCAACGAAACGGCACTGCTACAAGGACTGAAAGAGCGACTGCTGACTGCGGTTCAACAACGGCTTGTGGCCGAACAAAATCAGATGAAGACCTTGCAACAACATCTGCAATACGTTGTCGAGCGACAAACCGTCCGCCAACGTCAACAGTTTGACGCGCTGGCTCACCGTTTTGAATTGGCTTCAACACAATATGTAGGTCGCCAACGTCAACAGTTGACGCGCCTCGCACTGCGATTGGAAGCTTTTACTCAAACCGATTTACAACGCGAAAGGCAACGTCTACAGCAACAACCGCAACGCATCGCAACAGCTATCGAGCGATTGCTCTTGCAGCGCCGTCATCAGTTAGAATTACTTCAACGTAGCGTGAAGTTGGCAGGCCCTGACCGCATCTTGGCCATGGGCTTTAGTATTACAACGCATGAGGGAAAGGCCGTTCGCAATGCTGAAGAGGTAAAACAGGGTGATGAATTGACCACCACCTTTGCTCACGGCAGTGTAACAAGTATTGTAAAATAACCACTTTTATGGCTAAGAAAGAGACACTTACCTACGAAGCCGCCATGGAACGATTGGAAACAATCGTACAGGGCTTTGAACAAAATACACTTGAACTGGACCAACTCACCGCACAGTTGGCCGAAGCACAAGAGTTAATTAAATATTGCAGCACCAAACTGCAACAAGTAGAAACCGACGTAAAGAAAATACTCAACAATGAGCAAAAATAAATTGGCGAAATTTGCCGATATGGAACGTTATCCTCACGTATTCCAAGCGGCCGATGTGGCTGTTAACGATGAGCCTTTTGCAATGAAGGGCCGATGGCACGAGGACTTTTTCCACAATGACAATCCTATTGTGTTGGAACTCGGCTGCGGCCGTGGTGAATACACAGTGGGCTTAGGTCGACTCTTTTCCAACAAGAACTTTATCGGGGTGGACATCAAGGGAGCACGTATGTGGACGGGCGCTACCGAGTCGCTCAACGAGGACATGAAGAATGTGGCCTTTCTGCGCACACACATTGAGTTTATCGAACGCTTTTTTGCTCCTGGCGAGGTGGCCGAGATTTGGCTCACTTTCTCTGATCCACAGATGAAGAAGGTGACGAAACGACTCACTTCTACTTACTTCATGGCGCGCTACCGCCACTTCCTGCAAGACGGAGGACTTATTCACCTTAAGACGGACAGCAACTTCCTCTTTACCTATACCAACTATATGGTAAACGAAAACCACCTGCCTGTACTCTTTCGCACAGACGACCTCTACCATACACTTGAGGCGGAACAAGATGAAGAGGTGAAGCAAATCTTAGGCATTCAAACTTACTACGAACAGCAGTGGATTGCACGCGGACTGACGATTAAGTATCTGAAATACCAACTACCCCAACAAGGCGAATTGGTGGAACCTAACGTTGAAATCGAACTCGACGACTACCGCAGCTATAATCGTAGCAAACGCTCTGGACTCACAACAAGTAAATGATTCTTTTTAAGTTGACAAGTTGACGAGTAGACGAGTTAACAGGTAAGTTTCCGTTATTTAAAACAAACTTACTTGTCAACATGTCAACTTGTAAACTCGTCACCTCGTCAACTACTAATATACAAATCAAATGCAACTATATCCCAAACTCATAACTGACGCCTTGGCGCAGGTGCGCTATCCAGGCAATGGCAAGAACCTCATAGAAGCAGGCATGATAGAAGACGACTTGCGCATTGATGGCATGCACGTATCCTTTTCTATCATCTTCGAAAAGTCTACCGACCCTTTCATGAAGTCAGTCGTTAAATCGGCAGAAGCCGCCATTCATACTTATGTAGACAAAGGCGTAGAAGTAGAAATTAAGACGAAGTCAAACCAAGCAGCACGTCCCGAACCGGGCAAGATGTTGCCACAGGTGAAGAACGTCATTGCCGTTAGTTCAGGAAAGGGCGGTGTCGGTAAGAGCACCGTAGCAGCCAACCTTGCCGTTTCATTGGCTAAGCTAGGCTATAAAGTTGGTTTGCTCGATGCCGACATTTTTGGTCCTTCAGTGCCTAAAATGTTCCATTTAGAGGCCGAGAATATCTTTGCTGAGATGAAAGACGGCCGACAGGTACTCATTCCTGCTATGAAGTATGGCATTAAGATGTTGAGCATTGGCTTCTTTGTTAATCCCGACACGGCTACACTTTGGCGTGGTGGCATGGCTTCAAATGCACTGAAGCAACTCATTGCCGATGCTGATTGGGGCGAATTGGATTACTTTGTGCTTGACACGCCTCCTGGTACGTCGGATATTCACCTCACGCTCTTGCAAAACTTGGCCATTACAGGTGCCGTTATCGTTTCAACTCCCCAAGCTGTTGCATTGGCTGACGCTCGCAAAGGCATTGATATGTATCGCAATGAGAAGGTGAACGTGCCCATCTTAGGTATGGTGGAAAACATGGCATGGTTTACTCCCGCTGAGTTGCCCGAAAATAAGTACTACATTTTTGGCAAAGAAGGTGTGAAGCGTTTGGCCGAAGAGATGCAAGTGCCTTTGTTAGGCCAGATTCCTTTGGTACAGAGTATCTGCGAAAGTGGCGATGAAGGAGAGCCTGCTGCCGTAAAGGACAATACGATTACGTCATTGGCTTTCCAATCTTTGGCCGAAGCTGTGGTGCGTGAAACAGAAAAGCGCAATCAGGAGTTACCTGCTACGCAGATTGTTGAAATGAAGAAGTGATCTTTTAGTTGACAAGTTAGCGAGTTGACAGGTTAATAAGTAAGTTCATTTTTTAGTGGCAACTTACTTGTTAACTTGTTTACTCGTCAATTTGTCACCCCAAAATAAATAGAAGAATGCTCAAAATAGGAGATAAAGTACGCTTTCTAAACGATGTCGGAGGCGGTACCGTTTCAGGATTTCAAGGAAAAGACATCGTATTGGTAGCTGACGAAGACGGCTTCGAAATTCCTACGCTCATTAGTGAAGTCGTAGCTGTCGAAACTGATGACTACAATATAGCCAAAGTAGTAGCAGGACAGAAGAAGAAAAAAGAAGGCCCTATGCCTACCTCTGTAAAAAATGCTTTGGCTGTAAATGATGACGATGAGGAGGAGGAAGAAGTTGACATTGCCGACACCCTGGAAGAAGGCACTCAGATTCAATCCTTTCCATCCGAAGCTGAGAGAAAACCCGAAGAAATGCTCCGGATAGGGAGAACCCTTTATGACCCTATCTCCGTCATCTATAACCTTGTAACCTTTTTCTCCGGGCTTTTGCTGATCCTTGTAGATGAAATCTCCTGGGTGTGGGGTAGACGGGTAGAATACATAGCCGTCCGCGAGCATCCTGTCGATTTTTTCCTGCGTGGCGATGCAGTCTACCTCGCGAACATACCAATTCCATATGCCATGTCCTTCGAGAAGAATCTTTTGCCCGGAATAGGATGCTACGTCTCCCTGATACTTAAGCACTTTATTGCGGACGAAGGAATAATTTCCGGATATGCCATAGCTGATGTCTCCTATGTGATCCTTCCAACCGAGCTCGATTTCAAGTCCGCGATTGCGGACAATTCCTGCGTTCCTATACGGTGCAGCCATGCCTCCGAGCACTCCCGGAATGTTAGTCCTCACGAGTATGTCCTCGGTCAGTTTGTCATAGACGTCAGTAGTCATCGAGAGGCGGCTT
>ENA-ORNT01001729-ORNT01001729.1-human-gut-metagenome-genome-assembly--contig:-NODE-1729-length-14239-cov-5.181190_pt1 | contig 14239 bp, 10 predicted proteins | sample MGYA00242120_ERZ509032 | MGnify/ENA primary metagenome ERZ509032 (study PRJEB26280, sample SAMEA2338729) | human gut metagenome | biome: human gut; feature: human-associated habitat; material: faeces...
AAACGCTGTGGAAAAAGAAAAATTTCTTATTACTATAAATAATGAGGATATGAGATGAAGATTGATATTAATAAAGACTTTGAAAAAGCCTTTCCAGACGACCTTTGGAAGGGCTTTACTTTAAAACAGATCATAACATTTAGCGTTGGTCTTATCATGGCAGCAGGCACGATAATCGCACTATGGGTTTTTTTAAAGATTTCCCCGGTCACAGGCAGTTATATTGCAATCCCTGTCATGCTGCCGATCTGTTTCATCGGTATCTACGAATACCAGAACCATTCCCTGTGGGCGATGTACAAAGAGATGCGGTTTTACAGGGCAACTAAAAAACTTACTTATGGGGCGGAAGAAGCTCCGAAGACAGGCAGGATATTTACCATGCACCATCCTGCTGTAAAAAAGAAAAAGAGAAAAAAGAGGGCGAAAGTTGTTGATATTCAGATTATTGTTTGTAACTTTGCACCCGATTTGGGCCAATGTGCCCATTTCGCAGTACAATTCACATAAAGTCTAACTTTATTAATTCATTTATTTTTAACTATTTATGATTGATTACAAGAACGTACAGCCGTTGGACGACTTCAACTGGGACGAGTTTGAGAGCGGTTCCAAGGCTGGCAATGGCGAAGGCGAACTGACCAAGGCCTACGACGAGACTCTGAACAAGATCCAGGAGCACCAGGTGGTTGAGGGTACCGTTATCTCCATCGACAAGAAGGAAGTCGTTGTCAACATCGGCTACAAGAGCGATGGTATCATTCCCGCATCTGAGTTCCGCTACAACCCCGACCTCAAGGTCGGCGACAAGGTAGAGGTCTATGTCGAGAGCCAGGAGGACAAGAACGGTCAGCTGGAGCTTTCTCACAAGAAGGCTCGTCTTCAGAAGAGCTGGGACAACATCAACAAGGCCATGGAGGGTGACGAGATCATCCAGGGCTACATCAAGAGCCGCACGAAGGGTGGCATGATTGTTGATGTATTTGGCATCGAGGCCTTCCTCCCCGGCAGCCAGATTGACGTTCACCCCATACGCGACTACGACATCTTCGTCGGCAAGACGATGGAGTTCAAGGTCGTCAAGATCAACCAGGAGTTCCGCAACGTTGTCGTCTCTCACAAGGCTCTCATCGAGGCCGAGCTGGAGGCTCAGCGCAAGGAGATCATCTCTCACCTGGAGAAGGGTCAGATTCTGGAGGGTACTGTCAAGAACATCACGACCTACGGCGTCTTCGTTGATCTCGGTGGTGTTGACGGACTCATCCACATCACCGACCTCTCTTGGGGCCGCGTGAGCGATCCTCACGAGGTAGTGGAGCTCGACCAGAAGATCAATGTCGTTATCCTCGACTTCGACCAGGAGAAGAAGCGCATAGCCCTCGGTCTGAAGCAGCTCACCCCGCACCCATGGGATAGCCTCGACCAGAACCTCAAGGTCGGCGACCATGTCAAGGGCAAGGTTGTCGTCATGGCCGACTACGGTGCCTTCGTCGAGATCCAGCCGGGCGTCGAGGGTCTGATCCACGTCTCCGAGATGTCTTGGAGCCAGCACCTGCGTTCCGCTCAGGACTTCCTGAAGGTAGGCGACGAGGTAGAGGCCGTCATCCTCACCCTCGACCGCGACGAGCGCAAGATGAGCCTTGGCCTGAAGCAGCTCAAGGAGGATCCGTGGGAGAACATCGAGGTGAAGTACCCCGTTGGCAGCAAGCACACCGCCAAGGTGCGCAACTTCACCAACTTCGGTATCTTCGTAGAGCTCGAGGAGGGTGTCGATGGCCTGATCCACATCAGCGACCTCTCTTGGACAAAGAAGATCAAGCACCCGTCAGAGTTCACGAAGGTGGGCGAGACGATCGACGTGGTCGTCCTCGAGATCGACAAGGAGAACCGTCGCCTCAGCCTTGGCCACAAGCAGCTGGAGCAGAATCCTTGGGACACCTACGAGACGATCTACAAGCCGGGTACGATCCACATTGGCAAGATCACGGAGTCTATGGACAAGGGTGCCGTCATCACCCTCAACGAGGGTGGTGAAGGTTTCGCTACGCCGAAGCACCTCGTCAAGGAGGATGGCACGCAGGCTCAGCTCGGCGAGGAGCTGCCGTTCATGGTCATCGAGTTTGTCAAGGACTCTAAGCGCATCATCCTTTCCCACTCTCGCACGTTCGAGGATGTGAAGGACGAGCCGCGCCGTGAGAACAATCACCGTGGTGGTGGCCGCCGTCAGCAGCAGCACCAGGAGACCGCTCAGATTCAGAACGTTGTCGCTGGCACGTCCCTGGGCGACCTCGGCGTACTGGCTGACCTCAAGAAGCGCATGGAAGAGGGTAAGTAATCCCCCCACATGATATTTTTGTACTAACAATGGGCCGGAGCGACTTAGTGCGCTCCGGTTTTTTGTTTCCTGCCATACAGGTCGATATGATCGCTTTCCTTGACCAGCTGGCTGGAAGGGAACAACCCCGACCACCCTATCCCTCTATTTTCAGGACGAACCATAAAAAAGGCAAAATCTAACCAAAGGAAGTCTAAAAAACCATAGGCGATAGGCCGACTTAGAAATATTATGCTTACTTTTGCGCAAAATTGTTACAGGAGAATATGAACCACAGTATACTGGCGGTCGCCATGGCCGCACTACTCACGTTTGCGCCCTGCGCCGCCCTGGCGCAAGACCACGCCCCCTCAGCAGCACAATCCACCGAGGCCGCAGCGCCAGGCGATCCAGCAGCAAAAACAACTGCCAAACCTGCAGACGCAGCAGCCACACAAACGGATCTCGCAGCCGACAAAGCTCCTACCACACAAGCGGACGACGCCACAGGATCACAGGCTCAGCAGGACGACGCCCTGGCTGATGCTGGCGACGCCAACGAGGCCACCATGGCCGAAATGGAGAAGCAGGGGCAGAGCGGCGAAGGCAGTGGTTTCCACCAAGTACTGAAAACGAAGTTTATCGAGGGCAACGCCGGCTTCATGTCCCTCGTCTCCCTCGCACTGATTCTCGGCCTAGCCTTCTGCATCGAGCGCATCATCTTCCTGAGCCTCTCCGAGATAAACGCCAAGAAGTTTATGGCCGACATAGCCAGTCGCATCGCCCAGGGCGACATCGAGGGAGCCCGCCGCCTGAGCCTCGACACTCGCGGCCCCGTTGCCTCGCTCTGCGCTCAGGGACTAGCCCGCATCGACAATACAATCGACGACATCGAACGCGGCGTGACCAGCTACGGCGAGGTGCAGGCCGCCAACCTCGAGAAAGGCTGCTCCTGGATCACCCTCTTCATCGCCATGGCCCCCTCGCTGGGTTTCCTCGGGACCGTGATCGGCATGGTCATGGCCTTCGACCAGATCCAGCAGGCTGGCGACATCAGTCCCACCATCGTGGCCTCAGGCATGAAGGTGGCCCTCATCACCACCATCTTCGGCATCATCGTGGCCCTGGTGCTGCAAGTGTTCTACAATTTCATCCTCTCCAAGATAGAGCATCTCACGGCACAAATGGAAGAGTCGGTCATCACGCTCCTTGACGCCATCATGGAGTATAAACAGAAAGGCGCATAGCCCATGCCACAGACCTCCCATCACTCCTCGCAGCCCCGGCGCCGACCCACCGAGCGCATCTCCCAGCACGTCCTCTACGGCTTGCTGGGCTATGTCGTGGCCCTCTTCCTCGCCTTCTTCCTCTTCGGCTACGACACACCCTACTGGAAGAACGACCGCATGAATGCCCCCATGCTCACCGATGTCCTGCTGGGCGCCGTCTACGGCATCATGGCGCTGACGACCATCCTCGCCATCGTGGCCGGCATCCACTCCGCCCGCCTCCATCAGGGGACGACCTCCGTGGTCCACGGCGTGCCCACGCGCAAGATTTCCATCGCCATCACGAGCCTCACCCTCGTGACACTCGTGGTAGGATTCCTCGCCTCCTCCTCAGCTCCCATGATCATCAACGGCGAGACCTACACCGACTGGTGGGGACTGAAACTCTCCGGCATGCTCATCACCACAGCCTCCGTGCTGCTCATCGCAGCTATCGGCGCGGCCCTCTTCGGCGCCACGCGCTACTACCGCAAACCTCATCACAAAGGATAGCCCTATGTTGTTTCAGAAGAAAAAGCGCAGCGTTCCGCAACTCAACGCCAGCTCCACGGCCGACATCTCCTTTGTCCTGCTCATCCTCTTCCTCGTCACCACCTCCATGGACGTGGACAAAGGCCTCCACCGCCAGCTCCCTCCTCTCCAGCCGACCAAGGACCAAACAAAACCGCAGGAAGTGGACAAAAGCCGCATCATGACTCTCCACATCGACAGTCGCAACAATCTCACCTGCAATGGTGCTAAGGTAGCGATCGGCAGTCTCCGTCAAAAGATCGTCGATTTCATCACCGTAGCCGGTCCCCAGCAGCACATCATCCGCCTGGAGGCCGACCCCGCCTCAACCTACGACACCTACTTTCAGACACAAAACGAGATCGCCAACGCCTACCTCGCCTTGCGCAACCAAGAGGCACAACGCCGCTACGGCACCAGTTTCGCACGCTGTTCAGAGGACGAGAAGGCCATCGTCAGCGATGCCTATCCCCAGCGCCTGGCTGAAGTCTATCATGAGGAGAAAACACCATGAGCATCATACGTCGCAGAAACCACGAGGTGCCGAGCCTCAACACGGCCTCCCTCCCCGACCTCATCTTCGCCATTCTCTTCTTTTTCATGATCGTCACCCACATGAGAAAGGTCAACCTCAAGGTGCGCTACAAGACGCCGCAGGGCACGGAACTCACCCACCTCTCGCGCAAGACCAACACCACCTACATCTTTATCGGCCAGCCCGTCGGCACGACGCAGGCCGCCAACACGGCGCAGTCCCTCGGTTCGGCACAGTCTCAGCAGGACGCAGCCGTCTGTATCCAGGTCAACGACAAGGTGGTAAGCCTCGACGAACTCTCTGCCTTTCTCCAGCGCGAGCAGCGCCAGGCCCGCAAGAGCGGCGAGGCCCAACAGCTTACGGTTTGCCTCAAGGCCGACCGCCATGCCCCCATGCGTGTCGTTGAGGGTGTAAAAATGGCGCTGCGCAAGGCCAACATGCTCCACGTCAACTACTACGCCACGGAGAAAGCCCCCTCCCCAGCTGCCAACCCTTAGCAGGTAGGGGCAAACTGCGGACGATCTGGGGCGAATGTCGAATTACGTGAGAAAAACGCACGAAAAAGCACGAATTTTCATTCAAAATCCCGACATACAGTCTTTTGATAGGCGGAAACGGTGCAAAAAGATGAATTATCTAAATAAAAAACGCTAATTAGTTGCGAAAATCAAAGGAATATTGTATCTTTGCACCAAATAACATACTATCAATATGGCATACAGAAGTTTAGACAAGTTAGACCGCAAGATTCTCGGTCTTATCGCAGAAGACGCTCGCATTCCGTTCCTCGAAGTAGCACGTTCTTGCAACGTGAGTGGTGCCGCTATCCACCAGCGCATACAGAAGCTCACCAACCTGGGCATTCTCCTGGGATCGCAGTTTCTCATCGACCCCGAGAAGATCGGCTACGAGACCTGCGCCTATATCGGTCTCTATCTGAAGAATCCCGAGGACTTCGACCGCGTGGTAGAGGCCTTGAAGAAGATTCCCGAGGTGGTGGAGTGCCACATCACAACGGGCGATTACGACCTGTTCATCAAGATCTTCGCTCGCAACAACCACCACATGATGGACATCATCCACGACAAGCTCCAGCCGCTGGGCCTCTCCCGCAGCAAGAGCCTCATCTCCTTCAAGACCGTCATCGACCGTCCGCTCCCCATCGAGGAGAATCCCAACGCTCCTCAGGAGGAGGACAAGGAGTAGTCTTCGCGAGAGGACCGTGGCGCCCAGCGCCCGTTTCCATCTCATCCTTCTAACAAAGGCCAGCCGGATCATTTCCTGCTGGCCTTTGTCTTGCTTCTACACAGGCGTGGCCAGTTCGTGAGCCGCGGCCCTACTCATTGAGCCAACCACGGATCAAATTGATGATCTCCTCGCGCGTGGGCTCTGGGAAGGAGAGGATGCGCGTCTTGTGGGATCCGCCAGCCAACATATAGACATGCATATTCTTCTTGTTTTTAGTGAAGGGGAGTCCATAGACACCCGAGGCGCTCCAGGGATCGATGTCACCATAGATATAGACCATCTTCGGGTCGTGGGTGCTAAGATAGTCCACCGTGCGCTTATAGAGGTCTGAGGAGAAGCTGACGCCCTCCGTGCCCTTCGGCAGCATCAGGCGGTGGAGGTAGCCCTTGGCCGTGTTGATGCTCAGATAGCGCTTGAAAGGCTTCGTGTAGTAGCCGTAATAGCCCAGTTCCTTGGCCGCCTGCACGTTGAAGGAGAAGTTGGGGTTTTGATTGGAGAAGTAGCCCGGCTCGCTCGTCTTCATCAGATACTCGAACACCTGATCGTCGGTAGCCGTGGAAGTCGGTATCTCCTTCAAATCCATGCCCCACTGCCAGAAGGCGAAGGCATATTCCATCACCGTGAAGTCGAAGATCTCATCCATCGGCGCGTTGAAGGTGTACTGCTTCTGATCGCAATACTTCTGCAACATGGGGACGAGCGCCTCCTTGCGCTTGAAGGCCATGAGCTGGAAGTCGAGCACGCGCTGGCGGTTCTCCTTCGTCGAGACCTTGTTCTGCAGAAAATCCTCGTGGCGTCCGTCCTCTACGCTGCGGTTCAGCGGGGCCACATAGGGTACGGAGATATCGACGTCGTCGGGGAAGAAGCAGCGATAGAACATCGTGGTCTGTCCACCCTTGCTGATGCCCGTGGCGATCCATTTGCCCTTATACATGGCGTGGAGCGTCTGGTTGACGTGGTGAAGGTCATAGAGCGAGTTCTCCACCGTCAGATAGTCCCAGTTGCAGGGGTTCGGCATCGACTTTTCGAAGTAGCGATACTCCACAAAGATGATATTGGTGTCGAACAGTTTGGCCAACTCCTCGATGTAGCCCTTGTAGAGGGCGTAGCGCGCACTGTATCCTTCCGTCACGAGCACGGTGGGACGGTCGAAACCCCTGTGGCAGAGCACCACGCGCTGCTCGAAAGTACCCTTCGAGGCGTCCTTGCCGTCAAGCTGTTGCTTGATGAAGAACACATACTTCTCGGGGAACGTCGTACTCTCCAACGCCTCCACATCACTCACTCCCGGCAGCGCTGCGAGTCGCTTGCCTGCCTCTCCCAGTTCTGCCGCCAGCATCTGCAAGGGCAGCATGAGGAGCATCGTGACCAGCACCAGGGCCGATCTCCATTGCATCATTTTCTGTTTCATCTCTATTCTGTCAATCATTGTTTTGTTAATCATTGCCTTGCTTGACATCCGTTCGCCTATCATAGCGTTTGTCAAGCGTTTGTTTCACAAATCGATCTTTTGTCAATCATTACCCAGCGAAAGACGTTTTTTTGTAAACCACAATCCATCTATAGATTTCGACCGTTTCTGACGATTAGCAGCGCATGAACGGATTCCGATCGCATTACTCTTTACGCATTTAGCTGGTTTCCACACTATTAAAACGAGTCATCCCGTCGTTTATTATTTTTTAAGTCCACTTTCTTTGCCCTCATGTCTCAATCCTACGGCATAGATTGGCAACCCGTGGGCTATTCAGTTACCATGTACGACTATATCTATTCTGATGGAACCAAGTGTTCTGCCAAAGAAGCTTTCCCAGAATTGTTTATAAAATAAAGCTGACGGGGTGTAGGCGAGTTCATGCGGAGATAGCGGGACAAGCAGCAACCATGCGTAGATTGGTCTAGCAAGAGCGGGCTGTCATCGGGAAAACCGACGACAGCCCGCTCTTGCTTAACAGGACTTGCTTTCGTGCGAAGGCACGTTAAAACTGCGGCACTAATAAAGCTGCAGGCGCTATAAAACTGCAGGCGCTACAGCAGCAGGCGCCCCAACTGAAAGACCAGGGCACTGACCACCCAGGCCAGGAGCGTCGTATAGCCGGCGGCAAAGAGGGCCCAGCGCCAGGACCCTGTCTCACCCTTAATGGCGGCTACGGTCGCTATGCAGGGGAAATAGAGCAGGACGAAGAGCAGGAAGCAATAGGCCGTGAGCGTCGTTAGGGGTCCCGCCTCGTCGTAACTGAGGCCGTGCTGGCGGGCCACGTCGTGCTGGAGTTCGGATCGGAACGCGCGGCTATCGTTGCTGTAGAGCACGCCCATCGTGGAGGCAACCACCTCCTTGGCACCCACACCAGCGACGAGGCCGATGTCGAGTTTCCAGTTAAATCCTTGCGGGGTAAAGACCGGCTCTACGGCATGGCCGATCTGTCCGATGTAGCTCTGCTCCTGCTGCGCCTCCTCTCCGAGCTGCTCATTGTGTGGGAAGTAGCCGAGGGCCCAGACGATGATGGTGGCGCAGAGGATGATGCCACCCATCTTCTTGAGATACTGGCGCCCCTTCTCCCAAGTGTGGCGTCCGACGGCCTTCCACGTCGGGAATCGATAGGGCGGCAGCTCCATGACGAAGGGCGTGTCCTCGCCCTTGAAGACGAAGGAGGTGAAGATCTTGCTCATCACGACGGCCAGCAGCATGCCCAGGAGATAGAGCGACATCATGACCAAGGGTTGCTGGTGGGGACGAAAGAAAGCGACGATGACCATCACATAGACAGGAATGCGGGCCTCACAACTCATCAGCGGCACGAGGAGCATCGTGACGAGGCGCGAACGGCGGCTCTCGACGGTGCGCGTGGCCATGATGGCGGGGACATTGCAGCCGAAGCCCATGATGAGCGGAATGAAGGACTTGCCGTGGAGCCCCATCTTGTGCATGAGCTTATCCATGATGAAAGCGGCGCGCGCCATGTAGCCGCAGTCCTCCATGAACGAGATGAAGAAGTAGAGGATAAGAATCTGGGGAAGGAAGACGATGACGGCTCCCACACCCCCGATGATGCCATCGACGAGCAGGTCGCGGACGGGCCCCTCGGGAAGGGCACTGCCGGCGAGATCACCGATCCAGGCCACACCAGCCTCCATCCACTCCATCGGATACTGGCCGATGAGGAATGTGGAGGAGAACATGACCAGCAACAGAAGGAAGAAGATGGGGAATCCGATATACTTGTTGGTGAGGAGGTGGTCGATGACGTGGGTTGTCTGATAAGTGTCCTTCTTCGTGCCTGTCTCGTAGCCTGCCTCCTTGAGGGCGCCGTGGATAAAACCGTACTTCGCATCCATGATAGCCGTCTCGCTGTCCTCGCCCGTCTCCTCCTTGACGCGGGCGGCGGCGTGGTCGCGATGGGCGAAGATCTCCTTGGCGTCGGGCATGGTGGCGACATACTCCTCCACCTCCTTGTCGTGCTCCAGAAGTTTGATAGCGAGGTAGCGGGTGGAATAGCGCTGGCGCAGGTCGACCTCCTGCTTGAGGTGCTCCTGCATATCGCGGATGCCGTTCTCGATCTCGTGACCGTGGTTGATGTGGATATGGCGCGAGTCGGGATGGTCGCCCTCCATGCTCTCGTGGAGGCTGATGACGGTATGGAAGAGTTCCTCCACACCGCGCCCCGAGGTGAAGACCGTGGGCACCATCGGTACGCCGAAGAGGCGGGAGAGCTGCTTCACGCTGAATGCGTCGCCCCGCTCCTCGGCCTCGTCGTACATATTGAGCGCACAGACCATGGGGATGTGCATGTCGATGAGCTGGGTGGTGAGGTAGAGATTGCGCTCAAGGTTGCTGGTGTCGATGACGTTGATGACGAGGTCGGGCGTATGGTCGATGAGCTGCTTGCGAACGTAGAGTTCCTCTGGCGAATAGGCCGAGAGGGAGTAGGTGCCGGGGAGATCGACCAGTTCGATATGGTAGCCCTCATACTCGGCGAAGCCCGTCTTCGCATCGACCGTGACGCCACTGTAGTTGCCCACGCGCTCATGGGCGCCGGAGGCGAAATTGAAGAGCGAGGTCTTGCCGCAGTTGGGATTGCCGACCAGGGCCACGTTGATGTGGCGCCGCTTCTCCATCGCCGCGTGCTCCAGCTGCTGGGGCGTGAGGGGCTTGTCGAAGGGCGAGCAGGCGTCGGCCTCGATGGGCGAAAGCGGCTCGCCCTGGTCCTGGCGTTCCAGTCGGCGGGCCTCCTCCAGCGAGATGACCTCGATGAGGTCGGCCTCACTGTGGCGCAGGCTAACCTCGTAGCCCATCACCTTGTATTTCACGGGGTCCTTGAGCGGCGCGTTGAGCAACACGTCCACCTCCTTGCCCTTGATGAATCCCATCTCGATAATACGCTTGCGGAAACCACCATGGCCGCTGACGCGGACGATGACTCCCTTCTCTCCTGTCTTGAGTTCTGATAGTTTCATCTTGTCTGTTCTGTCTTTGATCGCTTTCTAAACTGCAAAGGTACAAAAAAAGCTCGTAACACATGGTACGAGCTTTCTTTCATATCACAAAAATACCCACTTATGGGGATGACTGACTACTTAGAGACCGCGGCCGTGGCAGTGCTTGAACTTCTTGCCGCTGCCACAGGGGCACGGGTCGTTCGGGCGCGGCATCTTCTCGGCACGGTAGGGCGTGTGGTTGGTCTGCTGCGCCGTCTCGCGGGTGTCGTGGCTGGCGGCAGCTTGCTGGGCCTGACGTGCCTCCTCGAGCTCACGCTCGGCGTCGAGATCCTGCTTCTGCTCGATATACTGCTGGCTGTGTTCCTCCTCCTGGGCCTCCTGGACCTGCTCGGCAGGCTGCATCTCGGGGATCTGGCCGCGCATGAGGACGCTTGCCGTGCGGTTGTTCATATCATCGATCATGTTGTCCCAGAGCTTGACGCTCTCCAACTTGAAGATCAGCAGCGGGTCTTTCTGCTCATAGCTGGCGTTTTGGACCGAGTGGCGGAGCTCATCGAGCAGACGGAGGTTCTCCTTCCAGTCGTCGTCGATGATATGGAGGAGGATGACCTTCTCAAACTGCTTGACGACCGACTTGCCCTCGGTGTCGTAGGCCTCCTTGAGGTTGCAGGGGATGTTATAGATGCGCTTGCCGTCGGTGATGGGAACCATGATGCGCTCATAGAGGGCACCCGACTCCTCATAGACCTGCTTGATGATGGGCCAGGCCACGGTCTGGATGCGCTCAGTCTTGCGCTGGAACGCCTCCATGGCAGCCTCGAAGGCACGCTCCTCCAGGGCCTCCAGTTTGCCGCTGGCGAGATCCTGCTCGCTGAAGGGACACTCCATGGCGAGCACCTTGAGGAATCCCTCCTGGCAACCCTCGTAGTCGTTGTTGGAGATGATGCTGACTACGCGGTCCCAGATGACGTTGCTGATATCCATGCCGATGCGCTCTCCCATGAGGGCGTGGCGGCGCTTCTCGTAGATGACGGTGCGCTGCTTGTTCATCACGTCGTCATACTCCAGGAGGCGCTTACGGATACCGAAGTTATTCTCCTCCACCTTCTTCTGGGCGCGCTCGATGCTGCTGGAGATCATGGAACTCTCAATACGCTCGCCCTCCTCGAAGCCGAGCTTGTCCATCACCTTGGCGATACGTTCCGAACCGAAGAGGCGCATGAGCTTGTCCTCCAGCGAGACGTAGAAGACAGAGGAACCGGGGTCGCCCTGACGTCCGGCACGACCACGCAACTGGCGGTCCACACGGCGCGACTCGTGGCGCTCGGTACCGATGATGGCGAGACCGCCAGCGGCCTTGACCTCGGGGCTGAGTTTGATATCAGTACCACGACCAGCCATGTTGGTGGCGATGGTCACGGCTCCCAGGGCACGCTCTTCGGTCTTGATGAGGTGCTGGGCCTCCTGGCCCACGAGGGAGCGGTCGCTACCCTTGGCCTTGTCCTCGGCGTCCTTGATGAGCTTCTGCTGGTGGCGGCTGGCGGAGAGCTTGTCGGTGTAGGCCTTGTCGTCGGAGCAAACGAAGACAGTGCCCATGGTGCTCTTGCCCGCCTCAGCCACGATGTTGGCCTCCAGCTGGTGCTTCTTGGCGTTGAGCACCTGGTGGGGGATGTGGCGCATGTCGAGCATCTTGCTCAGCAACTCAGAGATCTCGACCGACGTCGTACCGACGAGGCAGGGTCGGCCAGAGACACGCATCTCCTCGACCTCCTCGATGACGGCAGCATACTTCTCGCGGGCCGTCTTATAGACGCGGTCGTCCATATCCTTGCGGATGACGGGACGGTTGGTGGGGATCTCGACGACGTCGAGCTTATAGATGTCCCAGAACTCACCAGCCTCGGTAGAAGCCGTACCGGTCATACCCGAGAGTTTATGGTACATACGGAAGTAGTTCTGCAGGGTGATGGTGGCGAAAGTCTGCGTGGCAGCCTCGACCTTGACGTGCTCCTTGGCCTCGACAGCCTGGTGGAGACCATCGCTCCAGCGGCGACCCTCCATGACGCGGCCCGTCTGTTCATCGACGATCTTGACCTCGCCATCGACGATGATGTACTCATCGTCCTTGGAGAACATCGTATAGGCCTTCAGCAACTGCTGCAGCGTGTGGACACGCTCGCTCTGCACGCCGTAGTAGGCCATCAACTCGTCCTTCTTATCGACGTAAGCCTGCTCGTCGATCTTGTGGTCGTCCTTCTCCTTCTCCAACTGCGAGAGCTCGGTGGTGATGTCGGGCAGGACGAAGAGCTTGTCGTCATTGACCTGGGCGGCGAGCCAAGCGGCACCCTTGTCGGTGAGGTCGCAGGAGTTGAGCTTCTCGTCGGCTACGAAGTAGAGGGGCTCCACAGCCTTGGGCATCTCGCGGTTGTTGTTGGCCATGTAGTACTCCTCGGTCTTGAGCATACCGCTCTTGATGCCGTCCTCGGAGAGGAACTTGATGAGGGCCTTGTTCTTCGGCAGGGCCTTGTAGGAGCGGTAGAGCGAGAGGAAGCCCTCCTCCAGGATCTGTGCCTTCTGCTTGGCGTCGGTCTCGGCGAGACCCTGGGCAATCTTGCGGCGGGCGTCGGAGAGATACTCCGTGGCCTGCTTGCGCTGCACCTCATAGAGCTTCTGTACCAGGGGCTGGTACTCCTCGTACATCTGGTCGTCACCCTTGGGCGTGGGACCGCTGATGATGAGCGGCGTACGGGCGTCGTCGATCAAGACTGAGTCAACCTCATCGACGATGGCATAGTTGTGCTGGCGCTGCACGAGGTCGGCGGGCGACATGGCCATGTTGTCGCGGAGGTAGTCGAAACCAAACTCGTTGTTGGTACCAAAGGTGATATCGGCCTGGTAGGCGCGGCGGCGCTCCTCGCTGTTGGGCTGGTGCTTGTCGATGCAATCGACGGAGAGGCCGTTGAACTCATAGAGCGGGCCCATCCACTCGGAGTCGCGCTTGGCGAGGTAGTCGTTGACAGTGACGACGTGGACACCATTGCCCGTGAGAGCGTTGAGGAAGACGGGGAGCGTGGCGACGAGGGTCTTACCCTCACCCGTGGCCATCTCGGCGATCTTGCCCTGGTGGAGCACCACGCCGCCGAACAGCTGCACGTCGTAGTGGATCATGTCCCATTTCGTGTCGTTGCCGCCGGCGAGCCAGTGTGTCGCGTAAACGGCCTTGTCGCCCTCGATGGTGACGAAATCCTTCGTCGCCGCCAGGTTGCGGTCGAAGTCGTTTGCCGTCACCACGACCGTCTCGTTCTGTGCGAAACGGCGCGCCGTGTCCTTCATTATGGCGAATGCCTCGGGAAGGATCTTGTCGAGCACCTCCTCGATTTTCTCGTCGATGCGCTTGGTCGTTTCGTCGATCTCCTTCGAAATTTTCTCTTTCTCTTCGAGCTGCGTTTCGGGCTTTTCGAGTATGGCTTTCAGCTCGACGATGCGGGCCTCGTCCGCGGCGATGAAGTCGGCGATCTGCTTTTTCAGCGCTTCGCTGTGCGCGCGCAGCTCGTCGTTGGTGAGTTTCTCGATCGAGGGGTAGACGGCCTTGATCTTCTCCAGATAAGGCTCGATCTGTTTGCGGTCCTTGTCGGCTTTCGAGCCGAAGAGGGCTTTGATTATACTTGCAACTATATCCATAATGCGTTTATTGTTTTCTCGGTTCGGGTTCTAAATCTTACAAAGATACTCATTTTTTGCGATTTGTCAATCTTCGGCGAGGCTTTTTGCGATCCGCCGTCCGACGGGACATTCCGCGCAGCGGCGTGCGGCGCAGTATTCGGTGGCCAGTTGCAGCAGGGCCTGCGATTCGAAGGCGTTGCGCGGACGCACGCCGGCGGCCTGCCATGCGCGCATGTAGCGGTT
>ENA-ORNT01001732-ORNT01001732.1-human-gut-metagenome-genome-assembly--contig:-NODE-1732-length-14211-cov-7.757912_pt1 | contig 14211 bp, 9 predicted proteins | sample MGYA00242120_ERZ509032 | MGnify/ENA primary metagenome ERZ509032 (study PRJEB26280, sample SAMEA2338729) | human gut metagenome | biome: human gut; feature: human-associated habitat; material: faeces...
CAAAGTAAATCTTTCCTGCAGTTGGTTTCATCATACCGGTCAGCATTTTCAATGTAGTAGATTTACCAGCACCATTCGGTCCAAGCAGTCCATAAATCTGTCCTTTTTCTATATTGAGTGAAACATTATTTACCGCTTTCTGCTTTTTAAAATATTTACACAAATTTTGTGTCTGCAACATCATTTCCATCTTTTCTATCCTTCCTTCTATATTTTATTTCTTACTGAAATATAATCTATCAGGGAAAAATAAAGATTTGATGAAGTTTGCTACATTTTAGAAAATCTGTCCCGGAAGTTTTTTCTTCTCCATATACGGAAACTCTCTATCAAATGCCTCTGCTTCCTTTTCATTTACCAGATACCCTGCCGGAGGTGCATATTCACCTGTAATTCCATTAAGATATCCCGGCATCAGTTCTTCGCACAGAACGAAAGATGCATCCTCGCCTTCCGGCAATCCATGATAGCGGATGCCAAACTCACTCGCCTGTCTGAATCCGCTTTTTCCATAAAAATCAATATTCCCTTCAAAACATAGTGCTCCGCATCCAAGCTCTTTTGCTTTTTCTAAAGAATAATCCAGTAAAATCTTTCCATACCCCTTCCTTTTAAGCTCCGGTGCAATACAGATCGGTCCCATAGTCATAATGGGAATGCTTCTGCCATCATCGGCTGCAATCACCGCCTTCATAAACATGTTCTGTCCAATCAACTGTCCATCTAATGTCATGACAAAATCCAATTCTGGAACAAACGCCGGATCGTTGCGAAGCTGATGGAGTACATAATGCTCCAGACAGCCTGGGCGATACACATTCCAGAAACTCTCCCTTACCAGATTTTCTACCTCATGGTATTCATTTTCTCTTTCCAATCACCATACGATGATGCTCCTTGCCAACTCCCCATTGTTCTAATCGCATAATTCTCCCTTTTCTCTAATACCTTCCCTATATAAGACCGCTAATACTCTTTTCAAACTGCTCTTTTATCCTTTTTTTATCCTTTGCTCCATCATACAGACTATAGTAGAAAAACATGACGGAATAAAACATGGTTGCTTTTTTATCTGCCTCCACAACGCCAATGCTCTCGAACATATCCTTCACGTATTCTGCCGGACCGGACACAAGATACTGCTGATACAATGCCTGCATCTCCTCATTCCGAAACTGCTCTAATGTAAGCATCTTTCGAAATGATGATGCAAAATCATTTTCTGTCCAATACGAAAACATAGATTTACTGTATTCCATGAAATTATCCGTAGAAATCTCTTCATACTGTTCAGGTTCATTTTCTTTTTTATCAGCAGGCATATCATATTCCTCTGCCTGTTCGCCATCCCCCTGCTCCATCCTTTTTACAATATGTTCAAAAATATCTCTCTTACTCTCATAATGCCTATACAATGCACCTTTTGTCATGCCAAGCTCGCCCGCAATCTGACTGACAGAAACTGCTTCATATCCATCTCTCGCAAATAAATGTAATGCAACAATCAAGATATCTTCCTTTGTAGTTTTTGACATACCCACATCTCCTGCTCCGCAAAATAAACGACCGTTTACAATCAAATTATAGTAAACGGTCGTTTATTCATGACAATAGAATGCTCGCAGAGCGTGCATTCTATTGTTTGTCAAGTCAGATATCTACAAAAAATCTCCTGATATACCATAAACAGAAGCTGCGGCAGATACTGTTTGCTTACCGGATATTCCCCAACCTGAATCGTCCCTGAGTAATCCATATTCAGCCCTACCATGCAGACGAACAGCAGAACAACACGCAGTCGCCGCAGGCACTTACCAAACGATAATTCTGCCAGCAGAAATCCTGCAATCAGATAGACAGCCATCCCATTACTGTTTAATCGTGCCTCATTCCAGTAACGTATTTCCAACAGCCGTTACTTCTTCTCGTTTACGGTTACGGTCATTCTTATGACCTTTGACTGACCGTTTTGCAATCTGACAACCGCCTTGACGACTGTCTTTCCGGGCTTCAGACCCGTGATCCTGCCATTTGAGCTAACGCGCGCCACATCCGGATTGAGGACCGAAAAAGTCACTTTATCAACATTGAACCAGTTGACCCCTTTCTCAAACCAGAAGTACGTCCCCTGCCTCTCGCGGATGGTGGCTGATTGTTTCGTGGCTTTGATCGACCGCAGTATCTGTTTCGTGAGTGCTTCTTCCTCATCGGCTGTCACTAACTCATAGATTCCGTGACCCAGCTCATTATGATCCAGTTCAACGCTTCCATCTGCCGCTACCCTGAAAGGCATTTTACTGACCACAAGCTTCTCACCTGTTTCGGGATCTATCTCAATGATCTTCATTTTTTTAGGTCTCATGGTTCTTTTCAGAAGCGTATTTACATTGACCGTCACTTCCCGGATGACCCAGTCGTTTTTCGTGAGCATCTTTATCGTGGTCTTTACATTCTTCGTACCTGCTGCCTTTACGATCTCTGAAAGTGCTTCCCCGGAGATCTTCACATTGCCAAAACCTCTATCAAGAATTTCTGCGGTAGCTGAAGTGATCTTACCTTTGGCATTCTTCGATACATTGACCACTATATTCATTCCTGTCTTTTCATTTCTGATCTCGGTCCTGATCTGTACGGAACCGTCCTCTGCCCGGATTTCAGTCGTGGTCACAACTGTACCATCTTCTCTGGTTTCGGTCTTAGTCGTAGTCTTGTCCTTGTTATCGTCCTGTGGCGGAGCAGTTTCAGATCCGCTGTCAGTGGAACCGCCTGATGAACTGCTGCCGCCGGATGATTCTTTCGTAAATGCCATTCCGACCACATCACTCATGATATGACCATCTTCTATCGCAATCGCCTGGATCGTAGTCGACTCTGTCAGCGTAATCGGTGTATTGTACTGCTGTGATCCATTTGTTGGCACTGTACCATCTGTTGTGTAATAAATGATCGCACCGGAGGTCGCTGTGATCGTCACCTCCGTGCGGTCTGAAAACTTGTCAGTACCGGAGATCGTCGGAACGTCGCTGGCGTCCGGAGTTGTGATCTCACGATTGCCGGCTGCCAAAATCGTATCGCCTGATCCGACCGCTCTGACGTAAAGATCAACCTTCTGACTGGCGCCAAATGTCTCCTGCGTCTGAAGTTGCTGCAATGAGTAATAATCTGTGCCATTGATACTATACTGATAGCTCATCCTATCAGTATCTGCCAGATTTGTCACCTGCATAACATATACGGTAGCGCTATCGTTTGGTCTTATACTCACATCAAACTGAATTGTTTCCTCCTGTGGCGCTGTGCCCTGATCTCCGGATTCTGCCGTCCCGGTGTTGTCGCTCGCGTATACCGTTTCCGGTGCGAGCAATCCACCAGGTACACTCATGGATGACACGACCGTAGCTGCGGCAATCCCCAAGGTCAGGATTTTTGCCAATGCTTTGCTTTGTTTTGATTTCCGTTGTTTCATTTTTCGTTGTCTCATTCGTCGATCCCTCCTTTTACTGATGCTGTTATTAGGCGTTTGCGAAACTATTTTTATTATCTGGGCTACCTGGCTGTGGGCGCAGTGGCATTCTGATCAAGCTGCTCTGGATTTTCTCTGTTAATCCGATCTACAATATAATTGATAGAATCTTTGATGTTAGCTGCATTGATAGGATTGTTCGTCTTAGAAGTAAATACCAGATCCTCAAATCCTTCTCTCGGAGAAAACCGAGTAGCAATGTCTTTATGGTATGTTCTCTGATATATAAGCACATCATGCACTTTCTTAATCATTGGAATCTTGCGAAATCCTGCATATTTATTTTACCCATATAATTTCCTCCCAAAAAATATGGAGAAGATTATATGTCTCTCTTCTCCATAAATATATCATGTTTATCACTTAATTTCTACGGCTTTTAAGCTGGGGAAACGCTGATTAATTCATGCATCTCCTTCCCCTTTGTCTTATCTACTGCATCCCTTCCTGCAGGTGTCCCGGACACCCTTGCCTTCATTGCTGCGAGTTTTTCTTGCAATGAAGTCCGTTCTGCAGGTCGGTCTGCAAGTCTGCGTTCTCCTTCTGGTGCTGCTTTTTCCAAATTGCTCTGCTTGATTGGCATATCCGCAACCACTTCCTCCCGGTTATCCACTTTTTTCACATCTTCATGTGGTTTTTCTGGTTCCGTGGCTTCGTCATCCATGCCAATCGCATCATCGCCCTTTTCATCCATGTTAAGCAAGGCATTAAGTTCTGCAAGACGTTCCAGTTTCTCGGAAAGCTCCGCTTCCTGCGGAAACGGCTTGTCTACTTCTGCTTTTGCTGTTTCAAGCTGATGTTCCACATTGGAAAGTTTCGTCTGTGCTTCCTCAAGCTGTATTGGCATGGCTTCCAGTGCATTGTTGATACGGGTGATATTGCCGAGCGGATCAGTGCCGACTTCCATCGGATGGCTCATGGCTCCTTTGACATTCATCACAAACTTATTGTTAAAAGAATCAAAAGTTACATTCAGCTTAAATCCAAGATATTCCCCTACATCCGCACTAGCATTGATGCCTTTGATTTCCTTACACATGGCTATGATCGCAGTTCCAGCTTCCTTCTTATCGGTGTATGGCTTTCCGCCCACCTGCATAAAGAACTGCTCCTTATCCTCCGGCTTATTTTTCGCATATTTTTCCATATCAGCAGTAAAGCCTTCGATACGCTCCTTGAAAATGGCGATCTGATGCGGATAATGTTGTGTGATGTTATCCTCCAGCCTGTACTTCTGACTGGTATGGTTTGCCTTCATCAGTTTCAGCTTTGATACCTGAATATCGAGATCCATTTTTTCTTTTATGTAGGGATTACCTGTGGCAAGTGCCTTGACTTCTGCATAGGAAAGTGCCGCTTCGTCCACATCCTCACAGCTTCGCACCGGGGATTTGCTGGTCATGATCTGTCCGATGAATTTCTGTTTATTCTCGATGAGCTGCCACGAATAACTGTCAAACGTACCTTCCGTAACATAACGAAATATCTTGACCTTATCATTCTGGTTGCCCTGTCGTAAAATACGACCTTCCTGCTGTTCAATATCAGAAGGACGCCAAGGCACATCCAGATGATGCAGTGCAATCAATCTGTCCTGCACATTCGTACCGGCTCCCATTTTTGCTGTGGAACCTAATAAAAAACGAACCTGTCCGCTTCTTACTTTTGCAAACAGCTCCGCTTTTCTAAGTTCTGTATTGGCATCATGGATAAATGCGATCTCCTGCTCCGGCACTCCCTTTTCCATGAGCTTGTTTTTTATATCCTCATACACATTGAAAGTGCCATCGCCTTTCGGTGTAGAAAGATCACAGAAAATCAACTGTGCTGACTTCTGCTCTTTGGTGTTCTCCCATATCTCATAGGCTTTCTCCACACAGGTTGCCGCTTTGGAATTTTCCTCATCTGGAAGCATATCATTGAGCAGCCTCTGGTCAAGTGCCAGCTTTCTTCCGTCATTGGTAATCTTTAGCATATTGTCCTCGTAAGGCTGCACCTGCCTGTCCCGGACTGCTTCGGCACGTTCCGCAAGTGACGTTACCATGTCTTTCTGGAACTCACTCGGCTTTAGAACCACATTTTCATACTCTGCTTCCGGCACAGGAAGTTTTAACATATCCGGTGTCTGAATGTCCGCACTCTCCTTGAAAAGTGCAATCAGCTCCGGCAGATTGAAAAACTTCGCAAATCTTGTCTTTGCCCGGTATCCGGTTCCTTCCGGTGCAAGCTCTATGGCTGTCTGTGTTTCTCCAAAAGAAGCCGCCCATGCGTCAAAATGTCCCAGTCCCAGCTTCTGAAGCGTACCATACTGGAGATAACGCATATTCGTGTAAAGCTCCGTCATGCTGTTGGAAATTGGCGTTCCGGTCGCAAAAGTTACACCCTTGCTGCCCGTGATTTCATCAAGATACTGGCACTTGGCAAACATATCAGATGACTTCTGTGCTTCTGTCTGTGCGATACCTGCCACATTCCTCATTTTCGTATAAAGGAACAGGTTCTTGTAATTGTGGCTCTCATCCACAAACAGCCTGTCTACCCCCAACTGCTCAAAGGTTACGACATTATCTTTCCGGCTCTGGTCATTTAATTTGTCAAGCCGCACCTGCAATGCTTTCCTCGATTTTTCCATCTGCTTAATGGTATAACGCTCCCCGTTGTCTCTTTTTGCCTGATCAATAGCAAGCTCAATCTCATCAATCTGTTTTTCGATTGTAGCTGCCTGTCTTTCCTGTGATAATGGGATTTTTTCAAACTGACTGTGCCCGATGATAACGGCATCATAATCGCCTGTGGCAATACGGGAACAGAATTTCTTACGGTTGGCAGGTTCAAAATCCTTTTTCGTTGCCGCAAGGATATTTGCTCCGGGATATAACCGAAGGAAATCACTTGCCCATTGTTCAGTCAGGTGGTTCGGCACTACAAATAATGACTTCTGGCATAGTCCCAGACGCTTGCTTTCCATTGCCGCCGCTGTCATTTCAAAGGTTTTTCCGGCACCGACGCAGTGCGCAAGCAGGGTATTATCTCCATACAGCACATGGGCAACCGCATTTTTCTGATGCGGCTTTAATTCAATATCCGGTGTCATGCCTGGAAATTTCAGATGCGAACCGTCATATTCTCTTGGTCTGGTGGAATTGAAAAGCTCATTATATTTTGCCACAAGTGTCTGCCTGCGTTCCGGATCACAGAATACCCAGTCCTTAAATGCCTCCCTTATTGCTTCCTGCTTCTGGCTTGCAATCATGGTTTCCTTTTTATTGAGGACTCTCTTTTCCTTTCCATCCTCCTCAATGGTGTCATATACTCTCGTATCTTTGAGGTTCAGGGAATCTTCCAGTATCTTATAGGCATTTACCCGGCTTGTACCGTATGTCATGTTGACAAGCGTATTGCCATAGTCCGCATTTTTGCCCTTTACATTCCACTCTCCGGTTACACCCGAAAACTGCACACCTATCGTATCCCTGCGTAATAAATGTTCCGGTGTCTGGAAAATATCACGCATAAAATCATTGATATACTTTGGTTCAATCCATGTGGCACCAATACGTACCTCAATCTCCGATGCGTCCAGCTCCCTCGGCTGTACCTGAGTAAGAGCCTGCACATTTGGAGCATATTCCGGGTGATTTTCCGCATAAGTTGTTGCTATGGCAAGTTTCTCACGCACATTACCGCTTAGATACTGGTCTGCTGTCTCCCACACATCCGTAAGCGGATTCTGGAAAATAACACCACGAAGTTCCTCGGTAAGTGTATCCTTATCTTTTCCGGTAAGCTCTCCCATATAATCAAGGTCAATTTTAGCTTTCTCTGCTAAAGATACTGCCAACGCTTCACTTGCGGTATCCACACTTGTGACCACCTCTGCCCTTTTTATGGTACGCTTCGTAAACATATCCGCTTTGCCTTTGAAATTGCCCTCATCATCAAGTTTTTCCAAAGAACACAACAGGCAATAACTGCTGTCCTGATTAAAGGCTCTCTTATTCGTCTGTGAATTGATCAGACCATATTTCTTAGAGAAATTATCATACAGGCTATTAAGCTCTGCCTGCTTTTCCTTAATTGCTACATCGGAGTATTCCTCAAGCTGCATATCAATCAGTTCCTGCGTACAGTTACGGATTGCCACCATTCCCTTGATACGTTCTTTTGCGGTGTCTGATACTTCCACCGGCTTCATGACAGAGTTTTCACGGTAATATACCTCATTATCGACTACGGTATAGCTGAAATTCTTGACGGACGGATCAGCCTGAATACTCTGCCTACTCATGTCATCCGCAAGCTCCTCATCCAGATCAATCGTATCAATCTGTCCTGTAATGTTTTGAAGTGCTTTCGCTAACTGCTCCTCAAATGGTCTGCTGTCATCTGCCTTACAGGTGCTTTCCATGCCATAAGGACCGGATACCATTTCCATCTTTCCTACGATCTGCTCCGGGTTCTCTGCAAAGTAAGCGTTCATTGTAATGCCATTTGCGTCCTCTCCCAGATGTACCCAGTCCGGCTCACGCTCCACCATGCGGTCACGCTTCTGGAAAAATAAAATATCCGAAGTGACCTCGGTTCCTGCATTTGCCTTAAATGCGGTATTCGGAAGTCTGACTGCACCAAGCAGGTCTGCTCTTTGTGCAAGGTATCTTCTGACTTCCGGACTTGCCTTGTCCATGGTTCCCTTGCTTGTAATAAAAGCAACCACACCACCGGGACGCACTTTATCCAACGTCTTTGCAAAGAAATAATCATGAATCAGGAAATTATTTTTATCATACTGCTTATCTGCCACTTTATACTGACCAAAAGGCACATTTCCGATTGCCACATCAAAGAAATCATTCGGATAATCGGTCTTTTCAAAGCCTTTGATCTGCACATCTGCCTGCGGATAAAGCTGTTTTGCAATCCGTCCGGTAATGCTGTCAAGCTCCACTCCGTACAGCCTGCTTTCTTTCATGGAATCCGGCATCATACCGAAAAAGTTGCCGATGCCCATGGAAGGCTCCAGTATATTCCCTTTGGAAAATCCCATTTTCTCCAATGTTTCGTACATCTGGCGGATAATGACCGGACTTGTATAATGGGCATTCAAGGTACTCTCCCTTGCCATGCGGTACTCCTCCGGTGATAGCAGTTCCTTTAACTGGTGATATTCTGCTGACCAGTTTGATTTGCTCTCGTCAAACGCATCGGCAAGACCACCCCAGCCGACATACTGGGATAAAATCTGCTGTTCCTGCGGTGTAGCATAACGGTTTTCGCCCTCGATCTGCTCCAACAGCCTGATTGCTGCAACATTTCTCTGGAATTTCTCTTTTGGAGAGCCTTCGCCCAAGCGGTCATCGCTGATATGGAAATTGACAGCGTTGCTTTTATCCGGTTCAGCCACAGATCTTTCCTGTACAGTCTTATTCTCCTCTGCCGAAGGTGTAAGCGGCTCCCAATCTCCGGTAAGCACCTGCGACAGCATATCTTCAGTCTCTTGCTCTGCTTCTCCATTCTCCAGACGCTCACGGGCAGCCTGCGTGTCTATGTTGTCCAGTTCATCTTCGGTCTGTTCCCTTTCATCAGAGAACTCCGTCTCTGCTTCCCTGCCACTTTCTGCAAGCTCATTCCCCCAGTCCATTGCTTCCTGCAAAGTCGAAAATGTCTCCAATGCCGGGTGGGTGGTGTCTGCCGTATCATAAATCGCATATCCATCCGCTTCCTTATCAATCCAAAGGAATACTCCCTCTGATAAGGTGGCACTCCACTGTGTCGGATTTCCATATTCATCATCTGCATCATGTACCACATGCCAGAATAATTTCTGCGATTCCTCTTGTGAAAATTCTTGTTGTGGCTCAGTTTCATCCGGCTCAGCGATACCATCCGTCCCATCAAAGCGTGAAAACACTTCTGCTTCGTGCCTGTCAATATCTTCCTCTGCCAAAGCATTGATATAATCATCTTCTACCTCGCCACGCTCCGGCTTATGGTCGTATTCAAAGGATTTCCCATTGACCTGTGCATAATAAAAACTGCTGTCCTCAATGTCATTTCCAAGCAGATATTTCTCTTTTTCACTGCCCCACTCATCAACCAGAACACACTCATATCCATCAATCGTGATCTTTTGCTGTGCTTCCTTTTCTTTTTCCCGAATCACATTGATATATCTTCTCGCCTGATTGGTAAATCCGTCCAGCACTGCCGGATGTGAGCTTAGAATCAGATCGTTGTTCTCCCACTCATTTTCCGCAACAATGTCCTTTGCCCAGTCCTTATTGTTCCGTGAAAAACGACCATCATAATCAAAATGCGTAACCGTATTTGCAAGAACAAATTCCACACAGTCAATGCCATATTTATCTATGATCTCATCTGCGGTATTCCTCGGAAGAACAAAACCATTGAATTTCTCAGCAATCAGTGCATCAATGTCTTTCTTACACTCTAACCGCTGTCCATGCTCCAGACGGGAAAGCTCTCGCTGTCTTGCTTTTTCTGCCTGTTCTTCCTTGTAAGCCTTATAGTTTTCCTTTCCCTGTGGAGATAAGTATTTGTCCTCTTTGATCAGCTCACGAAGCCTTTTCTCTACAACATTCCAGTTCAGAAGCACTTTTGCATACGGATTGCCATAACTGCCTTTCTCCAGACGGATACCTTTTCCATCATGTTCATTATGGGAATCATCATTACCCGGCAGTCCGCCGGAACCACCACCAATGCCATATTCTTTTTTCAGAAAGGCTACCGCTTCCTTCTGGTCATGTCCTTCCATGAAATACTCATAGATGCGGAAAGCTCCATGCTCATAGCCGCTTCCCCTGCCTAGTGCATAGTCAATCTCATCCTGTGTAATAAAATCTTCCTGTGCTACTTCCACAGTATCTGGCAATGGAAATTCCAGCCTTTCTCTGTCAAGGTCTGCTATCTCCGATAACAGATATTCCGGTGATTTCACATGCCGCCATTTTAATTCTGCTTCTCCAGAAGCAAGGCGGTTTGCCGCATCTTCCAAAATATTTTTAAGCTGTTCCCTGCCCTCATGGGTAGAAAGAAGTTCCATGAGTTTTGCTTCACTCTCCGGATAGTTTCCGGCTTTTAATCCAAGTTCTTCCGGTATCTCATCCATGCCATCCCGAAGAAAGAAAAATATCTGATTAGCAACACGGTTCCGCTCCTGCGTATCCACGAGAAATGCTTCACTCGCACTCATATAAGTGCCATTTTCAATCATAGAGCGGATATGGTTCTCTACCTCTTCCCAACTCATAGTAACAAGTGGTGTTTCCTTTGCCTGTGTTCCATAGCCGACACTCATACCATGCTCATCGAACCACACTGATACGGGATTTCCATTGATTTCAAAACCTTTTCCGGTCTGTCCGTACTCATTTTTCAGAAAATCCACCATCTGCTCGGCATTTCTGCCCTCTGTGTACTTTGCAAAGATACGCTTTCTGCTGTGCTGTTTTCCTCCGCCACTGCGAAGAATGGTTTCAAGCTCATTCTGTGGCAAAGAAAAAGCAGCGGGCATGGTATATTTCATACTTGCTTCCGCTGCTGCGACTGTTCCGACCTGCTCCTCAAAAGAAGGAAACAGGCTGAGTTGTGTAAAGGTGGGTTCCGGTGCTTCTCCCCGGAGAAGATCATCGGTATCTGTTACAGACTGTAAACCAGTTCTCCCAGAACCACTTCCTCTGCTCGGTTCCGAATGCTGTTCATCTTCGCTACCCAGAGCATCTGATCGGCTTCCTTGAGTTGTTCGGTCACTCCCTCGGTTGCCGCCATCTGGCTCGTCAGCTTCTCCATTCTCTCCTCTGCCTGCTTCTGGATCGTCAGCAGGTGTTCTTTCAATGTTCCTTTCAGAAGAAACGCTGAGTACACGCCCCTGTGGTTCTCCTTCAGATAAGTCTCTCTCATCATTCCGTACTTCGTTACCGTTCCCTCCGGCTGAATGTCCGCCTGTAATGTCGGGATCAGGTAATCCCCGTTCTTCTCGTATGTCAGATTCATCTCTATTGCCCCTTTCTACGCTGTTTTGGTTGTTGTCTATCTGTTCTTCATGTCTGCTCTCGCTTTCACGCTTTAACGCATTGTAGTCTATTTTAGAAGTATTTGCAAGTCCTTTCTGCGTTAAATTTTGCGATTGTTCCTGTTCGTGGCTCCTGTTATATGCCCTTATGGTTCTTCCAATCTCTAAAAGTACCGGTTTTGCAAGCTCATTGGCTGCATCTCCAAGTACCGCAAGGGTGTTCATGGAATTAAATTCATGGATAAAATCAAAAGCAAATTCCGAACCATACTCCTCCATATCTGCACCACAGGCAGATAAAAGTGTAAAAGAAATACTCTCCGATAAAGTATCTCTTAACCGGATACCGACATTCTGCTCGTCCAGTCCTTCTAAAAAACTGCCCTCGATCATGTACTTCAAATCCGGCAGCAATTCCTCATAATAATCTGCCGCAATCCTCTCAGCTATCTCAATAAGTCTTTCTTCAAACAGCTTCTTATCATCGGTAGCACCATAAGTCTGCTCTAGACGCTTAATTACATCTTCCTTATGTTCCTCATGTAATTCCCAGAGTTCCGGATACCGTCCGATTCTCCTTGCCGCATGGACATCTGAAACATCAAAAACATATTTCAGACGCTTGCCATGTGCTTCGTCCTCGTCCAGAAGTGCAATACCCTTTGCCCCTTTGTTTACCCAGCAGTGCATCCGCTCATTCCACAGTTCTATGGAAGCACACGCTGTTGCGTCCGGTCTTTGTGCATAGATCAAAAGCTGTTCCCGGAACGGATACTTATACAGCCTTGCCGCTGTAGTCAGGTATTTCATCCATTCCTCACGATTTTTGACAACCTCGGCTGCTGTCTCTTTTGCCAGAGCCGATATAAAATCATATTTTCTCACACAGTTCTCCTTCCTGTCATAGATACGACAAAAAGGCAGCCACATACACTACATGACTGCCTTTCCCTTACTTCCCGTTACATTCCTATTCCGTTGTACCAAAGCTGAAAGTCTTACTCTCAGCCGCTTTCTTAGGCGTAAATCTCGCCTTAACTTCCGCAACCCTCCCCTCTAATGCCTGAAACATAGCATCTACCTGTTCCTGTGTATATTCGTAGGAACCTCGATTTGCAAGATTCTCCAGTCTGCCAATAGCATCCACCGCCTTATTCATGCGGTACTCACCAATACGGATAAACTTCTCCGCCTTTGTCTCATTTTCCTTTGCCGCAGGCTCACCCTGCATTTCCTCTGCTGTCATTGTTACATTTGTTTCTTCCATGTGTTTTCCTCCATTTTTTGATAAAAAATTAGAGCGTACAGGTTTTCCCATACGCTCTGACGCTGTGTTGTTATTTTAGTTATGTGTGGTATTAGTGTTGCACCGACAAACTTGAATTTGTCTCTATCAGAGTCCGTAATGAATTACCCACTTGTTATTGCTTAATGCATTTTCTAACAGCTTTTTCAGTTCGGATAGTTCAGAATTATCTGCAATGACATCAATAAATGCCTTTAGCGAACAAGGTGGAACAAGTGTAACACCACAGTATGCAAGCCCTTTGCCTTTGACGGAAAGTGTATGCCAATAGAAGTCAATGGATGTAAGCCTTTCGACAACGCCGTCCAAATAGGCGTCATCAACAGAAATACAGGCATATTTCCACGGCTCATACTCGTCATATCGCTTGCCCTGCTGAGGAGCATCCATCATAATTCCAAACTCGTGTTTTGCCATGTAGATTACCTCCACAAATATCGATTTGTAAATTTCTTTCTCTCATAATACCACACTTTTTTCATCATAGATACAGCTATTCTGCTTCCGAAATTCTTCTAGTATTTTTTCCTCCCTTTCTCGTTCCTCGCAATATTTCCAGAAATCGTCCAAAAATTCATCGACAGATTTTTCCGGTGCTTCTGTCGGCTCAAGTTCTTCCAGCCTTTTTACAATTTTTATAACTTCTTCGGCATCAAATTCCTCATCGGTGGCTACCAACGTATAATAGTCAAGTTTTTCTTTCAACATCTCTATTTCTTCTTCCTTACTCATGCTAAAATTCTCCCTTCACTATATACATGACAGTTTTCGACAAAATCTTACAAATTATTATAAAAAATGTTTTTCAAAGTTTTTCAAGTTTTTTCTACTTATCCTTCTTCTGTGGAAATTCCATCTTAAACTTATACTGGAATCCTATGATTTCTTTACCATCTTTCGTATAGGAAAATTCCTCTACACTCTCTGGAATCAGGTACGCATCATAACTGCCTTTCTTTCCTTTCAGACCTTTGACAAGTATCTTTTTCCCTTGAAGCAGGCTCTTGACCTGTGAATCGGAAAATGTTACCCCAAGTGCCCTGCCGACATTCATACCGCACTTCCCGGTACAGTACGCTCCGAATTTTCCCTTGACTACATCAGAACCACATTTTGGGCATTTTCCAAGCACTTCCTGCCCACTCTTTCCTGCCCCAAACATGGCTTTCTGCTCATCGCTAACGCTGTGATAGGTCTTTACAAGATCACTTACCATAGTTTCAATCCCAGACATAAACTGTTCTGCAGCAACTTCTCCTTTAGATACCAGAGTAAGCTCATTCTCCCAGTCAGCAGTCAGTTTCGGAGATTTTACTACATCCGGAAGTATCGTGATCAGCTTCATTCCGT
>ENA-ORNT01001733-ORNT01001733.1-human-gut-metagenome-genome-assembly--contig:-NODE-1733-length-14204-cov-9.152166_pt1 | contig 14204 bp, 10 predicted proteins | sample MGYA00242120_ERZ509032 | MGnify/ENA primary metagenome ERZ509032 (study PRJEB26280, sample SAMEA2338729) | human gut metagenome | biome: human gut; feature: human-associated habitat; material: faeces...
GAGTGTCAGATTCCGGTTCTGAAGGTCATGGGTTTGAATCCCATCGGGGTCACTATTATTCTCCCAAAGTATTGCAAGATACTATTGGGAGTTTTTTTTTGTAGCTGATATCAGGAAAGAAAAAAGTTCTGAAGGTCATGGGTTTGAATCCCATCGGGGTCATATTGTAGAATGTCTAACTCGTTGATACTTAGGCGTTTTCTTTTTATACAAACTCAAAAAGTGGTGCAGAAGAGATTTTGTTCTACGATTTTGTTAAAGTTATAGTTTGCACCGGTTCTTTTTTTATCTTTTTGGCATGTGCTTATTAAAAGCAAGGAACCATATAGAATTAGACACAAAAATAAGCATATACTTCTGACATAAGTGAATTTTGCTGTAAGATTGCGTTAATAGTTAAGATTCATTTAACGTTAATTTCAGCTAATCATACGTTTTATTGTTCAATATCTTTGGCATTAACATGCGCAATCTACAAACCAAATTTCTGAAAGAGAAAGATGGAATATGATGAGTTATTGCATCAATCCACAACATTGCCATGTATTAAAATGATATTGGGGATTCACCTTATTTATATAATACGCATGAATTGAATGTGCCGCAAAATATCAAGGGTTGATGCAAATATGCGATATTATTCACAATCCATATTAGGAAGATTGCCTAAAATGGCCCCTATATTAGTGTAAGAATAAAATTACCCAAATCAAAATCTTTCAGAATTTATGAATAATACTAACCCTAAAATTATTGTAGTAGGAAGTACGAATGTGGATTTCTGCTCGCATGTAGCTCGACTGCCTCGTCCTGGTGAAACAATAGGTGGCGGTAAGTTCATGCAGGCAAGTGGTGGCAAAGGGGCTAACCAGGCTGTTGCTGCAGCTCGTCTTGGAGGCGATGTTAAATTTATCACGGCTGTTGGTAATGATAGCTTTGGACGAGAACAAATATGTAATTTCCAAAAAGCGTCTATTGATTGTAGTGGAATATATTGTGCTGAAGATGTAAATACTGGTATTGCTCTTATCATGATTGATGAGCATGGCGAGAACTGTATCACGGTCAATCCTGGGGCTAACGCCATGTTGACTCCAGAGCGACTGAGTGCCATAGACGACAGCATTAATGATGCAGATGTGCTTCTTATGCAAGCAGAAATATCCTATATAACAATAAAACAAGTGGCCCGCAAGGCCAAAGATGCCGGAGTATCAGTAATATTCAATCCGGCTCCTGTATGCGACATTGACGCAGAACTGATGTCTATGGTTGATGTTCTTATTCTCAATCAGACTGAAGCGGCTATACTCTCTGCTAAAGATACCGAAGCAGAGGCTGCACGCGAATTGATAAATAGAGGTGTTAAAAATGTAGTAATCACCCTTGGTTCTAAAGGCGCATGTTATTATAGCAGCAATGGGGATGTTGAGCGTATCTCATCGTACAAGGTAAATGCCGTTGATACGGTCGGTGCAGGTGACACATTCTGTGGAGCGTTGGCAGTGGCGTATGCCAAACATCACACTTTAGATGTTGCAAGCTTGCAGTTTGCATCAGCAGCAGCTGCATTGTCAGTAACTCGACGAGGAGCTCAGCCATCTATTCCGACGATAGAGGAAACAACGAAATTCATGCAAGAAAATAGTAATTATAATGTATCGCAGTATTATTAAAACATTCCGCATTCTGTTTGTTCTGTCCCTAGGTTTAGCTTCATGCGTTTCAAACAAAGAGCAACAAGTCTCAGCTCCGCTTCAGGTAATCTTCGATTCTGATTTGGGCAACGACATCGACGACCTGCTTGCCTTGCAGATGCTGATAAACTATGAGCAGGCAAATAAATTGGATATTAAGGGCATAAGCGTCTCAAAAGCCAATCCACTAGCTATGCTATTCACAAAGACCTTTTATAATAAATATGGTAAAGGCCGTCCGGAATTTGGCTATGTGTATGATGGGCCTAATCCTGACGAGGGCAACTTTTTGAGAAACGCTTATGCTTCATTGGCCGGATCGGCAGATTCTGTTGAAGTTAACGACCAAGAGTCGTACGTTATGATGCGAAAACTTCTTACACAGAGTGCTGATGCTTCAATGAATATCATTGCAGTAGGCCCGATGACAAATCTCGCACGTCTTCTCTCGAGTAAGGCCGATTCTATCAGTCCGCTGACCGGCATGGAACTGGTAAAGCAGAAAGTGAAGCGTCTTGACTTCATGGGCGGCAATTTCTCTTCAATTCATGAACCCGAATGGAATCTGCTTCAAGACAGCACGGCCGCCCGTTTTGTTCTTGAGTCATGGCCGACGCTGATGGTTGCCAGCGGATTTGAGACTGGCAATAAAGTGAAGTTCCACGCAGATGATGTCACGCGCGGGTTTGACCAGCGACATCCGCTGCGTGTAGGATATGAGAACTTCCTGAAGATGCCTTACAACCGTCCTTGCTGGGATCTTATTCCTATCGTTAATCTCGTTGAACCAACCAACGGTTTCCTTCATGAGTCTGAGAATGGATTCATCACATTCGACTCTGCTTGTTGCACCCGCTTCACTGTCGATGACAACGGACGTTGCCGTTTTGTGACACTGACAGCCGACGGTCTGGAAGACCTGATTTCAAAAAGAATAACAAATAAAGACTAAAGAAAATATATACATCTATGTTTATCGTAAACAGTTACGGTCTTGCCGTTATGCTCTGTATTATCACTATGATATGTTGGGGCAGTTGGGGTAACACCCAGAAACTCGCCGCAAAGAGTTGGCGTTATGAGTTGTTCTATTGGGACTATGCCATTGGCATTCTCTTGTTTTCAGTGTTGTTGTGTTTTACCCTTGGAAGTTATGGCGATGAAGGTCGCAGTTTCTTGCCCGACCTCATGCAGCTTGAAACCGACAAGATGGTTAGCGCCCTCATCGGTGGAGCCATTTTCAATGCTTCTTTGTCTTCAATACACTTGCAATGCGCCGTCCTTTTGTTGGAACACCAGTAAGTTACTCGGATTATTTCAAAGGATCTTTTGGTACACACCTCGTAGGTGTTTTTGGAGGATGTGTCTGGGGCTTAGGTACTGCACTTAGTTATATCGCAGCTGGCAAAGCTGGTGCAGCAATCTCGTATGCTCTTGGTCAGGGTGCACCAATGATTGCAGCCCTTTGGGGAATTTTCATCTGGAAGGAGTTTAAGGGTAGCAATGCTACAACCAATTGGTTGCTAACCCTTATGTTTGTGTTATTCATCTCAGGTCTCTCACTTGTAACATTAGCAGGAGCATAACAATGAAAAAATTAAGCATAGTACTTTTGGGCATGATACTATCAATGCCAACAATGGCGAAAGTGATTGAACTTCATTCGCCAAATGCAAGAAATAGTGTATCGATAGAAAGCGATGGTCAGGTACGATTCTCTCTGCATCGTGACAATAAACCTATCGTAGTAGATAGTCCTCTAAGTCTCAATGTTGACGGCAATGAATGGGGAAAAGCAAAGAAATATAGTTCAGTAAAACGCTATTCAGTCAATGGTCAACGCAATGTCCCTGTGGCTAGACGTGCAACAAATGTTGTAGAATCGTATAATGCTGTCACCTTAAACTACAAAGACTATAGCATCGAGTTCCGAGCTTACGATGAAGGAGTAGCATACCGTTTTGTCAGCAACACATTGAAAGCAGACAAGGTAATGGGTGAGAACGTGACAATCAATCTTGCAGGCGATCCAATGACATACTCCCAGATTACCAATCGCATGCAGCAATGGTTTGAGTATAACTACACAGAGCGTGCCTACTCTTCACTTCCTACTGATAGCCTGCTAATTCTCCCTGTGCTTGCTGACGTAGATGGTTGTAAGGTGATGCTTGCCGAAGCAGATGTTTACAACTATCCAGGCATCTATCTCCAAAAGAATTCTCAGAGCCTGAAAGGTGAATTTGCGTATTTCCCAGCTTCACACCGTTCAGAGGATAAAGGCAATAAGCGATATGTTGCAACTCGAGAAGACTATATGACCAGTAAAGTGGGCAAGCGCTCTTTCCCTTGGCGTATTGTTGCAACCTACGATGAAGAGAAAGACCTTCTCGCCTCAGAACTTGTATGGCTTCTCGGCAAAGAAGAGAAGGCTGATGCAGACTTTTCTTGGGTGCGTCCTGGAAAAGTACTTTGGGACTGGTGGAACTGCTGGAATGTTTATGGTACAGACTTTAAGGCAGGCATCAATACTGAAACTTATCTCTATCTCATAGATTATGCAGCCCGTCATGGTGTTGAGTATCTTCTCATGGATGAAGGTTGGTCAGCTCCTTTCGATTTGCTCACACAAGCAGAAAATGTTGATATGCCAACCATCTGTCGTCATGCAAATGATAAGGGTGTAGGCATACTGCTTTGGACAAAGTGGGTAAATCTGGATCGTCAGATGACAGAAGCTCTTGATATGATGCAGGAGTGGGGCGTGAAGGGAATCAAGGTTGACTTCATGGATAGAAACGATGCTGAGATGGTAAACTTCTTCGAACGCACTGCCAGCGAATGTGCTAAGCGTAAGATGATGGTTAACTTCCATGGATGCTATCCACCTGACGGCATGCGCCGACAGTATCCTAACATCATGACCCGCGAAGGTGTCTACGGTCTTGAGAATAATAAATGGAGCAAACTTGTCACACCAAAGCATGATGTCATGCTTGCCTACATACGTCAGTATTCTGGACCAATGGACTATACTCCTGGTGCAATGCTGAACTCACATATAGAACGCTTTGCAGCAATTCATGACGAACCGATGGTGCAGGGTACTCGTAGTCATCAGGTCGCGTTGTATGTCGTTTACGAGAGCCCTCTGCAGACCATGTGCGACTCGCCAATACACTACGACAAGAACCCCGCCAGCCGCGATTTCATCAAGCAGATTCCTACCGTATGGGACGAAACTGTTCCGCTTGCAGGAAAGTTGGGCGACTATGTAGCCGTAGCACGTAGAAGTGGAGATAAGTGGTATGTCGGTGCCATCAATGGAACAGACGCTCCGATACACCTCGACCTTGACATCAGTTTCATGGGCAATGGCGCGAAGCAAATCCTCTGCCATGCAGATGGCAAGAACGCAGCCCGTCAGGCAAAAGATTATGTGGCGCTGACAATGACCACCTACTCTTCAGTGCTGAGCATCGACCTTGCGCGTGGTGGTGGCTATGCAGCCATAATATCAAAATAAAAGACACAAGCTAAACTATAGGCTTCGTTTCATAAAAGTTAATAGTTAGTTTTCCCATCATGCAGGGGGAGCTATGGCTACAATGCTGTAGTTCCCTCTATCATGATGGGATTTTTGCAGTCTTAAAGGATGACAATGCTTCATTTCACCTGCTATGGATGAAGCTAATAGAAAAAACAGGAGGCAAATGCTTAGCATTGACCTCCTGTTTTTTCGTGTCAGTTCATTATGAAAGAAAAAGCCACCGGATAGTGGTCAGAAATGAACGGCACACCATAATCCTTGGTTATCAGTTCAAGCTTCACGGCAGCAGCCTTTACGTAGATAGTAACATCCTTGGCAGAGAGGTTTGCTGCAAAGCCAAGAAAGGCTGCGATGGCGATCAGCGTTTTTGTTGTTTTTTTCATTTTATTTTTTTAAGTTTCGAATACGTTCCACTTAACGTGGTTTAGTTGTTTGGCGTTTCGTGGTTTTACTATTCGAATTATAAGAAATTCAGAGTAAATAGTATCAACGAAATAACCAAACAACTAAACTATCAAATAACGCTAAGTTGTATTTATTACTTAACGATTTGTTTGCTTACCTTGCCGCCCTGACGAACGATGTAAACATTGCCATTCGCAGGAGCTGCAACCTTCACGCCCTGGAGGTTGAAATATTCTGCAACTGAGTTTTCTGCATTTGAGATTTCTATGCCGTTAGTGGTAGTGGTGGTGGCGGTAATGGTCTTGAGGTCAGACGAGATGACCAGTTTCCAGTCGCCCTTCCAAGGAGCTGTGAAGTTCATATTGCCAGGACCAACCAGGTCAACAGGCTGACCAATGTTTGCTTCCTTTATTTCTGCGCTCCAGAGTCCGGTCATCCAGTCGCCCCAGTTTGCGGTACTCAGTTTCTTGTCGGAGATTGCGATGGTGGTGAGGTCCTTACAGTCGAGAGTGAACTTACCACGATCGAGTTGTACCTCAATGGTGTTGACGATGTCCCAGTCTGCCAGAGTCTGACCGTTGATTACTGTACCCTTTGCTCCTGCGATGTAGAGTGAAGTGACCTGTGCACTTGCTGTAAGACACAGAAATGCAGTTGCGATTAATGTAAAAAGTTTCTTCATAAGATAAAAATTTAGTTAATATTTATATTATATTTAAGCTTTCTTCTTCAGTTTACGAATGTGCTCGACGAGAATTTCCATCACGTTTCGTACGGTTAGTATAATTATAGAGGAATATAATTCAAATCTTCCTAAACGAAAAGCGTATTTTTTTTGAGAAAATCATTTTTTTATTCATTCGGCTATGTATAAAGCCAAAGGGCATTTGTCTTCAAACTTTACAAATCCTGCGTGCGAGAAAGTACGATTCTAGGAATAGCGGCAGCTCTTGTAAATGATAAAAATGCTAAAAAAAGACTTTTTGCGGGATGACATTGTTCCATAACCACCCAGAAATTAAGGCTTGTCTTTGTCTAAGCTATGCTCTTTGAGAATGAAACCATAGGTCTATGGTCATAGAAGTGCCGTTTTAAGTTGGTAAAAGCACCGCTTTCTGCATATACACCTTATTAATATTATTATGTGCATATTAACCTTGATTGCTCTTATAAACACATGCAAAACAAAATATTTTCAGAAAAAAAAAGTTGTAGGTTTAGGATAATTCTAAAATATAAACCCATTAATAATATACAAAACAATCACACTATGTTATCAGATAAGGAAATTGCAGCATTGTTGCCAGAATACTTCTCTGGCACAATCTCAGAAGAGAACCGCCTCTTGGTTGACACTTGGCGCCATGAAAGCAACGACCATCAGCAGATGTTTGATGCCGTTGCAGACCTTTATATGGATTTTCGAGCCTTCGACACCATCCGCAGCATAGATGTAGATGCAGCAATGAATCGTGTCAAAACTCGCATTGGCATCAGTATGAGCATCAACTGGTTTCGCTGCATAGAGCGAGCTGCAGCCGTGTTAATACTGCCGCTTATCATGGCCACAGCATGGTTGGCCTACGAGAACTGGACAAGAGAGCCACTCTATTGCGAAATGCACACCCAAGCAGGAATGATAGGCAGGGTGGTATTGCCTGACTCTACGGTGGTAATACTTAACGCAGGTTCCACACTTCGCTATCCTTCAGAATTTACTGGCAAGACACGAGAGGTTGAACTCATTGGTGAAGGATATTTCGATGTGACGAAAGACGCAAAACACCAGTTCGTGGTCAGTCTCGCCAATGGCAGCAGAGTCAATGTCTATGGTACACGCTTCAATATTGATGCCTACCCAGGCGACGACTGCGTGACTACTCTTGTTGAGGGTAGCATAGGTTTTAATTATGTAAATAATGTGGGCGCAGCACGAGAGACAATAATGGTGCCTAATCAGCAATTGACCTTGTCTTCTTCTGGACATGTTAGCATATACAATGTAGACGGTCCGAATGCCATTGCATGGAAAGATGATGCTATCGTGCTCGACAAGACCTCGATAAAGCAGATACTCAAAGCTCTTACACGCCGATTTGGTGTGAGATTCAAAGTTGCCAATCCTGCTATTGAAGAATACACCTTCTCTGGCGGTAGCATGAGCATCAAGAGCATTGAAAATGTGCTCGAATCTTTCCGCATATCATCAGGAATAAAATGGAGATATATTACATCAGAGCACGATTCTGATGCCGTTATCGAAATAACGGATTAAAAACAATAAAAAATTAACTTAAACCATCAAGGAATGAAAAAAACTTTATTCGTTGCGTTATCATTTATCATGATGATGCTTGGAGTTTGTTCTGCCAAGAATTTCACCGAGATTGATCCAAACCCAGAGCCTAAACCGGATGTTGAGGAAGTGGTTGCTCTAAAGAAGATTCCATTCACGAAAGGTCTCAACCTCCCAGACTGGTTCAATCTTTCTGAGGCACGCTGGTTAAATCCAGATACCTATACAGAGAAGGACTTCGACCAACTGAAGAGCCTTGGCATTGACGTTGTGCGTCTGCCTATCAACTTCCCTGTTTTCATGGACCAGGCTCGAGCATATACCTTCGACCCGAAGATGCTTACCGCATTGGACAAAGCCGTTGAATTGGCTGCAGCAAGAGGTATTTATGTTATTCTCGACCAACATAGCTACTATGGTTCACGTGTATTCCCTGAAGGATATGGTGAGGAACTTGTGACTTCAGGTCTGCGTCAGCTTGCAATGAGATATAAAGGAAAGGAGAACGTGGTACTGGAGCTCTTCAATGAGCCTGGCGGCAACTACATCAACCAGCATTGGAACGAGATACAGCAGCGCCTTATTGCAGAAATACGCAAGGTAGACAAGAATGTAATTATAATTGCCACAGCAGTAGGCTGCAATATGGAGAAACTGACTGAACTGCCAGAAATCAACGACAAGCGCATTATCTATACCTTCCACTTCTACGACCCTTTCCTTTTCACTCATCAGGGAGCAAATTGGGATAATCTTGCTATCGAGAAGATAAAGAATGTGCCTTTCCCATACGATGCAAGCAAGATGCCTGCTATGCCTTCAGAGTTCAAGGGCACAGATTTTGAGGAAAACTACAAAACCTACAGCGCACAGGGCAACGAGAAGTTCATCGGTGAGAAACTGATGCAGGTCTACAGTTGGGCTTTGGAAAAGGGAAAATTGCTCTTCTGTGGAGAGTTTGGTACACTCACCACTTGTCCAACCGAAGAGCGCGCACGTTGGTACAAGACCGTTTGCGACTACTTCTCAGCCTACGGCATAGCATGGACAGCATGGGAGTATCGAGGCACAAGTGTGCCAAGCTTCAGCATCTTCAACGGAGCCAATATCTTTGAGTCGAATCTCGACGTTAACCTCCTCAATGCCATGGGGCTCAACCTCCCTCCAGGCTATGAGAGTGGTTGTCCTGAGGTGGTTTATTATGACGACGACATCCCTTCATGGTGGACCCAGGACGGCAAGTGGCCCGGATATGAGCCAAAGATTGATTTCGCCTGCAAGGAGAATCCTTATAATGGTTCGCTCAACTGCATCCGCTGGGATATTGACAATATTTGGGCAGGTCTTGTCATGACCACATGGCCAGTGGCAGACTTTACCACTCAGCTTAAGGCTGGGGCAAGTCTGCAGTTTGCCATCCGCACCACCGACACCATAGATAAGCTTGTTGTCAGACTGACACAGTATAAGGATGGCGCCAAGTATCAGTGGAGAAACATGACTGAAATCAGCACCACCGACGGACAGACCACTCCATATCAGTTTAAGAACGATGGCAAGTGGCATCTCATCAGCATCCCTCTGGAGAAACTCTGGGTACATGGAATTCAAGGCCAAGGCGAATGGAAAGATGCACCAGATGAAGGTGAGGAAGGATTTGCATGGGATTGCATCAACCACCTCGAGATTGTGGCAGAAGGCAATGATGCAGTATTGGATAAGACAGTTTACATTGATAACATTGTTATAAAGAAATAAAAAAACTATATTATGAAGCGACTCTTTTTATTTGCATCGCTCTTTATGGGCGTCATGATACAGGGCATGGCACAGACCAAGGTGACGGTCAACGCCACAAAGCTCCCCGTGAGGTCAGTACTTGCCCAGATAAAGAAATCGTCAGGATATGAAATGATATATCAGGACGACCATCTGCAAGGATTAAAACCTGTCACCATCAAGGCTAACAACGAAGACCTGAGCTCGGTTCTTGGCAAGATATTTGCTGGCACACACGTGTACTATACCATCCGAGGCAATCAGGTCATACTGAGCAGAAAAGAAACTGCCACAGTTACTACTACTGCTGGCAAAAACAAGAACAAGCAGCAGACTGCAACAAAAAAGACCGTGACTGGTGTAGTGACCGACTCCCAGGGTGAACCACTCATCGGTGCTACCGTGCGCGAGAAGGGTACCAACAATGCTATCGTCACCGACATTGACGGACAGTTCACGCTCTCTGTGCAGAAGCCTAACGCAATGCTTGAAATATCCTATATGGGATACAAAAACCAAACCGTCAAGGCTGTGTCGGGAAAGTCAATGAAGGTACTGCTCGATGAAAGTGGCGAGATGCTTGAAGACCTCGTGGTCATCGGTTACGGTTCGATGAAGAAGAGCGACCTCACCGGTTCGGTGTCGCAGGTGAAACTCAACGAGACAACCGCTGCCACCGTGTCTTCCGTGACAAACGCCCTTGCAGGTAAGGCCGCAGGTCTGCAGGTGTCGCTGCAGACATCGCAGCCAGGTGCAGCTTCTACTATCCGCATTCGTGGTGCGGCTTCGCCAAACTGTGACAACTCTCCACTCATCGTTATTGACGGATTCCCTGTCAATCCTACAACAGATAGTTATACTGCAGTAGGATATTACGACAGCGGTAGCAACGACAACTTCTTGGGCTCTATCAACCCAAATGACATTGAATCTATCGAAATCCTCAAGGACGCATCTTCTACAGCCATCTACGGTGCACGCGCTGGACATGGTGTTATCCTCATCACCACAAAGAAAGGTAAGGCCGGCAAGGCCACCGTTACTTATTCGGGTAGTGTGTCGACACAGGTTATGTCGAAGAAATATGAGATGCTTGACGCTCGTCAGTTCATGATTGAGACCGAGCGTTATCGTAAGGAGAAGTGGCGCATCGACAACTACGTTGGATATTATGGAGGTAATGATGAGGACGCAATGATGCAGAGCACTCCTTACATTGCAAAATACACTCAGGACCAGATTAACAACGCAGGTGAGACCACCGACTGGTTTGATGCAATCACTCGCAACGGTTTCCAGACCCAGCACAATCTCAATGTGCAGGGGGGGACAGAAAACACCCGTTTCCTCGTGTCGGGCAACTACTTCAAGCAGGACGGTGTAGTGAAGAACAACGATCTCCAGCGTTTCACCTTCCGCAGCAATATCAGCCAGAAGTTCAATAAATATTTCTCTGGTGGTGTGAATCTCACATTCTCTCGTATCGACCAGAACAGCATACCAAGCGGTAGCTCGTTCAACGAGAACGCCGGTGTGATGGTATCTGCTGCTCAGCAGAGTCCACTCAGCCCTATCTATAACGAGGATGGCACATACTATATTAATCCAGAAGCAGCGTTTTTTCCTAACCCAGTTTCTCTGCTCGAGATAACCAACAAGAATCGCCGCGACCGTTTCCTCGGTTCTGTATATGTGGAGTACAAACCTATTCAGGAACTCGTGTTGAAGATGAGCCTCGGTATCGACCGAAACGAAAACAAGCGTAGTGTGTACCTGCCAAAGACCACACTCTATGGTCAGAAGGTGAACGGACAGGCCGACATCGCACAATACGACCAGAACGACTATCTGGCTGAGTTTACTGCTTCCTACGTGAAGGAGTTCGGTGGCATTCACTCCATCAATGCCGTGGCAGGTTTTTCTTATCAGGAGTTCAACAAGGAAGGATTCAATGCCGGTAACAGAGACTTTCTCTCAGACGCGTTGCTCAACAATGCCTTGGGTTTTGGCCAGTACAGCAAGCCTTGGGTCGGTTCGTTCAAGAATCATGATGAGATGGCATCAGTCTTCGGCCGTGTGAACTACACCTTGATGAATCGCTACCTGCTTACTGCCACACTCCGTGCCGATGGGTCTTCATACTTCGCTAAGGGTCACCAGTGGGGTTACTTCCCATCAGTAGCGCTTGGATGGCGCTTCTCGGAGGAGGCATTTATGAAGGGCATCAGCTCTGTAGTTTCTAACGGTAAATTGCGACTGAGTTGGGGTCAGACCGGTAACTCAAGCATCGGCTACCAGTCTATCAGCCTTTACCAAGACCGCGACCGTTGGGGCAATCGATTCCACCACGCCTTTGGAGGTGTAGAGCATATCGGATTCCAGTTGTCACAGCTTGGTAACCCAAACATCACATGGGAGACATCAACTGAATTTAACGTAGGTATCGACCTCGGCCTCTTCAACAACCGCCTGAACCTGACCGTTGACTACTTCAACCGTGAGATTTCAGACCTTCTCAACTGGCGTCCTCTGCAGCATATCAGCGAAGTGTTGTCAATCGCCGACAACATGGGTAAGACACGCAGCCACGGTCTTGAGGTTACACTCAACACCAAAAACATCCAAACAAAGAACTTCTCGTGGACATCTGACTTCACATATTCTTTCTATCGCGACCGTTGGGAAGAGCGTGCAGAAGGATGGAGCCCAGCAGCCTACGACCGGTACAAAGGTGCTGTGCGTCCTGTATATGGCTACTATGTAGCCGACGGATTAGTGCAGCCAGGTGAAGAGGTGCCATGGATGCCAAACGCTCTGCCAGGTCAGATTAAGGTGAAGGATAACAACGGATACATATACAATGAGGACGGAACCTTCAAGACCGATGAGCATGGACTGCCAATACTCTCTGGTGAACCAGATGGTAAAATCAATGATGCCGACCGCGTTTATATTGGTTCGAAAGATCCTGGATTTATCGTCGGCCTGAATAACTCCCTACGCTATAAGAATTTCGACTTCAATATTTATTTCTATGGCCATTTCAACCAGTGGACTTCAGGAAGCTATTCTGATTTATGGCTTGGCTCAATTAGTACACTCGACAACGGCCGAAGCGCACCAATAAGCGCTTCAGAGATTTGGAGCACAGACAATCCTAACGGTTGGCGCCCTGGCTATGCTCAGATGTACAATACCTACGATGCCGGTGTTACAACATTCTATCTGAAGAAGTGCTGGTTCATACGTTGCCGCAATATATCTATCGGTTACACCGTACCGGTAAAGAAGGGTATTCAGAGAATGCGCATATATGCAGACGTGAACAATCCATTCATGTTCACTAACTATAAGGGACTCGACATGGAGACTGATGATTCCGCATGGGCAGTTCCTAACGTGAGAAGTTTCAATTTCGGTGTAGAATTAACATTATAAAAGCCAAAAACATAATCAAATATGATTAAGAAAATATTATATTCATTTACGGCTATTGCTGGTGCTATGATGATGGCCTCGTGCGAGTTGGATTCAAGTGTATACAATGCATACAACACCACAGTATTCCCAAAGACAGAAGAAGATGTCAACGCTCTCCTCGTGGGTGGCGTGTACGTTCCTTTCCGCTCTAATATGTACATGGGTCTCTTCTGCACAAGCAATCGTGGCGTGCAGATATATAATGATATGTGCACAGACCTTGGCAACTGCAGATGGTCGGATGTATATTGGTTTGACCTCATCAATGTGAATTTCAATACAAATCAGGTAGAAGGAGCACCGCTCATCTACAGAGATTATAACTCAACACTCACGCGAATTACCAACATCATTCGCACCGTGCAGGAGATGAAGAGTATACCTGAAGAGCGAAAGAACAAGTTGCTGGCTCAGGCATATTGCGGATTAGGCTGGACGGCATACATTCTGTATGATATGTTTGGTGGCATACAGATTCCTACAGAGGAGTCAATGGCTAATCCGGCTGCCAACATCATCGTTCCACGTTCATCCAACGAGGAAACTGCGAAATACATTGAGACTTCGTTGCTGAAGGCTGCAGAGTATCTGCCAAAGACTATCAAATATGGTACTGCAGACTATGGCCGTTTCACTGCTGGCGTAGCTTACACCATACTGATGCATCTCTACATGCACGACGGCCGTTGGGCTGATGCAGTAGAGGTGGGTAAGGAACTAATGAAACCTGAGTATGGCTATGAGCTTGTGCCAAACTACAAGGATATCTTCACCCTTCAGAACGAAGGCAACAAGGAGACCATCTGGGCTTGCACCGAAGACCATGGTATCAGCACTCACTTATGGTTGTCGGAGGTGTTGCCATCATCATATCCAAGAAAGAATCAGAATATGCAGGTTTGGAGCGGATACCGAATGCCATGGCAGTTCTTCCATACATACTATAATCGCGAAAACGAAATGTGCATTTTTTCAAAACGAAATGTGCATTTTTTGT
>ENA-ORNT01001737-ORNT01001737.1-human-gut-metagenome-genome-assembly--contig:-NODE-1737-length-14185-cov-24.710899_pt1 | contig 14185 bp, 10 predicted proteins | sample MGYA00242120_ERZ509032 | MGnify/ENA primary metagenome ERZ509032 (study PRJEB26280, sample SAMEA2338729) | human gut metagenome | biome: human gut; feature: human-associated habitat; material: faeces...
CGGAAGTGCAAAATTACTCATTATTAATGTAAAATCCGAATATATATGGTGAAAATTTGTTTTTTTACCATTTCTTACGCACAAAGTGACTTGTAAACAATAGGTTAAAAGAATACGTAACGTTGGCTAAACGGGTATTTTTCATTAACTTTGTGCGACATACTAAAGCAAATAAAAACAGATATGATAACCCGATGCTATCTTGAAATAACCAATGTCTGCAATCTCAATTGCGTGTTCTGCCCCAAGACATCACGAGCGAAACATACGCTGACGCTTGACGAATTCGACACACTCACCTCCCGACTCATGGGCGAGGTGAAATTTCTGTATTTCCATCTTATGGGCGAACCATTCCTCCATCCTCTGCTGCCGCAGTTCATTCTAATGGCACGTCAGAAGGGCTTCATCCCCATACTCACCACCAACGGCACCCTGCTGGCACAACGCACCGACCTGCTCGATGCCCTGCCCCACAAGATACAGATTTCGCTTCACTCGCACGAGGGCAACGCCAAGGAGAATCTGGAGCAATACATTGACGAGGTGATGGCGTTTGCCATGGAGTCAGCCCACCGCGGATGTATCATCGTGCTGCGCCTGTGGAACGAGGGCGGACACAACCGTATGAACCAAACCATCCTGAATCTGATAGCCGCTCATCAGCCACAGCCTTGGGTGGAACGCAACGACGGATGGCGTATAGCCGAGAATCTGTACGTCGAGAACGACAACATGTTCGAATGGCCCGACCTGCAACACGACCCCACAGCTGAAGACGAAGTTTTCTGCTACGCCCTGCGCAATCAGATTGGCGTGCTCGTAGACGGCACGGTAGTACCCTGCTGTCTCGACCACAACGGCGACATGCCTCTGGGCAACCTCTACGAGCACAGCCTCAACCAAATCCTCACGTCACCCCGCGCCAATGCCATCTACCAAGGTTTTACCAACCACACCGCCGTAGAACCGCTGTGCCAACGCTGCGGATACTCAGCCGTGTCGAAAAGATTCAGAAAGTAATTCAATAATGTTATTGAACCATAGCAAGTTCTGTAATGTTACCGATGTCTTCATTTTCCACCTCTCGCTTCAAGTCTCTTCTCCCTTCCAAGAGTTTCCGGGAAAGTATATTTTCCCCAGCCTTTCTCTCTCCAGTTCTTGTTGATGCGTTCGTCAAACCACCAGTCGTAGTGTTCACGCGAAATCATACGGATATCCCATGCGGCATGTACTTGTGCAGCTATCGAGATGCCATACGCTTCTTTGAGGTCAATCATTTCTTCGAGAACGAGACTGTCACGATGCAAGGCTCCCATTTCTTCTATGAATGTCTGTTTGGGGAAGAGGAAGAAATTGGCGAACTTGTTGCACATCTTTTCCACGTTGCAGCCTTCAGAAAAACGCAGCAGCAGATGGGCCAGTTCGTGACATGCAGTGAAACGCAATCGTTCTACTGTAGTCTTTAGCGGATGCATGTCGAGGACTATCAAAGGATGACATCCGTCAATAAGAGTGCTGAGTCCCCATATACCGACAGGCAGTGGCATGGAGACAATCTTTATGCCCTTTCGTTCTATGAGTCGAAGCACAGCCGGCAGAGGTCCAAAGCCACAGTTCCACACCTCACGCAAACGGTTGGCTGCCATGATAGCATCGTCGAGAGTAGAAACAGTAATGTGAGACATCGGATTGTAGAATTCAGGCATAACGTCTGCCTTCTCCTCCGTAAGCATATAGCGTTCTGCCAGGAAACACACCTTGGTTTCCAGCTCATACAACTCTTCCTCCGTCAGCAAGCCATCGCTACCCGAACGAAGCATAGGTACATCTACCGTTGTCGACGTTCCATAGAAGTAAAACTCACTTACACCGAATGTGTCTGCAAAGATCTTCACCGTAGCTGGTTTAGGTTGCATCACACCTCGTTCGTAATTGAAAATGCTTTGTCGAGTGACTTGCAGTTTGGCTTTGTCCACCAATTGTCCAAGACTCAAACCTGACACCTTACGTGCCGCTCTTAATCGTATAGGAATAAACAATTTGTCCATTAGGCTTTTTTATTTACAAAGGTAATAAATTATAGAAACACGTAAATCATAATAGATGTGATTAATATAAATTTAACATTGCTTGCTACACAAGGGGCTGACATAAGCATAACTCGAAACACGTATGTAAATATATCTTAACCTACCTCAAACAACCTCGTAACCCCACTGAAAAACAACATGTATACCTTTGCGGCATGAAATAATAACCAATATAGTATACATGAATCTTAAGTATTATTTTGCCACATCCTGCCTCCTTGCAGGAATGGCGTGCTCCACTGCTGCGGCACATACTGTGCGTGCTGCCGACGGCAACAATGACACCAAACCGACTGTCGTACCCGGAACAAAAAAGATAACGGTGCAGGGCGTTGTAGTAGATGATAACGGCGAACCGCTTATCGGTGCCACTATCTACGAGAAAGAGAGCGCCAACGGAACGACAACCGACATCGACGGACATTTCTCATTGGACGTTAACAAGGATGCTGTGATTACCGTTCACTATCTGGGATTTGCCGAGAAACTTGTCAACACTACCGGCGACAAGCCCCTCAACGTTAAACTGGAAAAAGACACTCACCTGCTCGACGATGTCGTTGTGGTGGGTTATGGCACACAGAAGAAGATTAATATGTCGGGAGCTGTCGACCAGCTCACGGCAAAGGATATTGAGAAACGACCCATTACCGACCTCTCACGCGGACTGCAGGGTATGATTCCTAACCTCAACATTGACTTCACCAGTGGCGAACCGGGCAAGGCCGCCACACTCAACATACGTGGCGAGGCTTCTATCAATGGTGGTTCGCCGCTGATTCTCATCGACGGAGTGGCTGCCGATGCCGAAGAGATGAACCGACTGATGCCTGGCGACATCGAGAGCATTTCGGTGTTAAAGGACGCAGCCTCAGCAGCCATATACGGAGCACGCGCTGCATTCGGCGTGATTCTCATCACTACAAAGCAGGGCAGCGGCGACCGCATCAGCGTAAGCTACAATGGCAACGCCCAGTGGCGACGCCCGTCGCAACTCACCGACAAGACTTCCGACCCGTACATATACCTGAAACTAAAGAACATCGCTGTGCTCAACACTCCATGGAGTTCGGGCCACGTCACCACCGACGAACGTCTGGAGTGGGCACGCCAGCGCTCTGACAATCCTTCGGGCACCGAAGCCATCCGACTCGACCCGCTCGACAACACCCAGTGGGACTACATGGGCAATCGCGACTGGACCCGCCACTTTCTCGACCGCAGCACGTTTGCACAGAGCCACCAGCTGTCTGTCTCAGGCGCTACTGCCCGCACCAACTTCTACGTTTCGGCAGGCTACGACGGCGAGGACGGAGTGTTGTCGAAGATTGCACCCGACGACACCTACAAGCGCTACAGCACACGCGGCAAGGTGCGCTACAATATCACCGACTGGCTTAACGTTTCTAACAACACCTCGTTCGTGATGACCAAGCGCAACAAGCCGAGCTACTACAATCTTGACGCAATATACGATGCCAAACCTAGCGATGTCGACGTCAACACCGACGGCACATGGGCTAATACCGACCTCGGAAAGGCTCTGGCACAGATAGTGGACGGAGGCAAGGAGAGCACCACCGACATGCGACTGCAGAGCACGTTTGCTGCAGAATTGAGCCTGTGGAACAAGATGCTCCGACTGAACGGCGACTTCACCTTTGCCTTAGGCCATGAAGATTACGACTGGTACAAGACCAAATACAACGTTGGCTACGGTCCGCAAGATATTCGCACCGACGGAACATCGCAAGCCTACAAGGGCAACACGTCGTCGCTGTATACCGTGTTCGACCTTTACGCCACATTCAACAAGCAGTTCGGCAAGCACGCACTTACTACGGTGTTGGGATTCAATCAGGAGTACAACCGCTCAGACAATTTCACAGCCAACCGCTACGACATCATCTCCTCGGCACTTCCGTCAATAGCTCTGTCGTCGGGCGACCAATATGTAGGCCAGACATACAAGGACTGGGCAATACGCGGTCTCTACTACCGCCTCAACTATATATTCAACGACCGATATATTCTTGAACTCGACGGACGCTACGACGGCACTTCGAGATTTCCGAAGAACAAGCGCTTCGGATTCTTCCCCTCAGGTTCACTGGCATGGCGAGTAGATGCCGAACCGTTCTTCCAGCCCCTCACACGCTACATATCACAACTCAAGCTGCGCGCCTCGTACGGATCGCTTGGCAACCAGCTCGTCTCTGAATATGGATACATCCCTGCCATGGAGTCGACGACCGGCTCGTACATAATCGACGGCAAGCTGCAGCAGACCGTCTCATCACCTGCCCTCGTATCGCCCAACTACACTTGGGAGAAGGTACGCACCATCAATGCCGGCATCGACATTGCATTGCTTCAGAACCGACTTACCATGTCGTTCGACATCTATCGCCGCGACACACGCGACATGCTCACCAAAGGCAAGGAACTGCCTGGCCTGCTCGGTGCCAACGAGCCTAACGAGAACGCTGCCGACATGAAGACTACGGGATGGGAATTGTCTTTAGGCTACCGCGACCAGTTCAAGTTGGCAGGCAAGCCGTTCGCATGGAACGCTCGATTCATCCTCTCCGACAACCGCTCTTGGATTACACGATTTGACAATCCCGACCGCAAACTCGGACAATACTACAAGGGTATGGAGATAGGCGAGATTTGGGGACTCACCAACGACGGAATGTTCCAAAGCAAGGAGGAGATAGCCAAACTCGACGAAACTCAGATAATACCATGGGGAGCGCTGACCATCGTTGAGGGTTGGCCAAAATACAAGGACCTCGACGGTGACCATACCATCACCAAGGGTACTACGGTAGACCATCCGGGCGACCTCAGCCGCATAGGCAACTCATCCCCCCGCTACCGCTTCGGACTTAATCTCGGTGCCGAATGGAACGGATTCGACCTCTCTGTATTTGTCCAGGGCATTGCCAAGCGCGACTACTATCCGCTGAGCTATCTGTACTGGAGCTTCTATCAGCAGCCTTATGCAGGCGGACAGAAACACGCCTTCGACTTCTATCGCGCCACCGACGACACTCCCGAACAGATGGCCAAGCACTCAAAGAGCTACATAGCAGCCGGACTGGCTAACAAGAACACCAACTCGATGTATCCTGTATTTCAGTCGTGGCTTGCCGACAAGAATCTCGGTACCGGCATCACATCTGCCATGGGATTGGCCATTCCGCAGACAAAGTATCTGCTCAACGGAGCTTACATGCGACTGAAGAACATCACCGTAGGCTACACACTGCCCTCGAAACTCACCAACCGCATGCACATCAACCGCATACGTGTATACGCCAGCGCTGACAATCTCTTCGAGATAAGCGCACTGAAGAAGTATTTCGACCCTGAGGCTGTTACCAACGGCGATTCCTACGGATATGTATACCCATTCAACCGACAGTATACAGTGGGCGTGAACGTAACATTCTAACGATATAACAACATATAAGACAATGAAACATTCAATATATATAGCAGCCATTGCGCTGTCGGCAGTGTGCCTCACATCGTGCAACGACGACTTCATGCAGCGCGACCCGCACACCGAGATAACCCAGAAAAACTTCTTCAACACCGAGCAAGACCTTCGACTGTACTGCTACGGACTCGTCAACACTCCGGCATACAGCTATATAGGCGATGCCGGCACCGACGACCAAGCCACTACCGACAATGTCACTATCAAGAACATCATGACATCGGCAAATCCTACATCAACCACTATAGATGCAGGATGGGACTGGAAACGACTGTACGACATCAACTACTTTCTCGACAACTGCCAGAAAGCCGATGTGTCGGACGACGTGATGGCACACTGGGTGGGCGTGGCACGATACTACCGTGCTGAGTTCTACATGACAATGGTGAAGAAATACTCTGACGTGCCATGGTGCGACCACACTCTTGCTACCAACGACGATGCCCTGTACGGCAAGCGCGACAGTCGCGAGACGGTGATGCAGCACGTCATGGACGACTATCAGTATGCCGCCGACAACGTCAAGGCCGACCAACCCAAGGGTGCCATCGACCGTTGGATTGTACTGGCATCAATGGCACGCACCGCTCTGTACGAAGGCACATACCGCAAATATCACTCTGAACTGAATCTGCAGGCTTCAGCCGACGCCCTCATCAAGAAGGCAGCCGACGCTGCCAGCGAGATAATGCAGTCGGGACGCTACAGCATATACAACACCGGACACCCCGAAAGCGACTACGCCTCGCTGTTCAATGCTACCGACCTGACCTCCAATCCGGAGATGATACAGGCCCATTACTATGAGCGTAACGTAGCCGAAAACGGCATCTGGGGTGCATACATGTTCGGCAACTACATTCCATGTCCTACAAAAGCACTCGTGCAGGCTTACCTTATGAAAGACGGAACTTACTATTCAGCACAGCCCGGCTATCAGACCAAGCAGTTTGTCGACGAGTTCAAGAACCGCGACCCACGTATGTCGCAGACTCTCGCCTACCCCGGATGGGAACTGAAGGGCACCATGGGTTATGCTCCAGGACAAGGTATATACGTACAGAATCTCAACAAGAACTTCTCTGGCTACCACCAGCTGAAGGGTTTTCCTAACAGCAAGGACAAGGACTACTATCTCGGCATCGACTATCCCACTATTCGCTACGCTGAAGTATTGCTGATATATGCTGAAGCCAAAGCCGAACTGGGACAGCTGACGCAAGCCGATCTCGACAAGACCATAAACCTTCTGCGCGACCGTGCCGGCATGCCCCACCTCACAATGAACGTTACTGCCGACCCAGTAGAGTCAGCCAAATTCCCCAGCGTGAGCGCTGTGCTGCTTGAGATACGTCGCGAACGCCGCGTAGAGTTGGCATTCGAGGGATTCCGCTTCGACGACCTTATGAGATGGCATGCTGGCAAACTGCTGGAGCAAGTGCCCGAAGGACTCTACTTCCCATCACTCGGCAAGTACGACCTTACAGGCGACGGAATACCCGACGTCTACCTCATACCGTCATCGCAGGAAATTCCTGCCGAAGCCGACAAGGAGACCAACGCCCTCGGCGAGAAACTCACCTACTACCGTACGGGCAACATCGACGACCCACAAGCCACCGTCTACCTCAAGAACGGCACAAGCGGAAGCATACAGACCGCCAAGACTATGGGTACCTTCCAAGAACCGCGCGACTACTATCGCCCCGTGCCAAAGCACGAAATGGATTTGAACCCAAACCTCGCACCGCAACTGTTCGGATGGCAATAACAATATAATAATATAAACAATGAGAAAAACAAATATCCTTATCATAGCTGCAATGGCGGCTATGATATGCCTTCCAGTCCAATCGAAGACCCGCAAGGCTCTATATGTAATAATGGATGGTGTGTCACGCGAGTTTCTGCAGCAGACACGTCCTGCAACAATATTCGACATAGCCTCAACCGGCAGTTATGCCGACGCTTATGCCGGCGGCGAAGTAGGTGCATTGAGCCAGAGTCCGACAATATCAGCTATCGGCTACACCAACATCCTCACCGGAACATGGATGAACAAGCACAACGTGCAGGGCAACTCCAACATCAAGACCAACTACAACTACTGGTCGCTCTTCCGTATTGCCAAGGCTCAGCAGCGCGACGTAAAGACAGCACTGTTCTCAAGCTGGGCTGACAACCGCACTCTGCTTATCGGCGAAGGACGCCCCGAGACCAACAATGTGCGTGTCGACTACGCCTACGACGGCTACGACCTCGACACACTGCACTTTCCTCGCAAGCCACGCGAGTTGCAGATATACGACATTGACTCTGTGGTAATCGGCAATGCTGCCAAATGTGTTCGCGAGAAAGCTCCCGACCTTAGCTGGGTATATCTGTGGTATACCGACGACGCTTTCCACATCACCGGATACAGCACGTTCTCCGAAGACTATCTCAAACGTGAAGACCGCATGCTGCGTCAGATATGGGATGCTATAAAATACCGTGAAAAGAATTTCGACGAGGAATGGCTGCTCATCGTCACTACCGACCACGGACGTGAGGAACACGGATTCAACCACGGCGGACAGTCGGCTGGCGAACGTGGAGTATGGATGGTGAGCAACCGTCGCGACATGAACGCCGAATGGGGAAGCAAGAGTCTTTCGCAGGTAGACATCAATCCTTCTATCTGCCGCTATCTGGGATTCACTGTTCCGCGCGATGTTGAATGGGAGCAGGACGGCATTCCCTTCTTCGGCAATGCCGACATCTGCAACCTCACCACAACGGGATTTGACAACAAGGTGATACTGAAGTGGCAGACACTCACGTCAACCACCGACAACGCCGAAGTATACGTCAGCACTACCAACAACTATCGTGATGGCGGCAAGGACACTTGGCAGCGCGTAGGCACCACCAAGGCATCCGACTGCACATATACAGTCGACCTCGGTGCATTGCCCAAGTCGAAACTGTATAAGTTTGTAGTGGTCACTCCATCAAATCATATCACACGCTGGTTCACACATAAATAGACACTTTTATTTATAACTGAGTCCACTTCAAAAAATCAGTATATTTTGAAGTAGACTCAGTTTTTATTAAATGCAAATATTGTGTTGGGGCTGGGCATTGGTGAGGGGTTGAAGCCATGCTCCAGTTGAGGTGGTGTGATGATGAGATGTTGTAGGTTTGAAGTGCTATTCGCCCTACAATAAAATTTATTTGTGCTGTCAAAGTTTGCAAATCCACAAAAATACTGTATATTTGCCTTTGGAACAATAAATGTAGCATTATGGTAGAGAAATACATCTATACTGACAAAGAAGAACTTAAACTATACGAGGACAGCGTCAACGCCTACCGCGATATAGTCAACGCCATAAGAACTGCGGAAAAGAAGAAGTTTGCTGAGGGCATGGCAGAAGGCATAGCAAAGGGCAAAGCGGAAGGAATGGAGGAAGGAATGGCTAAAGGCGAAAAAGCAGCTAAAGTAAAAATAGCCGCCAACCTTCTGTCTCTTGGTGTGCCTATGGAAACCATAATGCAAGCATCAGGCTTGTCTGAAGAAGAAATAAAGAGCATAATGCCATAAACAAGGCGTACAACCAAAATCTATAAGATTTCAGTTGTACGCCTTATTCGTATCTACGATTATTCGTCCTTGCCAACCTTCTTTGGTCCGCGCACACGTTCGTTCATGCGCAGTCCGCTCTTTATTTCTATGTTGAGTCCGTCGGACAATCCGGTCACTACCTTACGGCGCTCGTAGGTTTTGTCCTTGTCGGTGCCTTTGACAATGTAGACGAAGGTGTTGTCGCCTTCAAACTCGATGGCGCTCTCGGGCACTGACATCACGTGGCGAGCCTCAGCAAGCACAATCTCGGCATTGGCACTATAGCCGCTGCGTATCTGCTCACCGCTGGCAGGCAGATTGACAGCGGCTTTTATTTCAAACTGGTTGGCACCGTTCTGGTCGGTTGCCTTCGGCGATATGTACTCCAGTCGGGCGTCGAACTTAAGGTTCTGCAGTGCACCGATGGTTATCTTCATCGACATACCAGTATTGAGTCGTCCCACCTCGGTCTCGTCTATATTGCCACGGAATATGAGGTCGTTCATATTGGCAACAGTAGCGATGGTGGTACCGTCGTTGAAGGTGTTTGAGAGAATCACCGAGTTGCCCACCTTAACCGGAACGTCAAGAATCAGTCCTGTCACCGTAGAGCGTATCAGCGTTGACGACTCCGAAGCATTTGAGCGTGACACACCGTCGCGCACCACTTCAAGATTGTCTTGCGCTGCAGCCACTTCCTCACGAGCCTGTCGCCAAGCCTGTGCTATCTTGTCGTATTCGTCGGCTGAGACAAGTCCCTTGTCGTACAAGGTCTTCTCACGTTCGTAGTCGGTACGTGCCTGACGCTCGTTGATATTAGCCAAACGTACACGCGACTGAGCCGAACTGAGCTGTCCCATTTCCGGAATCACCTTCACCTTGGCTATCACCTCACCTACCGTTACGGTCTGTCCTGCCTCCTTCAGTATCTCGCTGATGATGCCCGAAATCTGCGGTTTGATATTCACCTCATTGCGCGGTTCAATCTTTCCCGTGATAACGGTGGTCTTGCGTATGTCCATCTGCTTAGGCGCAAACTCGTCGTACACCACCGGTTGCGGACGCGACTTGATATAAAGGAACACAAACGTTCCGATAAAGACTATGGCCACAAGAGCCAATAAGACAATCTTGAAATATCTTTTCATTGCAATTATATTTAATTCAAAACTCAAAATTCAAAACTCAAAATTCAAAACTCAAAATTCAAAACTCAAAATTCAAAATTCAAAATTCAAAATTCAAAATTCAAAATTCAACATTCAACATTCCGGCTCCGCCGGCTACTCATCTCGCATAGCATCTACAGGTTTAATGTGCATAGCCCGCAGCGCAGGAGCCAAACCAGCAAGCATTCCTAACACCGACAGCAGCACCACAGCACCTATGGCTGTCCAGAAATCTATTTGGAAATGAGCCGACGTTATGCCGTCAGTAGTATTTGCCATTTCAAGTCCTTGCAGCACGAGCACCACAAAGAGGATGCCGCTCATGCCAGCCACCGAAGTAAGCAGAATACTCTCCTGCATGATTTGCGACAGAATATCGCGTGGCGTGGCTCCGATGGCACGACGTATGCCTATCTCCACCGTTCGTTCGCGCACAGTCACCATCATGATGTTCGACACACCGATGGCACCAGCCAGTAGCGTACCGATGCCCACAAGCCATATCAGCATGTTGATGCCTCGGAACATATTGTCCACCATCGAGAACATCATCTCCGTATTGAACACCATAACGCCCTTCTCGTCCTTCGGACTAACGTCGTGAGCCTTAGCCACAACCATACGCATACGGTCGGTTATGTCGCTCATGGTCACTCCCGGCTTACCCGTCACACATAGCATATCGATGCTTTCGCCACGATTGTATATCTGTTGCACGAGCGAGAGCGGCATGAACACCGCCTGCTGATCGTTGCCGTTGATGTTCATGTTTCCGTCGGCATAGTTTACGCCAACAATACTGAAGTATACCGAGTCGATGCGTATCACGTCGCCACACGGATTGCCTCCCTTCGGGAAGAGATTCTTGTATACCTCCTTACCCAGCACGCACACCTTGCGGCACTGCTGGATATCCATTTGGTTGATATATCTGCCGTAGCGCATCTTAGGTTCTGCGACACGCTGCATATCCGGCAACACACCCTTAACTACTCCACTTGACGAGTATTCGTCGTGCGTAACAGTTGTGCCCCATCGTGTAATGGTAGGCGTAACCACATCGAGTTCGGGTATGTGAGCACGCAGTCGCTGCACGTCTGCCTGCGTCATATTCCACTGTCGTCCTTTGCGAAATCCGTGATAAGGCTTGGTGGTAGGCTGCGCCCATACAATGGCTGAGTTGGTAGCAAAACCCGCAAGGTTGTTGTTGAGCAACTCCTTCAGTCCGTCGCCCCCACCTATCAGTCCCACGAGCATGAACACGCCCCAGAACACACCGAATCCCGTAAGAAACGTGCGCGACTTGTTGCGCGACAGTACGTCGAGTATTTCGGTAAGAGTGTCAGTATCCAAAAGCCTCACCCCCTTACCCCTCCCCCGTAGGGAGGGGAGTGGTATGTGACGATGAACTATATGTATAGCCTTTAAAACTAACCTTTTCATTTTATAATTATTTTATTTATATCTTTACCGATACAAAGCACATCACTCCCCTCCCTACGGGGGAGGGGTTGGGGGTAGGGCTTTTACTCCGCCCTCAACGCTTCAATCGGTCTAATCTTTGCCGCCTTGCGTGCCGGTATGAGTCCTGCTATTGTTCCTGCTACAATCATCAGCACCGTAGCTTGCACACACGTGGCGATGCTTACGGTCGGGTCGACAAAAATCTGGGCAGAGAACAATCCGTTGTCCACTTTGGTCTGTCCTATAGTGGCGTTCATATATTGTGTCGCTGCTATGCCGAGCACCATACCTATATATCCGAAGAAGGTTGTGATGACGATGCTCTCCACGATGATGAGTCGCAGTATCGACCAAGGCGAGGCACCGATGGCTTTGCGTATGCCAAACTCACGGGTTCGCTCACGTACGGTGATAAGCATGATGTTCGACACGCCTACTATTCCCGACAGCAGCGTGAATAGTCCCACTATCCACAGCGCAGTGCTAATCAATCCTGTAGCAGTGTTGAGCTGCAAGTCCTGCGTGAATCGGTTCCATATCCATATGGTGCGCTCGTCGTCGGTAGCGGCACGGTGCTGGCGGTTGATACGTGCACGATAAGCTTTCTCAAACGCCTCGTTTTCAGCCTCAGTCTTCAGTCCGTGAAACGAGAATACGATGTTGCCCGTCTTGTCACCACTATTATATATAGAGCGGAAGGTGGTGAACGGTATGAATGCGTCGTTGCTCACACGACTTTGGTCGCTGTCATATATGCCCACAACCTTAAACGCCATGTCCGATGCCTTTATCATGCGTCCGTTTAGATTGAGCGGAGCCTCGGGCATAAGTTCCTTGGCAATGTTAAGCGACAGCACTATCGACTTGCGTCGCTCGTTGAGGTCGATGGGGTTGATGAATCGTCCTACAAGCAAGTCGCGCTTGTTGATGTCGATATCGTTGGGATACACTCCACTCACATTGATGTCTGTAGTATAATTGTCAGCATATACCAGTGTCTGTCCTCCCTTGTCGAGTTCGGCTCCGACATCGTCGACATTGGCAGCAAATCCCTCGCGCGTCAGGTCCATATCCTTGTCGTTCAGTTCAATGCTTCGCCCCTTACCGAGTCCGTCGTGAGGCTTCGACGTTTCGCCTCCAAAGATAGTCATCGAATTGGTGAGCACCTTCATTCTATTGCCCATTATGCCGTGAATGAGTCCGTTGCCGGCTCCGAGCAGCACAATAAGTATGAAGATGCCCCACGCCACAGAGAATCCGGTTAGCGCCGTGCGCAACCGGTTGTGGGTTATAGTGGTCCATATCTCTTTGAAAATGTCATGCATAAGCTATTTCATAATGCCATTGATGCCAAACGGACTGGCTTTGTGGTCGAGGTTCTCCTCAATGCTTCCGATGAGTCCGTCCTTTATATGTACTATCTTGTTGGTCTCGTTAGCCACACCGCTCTCGTGCGTCACGACGATGGTGGTGACACCCTCCTCGGCGTTGAGCTGCTTGAGTAGAGCCATCACCTCAACACTCGTCTTCGAGTCGAGGGCGCCGGTGGGTTCGTCAGCCAGGATTATTTGTGGTTTGGTGATTAGTGCACGTGCTATAGCTACACGCTGCTTCTGTCCGCCCGACATCTCGTTGGGATAGTGGTCAGCCCATTGAGTCAGTCCGAGACGGTCGAGATATTCCATAGCCAGGCGGTAGCGTGTGCGACGGCTGACACCTTGATAATATAGTGGTAGTTCGACATTCTCCACAGCTGTCTTGAAACCTATAAGATTGAACGATTGGAAAATGAAGCCAATCATACGGTTGCGGTATTCAGCGGCACGTGTCTCCGAAAGGTCCTTGATGAGCGTGCCTGCAAGGCGGTATTCTCCCGAGTCATAATTGTCGAGAATACCAAGAATGTTTAGCAATGTCGACTTGCCCGAGCCCGACGCACCCATTATGGATACGAACTCGCCATCGGCAATGTCGAGATTTATTCCTTTCAGCACGTGCAACGGCTGTGCACCCTGATAGGTCTTGTTGATGTCTTGTAAATGAATCATATTGCTTGTTTGACTGCAAATGTAATAAAAAAGTTGCAAGCAATATCTTTTTTTTAGTTGAAAGTTGAGAGTTGAGAGTTGAGAGTTATGATTACCTTTAAAGCTTGATATTTAAACCAAAACATTTACCATAAAGCATTAGCTGCAAAACATATCATAACTCTCAACTTTCAACTCTCAACTCTCAATTCTCAACTCTCAACTCTCAATTCTCAACTCTCAACTAACTTCTACGACTTCCATCGCCATGTCTTTGTCAGTTTGCGCCCGAGTTTTCCGAGCACCATAGT
>ENA-ORNT01001738-ORNT01001738.1-human-gut-metagenome-genome-assembly--contig:-NODE-1738-length-14185-cov-3.564897_pt1 | contig 14185 bp, 13 predicted proteins | sample MGYA00242120_ERZ509032 | MGnify/ENA primary metagenome ERZ509032 (study PRJEB26280, sample SAMEA2338729) | human gut metagenome | biome: human gut; feature: human-associated habitat; material: faeces...
GCCACTTTATACGCTCCTTATAAAAACATTTATAAAAACATTCGTAATCCGCTCATTTTTCTTCAAAAAATGGCTTCTTACTCATGTTTTTGGCGGGTCCCAAGTTCAAAAATCCTCCTGCAAGCAAGCTTGCATCGGATTTACGACCTTTTGTCCCTGGTATCATCATAATATAGTTATCCCACTCTTGCAAGCGGCTATTAGTATCCCCCTTTTCATTTTCTGAAAATTGTTGTATAATCGTAGGAGTTTAATCGGCTATTTTCTGTTCAAAATGCCGACACACTGCGTAAAGGAGACTATATGAACTACGGACAATATGAGACTGAGCGAAGGCTTAAGTCCCTTTCATCTAAGACCGGAAAGTACACATCCAAACTTGTTTTTAATATTTTCAAGGCATTTTTTATCCTGTTCCTTTTCCTGGCAGTTGCAGGTGCTGCAGTTGGTTTCGGAATGATCAAGGGTATTATTGATAATGCCCAGGCACTTTGCAAGGGATTATTAAGCCGTGATATCAAGATTGTATCCGGCGGAACTGACAACCATCTGATGTTAGTAGACCTTACTAATTATGATTTAACAGGTAAGGCAGTAGAAAAATTATTAGATGCTGTAAACATCACATGTAATAAGAATACCATTCCGAATGATCCGAAGTCTCCATTCGTAACCAGCGGCGTTCGTCTTGGTACTGCAGCTGTTACATCAAGAGGCATGAATACAGAAGATATGGACAAGATTGCAGAGGCAATTGCCATGATGATTAAAGAGGGCGAGGCAGCTTCTGAGAAAGCAAGAGCAATTGTAGCAGAATTAACTGCAAAATATCCTCTGAAATAAATCGTAAAAATTTTTGTCGGGAAATTAATGATTTCTTAAGAAATCTTAGGAATTATCCACGCTGTATTTCGAATAAGAAAATGATAAAATAGTCGTAAAGTATGAAAACTTTACGGCTATTTTTTTTGAAGTCAGGCACCCATAAAAAGCTGCCAATGGCAGTTTCTACAGGTAAAAGGCAGGAAAAAGGAATTATTCAGGAGGAGACAGATGAGCAAAAAGAAGGTAGGCATTATTATTGGAGTTATTGCAGCGGCAGTAGTTGCAGCCGGAGTAGGATTCTATTTCCTAAAGGGAAGAAGCAGCGGTGGAAATTCTGCAGACAAGGTATATGTAGAAAAAGTATCTGCAATTATGAACCAGTCAGCAGGAATCAATAATCGTTACAGTGGTGTGGTAGAACCACAGGAGACCTTAGAGATAAATAAGGATTCCGAACGTAAAGTAAAGGAAGTATACGTTTCTGTTGGTGATGAAGTAGAAGAGGGAACCGTATTATTTTCTTATGATACAGAAGAACTGCAGATGCAGATAGACCAGGCAAAGCTTGAGATGGAAGGCATTGCAAATGACATTTCCAATTCAAATGCACAGATTGCAGAATTGCAGAAAGAAAAAGCAAGCGCACCGGAAGACCAGCAGTTTGAATATACCACACAGATTCAGACACTGCAGACTTCCATTAAGCAGTCAGAATACAACAAGAAAAGCAAACAGGCAGAGATTGACAAATACCAGAAATCCATCGACAACTCAGAAGTAACCAGTAAGATGGCTGGTGTTGTAAAAGAAATCAATGAAAACGGGGTGGATCCCAATGGAAATACTGCAGCATATATGAAAATATTAGCGACAGGCGAGTACCGTGTAAAAGGAACGATTGATGAGACTTCTGTAGGAACAATTTCAGAGGGAACACCGGTTATTTTACGTTCCAGATTAGATGAGACGCAGACCTGGACAGGAAGTATTTCCAAGATTGATACTGAAAGCACCCAGACGGACAGTAATTCTTCTTATATGTATGATGGAGGCAGTTCTGGAGATTCTGCGTCTAAGTATTCATTCTATGTTACTTTGGACAGTACAGACGGACTGATGTTAGGACAGCATTTATATATAGAGCCGGATTACGGACAGGGCGAGGTTGAAGAAAAGGAAGGAGTCTGGCTGTACGGCTATTATATTGTGCAGGATGATGGAGACCCATATGTATGGGCAGCAGACAAGAAGAACAGACTGGAAAAACGCAAGGTAGAATTAGGCGAGTATGATGAGAATCTCGATGAATATGAGATTAAATCCGGACTTTCTGAAGATGACCTGATTGCATTCCCAATGCAGGGACTGTATGAGGGTGTAACAGCAGTTACCAATATGGAAGAAGTAGATTATTCTTCTCCGTTATATAATCAGGAATCTACAGATGATTCTGGTATGGACGAAGGAATGTATGATGAATACGGAACTGAATCTATGGATGAAGGCATGTATAATACTGACGGAACCGAATACATGGACGAAGGAATGTATGATGAAGCCGGAACTGAATTTACAGATAGCGGCGAGTCAGGTGCGACAGATTCGGAGGTGGTTGAATGATTCTGAATCTGCAGCATATCTATAAAGATTACAATCAGGATAAACTGGTAGTTCCGGTATTGAAGGATGTATCTTTACAGGTAGAAGAAGGAGAATATGTTGCTATCATGGGACCGTCCGGTTCCGGGAAGACAACATTGATGAATATTATCGGGTGTCTGGACAGACCGACTTCCGGAACCTATGAACTGGCGGGAAAGGATGTCTTAAACTTAAAAGACCGCGAGATGTCTGCTGTCCGACTGAACAGTATTGGATTTGTATTTCAGAGTTTTCAGCTGATGCCAAGGGAAAGTGCACTGGATAACGTATCACTTCCACTGAGCTATGCCGGTGTAAAGAAGAAAGAACGGAAAGAAAGAGCACAGAAGGCATTGGAGCGTGTAGGATTAGGAGACCGTTCCGGGTTCCGTCCGACACAGCTTTCTGGTGGACAGAAGCAGAGAGTAGCAATTGCCCGTGCCATGGTAAATAATCCGAAGATTTTACTGGCAGACGAGCCGACCGGAGCATTGGACCAGAAATCCGGTAAACAGATTATGGAATTGTTCCAGAGCCTGAATGATGAGGGCGTTACCATTGTCATGATTACCCACGATATTAACATTGCAAAACAGGCAAAGAGAATCCTCCATATAGTAGACGGAGAAATATTTACAGACGATGAGGAGGGCAAGGCATGAAAAAGAAAGTTGTAATTGCAATTCTAATCGTAGTTTTAGCCGGAGGTGGAATCACCGGAGGAGTAGTAGGATACCGGGCATACCAGAATAGTAAGCTGGTAGCAGAGGTACAGTCAGTATCCATGTTAAATACTGGTTCCTGGGGTGACAGCATGGAAAGTGACGGAACCGTGACCAATGGACAGCAGCAGGATGTTTATGTCAGCACAGAGCAGACCATTCAGAAAGTGTTTGTAACAGAAGGACAGGAAGTATCCGAAGGTGACCCGCTGTTACAATATGATATGACCAATATTGACCTGGCAATTGAGATGAAGAAATTAGACATCCAGACAATCGAAAATAATAGTGCTGTAGCACAGAAGGAATTAGAAAAGCTTAAAAATACCAAGCCAATCAGCAATACCACAACAAGTACACCGTCTGTAGACAGTGTGACGCCATCAGCACCGGAAACACCATCTACGGATACTTCTGTAACCACACCGGATGCGGTAGAAGAGAAGAACGGAGATGCCTACAATTATATTTCAACAACGGCGCAGCCATATACCGGAGATGGAAGCCAGGAGAATCCATACCGCTTCTTATGTACAAAGGAAGCATATGTCTATGGAAGCTATCTGAATACATTGAAAAGTGAGGGGAAGGTTGCGGTATTTGAAATTCATGACGGAAATACCGTAGCCGGAACCTTAATCAGTGCATGGACAAAAGTCGGTGCAGCTTTAGAGGAAGCAGACCCGGATGCAAAATGGTATGTTATTGATGGAAGTAAAGTAATTAATGAGCCGGATGTCCCGGATACCCCGGTCGAACCGGTTGTACCGGATACACCATCTGTACCGGATGATAACCAGCAGAGCGGATATACAGCAGATGAACTGGCAAAAGAGATTGCGGATAAAGAAAAAGAACTGATTAAGCTTGATCTGGATAAAAGAAAAGCGGAGCTTGCGTTGAAACAGATGGAAAGCCAGTCAGAAGATGGAATGGTTTATGCTGAGTTTAATGGTACCGTAAAGAAAGCAGGAGATCCGGATAATCTTCCAAATGATGGAAGTGCATTTTTGACACTTTCCGGTTCAGATGGTCTATATGTAAAGGGAACTCTAAATGAGCTTGCATTGGAACAGGTGAAAGTCGGACAGAGTGTTACAGCAACCTCCTGGAGCACCGGAATGGTATTTGATGCAACAATAACAGAGATTAATGATTACCCGGAGGATTCCAATGGCTATTATTATGGCAATGGCAATCCGAATGCATCCTATTATGGCTATACCGCATATATTGAAGACAGCACTGGACTTAGCAATGGAGACAACTTAAGTCTTTCCATTAATCTTGGTGGAGATGAAGATTCTTCCGATAAGATTTATCTGGATAAAGCATATGTGCGTAAGGAAGATGGTAAGAGCTATGTCATGAAGGATGATGGAACTGGTCATCTTGTAAAACAGTATGTGAAGACAGGAAAGACCATATACGGATATGCAGTAGAAATTAAATCCGGAGTTACAATGGATGATTATCTTGCTTTTCCATATGGTAAGACAGCAAAAGAAGGAGTCAAAACCAATAAGGATGAAGATTCCGGAACTGTAATGTATTAGTAGGAGGGACGAACATGTTAGAAAATTTAAGATTATCTTTTCAGGGTATCTGGTCACACAAGATGCGTTCCTTCTTAACTATGCTGGGTATTATTATTGGTATTGCAGCGATTATTGCAATTGTATCTACGATTAAAGGAACGAATGAACAGATTGAGCAGAACCTGATTGGCGCAGGTGATAACAATGTTACAGTGCAGTTGTATCAGGGAGATTATTCCATGGATTTTTCCTATGGAAGTGTACCGGGTGGAATTCCGGTAATTACAAATGAAGCACTGGAGCAGATTAAAGATCTGGATGAAGTAGAGGATGCATCTTTATTCCTTTCCAGACAGGATTATGATGGGGCATACTATAAAAATACTTCTCTTTCCGGCGGTTATATTATGGGAGTAGACAATGGCTACTTTAATACTGCGGGAATGATTATGAAGAGCGGACGCTGCTTTACCGAAGAGGACTACAGTGATTTTGCAAAGGTCGCAATCTTAGATGAAGATTCTGCAGAAGCATTATTTCAGGGTGAGAATCCAATTGGAAAGACCATTGAGATTAAGCAGCAGCCATATATTGTTGTAGGAATTGCAACCAAGAGCGAGCAGTTCGAGCCGGTTATCAATTCCATTGATGATTATTATACTTATTCCCAGGACAGCAGTGGTAAGATTTATGTACCATCTGTAACCTGGCCGATTATCTATCGTTATGACGAACCACAGCAGGTTCTCATTAAAGCAAAGAGCACCAGCGATATGACCAATGCAGGAAAGAAGAGTGCCGATATTTTAAATGGCTATCTTGCAACATCGGATGATACCATTAAGTACAAATCCGAAGACTTACTGGAGCAGGCAAAACAAATTCAGCAGTTGAGCCAGTCCACCAATACCATGTTAATCTGGATTGCCGGAATTTCCCTTTTGGTTGGCGGTATCGGTGTAATGAATATCATGCTGGTATCCGTAACGGAGCGTACCAGTGAGATTGGTCTGAAGAAAGCAATCGGAGCAAGAAAGTCTGTTATCTTAGGGCAGTTCTTAACCGAGGCAGCAGTACTTACCAGTTTAGGCGGATTGATTGGAGTTCTGGTGGGAATCATATTAGCTGAGATTATCTCGAAACTTAGTACCACACCGGTTGCCATCAGTGCACCGGCAGCCGTAGGCGGCGTGGTATTCTCCATGATTATCGGAATTATTTTCGGCCTTCTGCCATCCTATAAGGCAGCAAACTTAGACCCAATCGAGGCATTGCGTCACGAGTAAAAAATAGGAAAAGTGTAAAAAAAGAGGAGAATTCAGATTTCATTGAATTTTCCTCTTTTTAGGTTTTACTGTCATGGCGTAAATGAGCTGTTTTTATATCAGAAAGACCAAGAAAATAATCAGAAGAAACTTGATAGTAATGGCAAAGCTTCAGAAGATGGCGGATAGGAAGCTCGTTAGCACCACGTTCGTAACGGGCATACATGGTCTGGGAAGTTCCGAGAACGTCGGCAATTTCCTGCTGGGTTTTGTCATGATCTTCGCGTAAATCGCGCATTCGCTGTATGTAATCCATATAATCTCCAAATCTGAAAATAAATCCGGAATTTTTTTGAAAACAAATTTCTATAATTCTAAAAAATCCAGAGTATATCCTAAAAATAATAGGTCTTGCAGAGGACTTTTTTAATTTATCATAATAAAGATGTTTACTATTGATTTTAGTAAATATATGTACTAAAATAGAGAGCAGTTCAAATGATAAAAGGAAGATAAACAGGAAAGGCGGACATTTATGAAAAACAGAAAGATTTCAACAGCAATAGCGGAAAAAGTTATGACAGGAGTATTAACGATACTTATGGCAATATCAGTTACAGCCTGCGGTAGCACGAAGGAGCAGGAAAATTCAGCTGCCACAGAAGTGACCGAAGCAGTTGTCACAACTGAGACAGAGAGCGAGACAGCAACGGAGGCAAAGGCAGAAAATGAGGACGTGACAGAGACCGAGGCTGTGACGGAGACGGCAACGGAGGAGCCGGTGCTGTTTCGGGTGAAGGTTACGAATTCAAATGGAGCATATTTAACAGACCAGCCAAGCAGTGAAGTATATAGTGAATACTTTTTAGTGGAAAATGGAACAGAGTTTGATGTATTAGAAGTTTTTGAAAATGATACAGAGGCGGCTACCTTTTATGGGGTTGATTGGAATGGACATAGAGAGTTTTTGTGGGATAGAGATGCAACAGTTATCGACTAACCATACATTCATCACATTTTTCAGCAACACAGTATTTTAGATATAAAGAACTGCAAAAATTTTGTTAAAAGAAAAATCGCTTAGATCGTGAATGTGCCAAGGCACATTCTTTTTCCAGAAATGAACATGGATATAGTAAAAAGTAACAAAAATCCCTTCCGAATTTTGTTATGGGTTTTATGGTTTTACGATGGTTTACGATGGGTTTTACGAATGGAAAACTTGATAATATAGTCAAATTATGATATGATGTGACTATAATATAGGCGGAGGTGTTTTTTATGCATGCATTACAGGAAACAATACGACCATCTGCAGATTTAAGAAATCATTATAGTGAAATTTCAAAACAATGCAGAGAAGAAAATGAAGCGGTTATAATCACAGTAAACGGTCGTGGTGATACAGTCTCTCTTTCGTATGAGGAATATAAAAGAATGAAGTCAAGAATAGAACTTTTGGAAATTCTTACAGAAGCGGAAGATGATGTAAAGAATGGTAGAGTAGCACTGGTTCGTGAAACATTTGATGATTTAAGACAAATGCTTGGGGAGGAATAGAATTATTGAAATATGAAGTTGTTCGTACAGAAACGGCAGATGCGCAGATTAGAAAAATCGTATTGTATATAGCCGAAAATTTTGGTAATAAGGTTGCACTGGAAAAATTAGAAGAACTGGAACAGAATATTCTTGATTTGGCAGTTCATCCATTAAAGGGGGGAGAAACGCATTATCTGGTATTGAAAAGACAAGGGTATCGGGTGTTGATATTGGAAAAAAATCTGGTTTTCTATAAGATAAATGAAGAAAATAAAAGAGTTATAATCTATGCTGTTGTTGACCAACGCCAGGATTACTTAAATATAATCAGAGGATTGTAGAATCCCCTTGCGTAAATCCACTCCCCGCGCTATAATAGGAAACAGAGTAAAAACAGCGTTTGACGAAAGCTAAGATTGACGGAATAATTCAGAGAGCTGGCGGCTGGTGTGAGCCGGTATTAGGAAGCAATTGGTCCACTTTCGGAGGCTGGTGGTGAAAGCCACGGGTTCGTACCCCTTATGATACGCAATGAAGTGGTCGCAGGCAAAGAAGAGAAGACGTAAAAAGAGATGCGGCAAAATGGGTGGCAACGCGGAACGGTAGATAAGCCTTTCGTCCCATGTATGAAAATGCATGGGATGGAAGGCTTTTTTTACGCGAGTAGCGAGAAAAACCGCATGCTTACGAATCAATCCTATAAAATTTTCAAAAAAAGCACATGATATCAAAGAAGGAGAACAAAGATGATTGATTTAAAATTCTTACGGGAAAATCCGGACATCGTAAAAGAAAACATTAAGAAGAAATTCCAGGATCACAAATTGCCACTGGTAGACGAGGTAATTGAGTTAGATGAGCAGGCAAGAAGTGCACAGCAGGAAGCAGATGCATTACGTGCAAACCGTAACAGTATTTCCAAGCAGATTGGTGCATTGATGGGACAGGGCAAGAAAGACGAAGCTATGGCATTAAAAGAGCAGGTAAGCAAAGATGCAGCCCGCCTTGCAGAGTTAGAAGAGCAGGAAAAAGATTTACAGGAAAAGATTACCAGGATTATGATGACAATTCCAAACATCATAGACCCATCCGTTCCGATTGGAAAAGATGATTCCTGTAACGTAGAAATTGAAAAATTTGGTGAGCCGGTTGTTCCGGATTTTGAAATCCCATATCATACCGATATCATGGATCGTTTCCATGGTATTGATTTGGACGCAGCAGGAAAAGTTGCAGGAAATGGCTTCTACTATCTGATGGGAGACATTGCAAGAGTACATTCTGCAGTTATTTCTTATGCAAGAGATTTTATGATTGACCGTGGATTCACATACTGTGTACCACCATTTATGATTCGGAGCAATGTTGTAACCGGTGTTATGAGTTTTGATGAAATGGATGCCATGATGTATAAAATCGAAGGTGAGGATTTGTATCTGATTGGTACTTCTGAGCATTCCATGATTGGTAAATTCATTGATACCATCAATGATGAAGAAAAACTTCCATATACCCTGACCAGCTACTCTCCATGTTTCCGTAAAGAAAAAGGAGCACATGGTATTGAAGAACGTGGTGTATATCGTATCCACCAGTTTGAGAAGCAGGAAATGATTGTTGTATGTAAGCCGGAAGAGTCCAAAGAGTGGTATGACAAGCTCTGGAAGAATACCGTAGATTTGTTCCGCAGCTTAGATATTCCGGTACGTACCCTTGAGTGTTGTTCCGGAGACTTAGCAGACTTGAAAGTGAAATCCTGTGACGTAGAAGCATGGTCTCCACGTCAGAAGAAATACTTCGAAGTAGGAAGCTGCTCTAACTTAGGCGATGCACAGGCAAGAAGACTGAAAATCCGTGTCAAAGGCAAGGATGGAAATAAATATTTCGCACATACCTTAAATAATACTGTAGTTGCACCACCTCGTATGCTGATTGCGTTCTTAGAGAACAACCTCAATGCGGACGGAAGCGTAAATATTCCAAAGGCATTGCAGCCATATATGGGTGGAAAAGAAAAACTGATTCCACTGGATTAATAGAAAATAAGAATTTTGGAAACTGATTTCAGAAAATGAGTTTCAAACAGTGAGAAAATCAAAAGAAACAGGAAACTGTGTTTTGTGTATAAAATTCACAAGACACAGTTTCTTTTTTGCAAAGAACTATTGTGAAAAGTGTGATAATTATTGATAAAAATAACCGGATATTGTATAATATATACAAATATTGTAATGAATCACGGCAAAAAACAACCTGTGAGGGGAGCAATACAGGTATCATACAAAGGAGGGGCACATGGCAGAACCAAGAGAATTGATTCTGAAACTTGGTCAGAAGATTACAGACCGAATCGGAGTAAAAGTTACGGAAAATGACCCGGAATACTGGGGCTTGGCAAGTGTAGTGACGGATGAGATGGCAGAAGTTGCATTGGCAATGAAAGTCAGAGTACCGGCTACCGCAGCAGAAGTAGCAAAGAAATGTAAGAAGAGTGTAGAGCGGACCGAAGAACTCTTAGAAGAAATGAGTGTCATCGGAGTCATTGAGTACAACTGGGAGAACGAAGACCATCACAAACAGTATGTACTTCCAATGTTCGTACCGGGATGCGCAGAATTTATGGTAATGAACAAAGAGCAGGTGGAAGAGCATACCGAAATCGCAGATTTCTTTGAGCAGATGGCAAGACTTCCACTGGAGAAAGTAACACCGATGGTTCCGCTGGGTGGAGCAGGAATCGGAATGCATGTTATTCCGGTAGAGAAAGCAATCCCGGCAAACCAGCAGTCGGCAAGCGTGGAGCATATTTCCCACTGGCTCAATAAATATGATAAATATTCCGTTGGCGCATGTTCCTGCAGACGGCAACAGCGAATCCGTGGGGAGGGAACCGGAGACTTAGAGGATGATTTATGTATTGGTGTCGGTGATATGGCAGATTACTGTGTAGAGACCGGAAAGGGCCGTTACATTGATTATGATGAAGTAATGGAGATTCTGCAGCGAGCAGAGGATAATGGCTATGTCCATCAGATTACCAATATTGATGGAGAAGATAAAATCTTTGCAATCTGTAACTGTGCAGTCGGTGTATGTAATGCATTGCGTACATCCCAGCTTTTCAACACACCGAATATGTCACGCTCCGCATACCGTGCCAGCGTAGAGCCGGAGAAATGTGTAGCCTGCGGAAGATGTGTAGAGTACTGTCCGGCTGGTGCAGCAAAGCTCGGACAGAAATTATGCACCAAAGATGGCGGGCATATTACCTATCCGCAGCAGGAGCTTCCGGATACCACCAAGTGGGGACCGGAAAAATGGAATCCAAATTACAGGGATGATAACCAGATTAACTGTTATGACACCGGTACCGCACCATGTAAGACAGCATGTCCGGCACATCTTCCGGTACAGGGATATATTAAAATGGCATCTCAGGGAAGATATCTGGATGCATTGAAGCTGATTAAGACGGAGAATCCGTTCCCGGCAGTATGTGGAGCAATCTGTAACCGCCGCTGCGAAGATGCATGTACCAGGGGAACCATTGACCAGGCAGTAGCTATTGATGAAATCAAGAAATTCATTGCGGAACAGGAGCTCCATGCAGAGAAGCGTTATATTCCACCAATGTTGAATTATTCCGGAAAGCCTTTTGAGGAGAAGGTAGCAGTAATCGGAGCAGGACCGGCAGGGATGTCAGCCGCATTCTATTTAAAGAAAATGGGTTATCCGGTTACTGTGTTTGAAAAAGAAAAAAGACCGGGTGGTATGCTGATGAACGGTATTCCATCTTTCCGTCTGGAAAAAGATGTGATCAATGCAGAAATCGATGTGCTGCGCGAGATGGGGGTAGAATTCAAGTGCGGCGTAGAAGTTGGCGAGGACATTACCATAGCACAGCTGCGTGAACAGGGGTATAAAGCATTTTACATAGCAATTGGTGCACAGGGCGGACGTATGACCGGAGTACCGGGAGAAGACGCCGTAGGCGTAGAAACCGGAGTAGACTTCTTGCGTCGTGTCAATTTAAATGAAGAAGGCGTGAAATTATCCGGCAAGACCGTAGTAATCGGTGGAGGAAATGTAGCAGTAGACGTTGCAAGAACCGCACTTCGTACCGGATCTTCCGATGTATCCATGTTCTGTCTGGAATCAAGAGATATTATGCCGGCAGCCGATGATGAGGTGGCAGAGGCAGAAGAAGAGGGCATTGTGGTAAATAATTCCTGGGGACCAAAGGAAATCCTTACCGAGAATGGCAAAGTAACCGCAGTGGTATTCAAAAAATGTATCTCTGTACTGGATGAGAATAAACGGTTTTCACCAAAATATGACGAAGAAGAATTATTAACCGTTCCTTGTGACCAGGTATTATTATCCATTGGACAGTCCATTAAGTGGGGGGCTTTATTAGAAGGAACCAGAGTGGAATTTAATCCGACCGGAACCTTAAAGGCAGACCCGGTAACATACCAGACTGCAGAGCCGGATATTTTTACCGGAGGAGATAACTATACCGGACCAAGATTTGCTATTGATGCTATTGCAGCAGGAAAAGAAGGCTGTGTATCTATTCACCGTTTTGTCCATGAAGGACAGAGCCTTACTTTGGGACGTAACAGAAGACAGTTCATTGAACTGGATAAAGACAATATTAAAGTTGAGACCTTTGACAATGCAAAACGTCAGGTGCCGGGACATAAGGCTGGAGATGCAAAGCATACCTTCCGTGATTTACGAAGCACCTTTACCGAGGAGCAGGTACAGAAAGAAGCAAACCGCTGCTTAGGCTGTGGTGCTACCGTAGTAGACCCGAATAAGTGTATTGGTTGTGGAATCTGTACAACGAAGTGCGAATTTGATGCCATCCACTTAAGCCGTGACCTGCCGGATGCAAGCCGCATGGTAAAATCAGAAGACAAGTTAAAGGCAATCTTCCCATATATGTTAAAGCGTGAGATTAAGATTAAATTCAGAGGCAGGAAGAAATAAAAAGCAGGATGTGAGTGTATGCATGAACTGGGAATTATCATTCATATTTCAAAAACATTAAAGGAAGTAGCAGAAGAAAATGAAGTGACGAAGATAGGTTCTGTTACTCTGGAAATTGGAGAAGTCAGTGGAATTGTCCCGGAATACCTTTTAGACTGCTGGGACTATTACCGGAAGAAATCGGACTTGTTATCGGAATCGGAATTGCGTATCGAGACGCTTCCGGCGGTAACCATGTGCGAGAATTGCAAAAAGACTTATCCGACTGTAAAATTCGGCAGACAATGTCCGTACTGTAAGAGTGATGACACCTATCTGCTGACGGGAAATGAATGCAGTATCAAAGAAATGGAGGCCTGCTGAGGCAGGCTTTCCAATAAATAATTTACCAAAGAAAGAAGGGGTTAAAATGTTGTTTCATGTTTATGGAGGAAATGGAATTTATCAGTGGATTGCCATGCTGGCAGTCTTAGCCGGACTTATTTTATTAAATGAGTTTGCAAGAAGAACCAAGTTTGGTGGACTTATGATGTTTGGAATTATTCCGCTGGCACTTACCGTTTACTTTGTTGTAATTGCAGTATGCGCAGGACAGGGCGTAGAATGGGCAGTAAATAACCAGACACATCTTTATATGAATGGATGGTTCCATTATGCAAAACTGTATGCAGCACTTGCCGGATGTATCGGCTTTATGATGATTAAGTATGAATGGGGTATTGGAAAGAAACAGTGGTTCCGCGCATTCCCATTTGTAATCGTAGCAATTAATATTTTGATTGCAGTAGCCAGCGATTTCGAATCCGCAATCAACGGCTGGTATTCCTGGTGGTTATCTTCTGAAGATGTATGGCTTTATGGTGGCTGGCACAACGTAATGAACGGAATCGCAGGAATCTTAAATATCCTTTGCATGACAGGCTGGTGGAAAGTATATTCCTCCAAAGACAAGAAGGATATGATCTGGCCGGATATGATCTGGGTTTACATTGTAGTATATGATATCTGGAACTTCGCTTATACCTACAATTGTCTGCCAACCCACTCCTGGTTCTGTGGTGTAGCACTGCTTTTAGCACCTACTATTGCAGCATTAATCTGGAACAAGGGTGGCTGGATTATGAACCGTGCAAATACACTGGCAATCTGGTGTATGTTTGCCCAGATTTTTCCACTGTTTCAGGAGACTACTGCCGATGGAACAACCTATTATCCATGGGCAACCGTTTCCAGACAGTATGCAGACGGAACGGTAAATGGCATTGTAGCAGGAACTTCGAACAACGCAGATCCGACCGCAATGACCATCGTCAGCGCACTGGCACTGATTGTAAATGCCATTGCATTAGGATACATCATTTACAAATCGGTAAAGAACAAGAAGAATCCGTATACCAACGAAGTATTTACAGACTTCAAGTATTATAAAGATGCACTGGCAAGAGCAGATGTAAAATAAGATATAATTGAGGAACTGGAAATGAAAGTAATTGAAGTAAAAAGAAGTATATTTGAAAACAATGATAAGGATGCTGCCAGCTTAAGAGAACAGTTAAAGGGAGAGAAAACATTTCTCTTAAATCTGATGTCTTCACCGGGAAGTGGCAAGACTTCTACCCTGGTGCCAACGGTCAATGAGCTGTTAAAGGACTACCGG
>ENA-ORNT01001744-ORNT01001744.1-human-gut-metagenome-genome-assembly--contig:-NODE-1744-length-14163-cov-4.394599_pt1 | contig 14163 bp, 14 predicted proteins | sample MGYA00242120_ERZ509032 | MGnify/ENA primary metagenome ERZ509032 (study PRJEB26280, sample SAMEA2338729) | human gut metagenome | biome: human gut; feature: human-associated habitat; material: faeces...
GAGCGTCTTCATACTGCTTTTATCGCATTAGCGGTTGCAAACATAGTAACTTTCTCATAGAAATTCGGTAACTTTCTTGTAGAAAGTCCGTAACTTTCTAAAAATAACCTGCCGACTTACTAAAAGAGCCTCTGCAGGTGGTCGTTGTTGTTCGGTTGATTTTCTGTGTGAAAGGTGTGTGTCAGGTTGTTGTGCTTGATAACTAATATTAACATATGTTTATGGATATTATCATCTTGTACTAATAGATGTGTGAAGAAATATGGATTTAGTATATAGAGTTCCTCGGTATAATAAAAATGATGGCCTCGGAATATACTCTCCGAAGTCATCATTTTATTGGTAGTATGTTTACTTTGCCATTTCCTTGATGTAAACATCCCGTTTCGGGAATGGCATCTCAATGTCGTTTTCGTTGAGCGTGTTGTAGATACATTCGCTGATTTGGCTTTCTGTCACAACCTGTTTGGTTACGTCAACCCAACATATAAACTTGAAGTTGATGCTGTTGTCTCCGAACTCAGTGAAGAGCACACTGAGAGGTTTCTCCTTGTCGATATAAGGAATGTTTAAGGCTTCTACGGCGGCAATAATCACTTTGCGCATACGCTCAACGTTAGTGCCATAGCCCACTCCGAAGTTCACGACAGAGAGCTCAAAGCCATGATTGCGTGTCAGGTTCTTGTAGTTCTTGGTGAAGAGCTGTGAGTTCTGGAAGGCGATTACAGAACCGTCGGTAGCCTCAATCATAGTACTCGTATAGCTTATGCTGCTCACTCTTCCGCGTGTGCCGTCACATTCTATCCAGTCGCCGATGTTGATGCGTCCTGCCATCAGTGAGATGCCGTAATATATGTTTTCAAGAATGTCTTTGGATGCAAAGCCGACACCGGTGGACAGACCGCCAGACACGACAACCAGCCATGTGTTGCTCACATGCAGTATGGCAAGGCTTATCAGTAGCCAGATGCCCCATACGAGAACCTGTATGACGTTCTTCCCCATCACATTGCGGCTTGCTGCCGTGCGGGAGTCCTTCTTGTTGAAGTGGAGCTGCATGAAGGCAATCGTCGTGTTGCTGATATAGGCAAAGATGAACCATAATACCAGGACCATCACAATGGAAGAAATGCTCACACTGAAGTTGCTTACGTCGATGAACCTTGCGTTGAACAGTCTTACTACCAGTTCGGTAAGGTTGAACACGTCGGCAGCCCAATATACGGAAATCAGAATGGATGAGACTCCCATTATCGGCAGTCCCACCTTCAGGATAAGGTTATATATCCAGATTCTGTTTATAGGCTTCTCCTCAATATGATGCTTTGCAGCATATTTCGCAAGCCATTCGGCAAGGCAGTTTATGGTCAGGATGCAGGTGAGCTGCATTATCCACCAGATGAGAATCTGTACGCTTAGCAGCGTATAGCCTATCCATGAGCAGATGGTGCTTGCCACGAAGACAACCAATGAGATGTATGTGAAGAACATGTCGGAACGAGGAATGTTCTCGTTGTGCCTTGATATTACGCTCCATTGCCAGATTGTGCAAAGCAACAGGATTGGAGGGAAGATGAGGTTCACCAGGTCGTTTGGTACCAGTGCGATACGGAAGGTGATGACAATGAAGCCTACCAGCGTGAGTGGTGAGTATATGCGGAATGCACTCTTTATCTGTTTGCCGTCCACTCTGAGCAGCAGTGAGATAAGTATTACGCCGAGCAGCCATGCATATTCCACAAGCAGGTTACTTGCCATGGCAATGAAGTTCTGGTTGACGGCGTTTCTGATGATACCTATTATAATAGCAAAAGTCACCGTTGACGTAGCCATCATGATGCAAGGGCGCTTCAATAGAAACTGTTCTGTGCGAAGTTTCCTTGGCATGAGGTATCTGATGGCGAGCAGGTTCAGGAGAATGGAGATGATACCATAGAAGACGATGCTGAGAAACAGTCCCACTATCATCCTTGAGTCCCATTGCGAATGCAGCTTCTTGGATGTATGGTATTTGTCGTTTACGGTCTCTGCCGTCTTGTTGACCTGCGTGCCGAGGTTCGACAATATGCTGAAATAGTTTTCCCCTACATTCTTGAAGATGTTGTTCTGTATCTCGCTGTATCTTGAGTTTGCGTAGTCGTTGAGATATTTAAGACGGTGTTCCGTCATGTCGTAGTATTTGATATAGTCCTGAAGCATGTTCTTGCTTTCAAGCAGGTTGTTGCGTATGCTCACGGCAAGGGTGAGACACACGTTGCGGTCTATCTTCGCTTTTGGTGAAAGAGTCATTGTAGGCATCGACTGAAGGGAGCCTACAAGACTGTCGTAGCGTGCCACCTCTCCGTTTATTTTAGTTACATAAGAGCGGAACGGCAATGAATTCTCCTTGAAATCGCGGAACTGGTCGGTTGCCTCATGGCAGGCGTAGGCCAAGTCGAACACATAGTCCAGCTTCTGAGAGTAGAGCATCAGTGCGTTCTGGTTGCTTTTCGAGAGGATGGCAAACAGATTTTTCTTTACCTTATCGCTTGAGTTCTTGAACTTTATCTGCATCCTTTTCTGTTCCTGATGGGTCTGTGTAAGCTCATTTCTCAGGATGGACAGAGTGTTGTTCAAGTCTTTTTCCTTCAGCACGGCTTGGCTCGGCAAGGCGAAGAGAAACATTAGCAGATAGAATATAAATAGTCTTTTTTTCATTCCTTGGTTTTATTTTTTGCTGCAAAAATACTATTTTATTTACTCATTTTGCTTATATTTGCCATGATTTTTTCAATATGAGTATAAAAAGCAGTAATGAAATATATGGAAGATTTCAAAGAGCCTTTAGTTCTTGTTGCCGACAGTGGCAGTACAAAGACAGACTGGTGTCTCTTTTCGGACGGTAAGACAATAGTACGTTTTTCAACCCAAGGCATCAATCCTTTCCATCAGAGGGAAGACACGATAAGGGATATTGTAGTCAAAGAGCTTCATACGGCAATAGACGGCGCGGTAGGACTGTTGTCGCAAGTGTCGTCAATACGCTTCTATGGAGCAGGATGCAGGGGAGAGGCGGCGGATAGTCTGCGCAGCATACTTCTTGAAGCATTTCCCGGATGTAGTGATGTCTTTGTAGGAAGCGACCTTATGGCTGCCGCCCATGCCGTGTGTGGTACGGAAGAGGGTATAGCCTGCATCCTTGGCACGGGGGCAAACTCCTGTCTGTATGATGGTGTGAAGATTGTGCGGAATGTTTCTCCGCTGGGCTATATCCTTGGTGATGAAGGCAGTGGGGCAGTGCTTGGAAAGCTTTTCATCAACGCTTTGTTTAAAGGCGATATGCCGGAGAATCTGCGTGCGGAATTTATTGAACTGTCGGGAATTACCCTTGATGACATTATCCGGCGCGTATATCGTGAGCCTATGGCAAACCGTTGGCTTGCTTCATTGTCGCCGTTCATTCATTCTCATCTTGACAGTCGGCAGGTTAATGACCTGGTAGTAGCCAACTTTGTGGACTTTTTCAAGAAAAACGTTGACCACTATTCCCGTAAGGATTTGCCTGTGGGTGCAGTCGGCAGTGTTGCTTATTATTATAAGGAGCAGTTGGAGGAAGCAGCCATGCGGTGTGGCTATCGTTTGGGTAGAATTGTAAAGAATCCTATGGATATATTGATGAATGGATAATTTTTTTCCTGTTTGTCTTTGTCGGTAAGATATAAAATAGTAATTTTGGCGAAAATTAACCGTAAATCTATTATTAATGTGAAAAAGATTAAGCTTGGACTTTTGCCGAGAATCGTCATTGCAATAGCCTTGGGCATTGTATTTGGCAACATTTTCTCAGAGGGGGTTGTAAGAGTGTTTCTGACTTTCAATGGGATTTTCAGCCAGTTTCTTGGTTTCCTTATCCCGTTGATTATCGTGGGGCTTGTGACACCCGCCATTGCCGACATCGGCAAGGGGGCAGGCAAGATGCTTCTTGCCACTACGCTTCTTGCTTATGGTGCCACACTACTGTCGGGATTCTTCTCTTATGGAGTGAGCGAGCTGACTTTTCCATCGATGATAAATGAAGGGGCTTCGTCTACGGCATTGACGACGACCCACGACCTGAAGCCGTTCTTCACCGTGGAGATTCCTGCCGTGATGAATGTAATGACGGCACTCGTCATGTCTTTTACGCTCGGTCTCGGTATAGCGAGCATCAAGAGCACTGCCATGAAGAATGTCTTCTCTGACCTGATGCAGATTATAACAAAGACAATACAGGTTGTCATCATCCCACTGCTGCCGCTTTATATCTTCGGCATCTTCCTGAACATGACCTATGCAGGAGATGTGGCACGTGTGCTGACGGTGTTTATAAAGATTATCGGCGTTATATTCATTATGCATATCTTGCTGCTCGTATTCCAGTATACCGTAGCTGGACTATGGACCAGGAAGAATCCGTTCAAGCTCCTGTCAAATATGCTTCCTGCTTATTTTACCGCGCTTGGCACCCAGTCTTCGGCAGCAACCATTCCGGTTACTCTGCATCAGACAATAAAGAACGGAGTGAGGGAAGATGTGGCTTCGTTTGTCATCCCTCTCTGTGCCACCATCCACATGTCGGGTAGTGTCATGAAGATTGTGGCATGTGCCATGGCATTGATGATGATGCAGCATGTTGCATATGACTTTCCTATGATGGCAGGCTTTATCTGTATGCTCGGCGTTACTATCGTTGCTGCTCCCGGTGTGCCGGGTGGAGCGATAATGGCTTCTCTTGGTGTGCAGGCCTCAATATTGGGATTTGATGAGAGCATGCAGGCACTGATGATAGCTCTTTATATAGCGATGGACAGTTTTGGTACGGCATGTAACGTTACTGGCGACGGCTCGCTTGCATTGCTGATAGACAAATGGTTCAAGAAATAAGGTATGTGGGGACGTGGACAATGTGCTTCCGTTCCGGCAAAATAACATATTTATGTTGTGATTTTAGGTGATATGTTGAAAATAACAGATAATACAGGTGTTATTTTACGATTTATTCACTTTTAATTGCTGAATGTAATATAAATTATGTACCTTTGCATGGAATTTTGACAGTCAAATTTTTTTATTCAAATAAAATATTTATGTATTTTATACTATTTATTACCGTTATCTTGACGGCAGTTGTATTGGTCGTTGGAGCATACGTAGTTGCGAAACTCGTAGGTCCTCGTTCGTACAATCCAGTAAAGGGACAACCCTTTGAGTGCGGTATTCCGACGCGCGGCACATCTTGGTTGCCGATGCACGTTGGATACTATCTCTTTGCCATCCTTTTCCTGATGTTCGATATCGAGACAGTGTTCCTGTATCCATGGGCTGTAGCAGTCAAGCAGTTTGGACCGATGGCTTTGTGTAGCATCGGATTCTTCCTGTTAGTGTTAGTATTTGGCCTTGCTTATGCATGGCGGAAAGGAGCGTTGGAATGGAAGTAAGAAAACCCGTTATCAAGAGTATTCCTTACGACGAGTTTAAGGACAACGAGACGCTTGAGAAGATTGTTGAGCAGCTCCATGAGGGCGGATGCAACGTGGTGCTCGGCTCGCTCGACCAGGTTATCAACTGGGGACGAAGCAACTCCTTGTGGTCATTGACCTTCGGTACCAGTTGCTGTGGTATCGAGTTCATGTCTGTAGGTTGTGCTCGTTATGACTTCTCTCGCTTCGGTTTTGAGGTAACACGTAACTCTCCTCGCCAGGCTGATCTCATCATGTGTGCAGGAACCATCACCAATAAGATGGCACCGGTTTTCAAACGCTTGTACGACGAGATGGCAGAGCCTAAGTATGTAGTGGCTGTGGGTGGATGTACCATCAGCGGTGGTCCGTTCAAGAAGAGCTACAACGTGGTTCGTGGCATCAGCGAGCTTGTACCGGTTGATGTTTATGTGCCAGGATGTCCTCCACGTCCTGAGGCAATCCTCTATGGCATGATGCAGCTGCAGCGCAAGGTGAAGATCGAGAAATTCTTTGGTGGCGCAAACCACAAGATGACCAAGGAGGAGAAGGAACTCTCAATGAGCAAGGGCGGACTGCGCGGCTTGAGCAACGAGAACCTTCAGGATTCACAGAAGCTCGGTCATCCGGAGCCAATCATCGTTACCGATGTGCCGGCGGACTTCAAGTGCGGCGACTTGGCAAACGATGCAGAGAAAACTCAAACCGTATAATATAATAAGGTATAAGACATGAAACTGAATAATATTGAACTCACATTCGAGGACTTCGCCCGTGAGATGGCAAAGCTGAAGAACGAGAAACATTTCGACTACCTTGTTACCATAATCGGTGAGGACTTCGGCGAAGAAGGTCTCGGATGTATCTACATCCTCGAGAATACAGAGAACAACGAACGATGCTCCGTACGCACAATAGCAAAGAAGGTGGACGGCAGCGACGTAATACCTACAGTAATAAACCTTTGGAAGAGTGCTGACCTGCTTGAACGTGAGGTCTTCGACTTCGTAGGCATCAAGTTCCTCGGTCATCCAGACATGCGTCGTCTCTTCCTGCGTACTGACTTCAAGGGCCACCCATTGCGTAAGGACTTTGACATGAGTCCGGAGGCAAACAAGTTCCCTCTGACAGACGAACCGGAGAGCGACTATACAGTAGAGTATAATCTCGATGCTGATGGTCACCTTACAGAAACAAAGCACCGCTTGTTTACTGATGATGACTATGTCGTTAACATCGGTCCTAACCACCCGTCAACACACGGTGTGCTCCGTCTGCAGACAGTCATCAACGGTGAGACTGTAAAGCGTATCTATCCACACCTCGGATATATCCACCGTGGTATAGAGAAAATGTGGGAAGGTATGACATATCCTCAGACCCTGGCATTGACCGACCGTCTGAACTACCTCTCGGCAATGATGCACCGTCACGCACTTGTAGGTGTCATCGAGGAGGCTATGGGTATAGAACTGTCTGACCGCATCCGATACATCCGTACTATCATGGATGAGTTGCAGCGTATCGACAGCCACTTGCTGTTCCTTGGCTGTACAGCTCAGGACCTTGGAGCCCTCACGGCATTCCTCTACTGCATGCGCGACCGTGAACATGTGCTCAACGTTATGGAGGAGACAACAGGTGGACGCCTTATCATGAACTACTACCGTATCGGTGGACTGCAGGCTGATATAGATCCGAACTTCGTGGAGAACACAAAGAAGCTCTGTAAGTATCTTCGTCCGAAGATTCAGGAGTATCTTGACGTGTTCGGTGACAACGTCATAACACACAACCGTCTTGTTGGCGTTGGCCCTATGGACAAAGAGAACTGTATCAACTACGGTGTTACAGGTCCTGCAGGACGTGCTGCCGGTTGGAAGAACGATACCCGTAAGCGCCATCCATACGATATGTATGACAAGGTGGAGTGGAAGGAAATCACTATGACAGGTTGCGACTCAATGGACCGTTACTATGTTCATATCAAGGAGCTTTATCAGAGTCTTGATATCATAGAGCAGCTCATCGACAATATCCCAGAGGGTGAGTTCTACATCAAGCAGAAGCCTATCATCAAGGTTCCTGAGGGACAGTGGTATTTCTCTGTAGAGGGAGCCAGCGGCGAGTTCGGTATCTATCTTGACTCACGTGGCGACAAGAGCCCGTATCGTATGAAGATGCGACCAATGGGACTTACCCTTGCAGGAGCTCTCGACCCAATGCTTCGTGGACAGAAGATAGCCGACCTCATCACTACCGGTGCAGCCATCGACTTCGTAATCCCTGACCTCGACAGATAAACGAGTTAAGAATTAAGATTTAAGAATTAAGAATTGAGAGTTCTCGCCTTGAAGCGGGGATAATTCTAAATTCAAAACTCTAAACTCTAAAATAAAATTATGTTTGACTTTAGTATAATAACAACATGGTTCGACGCTCTTCTCCGTCAGACTCTCGGTCTTGGGGATTTTCTGTCGATACTTATCGAGTGTGTGCTGGTTGGCGTTCTGCTCCTTGCGGGCTATGCCGTGCTGGCAATCATCTTGATATTCATGGAGCGTAAGGTGTGTGCCTACTTCCAGTGCCGTCTCGGTCCGATGCGAGTAGGTCCTTGGGGAGTATTCCAGGTGTTCGCCGACGTGCTCAAGATGCTCATCAAGGAAATCTTTGTTGTGGACAAGGCCGACAAGCTGCTTTACTTCATTGCTCCTTTCCTTGTAATCATCGCTTCTGTAGGAACATTCTCGTTCCTGCCTTGGAACAATGGTGCTGAAGTGCTCAACTTCAATGTAGGCATCTTCTTGCTGACAGCCGTTTCAAGTATCGGTGTCATCGGAATCTTCCTCGCAGGATGGGCAAGTAACAACAAGTATAGTGTCGTTTCCGCTATGCGTGGTGCCGTACAGCTCATCTCATACGAGATGTCTCTCGGTCTGTGTCTGATAACAGCCGTTATTCTTACAGGCACAATGCAGATATCCGGTATAGTAGAGGCTCAGACAGGTCCTTGGAACTGGCTGATATTCAAAGGTCACGTACCTGCTATTATAGCATTCCTCGTGTTCCTCGTAGCTGGTAACGCAGAGGCAAACCGTGGCCCGTTCGACTTGGCTGAGGCTGAGAGTGAGCTTACCGCCGGTTACCACACCGAGTATTCTGGTATCCACTTCGGTTTCTTCTACTTGGCTGAATACCTCAACCTCTTTATCGTGAGTGGTATTGCCGCACTCCTTTTCTTGGGTGGCTGGATGCCATTGCACATTTCAGGTTTCGACGCGTTCAACAATGTGATGGACTACATCCCATCGCCAGTATGGTTCTTGGGCAAGGCATTCTTCATGTCGTTCGTGTTTATGTGGATTCGCTGGTCGTTCCCACGCGTGCGTATCGACCAAATGCTCAAGCTTGAATGGAAATACTTGATGCCAATCGGCTTGTTCAACCTCGTGTTGATGGCATTGTGCGTGTCGTTCGAATGGCATTTCTAATTTATAAGAAATACATAAATTTATAAACAAATAACAAAAGCATTTTCGTGATTATGGCTGATAATTATGGAAAAATCACCCAAGTAATTGGTCCAGTGGTGGACATTACTTTCGATGGTGAAGGTTCGGTGGTGCCCGAAATCTATACCGCTTTGTCGGTAGAGCGTCACGACGGAACTGAAGTCATCTTGGAGGTGGAGCAACACATTGGTGAAAACACCGTGCGCTGCGTTGCAATGGACAGTACCGACGGTCTGCAACGTGGCACTAAGGTGAAAAACCTTGGACAGCCCATTTCTGTTCCCACTGGCGAACAGGTGAAAGGACGATTGCTGAATGTAATTGGCGAGCCAATCGACCACCTCAAGGAAATGAAGGGTGGCGATCGTCGCGCTATTCACCAACCAGCGCCTTCTTTTGCCGATCTTTCTATCTCGCAAGAGATTTTGTACACAGGTATCAAGGTAATCGACCTTATCGAACCATTCTCCAAGGGTGGTAAGATTGGTTTGTTTGGTGGTGCCGGTGTTGGTAAAACCGTGCTTATTATGGAGCTTATCCACAATATTGCACGCGGACACAATGGTTTCTCCGTGTTTACCGGTGTAGGTGAACGTACTCGTGAAGGTAACGACTTGCTTCGTGAAATGATCGAGAGCGGAGTAATCAAGTATGGCGACAAGTTTAAGGAAAACATGGCGAAGGGCGAATGGAACCTCGAAGATGTGGACATGAACGCTGTGGAGCAGTCGCAAGCTACTCTCGTGTTCGGCCAGATGAACGAGCCACCAGGCGCACGTCTGCGTGTGGCACTTTCTGGTCTGACCGTGGCAGAGCAATTCCGTGACCAAGACGGTGGCGGTAAGGATATCCTTCTCTTTATGGACAACATTTTCCGTTTCACACAGGCAGGTTCTGAGGTGTCGGCACTTCTTGGCCGTATGCCTTCGGCTGTGGGTTACCAACCAACCCTTGCCTCTGAAATGGGTAAGCTCCAAGAGCGTATAACCTCTACCAAGAGCGGTTCTATCACCTCTGTGCAAGCAGTGTATGTGCCTGCCGACGACTTGACCGACCCTGCTCCTGCCACCACGTTCAACTTCTTGGACGCTACCACTGTGTTGAGCCGTAAGATCACTGAGCTTGGTATCTACCCAGCCGTTGACCCTCTGGCATCAACTTCACGTATTATGGACCCACACATCATCGGTCAAGAGCACTACGATGTGGCTCAACGTGTGATTCACCTGCTCCAGAAGTATCAAGAGCTTCAAGACATTATCGCCATCCTCGGTGTTGATGAATTGAGCGATGCCGATAAGCTGGTAGTGTCGCGCGCACGTCGTGCTCAACGCTTCCTCTCTCAACCATTCTTCGTGGCTGAGCAGTTTACTGGCGTGCCAGGCGTGATGGTGCCATTGAACGAAACTATCCGTGGCTTCAAGATGATTCTTGATGGCGAGGTCGACGACCTCCCCGAACAGGCATTCCTCAACGTCGGCACTATCGACGATGCGATTGCCAAGGGTAAGAAGATGCTTGAAAGCATTAAGTAATAATTTTACGAAAACTCATTTCACATGACACTCAAAATCATATCAGCTGAAAAGATTGAGTTTGAAGGAACCGTTGAATCGGTTACTTTGCCCGGTGCGCTTGGCTTGTTCCAGGTGCTGAAGGGTCACGCAGCCCTCATCTCTTCACTCGTGCCAGGCACACTCACTTATGTGCTTGAAGGTGGCGAAAGCCAGCAGCGCGAGATTGCAGGTGGGGTGGCTGATATCAATAGCAATGTGGTGTCGGTGTGTCTGTATTAATATAATGTGATGAAAAAGGTAATTACAGCAATTGTCGCTTTTGTGGTTGTGGCGCTCATGGCATTCGGATATATGGAGGCTGTGAAGCACCGTGAGCATACCGGTGACAAGAAATTCGACCCCAAGGAGACCATCTTTGAGCACTTGGGTGATGCTTACGGCTGGGAGCTGCCATTCAATCACAGCGTTCGTATTCCGCTTCCTATCATTGTGTTCGACCAGCAAAACGGCATTCACTGCTTCATGTCGAGCGAGGTGACCGATGGAGGCACCTGCCAAGGCTTCTATATCGCCCACGAAGGCGACTATGCAGGCAAAGTGGTGGGCACTGATGCGAACGGCAAAGAATATAGGCCACTTGATTTTTCAATCACCAAGAATGCCGCTGGCATCTTTATCTCGGCTGTGCTCGTGGTATTGATGGTGTTCAGCATCAGGAACTGGTACAAAAAGCACAACATGAAGGCACCTCGCAAATTTACCGGCGCGCTTGAAATGCTTGTGGAATTTGTGTACCACGACACTATCCGCCCAATCATGGGCAAGGAGGCTCCAAAATACGGTCCCTACCTGCTCACCTGCTTCTTCTTCATTCTCACGATGAACTTGCTGGGCTTGATTGTGATTTTCCCTGGTGGTGCTAACCTTACCGGCAACTTGGCTGTGACTATGGTGCTTGCATTGGCCACATTCCTTGTGACCAACCTCACAGGCAACAGAGAATACTGGAAAGAAATATTCTGGCCCGATGTGCCAGTGGCGCTCAAACTGCCGCTGATGCCGGTTATCGAGTTTTTCGGTATTTTCACCAAGCCATTTGCATTGATGATTCGTCTTTTCGCCAATATGATGGGCGGACACATGGTGGTAATCGTGTTCTTCTCGCTTATCTTCATCTTTGGCGGAATGTTTGGTGCGGCTGGTGGCGCTGCCACTTCGGTGTTCTCGCTGGCATTCGCTCTGTTTATGCTCTTGCTCGACACATTGGTGAGCTTCATTCAAGCCTATGTGTTCACAATCCTCTCCACGATGTTCATCTTCATGGCACATCCACAACACCATGGTGCTGAACACGAACAAATCACTGAATAATTAAAACAAACAATAAAAAACAACTAAAACTTAAAGACTATGTTAAGTATGATTTTAGCAGCTGCCCCTCTCGCAGCTCTCGGTGCAGCATTCGGCGCAGGTATCGCAGCAATCGGCGCAGGTATCGGTATTGGTAAAATTGGTGAGGCAGCTATGGAAGCTATCGCACGTCAACCAGAAGCAACAGGCGATATTCGTAGTAACATGATTGTGATTGCCGCTCTTATCGAGGGTGTGGCATTCTTCGCACTCATCGTTTGTATTCTTGCGTTGTTCCTCTAATCGATAAATCAATTAATAGTTAACAATGGAACTGTTTAAGCCTGAGTTTGGCTTGGTTTTCTGGATGTTTTTGGCATTTGCGTGCCTCTATTTCATCCTGGCAAAGTATGCATGGCCTTTCATCATCAAATCGATGGAAGAACGCGCCGACTTGATCGACAAGGGCGTGGCTTATGCGCAAGAGGCGAAATCTCACCTCGACAATGCCAAGGCTGAAGCAGACCAAGTGATTGCCGAAGCAAGAAAGCAACAAGCCGACATACTTCGCGACGCAGCCAAAATGAAATCGCAACTCATTGAGGAGGCGAAGGCTGCTGCCACTGTGGAAGCGAAGAAAGTGACTGATGCCGCTCAGGTAGCTATCGACCAAGCTCGCAAGGAATCGGAGAAGCAATTACGCCAGGAAGTGGGTGCCTACGCACTTCAAATCGCTGAGCAGGTGGTGCGCCAAAATATGGCCGACGACAAAGCTCAACGCTCACTGGTGGAAAAATTGTTGAATGACGTTGAGTCTAAAAACTAATTAGCAATATGAACGACGGACTTATTCCCAATCGATACGCAAAAGCCCTCTTTAAGGTGGCTGTGGAAAAGGGAGAACAGGCTGAAATCTACACTCAGATGAAGCAACTGGTCGCCAGTTTCGACGAAATGCCAGCTTTAAAGGCTGCTGTCAACAATCCGTTTATCGCTGTCGATGAAAAGGAAAAAGTGCTCTTGACTGCCTCTGGCGCTAAAGCCGGCAGCACTGTTGAGAATTTCATATTGCTCGTTATTGAGAAGAATCGCGCCTCTTTCCTGCGTTCCATGGCCATGGCTTACTTGAAGCTCTATCGCGAGGCCTTTGGTATCGCCAGCGTTGAAATCGTCACAGCCATTGAGCTTGGCGACGACGAAATCAGCGGTATTATGGATGTGGTGAAGCGTCAGCTCGGAGACAAAACTATGGAGCAAACGGTGAGAGTCGATGCCGACCTCATTGGTGGCTTCACGGTGAATGTCGATGGCATGGTGCTCGACGCATCAATTAAAAATGAATTAAAGAAACTGCGTTTAAAACTCCTAAGTTAAAAGTGAGATGATAAACCCAAGTGAAATATCTGAAATACTGAAACAGCAACTCAGCGACGTTCAGCAGAAAGTGTCGTTTGAGGAAGTTGGTACAGTGCTCGAAGTGGGCGACGGCGTGGCACACGTTTACGGTCTTGACAATGTGGAGGCCAACGAACTCGTTGAGTTCGAAAACGGTGTGACCGGCGTTGCGATGAACCTCGAAGAGAGCAATGTAGGTGTTATCCTTATGGATAAGGTGGATTCAGTGAAGGAGGGCATGAAAGTGACCCGCACTGGTCAAATCGCCTCTATCCCCGTGGGTGAAGGTCTGCTCGGCCGCGTTATCAACGTGCTGGGTGAGCCTATCGACGGTAAAGGACCCATCGACGGCGAATTGTTCCGCTTGCCACTCGAACGCAAGGCCCCTGGTGTGATTTTCCGTCAGCCAGTGAATCAGCCTTTGCAAACCGGCTTGAAGGCAATCGACTCGATGATTCCAATCGGTCGCGGTCAGCGCGAGCTTATCATTGGCGACCGTCAGATTGGTAAAACTGCTATCGCTCTCGACACTATAATCAACCAAAAAGCAGGATACGAGGCTGGAAAGCCTGTATATTGCATCTATGTGGCTATCGGACAGAAGGCTTCATCGATTGCTTCGCTTGTCAACACGCTGAAGAAATATGGCGCTATGGACTATACGGTTGTTGTGGCGGCATCGGCGAGCGACTCAGCCGCGATGCGCTATTACTCACCGTTTGCCGGCGCGGCTATCGGCGAGTTTTTCCGCGACAGCGGCCGCGACGCGCTGATTGTTTACGACGACCTTTCGAAGCAGGCGGTGGCTTATCGCGAGCTGTCGTTGATTTTGAAGCGTCCGTCGGGACGTGAGGCTTATCCAGGCGACATCTTCTATCTGCACTCACGTTTGTTGGAGCGAGCAGCGAAGAT
>ENA-ORNT01001753-ORNT01001753.1-human-gut-metagenome-genome-assembly--contig:-NODE-1753-length-14130-cov-5.800995_pt1 | contig 14130 bp, 10 predicted proteins | sample MGYA00242120_ERZ509032 | MGnify/ENA primary metagenome ERZ509032 (study PRJEB26280, sample SAMEA2338729) | human gut metagenome | biome: human gut; feature: human-associated habitat; material: faeces...
CAAAACCGGAACGGGTCAGGAGGAAGACACGCTGGTTAGGGTTCACGCTGCGCTGACCATTGTAGATGGCGTCGGCATTCACGATGCTGTAGGCATTGAAATACTCGGTAGCCGTACCCAGGGCGGTAGGACCGGAGAGCGCCTTGCGATACCACATCGGCGTGCAGTCGCGCACGTTCGGCTCAGAAGCATCCATCCACCAGGCATCGATACCGAACTTATACTTGGTATAGAGATTCTCATCCATCTGTCGCCAGAACATCTTTCTGGCTCCGGCATCGTAGGCATCATAGAAGGAGCCGCGGAAACCGAGCCAGTCGTGGATATCATCCTTGATAGCCTGGTGATACATCCAGCCCTTGCTGTCGAGTTCCTTGTAATTCTTGACAGTATCATAGAACTTAGGCCAAACCGAAATCATGAATCTTCCATGCAGGGCGTGCACACTGTCGAGCATCGCCTGAGGGTTCGGATAGCGAGCCGCCTCAAACTCGTGGCTTCCCCATGAATCCAGCTTCCAGTAGTTCCAGTCCTGTACGATGTTATCCACCGGAATCTTCAGGTCGCGGAACTTCTTCATGTTCTCCTCGATATCCTTGCTGCTCTGATAGCGCTCGCGGCTCTGCCAGAAGCCGAGCACCCACTTAGGATATACCGGAGCCTTGCCGGTAAGGGTGCGATAGCCCGAGATTACTTCGTCCATATTCTTTCCGGCGATGAAGTAGTAATCCATATCCGGCGACATCTCGCTCCAGATGCTCAGTTGGTTCTTCTCGGCCTCAGAACGTGGGGCAGCCACACGGAGACCGCAGTAGGAAACATCGCCATCCGGCTGCCATTCGATGCGGATAGGTGTCTTTACACCCTTCTTAATTGCTGTCTCAAACTTATAGGAATTTGGATTCCAGGCGGTACGCCAGCGCTCAGGCGCCACCAGCTTGCCGTCGATATAGATCTTCATATAGCCGGCATAGTAGAGGATAAACTGATAGAAGCTGTTGGTTGGTGCCTCTACGTATCCCTCGTAAACCACCTTGGATCCATTCAGCGCAAAGCCCTTAGGCAGGTTCTGTATGCCGCCCTTATCAGTCTTGTTGCAGATTTCTGAAGCCTCAGGCATAGCATATTCAAAGTAGATGCTGTCCTCGCCACGAACTATCTTCTGTCCGTTCTTATCCACATAAGTACCGGTGAGCTGTCCTTCCTTACCGTCCTTGTCGTAGAGCTTGAAGGCACGGTTCAGCTGGAGATAATCGTCCGGATTACCCCATCGGCTGTAGGAATAGGAATCCCAGAGGATGCCGTAGTTCTTGTTGGAGATGACGAAAGGCACACTCACCTTGGTGTTATACTGGAAGAGGTCTTCGTTCTTGCCCTTCATGTTGAGCTCTTCGCTCTGGTGCTGACCGAGTCCATAGAAGGCTTCATTGTCTGGCGAATCAAAGAGGGCACGCCACGACCATCCGTGCTTCTGTGCCTCAGGTACCTTGGCGATATCTACACCGATTTCACGGTCGGGCACGGTGAAAGGCTTGAAGGTCTTTCCTCCCTGTGCCACCTCTTTCAACAGTACCTGATCCTTGAGATCGTAGAAGGTAATCTGTCCGGTAGCCTCGTTCAGCACGGCACGCATGGCAGCAGTGGTGATGATGAGGTCATCGCCCTGCTCCTCTACCTTATACTGCGCCTTGGAGTTCTGAGGCACGATGATGAGACTCTGCTTGCTGCGGAAACTCTGCTCGGCAGTAGCCTGCACACGGATGATGCGGTCGCCTACCACCTGGAGGCGGATTTGCGACGGACCATAGTTCTGATGCTGTTTTAACTGTACGGTAAGATAATTACCATTCTGTACGAAACCAGCAGCCTGGGCACCCATAGCGCCCAGAATCAATGCAGCCGTAACAAATAATGTCTTTGTTGGTTTCATTTAGTTTGTTTTTAGAGTTTATAAAATTGTTATAACAGTTTATTTCTTCTAGATGTAATATTCCGCAGAATCTACCAGTCCGGCGCGAAGTGCATACTTTGTTGCTTCGTGCACGTTGTTCACACCGAGCTTTCTGAAGATATTCTTCCGGTGGGTATTCACGGTATGGAAACTGGAGAAACGCTTCTCGGCGATTTCCTTGGTAGTCATACCCAGGGCGATATCCTTGAGAATCTCGGTTTCGGTCTTGGTGAGATTCACTTTTTCTTCTACTTCCTGCGGCGGAGTAAGGAGCACCTCCATCATTCGCTGGCAGACAAAACGCTTGCTGTCCACGCAGAAGCGTATCGCCTCCTTGATTTCCATCAGCGAACTCTCCTTCAGGAGCACGCTGAACATACTGCTGCTGGCGATGAGCACACGCACGAAATCGGCACTCAGGTCTTCGCTGAACAGCAGCCATCGGGTATAGGGAAAGCGCTGGTTGAGAATGAGCAGTTCGGCGGAATCATTGATATCGAAAAGCGTGTAATCGACTATCACCACCGTATCTTCGTTTTCCCGCAAGGCAAGCATCAGCTCAGTCTTGTCTTCCACATACTTGGTTTCCAATCCTTCCATTTTCTCTATCACGTATGTCAGTCCGGCACGCGTGATATCCTGCTTATCTGCCAATAGAATCTTCATAAGCAAATCTCCTTCTTTTATGTTGTTATATACTCTTTTATGACCAAACTTTTATGAAGGGAGAACATAGCAAAAGGCTATGTTCTCCCTGTTTTATCTTTCCTAGAATGACATGAGGAATCCCATTCGGATGCCCCACTTATCTACATTGGCATGATTCAGGTAGTTGATACGGCGCACATAATCGATTCCGAAGAACTTGAAGATGTTGTGCACACCGGCTACCACCTCCCAATATGGCGTGTTGCCAAAGGTATAGGAGTTGTTAGGGAACTTGAAGATCACGTCATCCGATGTATTCTTCACCGGATTGTTCTTGTCGGTGAGCTGTCCCCATACTCCCTTCACGGCTACATACTCGCGCCACTTCAGCTTCTTGATGAGCGGAATGCGGTTGAGAAGCTTGCCGTTCATATCCCAGGCTACCGACCAGAAGAGCTGGCGGTCGCTCAGGAACTCCCAGTCTTTCATCATACTGATGGTTGCCTCCTGCTCGAAGATGGAGAGGTTGACTGGTGGCTGGACGAGCATGGTGAATGGAACCTTGTTCCACTGCATCTTGCCCACGATGTTGAAATCCACATATCCGAAACTGCCCAGCCACTGGCGCTTGTAGATGCCCAGCGTGGTGAGGTTGCTCTGATACTGACCGCCCATGAATCCGTCCAGACCCATGGAATGGCGGAGTGTGAGCTCAGGACTGTCGAGATTGATAGGCAATCGCTGCTGCTTGGTGTTGACATAGGTAACACCCGGGTTGTAGTCGATGCCCACAGATGCCTCGGTGGTGCGTATCTTCTTTACTTCCTCGCCCGTGTTCACCTTGAAATAATGCAGGTTGCCCACGGTGCGGTTGCTCTGCCATCTCATTCCCGCATCGAAGCGGAGTCCCCAGTCGGTCTCATAGACGAAGCTGAACTTCTGTCGCTGGTAGAGATACATCTGGTCCTGCGTAGCGGCACGGATGGTCATGAAGAAGTTATCCTTGTTGTGCAGCAGGTTGTCATCGGATGGAGAGGTGATATCGTGACCAATCTCGAAGACGAACTTGCGCATCGGGAACTCAAACGGACTGTTCTTTTTCTTGTTGAGCGAATAGGTGAAGAGATGACCGTAGTACCAGTTGTGGCTCTTCGTACCGTAGGCGCCATATCCATCCCAGAAGAAATGAGGATTGAGTGCCGCCATGGTACGGGCTGCCAGACGCAGGCGCACGCCATCCACGTAGTTGTTGGAGAGGAAGGTGTTGATAGGTCCGAGGTCGAAGAGGCTCTTTCTGCCATCCTTTCCTCCGCTTCCTATCTCTACATAGTTCTCCATGAGCGCCTTGACGCCGAAGATGATGTACTTGAATCCCTTGGAATTCTCCATACGGTGGATGAAACTGTCCATCGAAGACTCACTCTTGGTGAGCCCCACCTGTCGGTACTTGTTCCAGTAGGCCTCATCACGGTTCATCGCATCCATATCATGCCTTACCTTTGCCTTGCCCTTGAAGAGCATCTTCGGCAAAGGGTCGAAGGCGTAATCGGTGATTCGGGTGTTGCGCACCACCAGCAGGTCCTGCAGCAGCTTGTTCATGTGCATTTCTGCTATCATATCATCCTTGGTGAGCACCCACTCGCCATTGTCGAGCTTGGTATATTCCTGCTCAATCTTCATGTCCTTCACCCAGTTGACGGCTGAGTTGTGAGGCATATAGAGATTACATTTCTTGACGTGCAGGGTACTGTCGGCAAGCACAAAGAGCTCGCCTCGGAATCCGAAGTCCTGACTGTTGGCTGGGATAAACTGCAGATGATAGCAGAGGTCGCGGTTCACATACACCGTATCTTCTATATAATAATGATAGAAGCTGATGGCTGTTCTGCCCAGCGGAGACGGGAACGGATACTGGAGCAGACGCACGTAGTCATCATAGATATCCACATCGGTGAAGACATCCTTGATGGCTGTATTCAGGATTTCTCCAGTCTGGATCACCTGTCCGATACCATTGCTCTGCTGACCCTTGATGATATCCTTTTCGCTCTTCGGGTCCTTGCGATATACGTGCTGCGAAACGGTCTCATCAATACTTACCGGCAGGGTGAGCTTGCCGTTGTAAGGCGAAAGCTCCACCTGGTCGAGGAGATACTGTCGCTTGCTGAAGAACTTTCCCTCCATCTGTTCCTTGGTGATATCATTGAGTGCGAGAGTGATCTTCTGATATTTATCATACTGATAATAATCATAGTTGCTGAGGTCGCTCTTCTTCTTGGCAGCGATGACACGTCGCATGAGTTCCACGGCAGGGTTATCCTTGCGCTTGTATCTTCCCTTCTTCGATTTCACCACGACTTCTCCCAGCTTGTGGGAATCGTCCTTGAGCTTGATTTCGAGGAAGCTGGTTTTCTCATCTACCTTGACCGTTGCGGTCTTGTAGCTCAGAGCACTGACGGTAAGCATCAGTCCCGGCTTCTTTTCGATGGTAAACTTACCTTCTCCATCACTGGAAACGGCAATCTTGTGTCCCTTGTACTGCACGCTTGCATACGATACGGCAAAGCCGTCATCGTCGATGACACGACCTGTTATCTTCTGCTGCGCCATCATCTGGAGTGTAGAAACCACCAGGAGGACGAGCACCAAATACAATTTTCTTATACCTTTCATTACCTTATTATATATATAGGGGCCTTGCGCCCATTATTAATCATTCTCTACTTTCAGGCTGCAAAGTTATAACATTATTCGTAAATAGCTGCAAAAACCTATTATATATTTCAGTTTTTTATGAGATTTTCAGAAATTCCTCCATCTCAGAGAGTTTCTTGATGATGCCATCGGGGATGGATTCATCCACCTTCTTCTCTTCCCACTGCAATCCCTTGATCCATAGGGTGTGACAACCCAGCTTGTGGGCAGGAATGATATCCTTGCCATAGGTATCGCCCACTACCAGCACCTGAGAGGCTGGAAGATCGAGGGCGCAGACTCCAAGGGCGAAGATGGCTGGGTTCGGCTTGCGCACACCCACTACTGCCGATTCTATCACGTCCTCGAAATAGCCATCGATTCCTGCATCCTTCAATACCTGATTGATGTTGCCGTAGAAATTGGAAACCAGCACCATCGGATAACCCTTCTGCTTCAGATGCTCCAACACCTGCTTGTTTTCATTCAGAAGAGCAAGGGTCTTGGCATTGATATAGCGAGCCATATCCCCAGCTATCTGCCGGATTTCTGAATCAGAAAGGGAGAGGAAAAGGCTTTCTGATGAAGTATCAGAATCTTTTCCGGGATTCCCAAGCTTCGCCTGTTTCTCAGAATCATCCTTTCCTGTCTCCAGCAATTCCTTTCCTGCCAGGAAATTCAATTCCAGGATCAGTTTTTCTCTGAGAATATCCTCGAAATGGAAATCAGGAGTCACGATGGGATTCACAGCCAGTGCTCGCTCACCATACACGTAGGCATCGCGAAACGCCTGCTTATGAATACTTACTCCTGGCTCAACTTCCTCGTCATCAGCCACACCGATGCCGAAATGCTCGTAGCCATGCCACAGCACTTCCGACCAGTGGTCGCCCCTGGTATCGAGCGTGCCACCATAATCAAAGATAATTCCTTTTATATCCAGTACTTTCATTATTTTCCTTTATTAATTGTTTGCTGCTGGCTCTTCTGATCTGCCTCATATTCTTCCTGAATCTTCTTCAGGTCCTTGTTTCCCACCTTGATGAGCAGGATGCCGATGGCTATCCATACCAGCTCACGGATTCGGGTGATGAGACCGGTATATACACCCAGGGCACCCGTAAGATGCAGGCCATCCACCGCCAAGGCAAGACCACCCTCACGGGCTCCCAACTGCATAGGAGAAAAGAAGATGAGATTGCTGAAAAGCGATGAGAAGGCAAGAATCAGAATGCTGTCGACGATGCTGATATCCGCCGCAAAAGCCTTCAGGATAAGATAAATCTCCAGGCTCTGGAGCACTCTCGCCATCACCTCGAAGAAGAGGGAACTGTAGAAAGTGCTCTTGTGCTGACCATGCAGCAGGGCTATCTGCGAATCTATCTGCTCCAGGGTCTCCTGCTTCTCCTGCTCAAACCGCTTAGCCCAGTTCTTCACGAAAGGAATATGGGTGAGCAGACGGATGCCCTTCTGCGCCATTCCCGTCTTGTAGCCGCGGGCGAAGAAGTAGATGCCGAGCAGGCAGAAGGCTGCGATGAAGCCCAGCATGAAGCCCATAGGAACTCCTATCGGATACAGGGCGATATAGAGAAATGTAGAAAGGAACCAGAACCAGAAATGGGAGAAGATGTGCATCATCACATAAAGAATGACCGATGATGTAGCCTTGCTCACACCCGTAAAAGGCTTCAGCTCCATAATGCGGTAAGGTTCGCCGCCCATCAATCCGCAGGGAGTGGTGTAGTTCAGGGCAAATCCGCTCACGGTGAGCTTATATACTCGCCAGAACGAGAGTCCCTTTACCCTACCCTCGTCGTTGATGATGAGCCACCAGGAAATGGTGTTCACCCAATAAACCACGAGCCACAGACCGAGAATCAGCGGGAAATAGATGCCCGCCTGCTTCAGATAGCGCCAGATATCGGTATAGTCCATATCCATCGTGCAGAGCATGATGATGATGGCGATGATACCGAACGCCATGAATATATTTCTGAACTTGTTATTCATAAAAGTATTTGTTATTCCCGAAATAAAACGTTTATGCCTCGTACTCTCCCTTCAGGACCTTCTGGTTGAGCTTCAGACAAAGACGCTCGTGGGTTCCTCTCATATAGAAGAAAATCAGGCTGAACACGGTAATCTCGATAGCCGGATAAAGCCATGGAAGACCTATCAGGATAGAGATGAACAGCGTGATGCTGCGCCAGTTGAAGGTGAGGATATTGGCATATTTCATCAGTGGAAGACTGCCCGCACGGAAGTCGGCACGCAACTGTTCAGGCAACTGCTGCGGATATCTTTCGCGCAGATTTCTCTTGAATATCTGGAAGATAGGAGTATCCCGCTCCTGTCCCAAGGTATAGTTCTTGTAGAAGAACTGGAAGAGTTTCTGCACTGGCTCCTTCTTCCACTTCATCTGCTTCCACAGCTCTACCTGCTTGCTGGCATCGTCCAGTTCGCTTCCCTCCTTGCCTTTCAGGAAGAAGAGGTGAATCTGACGGTAGTAGTCGGCAAGACGGCTCTGAATGGCATGGCAGCCGAATCCGGCAACGATGCAGAGTGCCCAGATTTTCCAGCCCCACTCCGGCATCAGACGGAAGGAGATGGCGAAGTAGATGCTGACAAACCAGAAGTCGCCAGCAGCGCCATCGAGGATTCTGCCCAGGGCACTCTTCTGATTGGTGAGTCGTGCCAACTGACCGTCGCAACTGTCATATACGTTTGCCCAAATGAGCAAGAAGATGCCCAAGATGTTGATTGCCAAATCATCGAAATAGAAGCAGATGCCCGCTCCTACGCCGAGGAAGATGGAAAGAATGGTCACCACGTTTGGGGTGACGTGAAGCATGCGGAAGAATCGTGCCCACTGGTAGCCAATGGGGCGATAGAAGTAAATATCAATGTGCTCCTCGGTATCCGCTGATTTCAGAGAAGCCTTAAATTCCTGATTCATCTTTTTTATTTTTATTCTTGTATCATTTTTGTTGCTATATAGAACGCAGCCTCATCACGGCATGGCGCAAAGCTAGGCCAGTCGTTGAAATCAATAATGCGGATGCTGCCATCCTCGCTGACCACGCAGTCGCCGCCATATACCGGCACATTCAGCATGTCGGCAGCCTTGTCAGCCTCAGCCTTCAGAGCCTCGGCATCGAAGGCGAAGCCCTGAGCCTCGCCATTGATCACCTCCAGTCCGAACTTGGAGCGATGGCCGCATTTCGATGGATAGAACCAATAGAAGAAATCGGTACCCGATACGCCATAGAACTTGATGAGGTCGCCCTTCAGATGCTCATTCACCACCACCGATGTGATGCCGCGCAGCCAGAAATCCTTCAGCAGCGCCTCAGCCTCCTGCTCGTTCTGCACATAACAGGTATCCTCCTTCTGCTGCGCACAGCCGTCGCCACGCTTCAGCCAGCAAGGATAGTGGATATCCTTCACCATCTCTCCGTTTCTGCCGATGATGCGGCTCTCGGGAGTAGCGATGCCTCCGGCGATGAAACGCTCGGTCATGATGCGGCGGATGCAGCGGTTTACACCCAGACTGGAGTTCACCACCAATACGCCTTCCTCCTCTATTCTACCGAGAATATCGAGTGCCTGCTTGCTGCGTGCCATCGAGAAGAAGCCATCCACGCCCACTGTCACACGGCAGCGAGGCCATCCGTAGGCTCTCTCCAACACAGTTGCCTTGCGGCAGAATTCCTTCTCGCACATCAGCATCACCTTCGCACCGAGTGCCTCCAGCTGCTGTTTTACGGCATTCATGATGGCAGCATCGTTATCCACGCAATTAGGCGAGAACTCGTTGCCACGGCACACGCCCACCAGGGTCTTACCCTCCAGCGGATGGATGAAAGCCTCGGCCTTCGCAATATCCTCCTTGTGATCTACATCGAGAATCTTGTTGATAGGATAAGCCTCCAGCTTCAATCCCTCTACCACCAGCTGGCGCTGGAAGTTGCGCATACGGCTCATGCCCTGCTCCATACAGTGGTCGAGCACATCGAGCGCCTTGTCGCCCAGACAGTAGATGCCACCCGAAATCAGATGGTCATCGCCCTCCTGCTTATCGTGGAAGCCCGTAATTCGGGGTTTCTTGTGCGAACCCTGCTTGTCGAGCAGACTGGCACCCTCGTCATCCTCCTGTTTCTCCACGCCTACCCACAGCGGTTTTTCATCATCCACGTATGGGGTGACAGCCATGCAGCCGTCAATATCCTTTGCCTCCTGGAAGTGACGGATATACTTCTTGAACTCCTCCTCACGGAAGATGGTATCCACGGTGGTAAGGCAGAAGCGCTCGCCACGGAGATATGGCGAGAGGGCATGCAGACTGTGCATGGAACTAGGAGTGGTCTTCACCACCAGGCGCAGAGGCACCGGCAGCTTCATCTGCTCCAGATGCTCACGCACCGCCGTGCTCCATTCGTTGACAATCACTACGATTTCGGTAGCACCGCAATCTACGAAGATGCGTAGAAGGCGCTCTATCATCGGTTCGCCGCATACCGGCACCAGGGGTTTAGGCTGTTCCACGCCTTCCTGTGCCAATCGGCTTCCCTCGCCTGCGGCTATAACTGCAAATCTCATTCTATTTCTATTTTTTTTATTTTTCTTCAAATTCCTATAACTTTCTTCTGTAGCAGCGGCGGCGACGGTGCTGCACGCTTTCCAGATACTGCCACTGGCTCTGCACACCCTTGTTGCTCTCCATCTGCGGCATCGCCTCCGCCCATTTGAAACCGTAGCGGTGGTACTGCTCGATGAGGTCGGCGAAGATGAGGGCATTGGCACCCTTGCTGCGGTATTCCGGCAACACACCGATGAGCACCAGATCCACGGTATCGGTGGCATGGCACTTCATCACCCGCAGAAGCCGAAGCCATCCCCAAGGGAGGAGCTTGCCGTTGCGGTTCTTCTGCAGTGCCTCGGTCATGGATGGGAAGGATACGCCGAAACCGATCAGGCGGTTGTTGTCGTTGCCATCTACCACACCGGTGATGAGGTTCATATCCGCCATCTTGATATACGAATCCACATACCCGTCAATCTGTCGGTCGGTGAGCTGCTGGAAATCGTAGAGATCCTTGTAGGTCTCGTTGACGATGTGGAAAATCTCCTTGCCCATACCGCCCTGAACCAGTTCGTGCTTAGTAAACTTGCGCACATGCAGATTATAGCGGCTCTCGATAAGCTGGGCTGTCTTGGCAAATTTCGGAGGGGTTACCTCAGGCACCTTGATACGGTACTCCAGCCAGTCGTTGTCCTTCTGGAAGAGCTCCAGAGCATCCATGTGCTTGGGATAATAAGGGTAATTGTAGTTGACGTACATGGTGGATTTCTCGTGGAATCCTTCGATGAGCATTCCTTCGCGGTCCATATCGGTAAAGCCAAGTGGTCCTACCAATTCTTCCATGCCACGCTCTCTGCCCCACCGGGCTGCGGCATCCAGCAGCATACCGGAAACTTCCAGGTTATCGATGAAGTCGAACCATCCGAAGCGCACCTGCTTCTTGTTCCACTGGTCGTTGGCACAATGGTTGATGATGGCGGCAATGCGGCCTACCACCTTCGGGATGCTGTAATCGATAGCCAGAAAATATTGCGCTTCGCAGAAATCGAAGGCAGGGTTCTTGTCTTTGCTCAATGTATTCCACTCGTCAAAACGCAAGTAAGGAACGGCATATTTGCTACCTTCATAAAGGTCGTAATAGAACTGTATGAAAGTTCTCAATCCTTTCTTGGTAGTAACGGGTATGATTCTAATATCACTCATTGATCTGATTTTTTCTAAAACTTTTTGCTCTGATTTTTCTTTTTATAATAATGTATCATCAGAAAAACGGTGCAAAAGTACGAGTTTTTTCCGAGATGGCAAACGAAATCATTGTTTTTTTTCCTGCCGAGCGTTAAAATCATCGAATATTTCCCCCCTTTCGGAAATAAAGCAGTAACTTTGCAGGCTGATATGAAGAAATCAAGAGATAATTATACATTCCTGACCCATGCACCGGTGCATCGGGTGATTTTTACAATGGCGATTCCTACCATTATCAGCATGTTATCGACGAGTATGTACAACCTCGCCGACACCTACTTCGTGGGCAGCATCAATACCCAGAGCGTGGCGGCAGTAGGCGTTTCCTTCGCTATGATGGCTGTAATCCAGGCTGTTGGTTTCTTCTATGGTCATGGTGCCGGAAACTATATCTCCCGAATGCTGGGAGCCAAGGAGGTGGAGAAGGCGAAGAAGATGGCGGCTACGGGCTTCATACTGAGCTTTCTGACGGGACTTTTCATCGCTATTCTTGGACAACTTTTCCTGACACCGCTCTGCGTTCTTCTGGGATCCACCCCCACCATCCAGCCATATACCGAGCGCTATCTCGGCATCATTCTGCTGGGCGCTCCCTTCATGACGACCTCTCTGACACTCAACAACCTGATGCGTTTCCAGGGCAACACGATGTATGCGATGAAGGGAATCATGTCAGGAGTGCTGCTCAACCTCATCCTTGCCCCACTGCTCATCCTTTATTTTGCCATGGGCATCACGGGTGCCGCCATCGCCACCCTCATCAGCCAGTGCTTCGGCTGCGCCATGCTTTTCTGGATGTCACACAAGGGTCAGAACATCCGAATCCATCTGCACAACTTCACCCCAACCAGGGCTTACTTCAAGGAGATTATCTTTGGCGGCACGCCTTCCTTATCAAGACAGGGTCTGGGAAGCATCGCCACGCTGGTGCTGAATGTGGCTGCCGGAGCCTATGGAGATGCAGCCATTGCGGGTATGAGTATCGTGACGAGAATCTCGTTCTTCACCTATGCCGTAGTCATCGGACTGGGTCAGGGTTTCCAGCCGCTCTGCGGTTTCTGTTATGGAGCCAAGTTGTACGACCGCGTGAAGGAGGCATTCTTTTTCTGCATCAAATGCGGCACGGTATTTCTGGCGGTTTGTGCCGTTTTCGGCTTCCTTTTCTCCGAGCCTATCATCGAACTCTTCCGTGATGATGCCAGCGTGGTAGCCGTGGGGGCCGTTGCCCTGAAGTGGCAAGTTATCAGCTTCCCTCTGGTAGCCACCATCGTGCTGACGAATATGCTGATGCAGACCATCCGCAAGCCTGTACGTGCGAATATCGTGGCAGCAGCACGTAGCGGCTTGTTCTTCATTCCGCTCATTTTCATCCTCCCTCATTTCTTCGGATTACTGGGCGTGGAGATGTGTCAGGCGTGGGCAGACATCTGCTCCTTCCTCGTGGCGATACCGATAGCCTGGAGTGCATTCAGGGATATGAAATTTCAGCAACGCTAAAAAAATCATAAAAAACAAGAACGAATTCTTTGCAGTTCAAGAAATTAATCGTATCTTTGCACTCGAATTTTATTGATACATTAAGAACATGAGTAAAGATACACTAACTCATCAGCTGACAGAGACTATCGACGAGCTTTCAAGTGCCGAATCGCTGAAGGGTCTCTTCCATCAGCATAGAGACGGAAATCCACTTCCTTCGGGCAAGGCGCTCGAAGACATCATCAATCTGTCTCGATCCATCCTCTTTCCGGGATATTTCGGAAACTCATCCGTGAATATCTCTACCATCAAATACCATATCGGAGTAAGAGTTGAGAAACTCTACGAGATGCTCGCAGAACAGATTCTCGCCGGACTCTGCTTCGCCAACGACTGCGAATCGGAAACCCAGGCAGAACTGCAGCACCAGCGTGCCAAGGCAGGTGTCATCGCCGCCAAAGCCATCATGGAATTTCCCAAGCTCCGCAAGATTCTCGCCACCGACGTAGAGGCTGCCTACAACGGTGACCCGGCAGCGATGAGCCACGGAGAAATCATCTCGTGCTATCCCGTGATCAAGGCTTTAACCAACTACCGTATCGCTCATGTTCTGCACAAGCTCGACGTGCCACTCATCCCAAGAATGATGACGGAGCTGGCACACTCGGAGACGGGTATCGATATCAATCCGGAGGCTACCATCGGCCACCACTTCACCATCGACCATGGCACGGGTGTGGTTATCGGTGCCACCTGCATCATCGGCAACAACGTGAAGCTCTACCAGGGTGTCACCCTCGGAGCCAAGAGTTTCCCACTGGATAAGGACGGCAATCCTATCAAAGGAATCCCTCGCCACCCTATCCTGGAAGACGATGTCATCGTGTATGCCAACGCCACCATCCTGGGCAGAATCACCATCGGAGAAGGCTGCATCGTGGGTGCCAACGTGTGGGTGACCAAGGACATGAAGCCGAAAACAAAGAAATATAGAAAAGAAAAACAAAGTTTATTAGATATAGAATTCAATAATGGAACAGGAATTTGAACTCATTGCCAAGACCTTTATGGGTCTGGAGCCAGTCTTGGCTGAGGAGCTCACCCAACTGGGTGCTAACAATGTACAAATAGGTCGCCGCATGGTATCTTTCACAGGCGACAAGGAAATGATGTATCGTGCTAACTTCCAGTTACACACAGCCATCCGCATCTTGAAACCTATCAAGCACTTCAAGGCTCGTTCTGCCGAAGAGGTGTACGACGAGGTTCAGAAGATCAAGTGGGATGACATCTTAGACGTGAAGAAGACTTTCTCGGTAGATTCAGTAGTCTATTCTGAGGAGTTCCGCAACTCACGCTTCGTGACTTACAAGGTAAAGGATGCCATCGTGGACTGGTTCCGCGAGAAGCAGGGCACACGTCCTAACATCAGCGTGTCTAACCCAGACATCCGCCTCAACATCCATATCGCAGAGGATAACGCTACCCTGAGTCTCGACTCAAGCGGTGAGAGTCTGCACCGCCGTGGCTA
>ENA-ORNT01001754-ORNT01001754.1-human-gut-metagenome-genome-assembly--contig:-NODE-1754-length-14129-cov-4.627398_pt1 | contig 14129 bp, 15 predicted proteins | sample MGYA00242120_ERZ509032 | MGnify/ENA primary metagenome ERZ509032 (study PRJEB26280, sample SAMEA2338729) | human gut metagenome | biome: human gut; feature: human-associated habitat; material: faeces...
TCGGAAGCGTGCTGGACAGCCTCGGGAAAGACGATGATGGCACGCCGCAGAATACCGATGTGAAGTCTGCGGAGAAAGAGGAATGAATGGAGAGACAATTTAACAACAATCAAAATATAGAGAAAGATGGATAGAGAGCATCAGATCAAATTGTTTGCCTGCAGGGCATCAAAGGATTTTGCCGAGAAGGTGGTAAAATGCCTGAATCTTGAACTTGGACAGTCTGAAACGGTTACGTTCAGCGACGGTGAATTTCAGCCGGCCTACCTCGAGAGTGTCCGAGGCGCGACCGTATTCATCATCCAGTCAACATTTCCTCCTGTCGAGAACCTTATGGAGCTTCTGCTCATGTGCGACGCTGCACGCAGGGCTTCCGCCTACAAGGTGGTTGCAGTGATGCCGTACTTCGGCTGGGCACGTCAAGACAGGAAGGACCGGCCAAGGGTCTCAATCGGAGCAAAACTTGTCGCAAACCTTCTCCACGCAGCAGGATGTGACCGTGTAATGACCTGCGACCTCCACGCCGATCAGATTCAGGGATTCTTCGACTTCCCGGTTGACCACCTCTATGCAAGTTCCATCTTCGTCCCATATATCAAGTCACTGAACATCGAAAATCTCGCCATTGCGGCTCCGGATATGGGAGGTGCAAAGAGGGCACTTGCCTACGCCAAGCATCTTGAATGCCCTGTCATCATCTGCCACAAGTCACGCGAGAGGGCAAACGTGGTGGGTTCAATCACAGCAATCGGTGACGTCGAGGGAAAGAACGTCATCATCGTGGACGACATGATCGACACGGCAGGAACGCTTACAAAGGCGGCGAACGTGCTGAAAGAGATGGGGGCGAAGAGTGTGCGCGCATGTGCTACACATCCCGTTTTCTCTGGCAACGCCTATAAGAAGATTGCGGACAGCGCCCTTGAGGAAGTGATTGTATCCGATACAATTCCGCTGAGCAAGAAGCCTGAGGATGACAAGAGCAAGATTACGGTATGCTCGATGACGGGGATATTTGCTTCTGTGATTGAGAAGGTTTACAACAACGAGCCTATAAGTACCGGCTTTATATACTGATTTCAGAAGCGGCGCATCTGCTGCGTTGCACTTCGATAATTTTAATCCTCACAATCGTGAGGTTGCTGTGGTTAAAATTCTTACTATCTTTGTAGGATTTTAGGAGACACTTGATTATGAAAATTTTCATCGCAACGCTTATTCTTGTCGCATTCTGCTTCATCGGACTGGGATTCAACATCATATTCCGCAAAAACGGAAAGTTTCCGGAGACAGAGATTTCGAACAATAAGAATATGAAGAAGTTGGGAATCAAGTGCGCTAAGGAAGATGAAATAAAGATGTGGGGAGACAAGAAACGCACGGCGGACTGCGAGAGTCTCGGATGTAGCTCGTGCGCAGGATGTGACCTCCACCCGAAAACGAAGGCGTGAGCCTCGGATATTAACAACAGCCGGACATTCCCGGCAGAAACAAAGAAAAGGCAATAATGAGTTTAGTAGCTATTGTAGGAAGGCCGAATGTCGGCAAATCGACGCTTTTCAACCGTCTGGTCGGGATGCGCCAAGCAATTGTCGATGAGACCGCCGGAGTCACGAGGGATCGTCACTACGGAAAATGTGAATGGTGCGGGACAGAATTCTCGATTGTAGACACGGGAGGATACACATCAAACTCCGACGACATCTTCGAGGAAGAAATTCGCAAACAGGTCATACTCGCTGTGGAAGAATCTGATCTTGTGTTATTTATGGTCGAGGCTTCCGCCGGAATCACAGACTACGATGCGGAAATTGCCGACATGCTGCGCCGCAGTGGAAAACCCGTGGTACTCGCAGTCAACAAGGTTGACTCCGGAGAGAAGGTTTACGACACTTTCCAGTTCTATTCTCTCGGGCTCGGTGAAGTCTGGAGCATATCTTCCGCAAACGGAGGCGGCACCGGAGACCTTCTGGACGAAATCGTGCGCCGTCTGCCGGCAGATGCTTCCGCTGACAACGACGAGCATCCTGAACTTCCGCACTTCGCCATCGTTGGGCGCCCGAACGTCGGCAAATCTTCACTCACGAATGCTCTGCTTGGCATTGAAAGGAACATCGTAACCCCGATTGCCGGCACCACAAGGGACTCGATAGCTACCCTCTTCAACAAGTTCGGTCACGAGTTCATGCTCGTCGACACGGCTGGAATGCGCCGCAAGAGCAAAGTTCATGAAGACCTTGAGTTCTACTCAGTGATGCGTTCCATCCGCGCCATCGAGCATTCTGACGTCTGCATCCTTATGATCGACGCAACGAGAGGCATCGAGGCACAGGACATGAACATCTTCCAGCTCATACAGCGCAATAACAAGTCGCTGGTGGTAGTGGTAAACAAGTGGGACCTGGTAGAAAACAAAGACCAAGCCGTGATAAAGACCTTCGAGAACGCCATTCGTCAGCGCATGGCACCGTTTGTCGACTTCCCCATCGTCTTTGCCTCAGCCCTCACCAAACAGCGCATCTTCAAGGTGCTTGAAATGGCGAAAGAGGTATATCAGAACCGAAAGGCCAAGGTGGGCACCGCTAAACTGAACGAGGTAATGTTGCCCCTTATCGAGGCTTACCCACCACCATCAACCAAGGGTAAATATATTAAGATTAAATATTGCACACAGCTGCCTAACACACAGATACCTTCGTTTGTGTTCTATGCAAACCTGCCGCAATATATCAAGGAGCCTTATCGCCGCTTCCTTGAAAACAAAATTCGTGAAAACTGGCCTATGCACGGTTGCCCCATCAACGTGTTTATACGCCAGAAATAATATCAATGCACAGATAATGTGAACAGAATGAAACACAGCTATTCTGTCTTGCTCGTTATCCTTGCCGCCATGCTGGTTATTGCCTGTGGCGGCAAGGGTAGCGACAACCCCAGCGAAATGGCGGGCCGCACCGCCAAGCTGTATTATGAAAACCTGCTGCACGGCCGCTACGACGTGTTTGTAGATGGTTTCTATCGACCCGACTCTATCCCCAGTAGCTATCGCTCGCAGCTTATTGACAATGCTCGTATGTATGTGGCGCAAATGAACGACGACCATCATGGCCTCGCTCGCGTAGACCTGATACACGCCACTGCCGACACCGCACGCAATGAAGGTCGCGCCTTTTTGCTGCTATGCTTTGCCGATAGCACACGCGAAGAGGTGGTGGTGCCCATGGTGCGCATTGAAAACCTGTGGATGATGCGCTGACAAAACGCTAAAAAAACAATAAAAATGATGGCACATTGATATAATTGTTGTAACTTTGCATGCAATAGGTCGCCTATAGGCTGCCTGAAAAAGTTACGATAAAAGATAAATGATAAAAGAATAGATATTATGAAAGTAGCAATTGTTGGAGCGAGCGGAGCCGTAGGACAAGAGTTCTTACGCATACTCGCAGAGAGAAATTTCCCCATGGACGACCTTGTGTTGTTTGGCTCGAAACGTTCGGCTGGAACAAAATACACCTTCAAGGGAAAAGAGTATGAGGTAAAACTCCTGCAGCACAACGACGACTTTAAAGACATCGACGTGGCTTTCGTGTCGGCTGGCGGTGGCACCTCAAAAGAGTTTGCCGACACCATCACCAAACACGGCTGCGTAATGATTGACAACTCGAGCGCTTTCCGCATGGACGACGATGTGCCCTTGGTGGTGCCCGAGTGTAACGCCGAAGATGCCCTCAACCGCCCCCGTGGCATCATTGCTAACCCTAACTGCACTACTATCATGATGGTAGTAGTGCTGAAGCCGCTTGAACAGCTCAGCCACATCAAGCGCATATATATTGCCAGCTATCAAAGTGCCAGCGGTGCTGGTGCTGCTGCCATGAGCGAGCTGCAACAGCAGTATAAAGAGCTGGTAAACAACCAGCCCGTAACCGTAGAAAGATTTCCCCACCAGTTGGCATACAATGTTATTCCACAAATCGACTCGTTCACCGATAACGGCTATACCAAAGAGGAGATGAAGATGTTTAACGAGACACGCAAGATTATGCACTCTGACGTAAAATGTTCGGCAATGTGCGTGCGTGTATCATCACTTCGTTCACACTCTGAAAGCGTATGGATTGAAACCGAGCACCCCATCAGCGTTGAAGAGGCACAGAAAGCCATTGCCGCTGCTCCGGGCTGCACGCTGAAAGACGATCCTGCCAACCTGGTTTACCCCATGCCGCTGGAAACAGCTGGCAAAGACGACGTGTTTGTAGGCCGTGTGCGCAAAGATTTGGCCGACGACTGTGGCCTCACCTTCTGGCTCTCGGGCGACCAAATTCGTAAGGGTGCAGCCCTGAACGCTGTGCAGATAGCCGAATATCTGATTAAGGTGGGCGACATAAAGTAACGAAGGCATGAACGTTCTTAGAACGTAAACAAATAAAAACATAAGTAGGTGTTCAAAATTAATCGCATATATGAATCTAATAAAAAAGGTTATGCTTTCAAATGCCTCTACGCCCTCTTTTGGCCCGTATGCCCAGCTCTCATCGGTCGTGTAGCCCGCTACACTCCCTCTTCGGAGCTGGACATACAGACCAAAATATGGCATAGAATCATTTAAATTAATTTTGAACACCTACTTAACAATAAAAAAAAGGATATACCCTTGGGGCGAAACATAAAGCCCAAGGGTATATCTTTTTTTTCGTTATAGGATGTTGTGGAATGAAGTTTTATTTTCCTTTCAATTCCATGATAACATTATCCATAATATAAAGGTCGCTCATCAGATAGAGCAAAGAACGCTCGTCATGCAACAACTCATTAGTTTTACTTTTTTGAAAAATATCAAAAGCTCGTTCTGGAGATATATCCAAACGTTTAGAAAGCTGGGTACATATCCTACCTATCTTCATCCAAAGTTGCGAATCTCTTAACATACTTATATCTCCTTTCTTGCTAAGTCGTTTAATGGCTCTACTTTAATGAAATGCAAACTGTTATCAAGTATTTTTTGTGAAATGATACATATCTGATTATTAGGCTGATGCTCTGACAATCTTTTCAATGCATACTCCATAGAGATGTCTCCGTTTAGATAATCCTCGATAGTCGTGATAACACGATCATCAGCAATACCACCTTCAATATAATCGAAACCTTTCCAAGGTTTTTTACCATTTCGGCTTTGAACAATAAACTCTAACCACTCTTCATTGTAAGATGTAAACACTTTGCATTTAGCATTTTGTTTGATAAACGCATCGTCTAATTCGTAGATATTTAGCCATTGTGGCAAATCTAAGTTTACAACTCTCGTTGCCCAGCCGACAGCCTGTTTTCGGATATCTGTGACATAGAAACCCTTACCGAAATCAAGATTGTCGCGTCCGATATTACAAAGAGGTGACTTTACTACATTTGTAGCACCATGAAAGACCTTACGCATTAGTTTTTCAGAATTTATTGTTTATGATTGATTGGCTTCTAACCTATGAAGCGCCTTTAACAACTCGTCAACCACATATTCTTTACTTTGTGTATGTAGAGCATCGAGTTTTGTAGTAAGACCATGCATAAGTCCTACCTTTTTCAGGCGTTGATACATTTCAAGACGGCTACATCCTTCTGCTTGTGCCGTTATGTCTACGCACATTGCAGCAAAAGCCAATGCTTGTTGTGTTTCTGCTATACTCATAATCATAAAGTTTTTATATGAATATTTATTGCAAAAATAGCATTTTCTTTTTTAATAGCAATAACGCCCATCACTTTTCTATTGGATAAGGGCTTAGTAAAGCTTAGAAGTTCACACCCACATTAAGCTGCAAGCTGTGGTTGTGCGAAGCGTCAAACTCGTCGTGGCAGATATTGGTAAGGCCCAAGTCGTAGGCCAGTTCTACATAGAACATATCGTAAGCAAATCCGCAACCCATGCGCAAACCGCCATCAAAACGCTGGAAGTAGTCGTCAGAGAACGAGCTACGGGCTTCGCGGTCGTCATAGTTTTTCATCTTACCGCTGATGCCGCACGCCACATACACACCCATAAACGGTTGTATTGAAACATGCTCGTCGTCCATCTGTATAGCATATTTCACGGCCACGGGCACCTCAAGATAGTTAAGGTTATACGTCATCTTCTTGCCCTTATAGTGGGTTTTTCCGCCCTTCTCGGTATAAAAGGCGCCACCCTCTAAGAACAAGGGAAAACTATCTGACAATGAGAAGCCCGCCACAGCGCCCAAATTAAGGCCCGTCTGCCAGTTGCCGCCATCCAGTTTCTCGTCGTCTGAGTTTACCTTTGAGAAGGCGGGACCCAAACGCAGTCCGTAATAATTTTGTCCAGGCTGATACATTATTGAGCGGTTCGAATACTCCAGTCGTCCTGTATTTTTGTTATAGTAACGGCTACTTTTGTAGGCTTGAGCCATCATGCTCATCGGCAACAGTAGTGCCACCAATGCCAGTGTAAACATTTTCTTCGTCATATCTGTATATATCTTGGTTTTCAATGTTTATTGTTTATCTTCTATTTTATTCAGCTTTGTTTTATTATATTCTGCTTTGTTTTATTATATTCTGCTTTGTTCTATTCTGTTTTGCAAAGATATAAATAAAACTCAATCTGCACCAAGGTTTTCCCCTAAAAGGGCATGGGGAAATCTCTATTACTACCGTTTTCACCTTTTTTTACGTTCTTTCGTTATCCTGCCTTGCTCTCTTTTACACACGACAAGTCTTTTTATTATGCCATGTGCTGCTCTTATCATGCCATTTGCAGCCCTTCATCATGCTATATGATGTTCTTTATCGCTCACTTTCAGTTCTTTCGCCTTCAATTGTAAGCCAAGAGCTACTATATAAATAGGAGAAAAAGGCTGATTAGTGGACAAAAAAGGGGCGTTGGTTGAATTAATATACAAAATTGCAATGTAGAGGTTGCAATTTTAATAATTATTTATTACTTTTGCAACTACAAAGTTCAATTGTATCCCAATTACTTGAAGAATAAAAACTATACTAACATAAAATAAGGAAAGAATTTTTTAATGTATATTGTAAAGCGAGACAAGTCTTCAAAAAAGAAATTGAAGCTGTTTCGTCTTTTTGCTTTTGTTAGGCATAACGCCATAGCAAAGCACTTGATATTGAGATGAACAATAACATACAAATAGTGTAGTGTTAAAATGTTACACGCTGTGACAGCGTATCAACTTCATTATCTCCAATTTAATTATAACGAAAAAAGGCTGGGAGCCCTGTACCACACCGCACATTGGCAATGGTTACAGGCTCCCAGTTGTTGTTTATACCATGGGCAGTAACGGGTTGCAACAAATGTAAATAGAAAAGACATTGCCTGTTAACAAGAAGAGATAGCAAACATATCGTCTCAGTACTTGGCCGAGATTACTCCAGTACATATTTTGAGGGAAGAACCATATGCTCTTGTAGTTTTAGCGAACAGCAATAATTACAAAACAGAAAACCATAGTAGGACAGTGGCCTCCGTGCCACGTCCTCCAGCAACAAGAAAAGCCCCGTCCTACTTAAAAATTTGTGTTCAAGCAAAAAACGTGCGAAGCGTGAAATAGATTGTTACAAACACAACAATATTATCTGAGCCAAAAAATGTAACCTTAAGGCATAAAAAACCTTGTATCGTTTTGTCGTTTTGGTTAATAAATTGTAACTTTGTAGCACATAACATACTACATGAACGAGCAGAAACCATCTATACCTATCACATCACCCGACGAGTCGCCTCGTAGCCCTTATGGATATAACGAGCGTTATATACACAGCGAAACGACGGAGATAGGCGAATTTACCGACACGTTAAACAGCGACCGTGTAAAACTCGAGTCGTCGTTCTTTAGCGTGAAACACCGTTGGCAAACCGGCGATGGGCAACCTGATGTGCGCCACACCACTACCGACATCACCCACTTCGGTATTTCTATTATCACCTTAACGCAAAACAACACCATACTTATTTATCACGATGGACGCATCTACAAGCCCATCAACCAATATTGGATTGATAATTTGGCCGACGACCTGAAGCAAGGTCATCCCGCCACTTATCTGCCCAACGCCTTGGCATTGGCCGACTTTGCCACACACTCCTTAGGCGACTATCTCGTTGACTACTGGAAGACGCTGCGCGATGGATATAACATCATTACCTATTGTCAGACATGCCAATTGGGCAAAGTGGCCGACCTGCTGAGCCGCTACCCCTTTGCCTTCCGCAATTATCGTGTTACACGCCAACAGCACCTCACAGCTTTTGGCGTACCCTATACTGGCGACGAGGTGCTACTGATGTATAACGGCATGTATTGCACCTACGACTATCGCGACAATTTGCTTGAAATCACCTCGTCGGGTCTCTTCAACGATGCTCACAAAGGGCCTGGTGGTGTGGCCGATACCGATGACAAATTGGCCGACGGTGCTCAAACCGTCATTCCCATCGACAACAATACTGCCTTCTTTTGGTTTGTAGCAGGGGCCTTGCGCCTCTTCTTCGGGCACAAGCGCGAAGGCTTCACCCTCACCGTTCCCGATGTGATGCTTGACGCTTTCCCCCTCGACTTTGGTCTTTGCAAGGCACATCCCGACAGTCGTATCGCTCTTGACCACGTTCTGTTGCCCGCCTTCTCTATTATTAATTTGAGCAATAAGATGAGTTTCACGCTGGCCGAATGTGACGAACTGTATGCTGGCATCAGTACTGATATGCGTCCGCTCGACCTTCGCCGCCGCTTCGGCAGTCAACCCACCCACGTCACCGTAAAGGTAGAGATTGACACACGCGGCAATATTAATATTATTGCGACCGACGACGACAACCCCAATCAAAGTTTCAGCGTAGAATATATGTATCTGCGCAAAGCAAAAAATTAACACATACGTACACAGTACACCTATCATCATAAAGAATAAAGAATAAAAAATAACATAACGATATGGCAAATAAAACATTACAGCCTGGCAATACGCTGCAGGGCGGCAAATACCGAATAGAGAAAGTGCTGGGGCAAGGTTCCTTCGGCATCACATATCTGGCATCATACGCCACCACCATTGAGGGAGCGCTGGGAAAGATGGCTGTCGACATCAAGGTGGCCATCAAAGAGTTTTTCATGAGCGAGGTGAACCAGCGCAACGAGCAGACGCATGGCGTGGAAGGCTCAAGCAGCACCATCTTTACCAATTATCGCATCAAATTTCGCAAAGAGGCGCAAAACCTAGCCTCGCTGCACCACCCTCATATTGTTCAGGTGACCGATGTGTTTGACGAAAACAACACCACCTATTATGTTATGCAGTATATCGAGGGCATGAGCCTCGACAGCTTTATTGCCTCAAAAGGTCGGGTGTCGGCCGAAGACACCATACTAATTGCTGCACAGATAGGACAAGCGCTCAGCTATATGCACCAGCGCCACATGCTACATCTTGACCTAAAGCCGGGCAACATCATGCTCGACAAGCAAGGACAGGTACACCTCATCGACTTTGGCCTCTCAAAGCAATACGACAGTAACGGTGAGCCTGAGTCGAGCACCTCTATCGGCATGGGCACACCTGGCTATGCTCCTATTGAGCAGGCCAACCGCATGGGACAGGGCAAACAGTTTCAGGCCACCATTGATGTATATGCCTTTGGTGCCACCGTGTATAAGATGCTCACAGGTCGTCGCCCCGATGATGCCTCGGTAATCCTAAACGATGGTTTCCCCTTCGGCTTCTTGCAACAATTGGGTGTGCAGCAGAACATGATTAATGCCGTGCAGCGCGCCATGGCTCCGCAGCGCAACGCTCGTTTCCAAACCGTAACCGAATTTGTGCAAGCCCTCGACGACGGCCGCACCATACCCTACTCTGCCCCCGACTTCACTCTGGTTGACGACAACACCATTACTGCGAGCAGCGAGCCCACACAACCCATTCGTCCTTCTCGCCCAACACAGCCATCAAACACAACACCGAGCCCCAACGATGAAGAGTTGGCACCACCCAGCACCTCTAAGTTGGCCATGAAGCAGATTATGGTTGTGCTATGTGTGTGCATAGCGGCCGCCATGGTGCTATTCCTCGCAATGGGGAAATTTGGCTCTGCCGATGGAAACCTGAGCAAAGATACGGAATATGCTGATTCTGACTCAGTGGCGTACTATGACGACGCTGAAGCCGATACGTGTGCCGTTGACTCGTGTGCCTCAGTTGATGATGAATATATGTATTAAAACGAAAAAACATGTATGCCAATGAAAAAATATTTGTATATCAACAGCCGCGACGAGCTTTATAAGATAGACATTGCCAAAATAGTGTATTTTGAGGCCGAAGGCAATTATACCAATTTTGTGCTGAGTAACAAACTAAAAGGTGCCGTGTGCATGAACCTGGCACAGATGCAAAAGCTTATCAACGACAACCTGCACGAAGCGGCTGCCGTGTTTGCACGCATCGGCAAGCGATACATCGTCAATCTCGACTTTGTATACCACATCAACGTGCTGAAACAATGCATCACCCTGAGCGACGGAGAGATGTTTGCCTACACCATCAGCATATCAAAAGATGCGCTGAAGAAGCTAAAGGAAATGTATGTCACCTCGTTCGTCAATGATGCTCTGGGCAACAAACCCACAGCCACAGGCGCTAACGAATAAAAAAAACGAATAGAAAGCCGCCCCTCAGTGCGGTAAACAAGTAAATAAAAAATATGGACAACAGACTATACGGCAAGACCATACTGGTGGGCAAAGAGGCACAGCAGTCGCGCTTGCTCATCGCCATTAACATCAATGGCAAATATTATATGGCGCCCTACGGCAACGCTGGCAGCGTAGATAATGGCGTGAGCCGCTGCATACCCGATATGCAGAAGGGACACTGCCTCATTAACATCGACGCCATGGGCAACATGACGGTGCAAAACCTGAAAGACGTAAACGTAACCTTCGTCAACGGTATGCAGATCATGAAGAAGGCGGTAAAGGTTAACGACATTATCGAGATGGGCAAGTTCCACTACAAGGTGGCGCTAAGCCTTATCATCGACGTGGCTACAAAGATACTGCTTCAGGTGTGCGGAGCGCCGGCTCAGCAACAGGCAGCACCCACCGCTGCCCCTCATGCCGCTCAGCCTGGCGCAAAAGCGCCCGCACAAAAGGAGGTAAAGACCTACGACCTGCGACCCTTAGAACGTGTTTGGAACAACTATCACGACGCACAGCAAGCCTTGCGTGTGCGCCAAAAGAACCTACAGCTGTTCAGTGGCCTCACACCCATCTTCACCTTGCTCAGCGGTGCCCTGCGCTTCCTCGACCTTGGCGAAACCTTCGCAAACATCGCTCTCGTGCTCTTCGTCATCGGCCTCGTGGTTACGGTATGGGCCTTCTACGCTCGCTTTACCGATGACAGCATTGAGGAACAAGACCGCCTTACCAACGAGTTTCAGCACCAATACGAATGTCCCAACCCCGAGTGTCGCCACTTCTTGGGCATGCAGCCCTATCATGTGCTGTCGCGTTACGACAATTGTCCATACTGCAAGTGCAAGTATAAGAAATAATTGTTCAAGTTATTGCTTAGGCAAGAATTTGTTTTTGATAGAAACTCGCTTCGCGTAACCAAATTGTAACCTCATTGTAAAAGGTGTGAACAATAGGTCGTGTAACTTTGCCATCGGTATTGAGAAATAAACGATTATTAAGAAAAAAAAGGAAAAACTGTTATGGACGTACAATACAACATTTTGGTGGTAGACGATGAAACCGACCTTACCGAGATATTGAAGTTTAACCTCGAAACCGAAGGTTACAACGTTACCACGGCTGCCTCGGCCGAAGAAGCCCTCACCCTCAATATCGCATCGTATAACCTCTTGCTGCTCGACGTAATGATGGGTGGTATGTCGGGCTTCGCCTTGGCACGCAAGTTAAAAGAAAACCCCGAAACGGCTCACGTGCCCATCATCTTCCTGACAGCTCGCGACACTGAGAACGACACCGTAACAGGCTTCAACCTGGGTGCCGACGACTATATCTCGAAGCCCTTCTCTATACGTGAGGTCATGGTGCGCGTGCGCGCCGTGCTGCGTCGCACCTCTACCGACAGCGCCGCCGCCGAGCCCCACGTGCTGAGCTATCAAGGCATTGAGCTGAACCTCGACAAAAAGACCGTAAACATTGATGGCCAAGATGTGCCCTTCACCAAAACCGAGTTTGAGCTGTTGCATCTGCTCATTGGCGAACGGGGCCGCGTGTTCTCACGGCAAGAACTCATTGATCGTGTATGGCCACGCGATGTTATGGTGCTCGACCGCACTGTCGACGTCAACATCACACGCCTACGCAAAAAGATTGGTCGCTTCTCAAAATGTATCGTCACCCGCTTAGGCTTTGGCTATTATTTTGATGCATAGTGGTTGTTAAGAACATGAATTTCCTCACTTCCCTTGGCATTGGCCGTCGCATCTACTTTAGCGTGCTGTCGGCCTTCGTGCTTTTTGCTGCTGCTTTCATTCTGTTTCAGCAAAATCGCGAAAAACAATATAAGATTGACAACCTGAACCTTAGGTTGCAAGACTATAACTTACGTATGCACGACTGGATGCAAGTGGCACAGCACCCCAACGATCAGGCCCTTGACCGCTACGTGGCCACACATGCCCTAAACGAGCTGCGCGTAACCATTATCGACCGTAACGGCCACGTGCTTTACGACAACCGAAAGAAAAACTATACACATCTGCCCAACCACCTGACGCGCCCCGAGGTGAAGGCTGCCGTGCGTCAAGGATGGGGCTCAACCGTTGAGCGTAACAGCGCCACACTGGGTACCTATTTCTTTTATTCGGCCACACGCTTTTCACACGACAACGGCCTTATCATTCGTAGTGCCTTGCCTTACGATAACAACCTGGTCGAGTCGTTGAAAGCCGATCAGCATTACCTGTGGTTTGCCCTTTCCATCATGTTGCTGCTGGTGGTGGTGCTTTATCCGCTTATCAGCAGGTTGGGCGACAATATTTTTAAGCTACGAGCCTTTGCCACCAGAGCCGATCATGGCGAGAGCCTTGACACTGAAGACCTGGCTGAGTTTCCCTCTGACGAGTTGGGCGAGATAGCCGAAAAAATAGTAAAGATATATAAGCGTTTACAATCAACACGTCGCGAGCAAGATATCTTAAAACGCCAACTGACACAAAACATTGCGCACGAGCTAAAGACGCCCGTAGCCAGCATACAGGGGTATCTTGAAACCATACTCAGCAACCCCAATATCAATGCTGCCACCCAACAGCAGTTTCTTGAGCGCAGCTACGCACAGACACAACGCCTCACATCGCTGTTGCAAGACATCTCTACACTGAACCGCCTCGACGATGCCCCTGAGCTCACACAATTCGACTCTGTTAACATCTCGCAACTGGTGCAAAACATTGTGCGCGAAACAGCCTTACAGTTGCAAGAAAAACAAATGACGTTTCTCAACCATCTGCCCGAAGGTATCGTGGTGCATGGCAATCAAAGTCTGCTATACAGCGTCTTCCGCAACCTTACCGACAACGCCATTGCCTATGCTGGGCAAGGTCGCACCATCACCCTCAGCGCCACCGACGATGCCACACACTACACCTTCCGCTTTGCCGATAACGGAAACGGTGTGCCCGCCCAGCATCTGCCTCGCATCTTCGAACGCTTCTATCGCGTAGACAAGGGCCGCAGCCGAAAGATGGGAGGTACGGGCTTAGGACTGGCTATCGTAAAGAACGCCGTATTGCTGCATAAAGGCACCATCAGCGTGCAAAACCAGCCCGAAGGCGGCTTGCTCTTCATCTTTACCATTGCTAAAAATTAATTCAGGGCTTAAAAAGAATCAAAGAAGTATCGAAACAAAGCTATAGCATAAAACATTGCTTATAACATAAAACGTTATTTATAGCATAAAACGTTGCTCATAGCATAAAACTTTGCTTATAGCATAAAACGGTTCAGATAATATTGTTGTGTTTTTAACAATCTATTTCGTGCTTCACACGTTTTTACTTGAACACGAATTAATCTACGAATTAATCCAAGTAGGACGGTGGCCTCCGCGCCCCGTCCTCC
>ENA-ORNT01001761-ORNT01001761.1-human-gut-metagenome-genome-assembly--contig:-NODE-1761-length-14079-cov-7.764404_pt1 | contig 14079 bp, 8 predicted proteins | sample MGYA00242120_ERZ509032 | MGnify/ENA primary metagenome ERZ509032 (study PRJEB26280, sample SAMEA2338729) | human gut metagenome | biome: human gut; feature: human-associated habitat; material: faeces...
TGCCGCCTCCGGACCTGCATAGGAAATTCGTCCTACCCTGTGATTGGTTCTGGTCAGGAATCTGGAATGGTCATGATTTGACAATTCATTCATGGCTGTCTGAAGTGCAGACATATGAAGCGCTCTCATGTGCGTTTTCATAGCTCCGATAAAAGCCTCACTGTTTCCTAACAGGTCTTCACGATACTCGTCACTGTGCTTCTCCATCCCGGTCAGAAACCATGACAGCGGCTCCATAAACGCATCATAATTCATGACCGTATCCCACTGATCGCCCTTCAGCCAGTCATACGGGCTGCCGTAATGTTCCGCGATCATGACCGCCTCCGGATTTGCCTCCTTGACTGCCGCGCGGAAATCACGCCAGAACTGATGGTTCATCCCGGCACTCCGCCCCAGATCTGCCGCCACATCCAGCCGCCAGCCATCTGCTCCAAACGGCGCCGATACCCATTTTTTCGCAATCCCCAGAATGTACTGGTACAATTCCGGCGATTCCTCGTAATTGAGCTTCGGAAGCGTCGCGTGTCCCCACCAGCCGTCGTAGCTGTCATTAAACGGCCAGGCATTTTCATTGTGAAACTGGAAAAAATAGCGATACGGGCTGTCCTCCGAGACATATGCCCCCTGCGGATAGCCGCCCGCGTGCTGGTACAGAAGTTCCGCATCCAGCCATTTATTGAAAGAACCACAATGGTTGAACACACCGTCCACGATGACTTTCTGGCCCCGGGCGTGGCAGCCGGCCACAAATTCCTTAAATTCCTCGTTGGTGCCAAGGCGGCGGTCCACCAGACGGTAGTCGATGGTATCATAACCGTGGGAGCCGCTCTCGAACAGCGGGCCGATGTAGATGGCTGTACAGCCCAGCTTTGCCGCGTGGGCTGCCCATGCTTCCAGCTTTGCAAAAGCGCCCGGGGTGGGCTGGCCGTCATTTTCGTGCGCACAGCCGCACAGCCCCAGCGGATAGATGTGATAAAATACTGCTTCGTCATACCAAGCCATGATCATTCGCTCCCATTCTATTGCTCTAAAAAGTTGCACCGCCCGCAAGGCGGTAGCAACAGTATACCACACCCTCTGGCAAATATGTGTATTTTTGCCGATTTTTGTCAAGATTCGCTAAGATTATCGGCCACTGTGCCGGTAAAAAGGCGTTTTTCTTGGATAGTTTGCCCAAACAGCCTTGTAGCAACCGGCGCACATCGCCGGTCAACATAGAGAAGTAAGGAGATCTTTGCATGAATTACCCTGTGATCCCCCGCACGTTTTTCAGTGGCGACTGCTTCGATGCCTACCGCATTCTGGGTGCGCACCCCTGCACCGACCCAAACGGCGCCGAGGGCTGGCGTTTTGCCGTGTGGGCACCCGGTGCCACCGCCGTGGAGGTGTGCGGCGGCTTTGACGGCTGGGAGCGCGGCGTGCCCATGGAAAAAGCCGATACCGGCGTGTGGAGCACTTTTATCCCCGGCCTTGCGGAGGGCGAGTTGTACAAATACCGCGTGCATGGCGCGGACGGCAGCGCCGTGATGCGCAGCGACCCCTACGCCTTTGCCACCGAGCTGCGCCCCGGCACTGCCAGCAAGCTGACAAAGCTGGATTTCACCTTTGACGACACCGCGTGGATGGAGCGGCGGGACAAATGCCGCAACCGCCCGCTGAACATCTACGAGCTGCACGTCGGCAGCTGGAAGCATAAGCCCGGCACCACCCGGCCGGACGGTTCGGACGGGTGGTACAACTACGAGGAGCTGGCGCGGGAGCTGATCCCGTGGCTGCTGGAGCACCACTTTACCCATGTGGAGCTGCTGCCGCTGGCCGAGCACCCCTTTGACGGCAGCTGGGGCTACCAGACCACCGGCTACTTCTCGGTGACCAGCCGCTACGGCACCCCCGCCCAGTTTGCGGGCTTTGTCAACGCCTGCCACCGCATGGGCATCGGCGTCATCATGGACTTTGTGCCGGTGCACTTTGCCGCCAACGCCGACGCACTGGCAAAGTTTGACGGCACCTACCTGTACGAGTACGACAGCGACGTGGGACAGAGCGAGTGGGGCACCTGCAACTTCAACTACTACCGCCGGGAGGTGTGCAGCTTTCTGAGCAGCGCCGCCGGGCTGTGGATGGACGTGTACCACTGCGACGGCATCCGCATGGACGCCATCTCCCGGGCGCTGTACTGGCAGGGCGACCCCAACCGCGGCGTGAATCAGGGCGCGGTGAACTTTTTGCGCAGTTTGAACCACGGGCTGAACGAGCGCTGGCCCACCGGCATCTACATGGCGGAGGACTCCACCAACTTCCTCAAGGTGACCGCCCCCACCCGCTACGAGGGCGTGGGCTTTGACTACAAGTGGGATATGGGCTGGATGCACGACACGCTGGACTACTTTGCCACCCCCTTCGGCGAGCGCCCGGGCTGCTACGGCAAGCTGCTGTTCAGCATGCACTACTTCTACAACGAGCTGTATCTGCTGGCGCTGAGCCACGATGAGGTGGTGCACGGCAAAAAGACCATCATTGACAAGCTGTGGGGCAGCTACGCGGAAAAATGCGCCCAGCTGCGCACCCTGTATTTTTATATGTACACCCATCCCGGCAAAAAGCTGAACTTTATGGGCAACGAGCTGGCGCATTTCCGGGAGTGGGACGAAAAGCGGGAGCTGGACTGGAACCTGCTGGAATACCCCTTCCACGATGCGTTCCAGAAGTACTTTGCCGCTCTGAGCCGCACCTACGCCTCCGAGCCCGCCCTCTACGATGGCGAGTACAACCCGGACTGCTTTGAGTGGGTGGCCAACGAAAGCTGCGCCGAGGGCGTGTACGCATGGCTGCGCAAGGGGCGCGGGCAGAACCTGCTCTGCGTGATGAACACGCAGGACCACGCCCACAAAAAGTTCCCCCTGTACCTCAAGTTCCCCTGCAGCGCAGAGCTGGTGCTGGACACCGAGGCCGGCACTTGGGGCGGCGTGCACAAGGCGCACCGCAAACAGAGCTTCCACACCACCGACGGCGGTGTGTTCGGCCGGGACTATACCCTGACGCTGGACCTGCCCGCCATGGGCAGCTATCTGCTGCGGCTGTCCCCGGAAGCCCCCAACCCGGACGCCGCCCGCCTGAGCGCCAACAGGGCGCTGGCGCAAAAGCGCAAGGCGGCAAAGGCTGCTAAGGCCGCTGCGGAAGTTTCCGATAAGTAATATTTACGCAAAAATGTCCCGTCTGCTTTGAAAGCGGCGGGACATTCTGCATTTTTCGCCGCCGGGGTGCTGGACAGTGCCCGGGGGAGTTGTTATACTGTAAGGTGTGAAATTTTGCAAGGAGGGTCCTATTCCATGTCCGAACCCATTACAAAGCCCCGCGTTTCCGCTGCGGCGAAAATCGTGCTGGTGCTGGCGGCAGCAGCGGTGCTGCTGGCCGTTTTTGCGCTGGCTGCGCCCGGCAGCAAGTTCTTTTTTCCGCTGGTGAGCCTGTGGTGCAACCTTGCCCTGTTTGCCTGTGTGCTGCTGGTGCTGCGGGTGGCGGGAATCAAATTTGACCTCTTCCACAAGGCGGTGCTCGTCGGCCTGTGGGCGGCGGCGCTGGTCTACTTTTTCTGGGCGCTTGGCCGCCGCAGCTTTGTGTATATCTGGGATTACGTCAACTATATCAACAAACAGTACTGGGCCGAAGCTGCCTTTCTGCAAGGCCCGGCGGCGGGCTTCCAGTTCATCTTCGGCTCCTTTGCCGAGGACTACACCAACTTCATCACCCTGTTTCTGGAGTTTCCCTTCTGCCTGAGCGACCGCACCGGCGACAGCTTTGCCTTCTGTCAGGTGTTCAGCATCCTGCCCATGCTGCTGGTACTGCTGGCAGGGCTTACCATCAAGGTGGGGCAGATGCTGCGGGTGAAAAACCGCTTCTGGTACTTCCTCATCGGCATGACCTGGATGGTCACCTACCCGTGGCTGCGCATGAGCGCCATGCTCAGCCAGCCGGACTGGTTCGGGCTGATCTTCGGCTTCAGCATTCTGCTGCTCACGCTGGACTTCCGGTTTGAAAAGCTGGAGCCGGTGCGCTTCTGCCTGCTGTTTGCCGCCACGGCAGCCATCATCCTTTCCCGCCGGTGGTACTTATATTTTGTGGTGGGCTACTACTTTGCCTACGCAGTGCTGGTGCTGGTAAGCAGCGCGCGCATTGCCCGCGCCGGGCAAAAAAAGCAGGCGCTTTTGCAGGTGCGCAACCTCGTGCTGTTCGGCCTGATGAGCATGGTGGCCATGCTGATCCTGCTGTGGCCGATGGTCAGCCGCATCCTCGCTTACAGCTACGCCGAGCGCTATTCCTACTATAACGGCGGCGGCTTTGTGGCCGAGATCTCGCTGCATTTCTTCCGCATGGGTCTGATGAACCTTGTGCTCGTGGGCATGGGGCTGTGGTTCAGCCTGAAAAAGCGCAAAATGCCCGCGCTGCCCTGCCTTGCCGGGCTGGAGATCCTTCTGAGCATGCTGCTGTTCACCCGCATCCAGAACACCGGCTCCCACCAGATGCTGCTGTTCCTCCCGGGGTGGTTTCTCCTGTTTTTGCTGGGCGCCGCGGCGCTGGCCGAGGGCATCAGCCGCTTCCGGGCGGCAAAGGTCGTGTTCTGGGTGTTCACGCTGGTGTTTGCCACCTCGGTGCGCTGCTCTCCCCTGACCACCATTGCCCTGCCGGGCTTTCTGGTGGATCACTTTCCCCTCAAGGCGGCGTCGGAGTTCGTCCGGCTGGACAAGCTGATCTACGACCGCAAGGATCTGCCGCAGATCAAGGCCATTGCCAACTGGATCGACACCCACTGCGCCGAGGGTGAGCTCAGCTACATGATCCCCCACGATATGCTGTACTGCCCGGATCACTTCAAGAACTGCCTTCTGCCCGAAATGCCCATCAACGATAAGCTGGCCTTCGGTTTCTCGGTGCCGGGCACCCACAACTTCCCCATGCAGTTCTTCGAGGCCAAATATGTCCTCACCGCCGACCCCTTCCCCCAGACCTTTGTGGGCAACGGCGAGATGTCCCACAAGCTGAACGAGAGGTTCCTTGCGGTGCGGGAGCAGTACTTTACACAGGAAGCCACCTTTGATATGGGCAACGGCACCACCTTTACGATATGGCGGCGCACCGTGGCTCCCACCCGCGCCGAGGTGGAGTATTACCTGAGCGCCTTCAAGGAAGAGGACGCCCAGTACCCGGAGATGTTCTCCCAGATCGCAGAAAGCTGGCTGGCCGCCCGCGGGCTGTAACGCCGCTTTGCTATATAAAAGGAGTGTTCGACTATGGAACAGACTGCAAACACCATGCCCGCTGCCGCCTTAGGGCAGTACAAGGGGCTTGCCTTCACCCGCCGGGTGCGCCCGGTATCGGAAAAGGCCGTGGACGCGGATATCGCCAATATGGCGCGGGTGCACGCGCCCTTTGTGCCCACCGGCGACCCCGCCGCGCGCGGGATGCGTGTCACGCTGGATTTCGAGGGCTTTCTGGAGGGGGCTTCCATCCCGGACAGCCGGATGGAAAAGGTGACCGTAGTGCTGGGCACCGGGCAGCTGATGCCCGCCGCCGAGCAGGCCGTGTACGGTCACTGCGCGGGCGAGACTTTCCTGTTCGATTTCACCTACCCCGCCGACTTCCGGGTGCCGGAGCTTTCCGGCAAGACCGCGCAGTTTGAGATCTGCCTGCACACAGTGGAGCGCAAGCAGGTGCCCCCGGTGGACGATGCCCTTGCAAAATCGCTGGGCTATGCGGACCTTGATGCCCTGCGGGAGAGCCTGCGGGAGAAAAAACGCCTTTCCCACGAGGCCAACGCCGACCGCATTGCCGGGGCGGCGCTGCTGGATATGGCGGGGGCGAACCTGACCGTGGAGCTGCCCGCAGAGCTGCTGGCGCAGAACGCCGAATACCAGATGAACCAGCTGCGCCAGCGGCTGCGCAAAAGCAAAATGACCATGGAGCTCTACTGCAAGAGCGCCGGGCTGACCCCGGAGCAGGTGCGGGAGGGCTACCGCAAAGAGGCCGAGCGCCAGCTGCGGGCAATGCTGGCAGTGCGCGCCATTGCCGAAGCCGAAAAGATCACCGTGACCCAGCAGGAGGTGGACGCCGAGATCGCCCGCCTTTCCAAGCTGCACGACACCCCGGAGGAGGAGATCCGCAAGGTGCTGAGCCGGGACGCCATCGCCGCCGCCGTGACCAACCAGAAGGTGCAGCGTTTCCTGCTCGACCACGCCGCCCTTACCTCTGTTGTGGAAAAGGAGTAAGACCATGGGCTTTTTTACCAGAACTGCAATGGATGCCCTGATGAAGACCACCCATCCCGAGATCAACCGCCGCCAGTGCTGGAATTTGCACCCTCACCGCAAGCCCTGCACGACCTGCAAGGACATCTGCCCCTATGGCGAGGAGATCTTTACCCGCCCGAACCTTGTCAAGGACTGGGATCCCTGCACCGACTGCGGGCTGTGCGTTTCCGCCTGCCGCAGCGGCTGCATTGCGCCCTCGCCGGAGCAGGTGCAGCGGGATACCGCCGCAGCGGATTCCGACAGCGATACCATCTGGATCGGCTGTGAGAAGTCTGCCCGCAAAAACACCGTGGTGCGCAGCTGCATCTGTGCCCTCTCGTGGGAGGCGCTGGCGTATCTGGCGCTGAACAAAAAGATCGTGCTGGACCTGACCCCCTGCGGGCAGTGCGAGAACGATTTGTGCGCCGAGCAGCTGCGCAAGGAGCTGACCCGCCTTGTGGACTTTTTCGGTCAGCCGATGTTTGAAGCGCGGTTCTCGCTGGCATACGAGGAAAAGGAGTACCCCTACCATGTGCAGGAGCTGACCCGCCGCGAGATGCTGGAACAGGTGAGCCACGGCTCCAAGAGCGGCACCAAAAAGCTGCTGCAGATGCTGCCCGGCCTGCGCAGCGAAGAGGACAGCGGGGTGGACTTCCGCCTGCTGCTGCACCAGCGCACAAAGCAGCTGAAAGCCGCCATGGAAACGCCCCTGCAGTACGGCTACTATATGCCCAAGTTCACCGACAACTGCTTTGGCTGCGGCCGGTGCGAAAAAGCCTGCCGCGCCAATGCCCTGAAGTTTGAGGAGATGCCCAACGGCCAGACCCGCATGGTGCTTACCCCGTGGAAGTGCAGCGAGTGCGGCGTGTGCATGAACGTATGCTCCAACAAGGGCTTTGACGGCATGAAGCTGTACCAGCTGACCACCCTTGGTCCCGTGGTGCTGTACAAGTGCACCAAGACCCTGTGCAAGCAGTGCGGCAAGCCCATTGCCCCGGACAGCGCCGAGGGTCTGTGCTCGGTGTGCCGCATCAAGGCGCGCACCCTGAAACGGCAGGAGGAGGCACGTCAGCGCGCCGAGCAGCTGAAGGCCGAGCGCGCCGCCAAGGCCGCCGAGGAGGCCGCCAAGGCAGCGGAAAACGCCGCCGGAACCGCTGCGGAAGCCACTGCCGAGGCCGCAGCCCAGACCGTGGAGACCGCTGCCGCCCTGCCGGAGACCATCCCCGCCGGGCAGAGCGCTGCCCCTGCCAATGTAACTGCACCTGCTCTCGGAGAGCCGGTCTCCGAATGATGATAAAGAAAGGTCTGATCCTATGATGGAAGATGGCAAGGAGCCGGTCTACGCCTCCAAGGCAAAGCCATGGCTGAAATATTATGACGAAAAGTACATCCACCAATCCGTGCCGGAGTGCTCGGCCTTTGCGCTGGTCTGCCGCAACAACGAGCGGCATTTGGGCGACACCGCGCTGGAATACTACGGCCGCAAGTTCAGCTACGCCGACCTGATCGTGCAGATAAAAAAGACCGCCGCCGCCCTGCAGGCGCTGGGGGTGAAAAAGGGCGATATCATCACGGTGGTCAGCGTGATGACCCCGGAGGTGGTCTACACCTTCTACGCCGCCGACCTGCTGGGCGCTACCCTGAATCTGGTAGACCCCCGGTACAGTGCCGAGGGCATCCGGGAGTACATCGAGGAGGTGGAGTCCCGCCTGCTCATCTGCCTGAACGTGGTGTACCCCCGCTGCCATCAGGCCGCAAAGCGCACCAGCGTGGAGCGGGTGGTGGTGCTCAGCCCCGCCGACAGCCTGCCGCTGGCCAAAGCCGTGGGCTACAAGCTGACAGAGCCGGATAAAAACCGCTACGCCTCCAACGTGCTGCGCTGGAAGGCTTTTATCGCCGCAGGCAAAGGGCACAGCCCCGCCGCCGCTCCCTACGACCCCCAGCACACCTGCGTGGTGGTGCACACCGGCGGCACCACCGGCTCGCCCAAGGGCGTTATGCTGACCGACTACTGCTTCAACGCCCTTGCGCAGGAGTTTGCCGCCCAGAGCCGTCTGTTCCACCGCGGGCAGAAGCTGCTGAACGTCATGCCGCCCTTCATCGCCTACGGTTACAGCTGCGGCATCCATATGCCGCTGGTCATGGGGCTGCATATCATCATCATCCCCAATCTGGACCCGGAAAAGCTGGGCGCACTGGTGTGGAAGTACAAGCCCGAACACATGTTCGGCGTGCCCACCCACTACCAGCAGCTTGCCGCCGACCCGCTGCTGAAAAACAAAGACCTCTCCTTCATCCGCAACTACGCCGCCGGAGGCGATTCCCTCTCGCTGGGCGCGGAGCAGACGGTGAACCGGTTCCTCAAAGCCCACGGGGTGGAGTTCCCGCTGGCAAAGGGCTACGGCATGACCGAGGTATCCTCGGCTGCCACCATCGCCGCCGGCAACGTGACAAAGCCCGGCAGCGTGGGCATCCCCATGGTCAACACGGTGGTCTCCATCTTCGAGCCGGGCACCGAGACCGAGCTGCCCATCGGTCAGCGCGGCGAGATCTGCATCTGCACCCCCACCGCCATGAAGGGCTACTACAACAAGCCCGAGGAGACCGCCTATCTGCTGCGCCGCCACGCGGACGGCCAGCTGTGGGCGCACACCGGCGATATCGGCTCCATGGACGAGGACGGCTTTGTGTATCTGGATGCCCGCATCAAGCGCATCATCATCCGGCACGACGGCTTCAAGGTGTTTCCTTCCATGATCGAAAACGTCATCAGCCGCCACCCCGCCGTGCACCAGTGCTGCGTGGTGGGCTGCGCCGATACCGACCACACCCAGGGACGTCTGCCCTTCGTCTTTGTGGTGCTGGAGCCTGCCGCCACCGGCAAAAAGCGCCAGATCCTGCGGGAGCTGCGCCAGCTGTGCCTTGAGGAGCTGCCGGAGTATGTGCAGCCCGCCGCCTCGGCCTATAAGATCATTCCCGAAATGCCCCTGACCCCCGCCGGTAAGGCCGACTACCGTAAGCTGGAAGAAGAGGTGGGGTAACCCCCCTGCCCTTAAGAAAGAAGGAATCATCCATGAAACATCCCCGTTTTACCGCATGGCTGTGCAGCGCCGCTGCGCTGGTGCTGCTGGCTGTGCCTGCCTTTGCCCAGCAGCCCGACGCCCTGCCGCCGGAACAGACCGCCCCCGCCGCGCAGGAGCAGCCCGCCGAGGCAGCTGCCCCGGACGCGGAAGCCCCCGCTGCGGACACCCCTGCCGCCGATCCTCAGCGCACCTATGTGGCGCTGGGCGACAGCATCGTTTCCGGCGTGGGTCTGCCGGATTTCAAGTACACCGAAGCCGCCATCGGCATAGACGCGGCCCCAAACTTCGAGGGCTACCCGGAGCAGTGCTATGTTTCGCTGGTGGGCAAAGGCCTTGGGCTGGACCGCCAGCACGCCATCAACCTTGGCCTGCCCGGGCTGACCACCGGCGACCTTGCGGATATGCTGCACACCGGCGCAATGCCCCAGATGAACCAGCAGGCGGGCACCTACTACGTCTACCCCCAGATGCTGGACTACCTCAAGCGCGCGGATGTCATCAGCGTGCAGATCGGCTCCAACGATGCGCTGGTGCCCGCCCTTGTGGCGCTGGGCAACGCCACCAACTGGAAGAGCGAGCAGCTGGTAGCCACCATGGTCAGCGGCGTGCTGCGCGAGCCCAGCTTTGAGAACCTGCAGCGGCTGAACAGCGATCTTTCCCGCCTGCGGCTGACCCGCGAGGAGCGCAAAGCCACCACCCAGCTGCTGCTGGGCGGCGGCACGGACGCCATCTGCGAGCAGGCGTATCAGGAAGCCGCCGTGCATATGCCGCAGGTCGTAGCGGAGCTGCGGGCGCTGAACCCGGACGCGCAAATTATACTGGTAGGCTACACCAACCCCGTGCCCCTGCTGCCGGAGTGGACCCAGCTGTTCCGGCGGCTGAATGCCCTCAGCAAGGACCTTGCCGCCCAGAACGAGAATGTGACCTATGTGCCCATCCCCTTTGCCATGACCGCCACCGACGCCCACCCCACCGTGAGCGGGCATAAGTACATCGCCAACCGCATCCTGCGGGCGATCAAAAAATAACCACAACGCACAATGCCGGGCAGCCTGCAAGCTGTCCGGCATTTGCTGTCTCCCCCAAAAATCGCACGTTTTCGGTGGATTACGCGGGGGGAAATACTTCGCCAGTTTTTGGCAGAGTTTTCCCGCGCGGCGGGCGCTGTTATGCGCTGCTGCGTTTATTTTTGTTTTGCAGCGGCTGCGCTTGCATTTACAATATGTATATCCAGCGTGCAATAATACCCTCTGGCCCTCAAAAAGTACACACTGGTTTTTCCGCGTCCATCGCCTTAGGATAAGGGTAGATACTTTATGTCCAAAGGAGGTTTTTTACATGGACGCAAACAAGTACCGTACCGCCTACGACAAGGCGCAGGCCGTCCAGCACGAGGTGTGGACGGAGCTGTGCCAGCATCTGGAGCACGCGCCGGACGCCCAATTGCTCAGCGATTACACCGCCACGCTGGTGTATACGCTGGACAAAGACCGCCGCGAGGAAGCCCTGCGGCTGCTGCGGGGGCAGCTGTACAGCCGTCAGCTGCGGGACACCGGCCGGGTGGAGAGCTGGTTCACCGACTGCGGGGCGCGCATGGGGCAGGATATCGAGGGCTTTGTGGCAAACGCCCGCCAGCAGTATGTGCAGGCAGGCCTTGCCGAGGAGCAGCGCGCCGAAGCCGAAGCCAAACAAAAGGCCGGGCGCGGGCGGTTCCGCATCCGTCCCGCCAGCGCCTTTGCGCCGGAGCGCGCCGCCTATCTGGTGCAGCCCTACCTGCCCCGGGGCATGGTAAGCATTCTGGGCGGCGTGTCCGCTGCGGGCAAGACCAGCCTTGCGCTGGACGTGTGCGCCCGGCTTACCCGGGGCGCAGCCTTTGCGCCGGACACCCCGCCGCAGCCCCCCGCCACCGTGCTCTACCTTACCGCCGAGAACGACCCCAACAAGGTGCTGCGTCCCCGCGCCGAGGCCATGGGGGCAGACCTTGACCGGCTGTATTTTCAGGATGGTGCCAGTTACAGCATGGGCGACGAGGAGCTTGCCGCCCTGTGCCGGGTGTACCGCCCGGCGCTGCTGGTGTTCGACCCCATCCAGAGCTATCTGGGGCAGGGGGTGCAGATGAACCGCGCCGAGCAGGTGCGCCCCTTGCTGGACCATCTGGGTGCCCTTGCCAAGGAGCTGGATATGGCAGTGCTGCTCATCAGCCACATGAGCAAGCCCGGCCCCGGGGTATGCAGCGCGCTGGACCGTCTGCTTGGCTCCAGCGATTTCCGCAACGCCGCCCGCAGCATCCTCATCGCCGGGCGGGACCCGGAGCACCCGGAGGTGCGGGTGGTGGCCCACGCCAAAAACAGCCTTGGCCAGCCCGGCGAAAGCCAGCGCTACCGCATCTGTCCGCAGGGCACGGTGGCCTACGACGGCCCCTGCACCCTTACCGCCGACGCCATCATCCGGGAGGCGGGCACCCCCGCCACCGGCAACGGCCGCCCCTCCGCCGCCCTTGCCAACGCCATCGAGGCGCTGGAAAAGCAGCTGTCCTTCGTGGGCTGGGTAGAGGCGGGCGAGGTGTACCGCCTGTGCGCCGAGCGGGATATCTCGGACAGTACCATCCGCAGGGCACGCATCGCGCTGGATTTGAAGGTACTGCGTATCGGGAAACAGCCTGATCAAAAAACTTACTGGTACAGATCAGAGCTGGAAGAAGCTGCCGTCTGTGCCGATATCCTGAACATGAACCATCAGCTGAAGCTCTCCTGCTGAACAGCGAGTTGGTGACTCTTCAAAACTTGAAGAGTCATAACTCTATTACTACTTTGGATTTTTGAAGAGTGACGAAAAAGAAACGCATCTATGTTCAAAAGCTCACTCTTCAAGATGAAGAGTCATGACCTGAAAACGCAGTTTTCTTTGCTTTTTGTTCATGACTCTTCAAAACTCTATGGGTCATAGGGGACTTTTGAAGAGTCACCCTTCCGGGGGCGGGACGATTTAAAATGCGCTCCGCGTTGCTCTGCGCATAATTAGCGGAAAGATTATTTTTATTTCGCGTTTGTCGCGGCCTGCGGGCCGCTCCAAACGCTATTTTCACGAGAAGGGACTGCAAAGGTTAAATGGCGGTCTGAATTGTAAATGCAGTTGACCGTTACGACCTCTCCCGTGAAAAAGGGATTCAGAAAAGCCCGCAGGCTTTTCTGAATCCCGAATAAAAAAACTAATTCCGCTATTTATGCGCAGAGCGCACGCGGCGCGCATTCCAAACCGTTCTCTCAGAACCGCAGCCGCATCTGATACCACACCACCCCGCCGTGGGTGGAAGCGGAAACGCCCTCGTTCACAAAGCCGAACTTTGCATAGTAGTGCAAAAGCTTCTCCTTGCAGGTCAGTACCAGCCCCTTGCGCCCCTGTGCGCGGGCATCTGCAATGGCTCTTTGCAGCAGCAGTCCGGCATAGCCCCGGCAGCGGCAGCGCGGGAGGGTGTTCACCCCAAAGATCATCTGCCATGCGCCGTTTTCATCATGCAGGGCGGCGTCCGCGTACATCTCATCAGTCAGGTCGGGTGTGTCGGTGCAAAAGCCGTCCACAAAGGCCACCAGCTCCCCCTGCTCAAGCAGCAGCCAGAAATGATCGGCATAGTGTGCCAGCCGCCCGGCAAATTCTTCTGCTGTGGCAGCCTCCGCTGCCGGAAAACAGGCCGCCTCCACGGCGGCAATGGCCTGTAAATCGTCCATAGTCGCGTTGCGTATCTCCACAGTATCTCTCCTCCCTTTTTGTAATGTCAGTATACCACAGCTGCCGCGCAAGGGCAAAATATTTGCATCTGTTCCCTGTCCGTGTTACAATGGCTATACTACGCTTGGAAGGGAGTTGAAACGCCATGCCCACCGAAAACCGCACCACCTTAACGCCGGACACCCCGGTGCGCTACCTGAAGGGGGTCGGCCCAAAAACCGCAGAGCGGTTCGAGAAGTTGGGCATCGTGACGCTGGCAGACCTGCTGTGCCACTACCCCCGGCGCTACATTGACTTTTCCAAGCCCTACTCCATTGCGGAAGCTCCCGCCGACACCGAATGCGTGGTAAAGGCCGAGGTATTCGCAAAGCCCGGCGGGCGCATTTTGCCGGGTGGGCGGCGGATGGAGCGCATCACCGCCGGGGACGATATAGCCAGTCTGGAGATCACATGGTTCAATAACCCCTACGCCACCCAGAAATTGCAGCTGGGGCAGGAATACTATTTTCAGGGCATCGTGACCGGCGGGATGCTGCGCCGCCAGATGGTCAACCCGCAGGTGCGCACCGCCGAGCAGATTCAGGCCGCGCCCTTTGAGGCCGTTTACCCCCAGACCGAGGGGCTTACCAGCAGCGTCATCTCCCGCTGCATCCGGCAGCTTTTGCCCCACGCGGAGCTGCTGCCCGACCCGCTGCCGCCGGAGATGCTGCAAAAATACCGTCTACTCCCCAAGGCCGAGGCGGTGCGCGCCATCCACTGCCCTGCCACCGAGGAACAGGCCGCAGCAGCGCGGCGGCGGCTCATCTATGAGGAGCTTTTGGTGCTGCAATTGGGCATCGGGCGGATGCGTAGCCGGGGCGCTGCCGTCACCGGGGCACCCATGCGCCGCGCCGACCCGGTCCCTTTCTGGCAGAGTCTGCCCTTTGCCCCCACCGGGGCGCAGCGCCGTGCAGTGGAGGAGATTTTAAACGATATGGCGAGCGAAA
>ENA-ORNT01001772-ORNT01001772.1-human-gut-metagenome-genome-assembly--contig:-NODE-1772-length-14049-cov-35.901672_pt1 | contig 14049 bp, 8 predicted proteins | sample MGYA00242120_ERZ509032 | MGnify/ENA primary metagenome ERZ509032 (study PRJEB26280, sample SAMEA2338729) | human gut metagenome | biome: human gut; feature: human-associated habitat; material: faeces...
TTTTCAAAAAAAGTTGAAAAATTTTTGCTCAGAGGGGGTGCAAAATGCCTCTCCCAGTTCAAACAAGTGAAGGGGTTATTTATTCCGGATACTAATAACAACTTCAAACTGACATTACGGAGGATTTACATATGGAAGAAAAAATAATTCGTCGTGGTGATTTGTTTTACTACGATTTTGGTAACAATACCGGTTCTGTACAACACGGAGAACGCCCGGTGTTGGTGCTGCAAGCGAATGATTATAACCGCAATGCACCAACAGTTATTATTGCCGCTGTAACCAGTGTGGTTAAGAAAAGGTATTTGCCGTCGCATATAGTTTTAGGTGAAAGATTTGGACTGAAAAAGCCCTCAATGGTTCTTTTGGAGCAAGTACGGACAATCAATAAATTCGAACTACAGGAATACATTGGGTCGGTAGATGATGAAAGAATTATTCGGCAGATAAATACAGCGATAAAAAAGACATTGGGCTTATGGTTTTATAAGCCGGTAAAAGAAGAAAACATTCGTTGTTTGTGCCATAAATGCCTGAATGACTATATTGAAAATCCCGACTTTATAGTAAGAAGGCTTGACCCATTCGCAAGAGTTAAAGACAACTGCGACAGATGCAATAATCTCGGTTGGGATTATGTTGTAACCGAAAGAAACATTAAAAAGTAAATTGATTTGTCAATGATACGATAAACAGGTTTCGGCTCAAATCGCATAATTGTCCGTTTTCGGAATTCGCTATAAAATGTGAGCGTACAAGAAAAGGAGGTTGATTTGAGTCGATACCGGAAAGGATAAGTAATGGATAACACAAGAAGAATGCTCGGTGCAAAAGAAGTTTCTGAACGCCTTGCAATATCAAATTCTTATGCATATAAGGTTATCGACCAACTCTCTCCTATCCTACTTCAGCATCAGGGAAAGGGAAAAAACTGGGGATTACTCTTCGATCAGGAAGATAAAGAGCGAATCATCGAAGATGGAGATATCACCATGACCTGCCGTCATTTCTTCACGCTACCATGGGATCCACGCGCTACAGATGGAAGTAAATGGCCTGAAGGCGGTGGCTTGATTGTGAAACTAGCCAAGAACGAATACATCATAGCTGGTAATGGTATCGTCGTAGTCTTCCAAAGCAAGACAGAAAAAGCGCAAGCTGAAGAAAAGAAACTCGGTGAGGACGGATTTGTAGACAACGGTGGAACCGAAACAAGGAAACAAACCGCTACTTTCAAAGGCAAGCGTATCGGTATCGGATATGTAGACCAGGTTGAAGTAGACAAAAACGGCAAATTACAGTTTATCCGTCGTGATAATGGCGATCAGGACCACCAGGGGCGCCATGCCCGCATCTCATGTGGAGACAATAAAATACTCCACATCAAGCTATACGAATACTAAATATATATAATAAGGTATAAAGGGGATCTGCAGTTGCAAATCCCCTTTTTTTTTCACCTAAACATGTCTGTTTTATTGTACATGAAACATTTTAAAACACGCAAGATACAAATTTTAACTGCACTTTACGAAAAAGGACATATCTTTGCAGCCGTAAACAATTAACAAAATAGTGAGTAATAAACGTTTAATATACCTACAAACTGTTAAACTATGAAGTTATATTTAAAACAAACAACAATCTTAATGGGTATGTGTTCCGCACTTGGAATGTATGCTCCAGAGGTACAAGCTAGCAATGGAGAAGCAAATTCTCTGATAGCAACTTCAGTACAACAAACCAAAAAGGTTACAGGTAATATCAGCGACTCTATGGGTCCGCTGATTGGTGCAACAATCAAGGAGAAAGGAACAAGTAACGGTGTAGTAACCGACTTGGAAGGTAATTTCTCTATTAATGCAAAGCCTGGTGCTACGCTCGTGATTTCTTATGTTGGTTACAACACCAAAGAAGTCGTAGTCGGCAATCAGACAAACATTAAGATTTCAATGGAGGAAGAAGGTCATAGCCTCAACGACGTTGTCGTTATCGGTTATGGTACCCAGCGTAAGGAAGCCGTTACAGGTTCTGTAGCTAACGTTACTGGTTCATTGGTACGTGAGGTTCCTGGTGCCGACATCACCAACGCCCTCCAGGGTCGTATCGCAGGTGTACAGATGGCACAGACTTCATCAAAGCCAGGTGCATCCATGCAGATTCGTATCCGTGGTACACGTTCCCTGACAGCCAGCAATGACCCATTGATCGTACTCGACGGTATTCCGTTCGCAGGTAGCATCAGCGACATCGATCCTAACAACATCAAGAACATGGACATCTTGAAAGATGCCTCTGCTACCGCTATCTATGGTTCTCGTGGTGCCAACGGTGTCATCATCATCACTACTTATAAAGGTTATCAGGAGCAGCGCCCTACTGTAACTTATAATGGTTACATCGGTGCCAAGACTCTCTTCCACCGTTATCCGATGATGAACGCAGAACAGTTCACTAAACTCCGTCAGTATGCCAACAAGTTCCAGAATGGTCCTGACGAGAAGTATTGGGGCGAAGATGGTGCTGTGGATATGGATTGGCAGGACGAATTGTTCAAGACTGGTATCACCACTAACCATGACATCGGTGTATCTGGCGGCTCTTCCAAGGGAAGCTACAACTTCGGACTCTCATACTATCGTGATGAAGCTGTTATCCCAACACAGAACTTCAACCGTTATGCTATGCATGCAGCCATCGATCAGGAGATAGGTAAATACGTGAAGATTGGTTTCAGTACCAACAGCAACTACAGTATCACCAACAATAGCGACCTCGGTCTCTACAACACATTGAGTGCTACTCCTATCGCTAACCCATATAATGAGGATGGCTCATTGAAGACACGCATCCGCATGTCTAGTGATGATCAGTGGGTTTATACCAAGAATACCATCGAGAGTCTTGGTGACAGCCACAAAGATCAGACCAAGGCATACGGTACCTATAACAACTTCTATGGCGAAGTGAAGATTCCTCACGTAGACGGATTGAAATATCGCATCAATCTCGGTTTGAACTATCGTTCCAGCGAATATGGTAACTTTGTAGGTCAGGGTGTATTCTCTGACAAGGATAATGCAGACTCTCATGCCACTTCCCGCTATCAGCGCACAACCAACTGGGCTATCGAGAACATGCTGACATACGACAAGACATGGGGCAAACATACAATCAATGCGGTAGCTCTTTACTCTGCTGAGCAGACCAACTATCGCCAGACCTATATGTATGGACTCGATATTCCTAACGACAAGTTCCAGTTCTATAACATCGGTTATGCCAAGACTGTAACAGTAGATCCTGCTAACCAGGCATACTACAAGAGTGGTCTGGAGTCTGTAATGGGTCGTGTGATGTACAACTACGACAACAAGTATATGGCAAGCGTAGCCTTCCGTTCAGATGGTTCTTCCCGTCTGGCAAAGGGACACCAGTGGCATACTTATCCTGCCGTATCTCTCGGTTGGAACATCTCTCGTGAAAACTTCTTGAAGGATATCAGCTGGTTGGAAAGCCTGAAACTCCGTGTTGGTTATGGCGAGACCTCTAACCAGTCAGTAAACCCATATTCTACCCTCGGTGCTTTGAGCACACGTGCTTACAATTTCGGTAGCGACCCTAATGGTTATGCGATAGGTATGTACGTTTCTTCTCTTCCTAACTCAGAACTTGGCTGGGAATATTCCAAGACTTGGAACTATGGTATCGATTTTTCTCTCTTCGGTGGTCGTTTGAGCGGTACTGCAGAGTACTATGTTCAGAATACAGAAGACTTGCTGATGAGCGTTAACCTACCATCAACTTCCGGTGTAAACAGCTATATGGCAAACGTAGGCAAGACCCGCAACAAGGGTTTCGAGCTTTCTTTGAACGGAACCATTATCGACAACAAGAATGGATGGACATGGGATGCCGGTGTAAACTTCTATACCAATAAGAACGAATTGGTAGAATTGGCTTCAGGGGCAACACGTGACGAAAGTAACTGGTGGTTCGTTGGCAAACCAATCAACGTCATCTACGACTATGAGAAGATTGGTATCTGGCAGACCGACGAGGAAGACATCCGCAAGGTTGCAGAACCTGGTGGTAACGCTGGTATGATCAAGATTAAGTACAATGGTGACTATAACGCAGATGGCACTCCTACCCGTCCATATGGTGAGGCTGACCGTCAGATCATGAAGGTAGACCCAGACTGGGAAGGTGGTTTCAATACCCGTGTAGCTTACAAGAACTGGGATCTCTCAGTAGTAGCTTCATACCGTCATGGTGGTACATTGATTAGCACCATCTATGGTTCACAGGGTTACCTGAACATGCTGACCGGTCGTCGTAACAACATTGATGTAAACTACTGGACAGAGGATAATCCAACAAATGATTATCCAAAGCCAGGTGGCATCGAGAGCAGTAACAACCCTAAATATGGTAACTCTCTGGGTTACTTCAGTGGTTCTTATCTCAAGATTCGTACTATTACATTGGGTTACAACTTCAATCAGCCATGGCTCAAGAAGTGTGGAATCAGCAAGGCTCGCGTTTATGCAACCGTACAGAATCCGTTTGTTCTCTTCTCTCCATATCATGACGAATCAGGCATGGATCCAGAGACCAACTCATACGGTAACGAGAATCAGGCTGTAACCTCATTCTACAAGTCAAACTTGCTCGTAGTAGGTTTCAACACTCCTTCTACCCGCAACTGGTTGCTCGGATTAAACATAACCTTCTAAAAATTGACAACAATGAAAATTCGCAGTTATATATTAGCAGCAGGACTTCTTGCATCTGGCCTTGCTTTTACAGGTTGCTCTAGTGTGCTCGAAGAAACCGACCGTCAGGGATATACCCCTGAATATTTTAAGACAGAAAAAGGTGTACAGGCAGGTATCACATCACTCTATGCCAACCTTCGCTATTATTGGGGCAATGGTTATTGGCTCATAGCTACAGAGGAAGGCACCGATGAGTATACCTACGGACATGGTGGTAACGGAAACGATTACCCTATCGATATGACAGAGCAGATTCTGAATCCAAGCAACTGTCGTGCAGACGTTTTGTGGAACGTAGCATTCTCTGACATCAATACAGCAAGTGGTGTGATTGAGAATGGTTCTGCTGCAGGCATTGCTGAAAGTCTTTTGTCAGAAGCTCGCTTCTTCCGTGCATTCGACTACTTCGAGTTGGTTCAGACCTTCGGTGGTGTTCCATTGAATTTAGGTGCCGGTGAGTTGAAGTTCAACATCAATGCCACCCGTACTTCTAACCGTAACACAGTACCAGAAGTTTATACCAAGGCGGTATTTCCTGACTTGAAGACAGCCATCGAGCAGCTTCCAGATGCAGGTCGAGTAACTGGTGGAGTCACCAAGACAGCAGCTCGTCTGGTACTGGCTAAGGCTTATCTGACATATGGATGGTGGTTGCAGAATCCAAACAACATTCCGACCTATCCTACCTGCGACCGTCAGGATCCAGACGGACATGATGCAGCATGGTACTTCCAGCAGGCATACAATATCGCAGTAGAAGCCATCAACAATCCTGCAGGATTTGGTTTGCAGAAATCATTCTATATGGTTAACGTGGGTACAAACGACCGCAACAACGAGATTTTGCTCTATGCAGACCACAACGAGTCTAACAACTACTATGATGGTGGTACCAACTTCGATTGGGCAAATGGTAATGCGCCTGGCAACTTTGCACGTTGGATGTGCCGTTGGGACTATACCTTCCTGGAGACATCCAAGAATGCAACGACATGGGATGCATTCCGTTCTGTACAGCGTGAAGCTGTTCAGGGAAAGGACCGTCCTTGGAAGCAGATGGCTACTCCTATCGAGGTCATGACCAAGACCTTCGCTGAGAAGAAGATGGACTCTCGTTTCGACGGAACATTTGCTTATCAGTTCCGCAGCAACTGGGATAAATCGGGTGCTATTTCAGGCACAGCATATAATGCCAATAACCTGCCTGTAAATGCACAGGATTCTATCCTTACCTTCATCGATGACAGTGAAGCTGCAGGCATCGTTTATCCACAGGAAGGTGTAAAGAATGCAGCTGGTGATGGTACAAAGGGAGCTGGTTACAGCAATGTAGGCGCAGGTGTGCTCCCAGGTCGTGCAGACTGGGTGATTGCAGCAAGTGGTATCAGTCGCTATGCATGGTTGAACAACTGGAAGAATGGTATCTACCGTTCAGACAATGGCAACACATTGGGTAAGCCAAATGGTGACAGCCCACGTCCATACCCTGTATTGAAGTTCTCTGAACTCTACTTCATCGCTGCCGAGGCTGCAGTAAAGGGTGCAACAACAACTGGCAACTGGACCGCTCGCAATCTGATCAATGAGATTCGTGGTCGTGCAGGTGTCTGGACATACGACAACAACCGTCAGCGCGAGAAGGTGGCAGACTACAGTCAGCAGATGAAGGATGCTACACCTCAGAATATCACCATCGAGTATATTCTGGCAGAGCGTTCACGCGAGTTCTTCGGTGAAGGTTACCGTTGGTGGGATCTCGTCCGCACCCAGACATGGAAGCAGATTGCAGGAACCTATACCATCTGCGGTCTTACAGCAGGCGATCATACTCCTAAGACTTGGGAACGTGTGCTCATCACTCCAGAGAAGTATCTCCGCCCTATTCCACAGGGACAGATTGATGCTCTCCAAATGTCAGCAGAGGAAAAGGCTGCTTATCAGAATCCAAGCTATACAGAATAAGACAAGCTATAATGATAGAATAACATATTTTCGACAAATATACTAAATATAAAGAATATATGTCGAAATACACTTAATTAACAAAAGAAGGGGATATATTGTTTCATATTCCCTTCTGAAGAATACAAAGCTTTCTATGAGAAGAACAATATTTCTTCTACCGTAGACAAGTAATTAAAGAGAAAAATCATGAAAATCTGTCGTAATCTCACTTTTTTATCGAGATTACGACAGAATTCTCGAGTTAAGCCCCTAAAAGTCCTTAGGAAAATGTGATGATTTAACAGAAAAGTCCTTAGGAAAATGTGATAAATATACTTAAAAGTCCTTAGGAAAATGTGATTTTCCTTGCGTAATTCACTGTTTATTAGTACCTTTGCCAAAACATAATTTTTAGCGTATGGAAAGACTACTTATATCCCAATTGTTAAAATGGAAAGACAGTCACGGAAGGAAGCCACTCATACTGGAAGGTGCAAGACAAGTTGGTTCGCACCAGTCTCTTGCCATACGAGAGAAACAACAGTTCAAAAACCATCAACATCCCCCTCTATATGCTCTTTGTTCTAGACAAAGAATTAAAGGCAGGAAGTTAGTATTTCAGCGGAAGCGGCAGTTTTTGACAAAACTGCCGCTTTCGCTTGTTTTTCATAAGCAAAAGTGTATAAAAACCGCATATTTATAATAAAATGTCGAGCAAAGTGCAACTTTTCTAGAAAAAAGTTTGGTGATTTCCTAAAAAATGCTTATTTTTGCAGCCGATTAAAAATATTATTAAAATTTAGTGAAGTTTGAGATACTTCCCTATATATAATAAGGTATGCCAACATACCCACCCCCACCAGTTCGGGATAAGAGTTGGAGACAAGAAATGAGCCCCCACGCTCAATAAAAGTTGGGAGGATATGTAGTGAGAAAGAAATATAAAACATTATATATTTATTAATTAATTAAACGAGAGAGATTTATGGAAAAAAGACTCATGACGTTTATTGCCTGCCTCTTCCTTAGTTTAGGAATGGCGTTGGCGCAAACTCAAGTTTCCGGTAAAGTAACCTCTGCAGAGGATGGTGAGCCAATCATTGGTGCATCTATCAAAGTAGTGGGCACAAAGACCGGTGCGGTTACCGATGTTGATGGTAACTTCTCATTGAATGTTCCTGCTGGAGCCAAACTAGAGATTTCATATATTGGTATGAACTCTCAAACTGTTAAGGCTGCATCTAACATGAAAATTGTTATGAATCCAGACAACAAGTCACTTGATGAGGTTATCGTTGTCGCTTATGGTAAAGCTAAGAAATCATCATTTACAGGTTCTGCTGCAGTCCTCAAAAACGAGAAAATCGCAGACCGACAGGTAACAAACATCACTCAGGCTTTGAGTGGTGAAATCGCTGGTGTTCAGGTTACTCAGCCTAGTGGTAAGCCAGGTGAAGCATCAACAATCCGTGTTCGTGGTATTGGTTCTTGGTCTTCTAGCAATTCACCTCTTTATGTTATCGATGGTGTTCCTTATGATGGTGATATTTCAGCGCTCAACACAGCTGATATCGAAAGTACAACCGTATTGAAGGATGCTGCGTCAAATGCCCTTTATGGAGCTCGTGGTGCTAATGGCGTTGTCCTTATCACAACTAAAAAAGGCCATTCTCGTGAGGCGGAGATCAACGTAGATGTTCGCTTGGGAAGTTCTTCTCGTGCATTGCCTAACTATAATGTAATTAAGGATTCAGGCACATATTATGAGAAAGCTTATGCTGCTATCTACAACAGTGTGTATGGTAAAGAAGGTTACGAAACCAACGAGGCTGCCAACGCTTATGCAAATGCGACGTTGCCGACTGCGGAAAACGGTGGTGTAGGCTATAATGTATATACAGTGCCTAATGGACAAAACTTGATTGGATTGGATGGCAAATTGAATCCAAATGCGACCCTCGGTTATAGTGATGGTAAATATACTTATAGGCCAGACAACTGGTTTGACGAAGTATTTAATGGAGGCAATCTCCGTCAAGAGTACAATGCTAACATCTCTGGTGCGACAGACAAGATCAACTATTTTGTATCTGGCGGCTACCTGAAGGATGAAGGTATTGTGAAGAATACAGGCTTCGAGCGTTATAGTTCACGTGCTAAGGTTGATTATCAGGCAAAGTCTTGGCTCAAGTTGTCAACCAACCTTGCTTACACTCACTATGATAGCAATTATTCTGTAACTAACGTGGATGATTACAATGCTACATCAAGCGCAAACATCTTCTATGTTGCCAACTTTATGGCTCCAATTTACCCGCTTTACATTCGTGATGCACAAGGTAACATCATGAAAGATAGCCATGGTTATACTATGTATGACTTTGGTGATGCCAAAGGATTGTCTGGCTATCAATTCACACGTAATTTCATGAATGGTAGTAACCCTGCATCAACAGGCCAGTTGGACAAGAACTCTTATGTTGCAGATGTATTTAGTGGTCGTTGGTCTGCAGAAATCAATCTGTATGAAGGATTGAAGTTTACTTACAACCTTGGTTTGGATATTGATAACACTACACGTAGTGTACTTCATAATGCCTTTTATGGTCAGTATTCTTCTCAAGGCGGTGTCGTTCAGAAAGAATCTGAAAGAACTCAAGCACTCAACAATCAGCAATTGTTGACTTACGTACATGATTTCGGGAAACATAGCATTGACTTGCTTCTTGGTCATGAGACGTATAAATGGAAAAACTCAGGGTTGTGGGGTAGTAAAAACAAATTGTATAATCCTAATATCATAGAGATTGACAATGCCATTCTTTCACCTCAAACAGGTTCTAGCTCAGACGAATATTCAACAGAAGGTTGGTTGGCACGTGCTCAGTACTCTTATGATGATAAGTATATTGCCAGTGCTTCTTATCGTCGCGATGCTTCTTCTCGTTTTGCAAAAGATAGCCGCTGGGGTAACTTTGGAAGTGTTGGTGCAGCATGGGTTCTGACAAAGGAAAATTTCATGGCAAGCACCAAGGACTGGTTGAACTTCTTGAAGTATAAAATCAGTTATGGTATCCAAGGTAATGATGCCCTTATGACACAGGATGGCAAATACTTGAATCAGTATCCATATCGTGATATCTATCAGGTATCAAATAACAGTGGTGATTTCGCTGTAAGTTTGTATCGCAAGGGTAACAAGGATATTACCTGGGAAACTTCATACTCATTCAACACAGGCTTCGATTTCAACCTTTGGAATGGCAAATTGAGCGGTAGCATCGAGTACTACAATCGTTTGACCAAGGATTTGCTTTATTATATGCCAGTGGCTGTATCTAATGGTTACTCTGTTTATCCTACCAATATGGGTAAGGTTCGTAATAGTGGCTTTGAACTTGACTTGAATTCTACTGTTTATAAGACTAAAGATGTAACAGTGGATGTATATGCCAATGCAACTACCTGGAAAAACAAGATTCTCAAGTTGGATGCATCCCTCAAAGGTCAGATGATTGACGGTAGCCGTATCTATAAGGAAGGCGAGTCAATGTATCAATACTATATGAGAAGCTACGCTGGTGTCTATAATGGTGACGAGACGGAACTTGCGCCAGGCGAATCGGCAGAGCTTGGCGAATCTCTCTTCTATATGGATGTGAAAGACGAGAATGGCAACGTTACTCGAATGAAGACTGCGAGCTGGGCTAAGGCAGACCGTTATGCACAAGGTGACTGCTTGCCATCTGTTTATGGCGGTTTTGGCGTTCGCGTCGCTGCATACGGTGTAGATTTCTCTATCGCTGCAGCTTATCAATTGGGCGGTAAGGCTTGGGATTATGGTTATCAGTTGCTGATGCATGGTGGTTCGGCTACAAATGCTGGTACAGGTTGGAGCAAGGATATCAACAATGCTTGGACTCCAGAGAATACAAACACAAATGTGCCACGTTTGAATTCAAATGACCAATATACCAATGCTACATCTGACCGTTGGTTGACAAGTTCTGACTATTTGAGCTTGACCAACTTGTCTTTGGGCTATTCTTTCCCTAAGAGTTTACTTAGCAAGATTAAGATTAATGGTCTTCGTGTTTACTTCACAGCAGACAATGTAGCATTGTTCGCAAAACGTAAGGGATTTGACCCAAGACAGTCTTTTGGTCAATCTACTAACATGCAATATTCTGCAGTTCGTACTATCTCAGGTGGTATAAGTGTTAAGTTCTAATTTAATAGATAGAAACAATGAAAATGAATAAAATATATTTAATGGCACTTCTTGGAGGTGCCATGGCACTGACAACAAGTTGCTCAGACTTAGATGCAGAACCTAGTGGAAGTACAATGACAGATGGTCAGTTGGAAGATGTATTGTCACAAGACCCAAGCAAACTGAAATCTGAGGTTTCTGGTATGTATTCCAATATGATTCAATTTGGCGCAATCGCACAATGGTATGGAGATACTCGTCATTACGATTTTGGCTATGCTTCTACCATGTTAATGCTTGATGCTTCTGGTCAGGACGAGCCTTCGCAAGTTTCAGGTTTCAACTGGTATAACCAACCTATACGCTTTGTTGACAGAACTGCCAATAGTGAAACAACATATTTCATTTGGAATCAGTGCTACAAGAACATCAAGGTTGCAAATGATGTGTTGAAGTCCGTTGATTTGGAGAATTTGTCTGACGCCGCTAAGTCTTATGTTGGTCAGGCATACGCAATGCGTGCATTTGAGTACTTCACATTGATTCAGGTTTATCAGTTCACTTATAAAGGGCATGAGGAGGCAGCAGGTGTACCTCTTGTAACGGAAAAGACGACAGAAGCAGAGGCTAACAACAATCCTCGCGCAGCAGTAAAGGATGTGTATGCACAGATTATGAGTGACTTGAATACTGCAATAGAATACTTGACAGATTCTCGTTCTGCAAAGTCTGAGATTAACCAACAAGTTGCATACGGTTTGCGTGCTCGCGTCAATCTTGTGATGCAAAATTGGTCTGCAGCTGCTGCCGATGCAGAAAAAGCAGCAGAAGGTTATACCCCTCTCTCAAAGGAGGCTGCTGCCGCTCCAGGTTTCAATGACGTAAGTGCTTCCAACTGGATTTGGGGTAACATTGTGGATGAGTCTAACGATATCGTACAGTCAGGAATTTTGAACTTCCCATCTATGATGTGCTCATTCACTGGTAATGGTTATTCTCCTACATACGCTTGCCGTATGATTAACAGCAACTTGTGGAAGGAAATTCCATCTACTGATGTTCGTAAGGGCTGGTGGATTGATGATAAGCTCCAGTCACCAATTGTTGACCCTAAGTATGTTGTATATACAGAGGATAAGGACAAGGAAGGTAAAATTACCGCAAAATACTTGGCGGTATTAAATGCCACTGGTGATGAAGTGGCAGATATCACAGAGCCTTATACTAATGTTAAGTTTGGTGCTTACAAGAACCAATATGGTAATGAGTTGAATGCTTGTGATATTCCTTTGATGCGTGTTGAGGAGATGATTCTCATCCAGGCAGAGGCTACAGCCATGGCTGGTGATGTAAATAAGGGCAAACAAATCTTGGAAAACTTTGTAAGAACATATCGTGACCCTTCATACACTTGCAATGCAACTACCGCAGAGGGTGTGCAAGATGCGGTTTGGTTCCAAAGAAGAATTGAATTGTGGGGTGAGGGCTTCTCATTCACCGACTTGCTTCGTTTGAAAAAGCCTTTGGATCGTACAGCTTCCAACTATGGTGCTTCTGTACGTTTTAAACTTGATCCAGAATCTCAAATCTTCTTGTACTTGATACCAGAGGATGAGGAAAATCATAATGAAGCCCTTGTAGGAAACAACAACCCAGTAGTTGCTGTTCCTAAGGCTCAGTAATAACATAAATTATGAGAGGATGTGTCATGGACTTATGGCACATCCTCTCTAAGTTTTAATAAGTATATTATATGACTTCATTATTAGGAAAATCAACTTTATATGATATGCTTGCGTGTATCATTCCTGGATATTTATTATTGCTATTAGCAAATTTACTATTTGCTCCAAATATCACTTTGAATATAGACAATGTTAGCATTGCTATCGGTGTTTTCACCTTAAGTTACTTAACCGGTCTCCTTCTTAAGTGGCTTATGGAAAATATACTTAATGGTTTCTTACGCAACACACCAAATAGAATTCGCCGAGCATACAAAAAATCAAATTGTATATTCAAGGAAGGGACTCTGCCTGACAAAGAAGGGGGTCTGTCTGACAAAGAAGGGACCCTGCCTGACAAAGAAGGGACTCTGCCAGACAAAGAAGGGGCTCTGCCAGACAAAGAAGAGGATTTAATGAAAAAATATTATATAGCATATTATAAAGCCTTGAAAGGTAATATGAATTCATCTATTCCAACATTGGAAGCACAGATAGCATTTTTGAGAAGTATCTTGCCTGTTATATTCCTATATTTGGCAACATCTTATTGTTGGTTAGTTAAAATAGGACACGGATATTGCTTGTTTATCTTTATTACTATTATCATCCTTATTGGTTGTATAGCCTTAATATGGCATTTGCAAGACAAACTACACCAATTGGTATGGGAGGATGCATATTACGCAGAGTTAATAGACAAGTCTGTTACACCTACGACGAATAATCCTTAACATACATATAAATTAGTCATTATTACTCCATAAAAAAGAAGGAAAGCAAAATCTTTGCAGAAGTCTAGCAGCACTCGGCAATCTGGAGATATGCTTTCATCGCACTCGCTGGCATATTTTTTCCCAAGAAGAAACGATGGCAATAGTATTTATACCTATCGGATTTTGATGGAATGTTTGAGAAACAAAGATCCTTTACGCACATGAATATGTTTTCTCAAATTAATTGCCACATTTGCCACGCTTATTATAAGTAGCTGATAATAAGAGAATAACAGGTGGCAATAAGGGGATTTTTTATTATCACCTTATTGCCACCTATTGCCACGTTTTGCAAAAAGCAGCGTTTTTCGGGCGTTCTAGAGGTGTTTTGGGAGCTAAAAGGTTGAAAATATTGAGCAAAAACGCTTATTTTCTATTCAATTTTTAGTGTTTTTCTATGCTTTCTATCGAAAAACCTCCCACGATGCGGCAAAAATTACGTCCCAACGTAGCATTTCCTACGTCCCGATGTAGCTACAGACGCGTCCCGACGTAGCTACAGATACGTCCGGACGTAATTTTTCGAAAAGATCTTTGGTATATTCCATTTTAATTATTATCTTTGCAGCGCAGTCCCGGTAAGGCCCTCTCCCAGATTATTCGATGCTGGT
>ENA-ORNT01001780-ORNT01001780.1-human-gut-metagenome-genome-assembly--contig:-NODE-1780-length-14021-cov-5.093012_pt1 | contig 14021 bp, 10 predicted proteins | sample MGYA00242120_ERZ509032 | MGnify/ENA primary metagenome ERZ509032 (study PRJEB26280, sample SAMEA2338729) | human gut metagenome | biome: human gut; feature: human-associated habitat; material: faeces...
CCGGTAGCATCCACAAAAGGACGGCAAGACCAGGAATAAACATTCGCCAAAACACCAGAAATACCTAAAGCCTTCTTAATCTGTGGAATATGATGCAGGCATACCTGCTCAAAAGCATAACCACTCCAGGCGGTTCTACTTCCAGAATTACGCATATTACTCCAGAAGTTCTTATCCTGCCCACTGTTGTTTGCCACAAAACGGGTATAGAACAAAGAATATAAGTCTGTTAACTGATAAAGGGCATCCCTTTCACTTTTTCCTATGGTAGTATATTTCCTGATAAAATCGCATTTCTTCAGATTCTCCAGGATTTCAGACAACTGTCCACCACCTTTCAGTTTCAACTCATCCATCAATTCCTTGCGGGTCATACCCTTCATTTTTTCAGAAAGCACCTCTACTATCTTGCGATAATACCTGGAGTCATTAAAGAGGGAACGGAAGAGGAAATCGAATTCTCCACGCAATGGGGAATCCTGCGAGAAAAACAGTCTGTCGATGCACACGTCTAACGGAACACCACGCTCCAGCATATCAAGATAATAAGGAATACCACCCAGTATCATATACACATCCAACACCTGCTGGCGGGTAAGAGCCAGCCCTTTCAATCCGTTTAAGAACTGCTCTGTCTCGCCCAAAGAGAAGGGAGCCAGATAGATCTGCCGGGTAACGCGACCATACAATCCGCCCTTATCGCCTATAAACTTAGCCAACATCCACGTGGTAGAAGAACCACAGACGATAAGTTTCAGCTGAAGGACCATAGCAGCCCATGAATTCCAAAAATAGCTGAAGGCTGCGATGAAATTGCTTTTGGGCGTATCCATCCAAGGCAACTCATCAAAGAACATTTCATTTATACTCAATCTTACCGGTGCAAAGATAAACAAAAAAAAATGAATTCTGTAAGGATACCACCGCCTTAACTACCTTTTTTAATATAATTAGGGCGGACTTATAAGCGATAATACCGCCCTAACTATCTGTTTTTATATAGTTAGGGCGGTACTATCGCAACATCACCATATAATTATATGCACTTTGTCGGGTTGCTTATGATGTTTTTTTTTGCTTCATTTTCATATACTTGCAGATAAGCCTTTCCTGGAGCCGCTTTGATTTTATTGTATTTTCGCTCTCCAGACAGTTGGGGAGCATCCTTCTTTCTCTTTGAATATGCGATAGAGATAGGAGCGTGAAGAGAATCCACATTCGGCAGAAATGATGTCGTTGTTGTAGTCGGGATAGTCGAGCATCATCTTCTTTGCTGCCTCGAAACGTACCTCGGCAAGCCAGATGCGGAAGGTGGAGTTCATGCATGAAGAGAAGTAGCGCGACAACTCGTTTTTGGAAATGTCCAGCGAGCGTGACAGGGTGAACATGTTTACTGTGGTGTCTTTGTAGCCTAAATCTGCACACCACTTGTCGAGTTTCTCCTTGATGGCTGCCTGACGTTCCAGAGAGATTGACTGTAAGTTTTCTTTATTATCGGCAGGCTCTGCATCCTGCCCATCGGAGCTTTCCAAAGATGCCCCCCATATTCTGTTTCTTCATCTGCTATGGCTGCACATTCTTCTTCCTCCTTATCCAAGAGTTCCTCGGTAGGAACGTAATTGTAGCCCAATGCCACGAAACTCAGGTTGAAGAAAAGGATAGAGAGCAGAGCCAACGGTCCTATTATATATAATAAGGTGGTGGAGAGGATGGCGAAAGGCATGGTAAGGGCTGATAAGAACAGGGAGAAGACACTGGCTCGGGCATACCGCACGTAGGGCAGCATGTCGCCACCAGTCATCAGCTCCAACATCTTCTTGCGTTTCCGCATCTCAATCATAATCATATAGATGCAATATGCTACGTTTGCGCCGAACAATACGAGCATCGCATAGAGCCAGTTGCCAATGTCAAGACTTCCGCAGTTGCTGTAGCCTATGCAGAAAGTTGCAATAATGGCGGCATTTATCCTTGTCCGTTCATGAGAAGAAAAGGTTTCTCTTCGGGAACTTGTCTCTGTTTTCCTGTCTCAATCGTTCAAACAAGCGCATCGTATCGTTTGAGAAGCCATGTCCTTTCCATGTGCTTGTGTTGGTAATAAGAATCCAACACTCCCCGTCGGGATAGCGCAACACCAAGGCACTCGTGCCAGACAACGACCCAGTACGAATCCATGGTCTGCCCTTAGGACAGAAATTCCATCCGATAGAGAAATCATGGTCGGGCATTTCTCTTGTCATGAACTCAACAGACTTTTTGCTGAGAATGTCCTTTACGCCAGGCAGAAGGTCTATCGACGCCACAAGACGGCTCAGCTCCGCTGCCGAAGCACACCACGCTCCCGCTCCCTTCAGATTGGGAATATCGTTCTCTCCATAGCATTTCTCCACCATTCTTCCACTGTTGTTATATTCATAGACAGGCTCCGACCCCTTGTGCATATAGTATTTCACCTCATTCCGGCGACGGTCTTTCTCATAGCTTCCTGCAATATGGAAATCATAGCAGCCTGCCGGTTCAAACACGAACCTGCGCATATAATCCTCATACGACATGCGTGTCTTCTTCTCTATAATCATCGATAGCAGCGTATAGCCAACGTTACTGTAGCGCTTTGCCGTTCCTGGAGTAAAGCCAAGTCTGCGTTTCAGCAGAATCTTCATCAGAGTATTATTGTCCGGCGGAGTAGTAAGCCGGTTCTGCATCATGATATAGCGCGTTGAGAACATAGGGTCGCCGGCGCCTGTTGTAAAGCCTGCCTTATGGCGCAAAAGCTGCTCCACGGTAATGTCAAGATACCTCTGGTCTTTTATCGCATTGGTGAAGGCAGTATCATTCAGTATACCCTTCGGTCCGAACACATGGTCGGAGAGTTTCAAAGTTCCCGCCTCTGCGAGTCTCATCACTCCCACAGCAGTAAGGAGCTTCGACACAGAAGCGAGTCTCATTATATTAGACGGCTGCATCTCCTGCTTCTTCTCCATGTCAGCCCATCCGAAGCCTTTTACATAAAGCAGCGAGTCGTTTCTCGTCACAGCAATCTGTGCTCCGTTAATCTCCCATCGCAGCAGATAGCGTTTTATTTTGTTTTCCATGTCTTCGAGCTGCGGAGAGTCAGACATACTGTTGGTCAAAGTATCGTTAAGATGTATGCCGCTTGTCACATTCTCCTTACCTGCCACCTGCTTTTCTTCACCATTTCCCGTGAATATAGCCACCACGGCAGCTATTATCAAGCATGGTATGAGAATGAGCATGAATATTCTTTTCTTTCTCAGTTTTCTTCTTGCCATTAATTCTTATGGTTATTTAAGTATTTTCAATTTAGCGAATTTCATCAGCAACTGCTTGGTGCCCACATTCTGGAACGCCACAGTAGCCTTGCAGTTCTCTCCCTGTCCTTCTACTTTCAGCACCGTTCCTATACCGAACCTGGAGTGTTCCACCATCGTACCCTCCTTTACACCTGCCCCAATTGACGAGGAAGAGGTTGTGGTCTCGGTTGAGGCAGCCACTTTCTTCAAGCGTGTCAGTCCTTCCGTCTGTCGGTTTCTGCCGAATATCTCCTTGTAGTCTCCCTTCTTGAAGTGGTAAGTATCGTCTACATGTCCTGCTTCTCTCAGCTTAGGGTCAGCTCTGAACTGTGTGCCAACGGGGTTAGAGTTCTGATAACGGCTGCCGTATGAGTTGCTTCTTCCGTATGATGAAGAGGAGTCAGAATAGGCATTATAGCCATTACGCGCTCTGAAGCCTGTATCTGAAGCCTGATCCTGCAGGTTGGTAACTTCAAGGAGCATAGGATTGATGTCGTTAAGGAACCGGCTTGGCGTGTCGAATTCCATCTTTCCATATCGGTAGCGGTTGCGTGCACATGTCAGACAACAGGTCTTCTCTGCCCTCGTTATTGCCACGTAAAGCAGTCTACGCTCCTCTTCAAGTTCGCGCTTGGAGTTGCATGACATAGGACTCGGGAAGATGTTCTCCTCCATACCCACGATGAAGACATTCGGAAACTCCAGTCCCTTGGCACTGTGTATCGTCATGAGGTTCACCTTCGGAGCGTCAGCATCCTGTCCGCTCTCCAGGTCGGTGAGCAACGATACTTCCTGCAAGAAGTCAGTAAGAAGGATATTCATTGACAGCTGTGCATCTTCACGTCTGTCTTCAACAAAGATCTGCATACCGTTAAGGAACTCCTCAAGGTTCTCCTGTCGTGCCACGCTCTCTGGTTCCTTGTCGGCATACAGGTCGGCAGCGATGCCTGATTTCTTTATAATGTCGTAACCCAAGGTATAGGCGTCTTCCACCGGCATGCGTTCAATAAACTCACTGATGAGCTGAGTAAACGTCGACAGCTTGCCCACTACAGCCTTGCCAACATTGAGTCCGTTTGCCTCAGGGTTGGATATTACCTCCCAAAGGCTTACTCCATGCAGGTTGGCTGTGTCGGTAATCTTCTTCAAGGTGGTCTGCCCTATTCCACGTGCCGGATAGTTTATTATTCGCTTCAGCGCCTCCTCGTCGTCGGGATTTGCCACGAGACGGAAGTATGCTATCACGTCCTTTATCTCTTTTCGCTGATAGAAGCTCAGTCCGCCGAATATCTTATATGGCATATTTGCCTTTCGGAGTGCCTCCTCAAAGGTTCGGCTCTGTGCGTTGGTACGGTAGAGGATGGCGAAATCGCTGTATTCCGCTCCTTCTTTGTCCATCATCCTCTTTATGTCCTTGCACACTATCATTGCCTCTTCCTTGTCGCTGTATGCCATCTTCAGCTTCAGTTTCTCGCCCTGACTGTTGCGGCTGTACACCGATTTCGGTATCTGTCTCTGGTTGTGTTGTATCAGACTGTTTGCCGCCTCCACGATATTCTGTGTGCTGCGGTAGTTCTGTTCGAGTTTGAAGATGCGGCTGTCTTGGAATGTAGTCTGGAAACTGAGCATGTTGTCTATGTTTGCTCCGCGGAAGGCATAGATGCTCTGTGCGTCGTCGCCTACGGCACACACTCTGTTGTTTACGCTTGCCAGCTGACAAACAATCTTCTGCTGCACGGCATTCGTGTCCTGATACTCGTCTACAAGTATATACTGGAAGTTTGAAGCATATTTCTTCAACACCTCGGGATGCTCGTTGAAGAGCACATAGGTGTTTACGAGCAGGTCGTCGAAGTCCATGGCGTTCGCCCTGCGGCATCTGTCGCAGTAGGCGGCATATAGCTTTGTCATGTCAAGCATGTGGGTCTCAACGTCTCTTTTCTGAAACGAGCTGTCGTAGGCATAGTCGTCAGGAAGCACGAGATGGTTCTTTGCCATACTGATTCTCGAAGCCACAACAGACGGCTTATACACCTTGTCATTTAGCCCCATATCCTTCACGATTGCCTTGATGAGGCTTTTGGAGTCGGCATCATCATAGATGGTGAAGTTCGACGTATAGCCAATCTTCTCCGCCTCCACCCTCAGTATTCTTGAGAAGATACTGTGGAAGGTGCCCATATAGATATGGCGTGCCTCATTGCCGCCCACAATCTTGTTTATCCTCTCCTTCATCTCGTTGGCAGCCTTGTTGGTAAAGGTCAGTGCCAGTATGCTCCAGGGCTTCAGTCCCTGCATAAGCAGATATGCCACCTTATAGGTAAGCACGCGTGTCTTTCCCGAGCCGGCTCCTGCAATGACGAGCGACGCTCCGTCGCAATATTCCACGGCAGCCCTCTGACTATCGTTCAAGTCAGCAAGTATTCCGGCTATGTTCTTTTCTTCCATTCAGAGAATATGTAATGTTATTTCTTGTAGTTTCTGTATACTCCGCCTGCCGATGTCTCTGGGTTTATGTCTTCACCCTCCCGAGGGAATGACGGCATGAAGCGCATCTGTGTTTCTATCTGTCGGCGGCGCTTCAGCATGTAGCTTGTGGGGTTGGCGGAATCGAACTTCCGCGGGTTCGGCAGCGTTGCCGCAACAAGAGCGCACTGGCTCCGCGAGAGGTCTGCCGCCGTGGTCGAGAAGTTGTCTGCCGCGACGGCATCTATACCATATATGCCGTCGCCCATCTCTATGGAATTGAGGTACACTTCCATGATGCGCTGTTTGCTCCACATGAACTCTATGAGAACGGTGAAGTATGCCTCGAAACCTTTTCTTATCCATGAACGTCCGGGCCATAGAAACACATTCTTGGCTGTCTGCTGACTGATGGTGCTGGCTCCGTGTTTCCTCTTGCCCTCCATATTGTGTATTGCCGCCTTTTCTATCGCCTGATAGTCGAAACCGTGGTGCAAGAGGAAGCGCTGGTCTTCGCTTGCCATCACGGCAACGGGCATATGTGGTGATATTTCCTCCATCGGCACCCAGTGGTGATGCATCTTTATGCTCTTGCCTTCTGCCATCTGTTCGAAGCAGCGTATAAACATGAGCGGGGTGTAGTATACCGGCACGAAGCGCAACAGTACAACAACAAGAATGGTGGAGCCGAAAAAGGCTACCACCATCCATCGTATTACTTTCCCGATAATACCGAGTTTGTTCATATTCTGATATATACGGATATTATTGTTTATCTATCTATCTTGTCTCTGAAGCACCTGTTAGTTGAGTGTTCCATTGTTAGCCTCGTTCACCATCTCCTGGCTTGCATACATGTAGATTTCCACACGACGGTTCTGCTGCATGCCTACTGGTGTGTCGTTTGAAGCTACCGGCTCGGTGTCACCCTTGCCGACAACGTTCTTGAACTGGTTTGCCGCTACGCCCTTGCCCTGCATATAGTCTACTACAGACTGTGCTCTCTGCTGTGAAAGAGCCTTGTTCTTCTGTGCGCTCTGCTCTGCTGTCGAGTTCTTGAAGCCCTGGTTGTCGGTGTGGCCGTATACGTCAACCGAACATGTAGAATATTTTTTCATCAAGTCTGCCAACTTGTTCAGATTCGCCTTGCTTGTGCTGTTCAGGTACGACTGGCTTGACTGGAAGAGGATTCCCGAATCGAAGGTAATCTTTACAGCCTTCAGTCCGTTAGCATCTGTCACTTCTTCCACCTTAGCCTTGTCAAGCTCTGCCTGAGCCTCTGCCTTCACTTTGTCCATGTGCTTGCCGATAAGGGCTCCTGCTCCAGTACCTACTGTAGCGCCAATAGCTGCACCCACCGCTGTGTTGCCGGCAATCTTACCAATAATAGCTCCGAGCACAGCACCACCGCCGGCTCCGATCAATGCTCCGTTACCTGTATTGTTTCCGCAGCTTACCACTGCTGCTGCACACAAACCTACTGTGGCAATCTTAATCTTGTTCATAATCTATTACTCTTTAATTTGTTCTTTTAAATTAAACAATCAAATATTTGGTACAAAATTACATATATTTTTCAACATGCCAAAATAGTAAGTTGTAATTATTCATAAATCATCACAGCCAACCCTAAACATACCTTTATTATATATAGTCCGTCGATGTTTACAACTGACATCTGTAACATTTCTTACAAGAAGGTCTGTTTTTAACACTCATAAACCATACCCCAAGCTGTCGAAAGCCGTATTCTTAGCTCTTAAAAGTCGTATTCTTAGCAACAAAAAGCCGTATTCTTAGCACTCAAAAGCCATACCCTTACAAAGAGGGGAAAATGTATGAAAAAAGAAATTCGGTAACTTTCCCATAGAAAGTCGGTAACTTTCTCATAGAAATTACGTAACTTTCTCCAAGAGACTCGGCAACTTACTTTTTCCAACCGGTTTATCTGAACTATCTGACAAGCAGGACCGACACCGGAAACAAGCCTTTATGAGACTGAATCTTAATACCTTTTATTACCTTAAAATAATAAAAAAACAATAAAACAGTAGCTACTGTATAAAAAATAGAGTACTTTTGCATCAAGTTTACATCTAATAATGCGAGCCGTGCAAATAATACGGCAAACAGAACAGAAATTAAAAAAACGACGAAAATGAAAAAGATTATCATGGTGACAATGCTCATGATGGCAATGGTCACAACAGCATTCGCTCAGAAACAAGCTAAAATAGTTTTCAACAAGACTACATGGAACTTCGGCACCTTCCCTGAAAGCAAAGTGCAGACATGCACCTTCACATTCAAAAACGAAGGCGATGCACCGCTTATCATCAACCAGGCGGTGGCAAGCTGCGGATGCACTGTACCTACATATACCAAGAAACCTATCGCACCAGGAGAGACTGGAACAATGAAGGTGACATACAACGGAAAAGGAAAATTTGAAGGTCACTTCAAGAAAAGCATTACCGTAAGAACTAACGGTACACCTGAAGTAGTTAGACTCTACGTTGAGGGAGACATGACCGTAAACGACTAACAGCAAACACGTTACGTCATCACACTAAAGAAACAAATGAAATCAAGAAGCATCATAACAATCTTGCTCCTCATTGCTGCATCCACAGCCTTCGCACAAGCCACCCACAGAACAAGGCGCAACAAGGTAAAGGACACGCTAATAGTGAAAAGCTACACCGACTCGCTTAGAAACTATAAGCAGATGTTGGACACTACCAGCATCAACATACCGGATTCAGACAGAGATCCAAGAACTTTCTATATCTTTGCTCCTGCCACGTTCTATTACTCCGTGGCTAAAGATCTGCTGCAGACCAGTGACAACACCCAAACGAAGCAGCCATACGACTCAAGCAGGGATATGGACAGGATTATGATGAACATATATCTGAACCATCCTAACCTGGTGGCTAAAAGCGAAAGAAGTCTGAACAGAATAGGGGCTGTACACAAGGAAATGGACGCTCCGATAAAGAACAAGGTGCAACTCGTGACGAAGGCTGACGCTCTGCCTATTGAGGAGGACGATGAAGAGCACTTCAACCTGCCGATGGAGATTGTGGTGAAAAAACCGAACTTCTGGAAATACAGCGGCGACTACTATCTGCAGATGCTGCAGAACTACGTGTCGTCGAACTGGTATAAAGGCGGAGAAAGCAACTACTCTATGGTGGCAAGCGTTACGATGCAAGCCAACTACAACAACAAGCAGAAGGTGAAACTCGACAACAAGCTGGAAATGAAACTCGGATTCCAGACCTCAAGAGGCGACACGCTGCACAGCTTCAAGACTTCGGAAGACCTTATAAGATACACCGGAAAGCTGGGACTGCAAGCTTCAAAGAAGTGGTACTACTCGCTGCAACTCATCGCCTACACCCAGTTTATGAGGGGCTATAAGAGCAACGACAAGAAGGTATACTCCGACATTCTCTCGCCTCTCAACATCAACCTCTCTGTCGGTATGGACTACAACGTGGAATGGTTCAACAAAAAACTCACCGGCAACATACACCTGGCACCGCTTGCATACAACTTCAAATATGTAGGAAGAAAGGAGCTTGCCACAAGATACGGACTGGACGAGGGCAAACATACGCTCAACGACTTCGGTTCAGAATGTACCGTAGACCTTACATGGGCTTTCACGAACACCATAAAATGGAAAACCCGTCTATACGGATACACCACGTATGAGCGTGCCGAAGTGGAATGGGAAAACACCATTTCCTTCCAGTTCAACAAATACATCACCTCAAACCTCTTCATCTACCCACGCTTTGACGACGGGGCAAAGAAGGACGAGAGCCACGGATACTGGCAGCTGAAGGAATATATGTCGATAGGCTTTGCCTACTCGTTCTAAAGAAACCGGCTGACCACCCCACAAACAAGTTATACAGAAAGGAAAAGGATGAAAATAACAACAGCATTTTCTCATACATATACAAGGATAGCGCTAACGGCACTCTCCTTGTTTTTTTATACAGCCGCTACACAGGCACAGACAAAAGCGCAGCTGAAAGACAGTCTGAAGGTTGCAACAGACAGGTTGGAATATGCCCCGGATTCGGTAGACCTGAGACTGAAGAAGGCGAGTCTGAACCTGCAGCTTGAGCAATGGTCGTATGCATTGGACGAATATGACCTCATACTGAAATACCATCCCTACAACCTCGCCGCACTGTTCTACCGCGCTTATACGAACGAGAAGCTGCACAGATACAAATTCGCAAGACTCGACTACGAGAACCTGCTGACAATAGTGCCGGGACACTTTGAGGGACAGCTCGGACTTGCCCTGCTCAACCAAAAGGACAAGCACTACACAGAGGCCCTTGACCAGATAAACAGACTGGTGAGCCAGTATCCGGACAGTGCCGTGGCTTACGCTGCAAGGGCGGGAATAGAAAGAGAACAGGGCATGGCTGCACTTGCAGCATTCGACTATGAAGAGGCGATAAAGAGAGACCCTGGCAACATGGATTACAGAGTGGACCGCATAGATGCTCTGCTACAGGACAAAAAGAAAGACGAGGCTCGTCGCGAACTGGACAGCCTCGTCAGAATGGGTATGCCAAGGGCTACGCTGCTTGATTTCTACAAGCGTTGCAAATAGTCCACTATCCACTGCCCTACCTCACGGGTGCCGTAAACGGCACCTCCTTCAACCTGTATTTCAGGAGTCCGCACACAGGCATCAAGGGAGGCATCAACAGCCTTGCGGATAAGTGAACCTTCTTCCTTCAAACCGAGTTTGTCGGGGTTATGAATGCCTATTGTAAAAATTCTCTCGGGTCGGAGATGCAGTCGGCAACGGCTGATGCCGCAGCGACAAGCGGACTGGCAAGTATCGTTCTTGCCCCTCTGCCCTGGCGACCCTCGAAATTACGGTTGCTCGTTGATACGCAATACTTCCCTTCCGGTATCTGATCGTCGTTCATTGCAAGGCAGGCGGGATACTCATTGTCTGTCCTTCCGGCATCTTCTGCATAGAACTCTACGTCTTCAACATACCGCCTTGCATACTTTACATTTGTCTTCTTATTATATAAATATATTCTTTCTCTCTAAAAAGTTTTGTTCTCTCACTCTTACGATAACGTCTTCTTCACTCATACGACAATGCCACATACCAATTATAATGTCTTACCTACCAAAAACAATAAAGCCTTTCTCACCGGGCAAGTGGAAAGGCTCTATCTTTAATAACACACATCACTATGATATCACACATACCTTTTCACCTACAACTTTTAGCTGTAGTAGTAGGGATAGATTGCGAAAAACATTAGTCATATTCATATCGTAATTTGTTTTTTTATTCATATTGCAAAGATAAGCACTATTATCCATACAAGCAAACAATTTGGAAGTTTTCTTTCATTTATACTTATAATTTATCATTTCCATCATAAAGTTTATAACAAAATACATTTTATATTCCTGTTTTCCTTTGCTTTTGCATTTTACATGTACGAAAAAGCCGCATCAAGATACATTTTATCCTGATACGGCATATTTAGAATTTCATACCCGTCACTCATCAACTTGCCTACCCGTCACTCGTCAACTGTTTAGCAAGTTAAGAATTTCGATACCTATATATATAATAAGGTGTAGCTTTAGAACTCAACAGACAACCTTGCATTAATCTGTCTGCCCGTAAGATAATTAGGCACGGCATACTGCTGGTTGGTTACGTCTGTTATCCAATAATACGAATTGACGTTGTTGATACCGAAAAGGTTCAGACAGTCGATTCCCAACCACACATTCTTGAACACCGATTTCTTCTTCTCGCTCTTCTCCCTGTCAAACAACCTATAGCTCATTCCTATGTCGGCACGTTTATAGGCTGGTGCACGGAACTGCATGCTCGACAACTCCTTATGTGGCGGACCGAACGGCAGACCATCGGCAAAAGCAAGTTTCAAGGACATACGCCATTTGTCCGTACCTGGGAAATAATCGGTGAAATAAAGATTGAGAGCATACCGCTGGTCGGTAGGCATCGGTATAGACACGCCGTTGAGGTTTATCTTGGTATCCATCAGAGACAGGCTAACCCACGAATCAGTGCCTGGCACAAATTCACCATACAGCTTCAGGTCTACTCCCATGGAATGACCGCTGCACTGCTGGCTTGCATCATAAACCACCTTTACATTATTCACACTGTACGGCACGATGTCCGCCAATGCCTTATAGTATGCCTCTGCCGTGAACTTATACGGACGGTCGTTAAGCTTGAACTTATAGTCGTAGGCGGCGATGAAATGTATGGAACGCTGACTCTTTATCTTTCTGTTCAGAGAAGCATAGGTCGTACCTTCGACGGTTGTCGTATCGCGCAGCTCCTTGAAGAACGGCGCCTGGTAGTAAAGTCCTGTGGCAAAGCGGAACGTCACGTTGTTGTTGAACGGCGGCACAATGCTCAGCGACACCCTCGGACTGAAGATGGTCTCGCGGTTGAAGTTCCAATGACTGAAGCGCACTCCATAGTTGAGAGTAAAGAACGTGTGCTGTCCACTACTCATAAACTTATACGTATCCTGGATGTAAGCCTCAAGTCTGTTGGCGTCTAACTTGTTGTGAGCACGCAACGAATAGACCATCTTCAGGTCTTCGCCTGTATGCGGAATGTTATATCCGCTGGAGTCTCTCATCTCATATTCCCTGCTATATTCATCCACATGCTCTATCTTATAGGTGAGACCCGCCAATATGTCGTGCCTTTTCGCCTTGTGGGCAAAGGCAAGCTTCAGACTCTTCACGTTAGCCTTCAGATAGTTGCGGGCATGCTCCATATAGGTTCCAACGCCAAGGTTCTCGCTCGTCTCGGTCTGCGTAAGCCAATACTGACCCTGTATATCATACTTCTCCTGCTCGTTTGTACTGTAAGCGGAACCTATAAACGAAAGGGATGTCTTGTCGGTGAAATGACGGGTGATGGTGAATGTGCCGAAATATGTTCTGAACAGGTCCTTCTCCTTACCGTCGAAATAAACCTTGAATGACTTCACATTTTCCATTGTTCCGAAGTTTGTCTCACGGTCAGAAGGTGTAAAGTTATAATGGTTGTCGGAGATGTCGCCCATAAACTCCACCGTCCAGCGTTTGTTTGGCTTATATGTAAGATATGTCTGATAATCAAGGAAGTTTGGCTTGTACTCTCCCTTCGTGTCCAACGAACCAAGCAGATAGCGGTTGGTCTTGTATCTCAAGCCGTTGCTCCAGGAGAACTTCTTTGTACTGAAGCCAACATAGGCTGACGCTCCGAGCATGCTTCCCGAAACTTTAGCCTCGAACTTCTTTGGCTGCTTGTAGGTTATATCGAGAGCAGAAGACATCTTATCGCCGTATTTTGCCTCGAAGCCTCCCGTAGAGAAGCCGATGCCCTTCACCATATCCGGATTAATGATGGACAAACCCTCCTGCTGACCACTGCGGACAAGGAACGGACGGTAGATCTCAACTCCGTTTATATAAACGCTGTTCTCATCGAAACTTCCTCCGCGCACATTATACTGCGACGACAACTCACTATGGGTTGACACACCGGCCTGCTGCTGGATAAGTTCCTCAACGGCATTTCCCGTGGCAGAAGGTGTATTCTGCGCATTCTTAACATCGAGCTGCTCTGTCGTTCCCGTCTGGCGCTTTTGACCAACAACGGTAACTTCACCTATCTGATTATCATCAAACAGCTGAACAATAAGCGTCTGTCTGCCCTTCGGCCTTCTGAGCACACGCGTCTTTGTCTTGTAGCCTACCATGGAGAAACGCACCACGACACTATCTGCCGAATGCAACTGTATGGAATATTCACCCTTCAGATTAGTCATCGTCACCCTACCCTGCTTCGCCACAGCAACGGTAGCAAGCTCAACAGGATTATTGTTGCTGTCGGTGACACGCCCCTGAAGGGTAAAAGTCTGAGCCATCATCGCAAGCGAGAAGAAACTCAGTAATATCGTCAATAATACATGTTTATTTTTCATCTTATAGATATTAACGCAATACATCTTATATTATTGTATTTTTAAAATAATAAATAAGGTGATTAAATTAAACAAACAAGACTTGCAAGCCTATATTGCAAATAAATATTAAAATACCACCAAAATATTTGGTGGTTAAAAAAATAATCCATACCTTTGCACTCGCAATTAAGAAAACGGCTCCTTAGCTCAACTGAATAGAGCATCTGAC
>ENA-ORNT01001789-ORNT01001789.1-human-gut-metagenome-genome-assembly--contig:-NODE-1789-length-13951-cov-9.633995_pt1 | contig 13951 bp, 11 predicted proteins | sample MGYA00242120_ERZ509032 | MGnify/ENA primary metagenome ERZ509032 (study PRJEB26280, sample SAMEA2338729) | human gut metagenome | biome: human gut; feature: human-associated habitat; material: faeces...
GCATTCAAAATCGTTTTACTTGCCCGCCAGCAGCACCGCCAGCACGGCTTTCTGGACGTGCAGACGGTTCTCTGCCTCGTCAAAGATCTCGTCCGCGTGCTGCTCGAACAGGGCGGTGGAGATCTCCTCGCCCCGGTGGGCGGGCAGACAGTGCAGCACCAGCGCGTTGGGCTTTGCGTTTTCCAGCAGACGGCCGGTGAGCTGGAAGCCCACAAAATCCCGCAGACGCTGCTCGCTCTCGGCGGTGCCGGGGGCGGTGGTGTTCCATGCGGCGGTGGCCACGATGTCCGCATCCCGCAGGCCCTCGGCGGGGTCGGTGGTCAGGTGGAAGGCATTGCCGTATTTGTGGGCAAACGTCAGCACATCCGCTGCCGGTCGGTAGCCCGGAGGACAGACGCAGGATACCTGCATCCCCGCCAAAAGGCCGCCCACGATCAGGCTGTTGGCCATGTTGCTGCCGTCGCCCACAAAGCAGAGCTTCAGCCCTGCCAGCGTGCCCCGGCGCTCCCGAATGGTCATCAGGTCTGCCAGCACCTGACAGGGGTGGGCGTAGTCGGTCAGGCCATTGATCACCGGAATGCCGGAAAGCTCCGCCAGCTCCTCCAAGTCCCGCTGGCGGTAGGTGCGCCAGACGGCACAGTCGTAGTAGCGCCCCAGCACCCGGGCGGTGTCCCGCAGGGGCTCGCCGCGCCCGGCCTGCAGCTCGGCGGTGTTCATGTAGTTGCCAAGGCCGCCCATCTGGTACACGCCCACCTCAAAGCTGGTGCGGGTGCGGGTGGACGCCTTAGAGAACAGCAGCGCCACGCTTTTGCCCGCCAGCAGCGGCTCGGTGCGGCCCGCCTTGCAGTCCGCTTTCAGCTGGTCTGCCACATCCAGAATGTGGGTCAGCTCGGCGGGGGAAAGGTCGCTCATTTTCAGCAGATTTTTCATGCCTGCTCCTTCGGAGCCGTCGGCTCCATCGTGCCCAGCACCTCGGCCAGCACCTCCAGCGCCATGTCTACTTCGTGCTCGGAGACGGTCAGCGGCGGCAGCAGACGCAGCCGGGTCTTTGCGGTAAGCACCAGCAGGCCCTTTTCGCGGCAGGCAGCCAGCACATCCGCAGCCTGCACGTCAAAGAACTCGATACCCACCATCAGGCCGATGCCGGAAATGTTCTTGACGTGGGGCAGCTTTGCCAAGCCGGTGCGCAGCTGTACGGCGCGCTCGCTGACCTGTGCAAGGAAGCTCTGGTCCAGACGGTCTACCACCACGTTGGCACCGGCGCAGACCACCGGGTTGCCGCCAAAGGTGGAGCCGTGGGTGCCGGGGCCCATGCCCTCGGCTACTTTTTCACTCATCAGCACCGCGCCGATGGGCAAGCCGCCGCCCAGTCCCTTGGCAAGGGTGACGATGTCCGGCTTGAGGTTATAGTGCTCACAGCATAGGAAGGTGCCGGTACGGCCTACGCCGGTCTGCACCTCGTCCACGATGAGCACAAGGTCTTTTTCATCGCACAAAGCGCGCACGGCCTGTACATAGTCCTGGTCCAGCGCCATCACGCCGCCCTCACCCTGAATGAGTTCCATCATCACGGCGCAGGTGTGGCGGTCCACCAGTTCCCGCAGCGCTTCGATATCCCCCGCCGGGACGTACTGGAAGCCCTCGTTGAAGGGGCCGAAGTAGTTGTGGAACACCTCCTGCCCGGTGGCGGTCAGGGTGGCAAGGGTGCGGCCATGGAAGCTGTTGACCAGCGTGATGACGTTGTAACGGTCCTTGCCGTAATGGTCTACGCTGTACTTGCGGGCGGCCTTGATGGCACCCTCGTTGGCTTCAGCACCGGAATTGCCGAAGAACACCTTACTCATGCCGGTGCGCTTGCACAGCTTTTTCGCCAGCTTGCCGCAGGGCGCGGTGTAGTACAGGTTGGAGGTGTGCTGCAATTTGTGTGCCTGCTGGGACACGGCTTCTGCCCATGCAAGGTCGCAGTAGCCAAGGCTGTTCACCCCGATGCCGCTGGTGAAGTCCAGATACTTCTGTCCCTCGGGGCCCTCGGCGTACAGCCCGTGCCCCTTTTCCAGCACGATGGGGCTGCGGTTATAGGTGTGCAGAACGTACTCGTTGTCCCGCTTGATGACTTTTTCAGAATCCATAGGTGTACCTCCTGTGAATAGAAGTTCCGCGCATGCGCTGCTCCCCCGGAGGGAGCGTTTTTTCTATTATAATACTGCTTTTTCGCTTGCGCAATCTTTTTATTCGCGGTGGCTGCGGCGGTAAAAGCGGGTACCGGAGCCGCGGTCGGAGAACAGTTCCAGCAGGATGGAGTGCGGCACCCGGCCATCAATGATGACCGCTTCGTGCACGCCCTGATAGATAGCATCCGCCATGCCGCCGATCTTGGGGATCATGCCGCCCGCAATGATGCCGGCGGACTTGTAGCCCTCGATCTCGGTCACCTCCACCTCGGGGATAAGGGTGGTCTCGTCCTCCTTATCCCGCAGCAGACCTGCGATATCGGTCATGGACACCAGCTTTTCGGCCTTCAGGGCAATGGCGATCTGCGCCGCGGCAGTATCCGCGTTGACGTTGTACGCCTGCCCAAGGTCGTCCATACCCACGGTGGCGATCACCGGGATAAAGCCGCCGTCCAGCAGGCTTTCGATCAGGGTGGCGTCCACATGGACGATCTCGCCCACATGACCCAGCTGCGGGTCCAGCTCGGTGCAGCGGAGCATCTGCCCGTCCATGCCGCACAGACCCACGCCGCGCCCGCGCAGCTTTGCCACAAGGTCTTTGTTCACCTTACCGGCCAGCACCTGCTGCACGATCTCCATGGTGGCATCGTCTGTCACCCGCAGACCGTTGGCAAAGTGGCTTTCCACGCCCACCTTTTTCAGCATCTCGTTGATGGCAGGCCCGCCGCCGTGCACCAGTACCACCCGCACGCCCAGCAGCGTCAGGGTGACAAGGTCGTTCATCACGGCGTTTTTCAGCGTCTCGTTGATCATGGCGTTGCCGCCGTACTTGATGACCATGGTTCTGCCATGGTATTTCTGGATATAAGGGGTGGCCTCCGAAAAAAGCCGCGCCATTTCTTCGTTTTTCATCTGTTCCGCGCTCCTGTCAGGTTCTGTAATCGCCGTTGATCTTCACATAGTCGTAGGTCAGGTCACAGCCCCATGCCTTGGCGCTTGCCTCGCCGGTGCCCATATCCACCTTGACCAGAATATCGTGCTCTGCCAGCACCTTGGCGGCTTCGTCCTCGCTGTACGGATGGTAGGCGGCGTTCTCGCACACATACACCTCGCCCGCCTTGCTGGAGAGCCAGACGCAGACCTTGTCAATGGAGAAATCGCCGGGGGTGTAGCCGATGGCGCACAGGATGCGTCCCCAGTTGGCATCGCGGCCAAAGACCGCTGCCTTGAACAGGTTGGAGCAGACCACGCTGCGGCTGACGGCGCGGGCGGTTTTCAGGTCGGGCGCATGGGTCACTTCGCAGGTGATCAGGTGGGTGGCGCCCTCGCCGTCTCCGGCGTGCTCGGCGCACATGTGCTCTGCAATGGCGGTCAGCGCTGCCACAAAAGCGGCGTAATCAGCGTTTTCCTCGCAGATCTCCGGGTTGCCCGCCAGACCGGACGCCATGATGATCAGAGTATCGTTGGTGGAGGTGTCCAGATCCACGCTCATCTGGTTATAGGTACCGGGCACAACGGTCTTGAGCGCCTTTTCCAGCAGCGCGGGCGAGACGGCGGCATCGGTGGTGTAGAACGCCAGCATGGTGGCCATGTTGGGGGCGATCATGCCGCTGCCCTTGCCGATGGCACCCACGGTGCACACCTTGCCGCCCAGCTCGAACTGGATGGCGTATTCTTTTTTATGGGTGTCGGTGGTCATGATGGCGGTGGCAGCGTCCGTGCTGCCCTGCGCGGTAGCGGCCAGCTTTTCTGCTGCCGCCGGGATGCCCCGGGCAAAGGGGTCGATGACCATGGGCTGACCGATGACGCCGGTGGAGGCGGGCAGAACGTCCTTTGCGTCAATGTTCAGCGCCTTGCCCACCAGTGCACAGCACTCCTCAGCCAGCGCCACGCCGTTGGCGGCGCAGGTGTTGGCGTTGCCGCTGTTGACCACAATGGCCTGTGCATAGCCATCGGCCAGATGAGCGCGGTCCACCTTGATGGGCGCACCGCAGACCTTGTTGGTGGTGTACACGCCCGCAGCAGCGCAGCGCACCTCGGCCTTGATGAGCGCCAGATCGTATTTTTCGCTGTGATTTGCCCGGATGCCGCAATGGACACCGGCGGCAGCAAAACCCTTGGGCGCGCAGATGCCGCCCGCAACTTCCTTATACTGCATAACGATTTTCCTTTCCCACAAAGAAAAACAAGTTTATTCCAACCCTTTGGTCTCTTCCAGACCCAGCATCAGGTTCATGCACTGGACGGCGGCACCGGAGGAGCCTTTGCCCAGATTATCAAACAGCGAGACCAGCATCATCTGATCTCCGGCGGCGTTCACGGTCAGGTACAGTTCCATGCGGTCGGTGCCCGCCATGGCATTGGAGTACAGGCCGTTTTCCGGCAGCGGTTCGTTCAGGCCGTGCACCTTCACGGTGGCGGCGTCCTTGTAGTAATCCGCAAGGGCGGCAGCCACGGCCTCGGCGGTAGTGCCCGCAAGGGTAAGATCCAGCGGCACCAGCACCTGCATGCCGCAGTAGTAGTCGCACACCACCGGCACGAACATCGGCGTGTGCGCAAGGCCGCTGATCTTCTGCATCTCTGGCAGGTGCTTGTGGCCAAGGCTCAGGCCGTAGCTCTTGGGCGCTTCCAGCTTGCTGTGCGCCGGGCGGTCGGGGCTTTCGTAGTCCGCGATCATCTTTTTGCCGCCGCCGGAGTAGCCGGAGATGCCGGTGCAGCTGAAGGGGTAGCTTTGCGGCACCAGCCCCAGCTCCACCAGCGGGCGGGCGATGCTGATAAAGCCGCTGGCATAGCAGCCGGGCACTGCCACGCGGTAAGAGTTCTGAATTTTTTCCTTCTGCCCCTTCAACTCCGGGAAGCCGTAGTCCCATGCGGCATCGGTGCGGAAGGCGGTGGAGGTGTCCAGCACCTTCACGTCCGGGCGCAGCAGAGGCATGACTTCTTTAGAAGCTGCATCCGGCAGGCAGAGGAAGGCAAGGTCGGCAGAATTGATGACCTTTGCCCGCTCGTGCACGTCCTTGCGCCCTTCGGCAGAGATGGACAGCAGCTCGATCTCCGGGCGCTCGGCCAGACGGTCGGCGATGCGCAGGCCGGTGGTGCCGGAAGAGCCATCAATAAATACCTTTACCTTCATGCGTTCTCCTCCTCCCATGCGTCCAGCCGCGCCGTTGCCAGCACGATCTGGCGCTGGACGCTGGCAGCGCTGGGGCCGCCGTAGCTGGTGCGTCCCTCGCAGCAGTGCACAAGGTCGATGGCATCATAGATATCGGCCTCAAACAGCGGGCTGTAGCTCTGGAACTGGGTCAGGGTCAGTTCCTCCAGCGTTTTGTCGGCGGCAATGCAGTCCGACACCATGCAGCCGGTCAGCTTGTAGGCATCCCGGAAGGGCATCCCCTTCTTGGTCAGGTAGTCGGCGCAGTCGGTGGCGTTGATAAAGCCCTTTGCGGCGGCGCGGCGCATATTGGCGGGCAGGGTCTTCATGGTGTCCAGCATGGGGGTGATGGTCTTGAGGCAGAGTTCCAAGGTGTCCACTGCATCAAAGATGGCTTCCTTGTCCTCCTGCATATCCTTGTTGTAGGCCAGCGGCAGGCCCTTCATCATCACCAGCAGGGTGTTCAGGTCGCCGTACACCCGGCCGGTCTTGCCGCGGATCAGCTCCGTGACATCCGGGTTCTTCTTCTGGGGCATAATGGACGAGCCGGTGGTAAAGGCATCGTCCAGCTCAATGAACTTGAACTCCCAGCTGCACCACAGGATGATCTCCTCGCTCAGGCGGGAAAGGTGCATCATGCAGGTGGCCATGGCGCTGCACAGCTCAATGCAGAAATCGCGGTCGGACACGCCGTCGATGGAGTTGCCGCAGGGGGCTGCAAAGCCCAGCTGCTCCGCCGTGTAGAAGCGGTCCAGCGGGTAGGTCGTGCCCGCCAGTGCGCCGCTGCCCAGGGGGCACTCGGCGTCCATGCGCTTGGTGGCGTCCTGCAAACGGCCCAGATCGCGCAGCAGCATCCAGGCGTAGGCCATCAGCTGGTGGCCGAAGGTCACAGGCTGGGCGCGCTGCAAATGGGTGTAGCCGGGCATAACGTAGCCTGCACCCTTCTCGGCCTGGTCACAAAGCACGTTGATAAGCTCTTTGACCTGGCCCTGGATATGCTCGCTGGCGGCACGCAGGTTCAGCCGGATATCCAGCGCCACTTGGTCGTTGCGGCTGCGGCCGGTGTGCAGCCGCTTGCCCGCATCCCCGATACGGGCGGTCAGGGTCTGCTCCACAAAGGTGTGCACGTCCTCGGCGGCGGGATCAATGGTCAGCGCACCGCTGGACAGGTCGTCCGCGATGGAAGCCAGACCGCTGAGGATATCCGCACAGTCCTGCTCCGAGATGATGCCCTGCCGTGCCAGCATGGCGGCATGGACGCCGCTGCCGCGCATATCCTGCGCGATCATCCGCTGGTCGAAGCGGATGGAGGAGTTGAAGTCGTTGACGCGGCTGTCCACCGCCTTGGAAAACCGACCTTTCCAGAGTTGTTCTGCCATAATATAAACTCCTTATAAAAACGGCAAAGCCGCCGCAGGGGAAAACGCTCCTGCGGCGGTGCCGCCGGCTACGATGCCGGTGTGAGAACCCGCGTGTGAAAGTGTGAAAACACACGCAGTCGAAAATGTTGCGATTACTTGACCTCCGGCCAGTTCTTGGACAGCTTTGCGCGCTCCTTAATGGACAGGCCGAACAGGTTGATGAAGCCGGTGGCATCGGACTGGTCGTAATCCTTATCGACGCCGAAGGAAGCGGTCTGCTCATCGTACAGGGTGAACGGAGAGGTCACACCGGCGTTGATCATGTTGCCCTTGTAGAGCTTCAGCTTCACATCGCCGGTCACAGTCTTCTCAAGGCTGTCGGCAAAGGCATCCAGTGCCTCGCGCAGCGGGGTGAACCACTGGCCGTTGTACACGATGTCGGCGTACTTCTGTGCCAGCTGTGCCTTGAAATGAGCGCTTTCCTTGTCCAGCGTGATGGTCTCCAGCACGTCGATGGCCTTGTACAGGATGGCGCCGCCGGGGGTCTCGTACACGCCGCGGCTCTTCATGCCCACCAGACGGTTCTCCACGATGTCCAGCAGACCGATGCCGTTTGCACCGCCCAGCTGGTTCAGGTACTCCACCAGCTCCACAGCGCCCATCTCCTTGCCGTCCACGGCAGTGGGGATGCCCTTTTCAAAGTGGATGGTCACATAGGTGGGCACATCGGGTGCCTGCTCGGGGCTGACACCCAGCTCCAGAAAGCCGGGCTTATTGTACTGGGGCTCGTTGGCGGGGTTCTCCAGATCCAGACCCTCGTGGCTCAGATGCCACAGGTTCTTGTCCTTGGAGTAGTTGGTCTCACGGTTGATCTTCAGGGGGATGTTGTGCGCTTCGGCGTAGTCGATCTCCTCGTCACGGCTCTCGATGTCCCACTCACGCCACGGAGCGATGATGGCCATATCCGGGCACAGTGCCTTGAGGGTCAGCTCAAAACGCACCTGATCGTTGCCCTTACCGGTGCAGCCGTGGCAGATGGCATCTGCACCCTCCTTGATGGCGATATCAGCCAGTGCCTTGGCGATGCACGGACGTGCAAAGCTGGTGCCCAGCAGGTAGTCCTCGTACTTAGCACCGAACTTCAGGGTGGGGAAGATGTAGTTCTCCACAAAGTCCTTCTTCAGGTCCAGCACATACAGCTTGGATGCGCCGGTAGCCTTGGCCTTTTCTTCCAGACCGTCCAGCTCGGTGCCCTGACCCACGTCACCGGAAACAGCAACGACCTCGCAGTTGTTGTAGTTTTCCTTCAGCCAGGGAATGATGATGGAGGTATCCAGACCGCCGGAGTAAGCCAGCACGACTTTTTTGATGTTTTCCTTTTTCATGATAAACGCGCTCCTTTAATAAAAATACACTTTTGTTCTCTGATGCGTACTTTCCCTTCGCATCCTCTGTCTTTCGTTTGCGGTTGATGCTTTTATTATACGCAGCGCGAGTTTTCCGTCAATGCTAAAAACTGCCAAACATAGCGCCCGTTTCGCTTTTCTTTTGGTTCAACATGTATCTTTATGCAAATGTTTTTAAATATATGCGTATTTTATGCAATTTGAGTGTATTTTTTCATGAGGTTTTTGGGGACTCCACCAGTCAAAGCACCCCCCTCGGGGGAGCTGTCGAGCGTATGCGAGACTGAGAGGGTTCGTCCCCCGCAAAACAAAACCACCGGAGCATCCGCAGACGCTCCGGTGGTTTAACTATAACTATTTAGTTCAGCTTCAAGTCGCCCTCTTTGATCCAGCCCAGCTTGCGCTCCACCTCGCAGAACACTACGCTGAGCACGGCAGGCAGCACAAAGCACAGCAGTGCCATGGCAGCCCAGTCCATGGGGGTGATGGCAGCCTTGGTACCGGCGGCAATGTCGCTGACCCAGCCGGTGTAGACGCCGATCTGACCCACCAGACCACAAGTGCCCATGCCGGAGGAGACCGCCGCGCCGTTCATCTCAAAGTGGAACAGGCAGGTAGCCAGCGGGCCGGTGATGGCACTGGCCAGCGTGGGGGCGATCCAGATGCGGGGGTTCTTGATGATGTTGCCCATCTGCAGCATACTGGTGCCCAGACCCTGACTGACAAGGCCGCCCACACCGTTCTCCTTGTAGCTCATCACGGCAAAGCCCACCATCTGGGCGCAGCAGCCCGCCACGGCAGCACCGCCTGCAAGGCCGGTCAGACCCAGTGCGGCGCAGATAGCGGCAGAGGAGATGGGCAGGGTCAGTGCCACACCCACGATGACCGACACCAGAATGCCCATGACCAGCGGAGCCTGCTCGGTAGCCCACATAATAAGAGTGCCCACCTGACTTGCGGCTGCACCGATGGGGGCGGCGATGAGCATGGAAAGCCCGACGCCTGCAAAGATGGTCACCAGCGGGGTGACAAGGATGTCCACCTTGGTCTCCTTGCTCACAGCCTTGCCCAGCTCTGCCGCCACGATGGCAATGATGAGCACAGCCAGCGGGCCGCCTGCACCGCCCAGCGCATTGGCCGAGTAGCCCACGGTGATCAGGCTGAACAGCACCAGCGGCGGGCAATGCAGTGCCCAGCCGATAGCACAGGCCATGGCGGGGCCGCTCATGGCCGTAGCGTAGCCGCCCAGATCCACCAGCAGTGCAAGACCGGTCTGCTGACCCACCGTCTTGATGATGGTGCCGATGAGCAGACTGGCGAACAGGCCCTGTGCCATTGCGCCCAGCGCGTCAATGAGGTAACGCTGCGGAGAGATGACGATATCCTTCCGCACCAAAAATTCTTTCAGCTTCGACATAAAACTTGCCTTTCTATCCAAAACAGATCGTTAAGGTTACGAACGTATGTTCTGTATCATACCATACACCTGTCAAGACAGCAAGAGGTTGCTGGAAAAAATGTGAAATTTCGGCTTTGTGCAATGTTCTGCCCTGCCGGAACGTATTCCATTTAGAACTTTTTCCGACACACTGCCCCGGTGGAGAATTTGTGTAGAAGCCCGCTGTGCCGTTGACGGCTCCCCGCGTGCGGGTGTATACTAGAGGAAGCGTAAAGTTATCATCCGCCGTCCTTTTTATTATAAGCGCATGGGCGGCGTGGAATAAAAGCGGGCCCGCCCCGGGCAAGGGGCAAAGACCCGGTGCAGCACAGCGCTGCATCACCGGGAGATTCGGAGGCAGAGACGATAGATGAAAAAACGATTTGACCGATCCGGCACAGCCCGCCGCAAGGCGGTGACAGCCATTGCAGCGCTGACCATGGCGCTGGTTCTGGCTGTGGGCGGCGCAGGGGCAGCGACCCTGCTGTCTGCACAGCCGGAAACTTTGACCGTGGGCGCAGTCGTGCCCCACATCACCGCCGAAGCACCGCAGCAGATTGCTCCGGCTGACCCTGCCCCGGCAGCGGAGAGCACGGCGACTGCCCCGGAGCAGACAGCGGAAAGCACCGCGCAGCAGGCTGAGCCTGCCCCGGCGCAAGCGGAAAAACCGGAAACTGCCGAAACCGCGCCGGCTGAACCGGAAGAAGCTGCCGCAGCACCGGAAACGCCGGAAACGCCGGCACAGCCCGCTGAGGATACCGCGCTGGAGGAGGAGAACTCCCCTGCCATGCTGCTGGAGGAGACCCCGGAGCTGGCCGCACAGGACCCGCAGGCTCCCGCAGCGGACGGCACCGCCCAGAACGACACCGCCAGCCAGCACACCCCGGAGGGCAGCGTACTGCTGACCCCGGAACAGATCCAGCAGGCGCTGGATTCCGGCGCGCTGGAAGATGCCGAGGCGCAGTGCATCGACCTGACTGACGAAAACGGCTTTTTCCGGTGGCTGTTCAACTGGCTGTTCGGCAGCAAGGATAAGGAAGAGGAACCGGCTCCGGCCTACTCCGGCTGGCGCACCGAGAACGGCAAGACCTACTACTATGCGCAGGACACCAACAAAAAAGTCACCGGCCTGCGCTCCATTGACGGCAAGCTGTATTATTTCGATGCCAACGGCGTTAAACAGGACAACGTGACCTTTGGCATCGACGTGTCCAAGTATCAGTCCGGGCTGGACTGGAACAAGATCAAAAAGTCCGGCGTGAGCTTCGTCATCATCCGCATCGGCTACCGGGGCTACGGCGCTGCGGGAAACCTGGTCAAGGACCCCATGTTCGAGGAGCACTTCACCAACGCCCGCAATGCGGGGCTGAAGGTGGGCGTGTATTTCTTTACGCAGGCCGTGAACGAGGCCGAGGCGCAGGAGGAGGCCGATGGCTGCAACTGGGCTTTGAATGGCCGGACGCTGGACTACCCCATCTTCTATGACACCGAGGCCTCCACCGCCCCGCGCGGCACCGGCCGCGCCGACGGTCTGGGTGTTGAGGACCGCACCAAATGCGCCATCGCCTTCTGCGAGCGGGTGAAGGAGCTGGGCTACAAGCCCGGCGTGTACGCTTCCACCACATGGTACCGCAAGCGGGTGGATTACAACACCCTGCGCAGCCGCTACACCATCTGGAACGCCCACTACGGCGTCTCTTCCAGCCCCATCGGCTGCGATATGTGGCAGGGCACCAGAACAGCCCACATCAACGGCTACAGCGGCGAGCTGGACGCCAATATCAGCTATATCGGGTAAAAGAGACTAAACACCCCCGGTCAGGGCTTGCGCCGCTGACCGGGGGTGTTTTTATCATACTGTCCTGTTTTTCCGCATAAGCTGGTGGCAGAGTATGCAAGCGCAAATGGCGGGGAGGCATGGGGATATGTTTGTGGTCACACTGAGCAAGACGAGCCTGAAAAAACTGGGAGCAGGGGCGGCGTGCTGCGCGCTGGTGGTGTTCAGCGCCATGCTGGGGCGGTTCATCAGTACCCGGACGGTGGCGGTGGCTGCCCCGGTGAACCGTATCGAGAGCGCACAGGACATCCAGACATGGTTCACCGGCTACGGGCTGGAGGTGGACGGCGCGTCCATTACGGCGGATAAGGTCAAGATCCCCCGCAGGTGGGACGACAGTTTTTCCGCCTTCAACGGGGTGGTGCAGCAGAGCGGCATGGATTTGACCCGCTACAAGGGCAAAACTGTGGAAAAATGGTCGGCGCTGCTCCCGGCAGCAAGCAGCGGCGAGACCAGCCGCTACGGGGTGCTGCTGGTGTATAAAAAGAAGGCCGTGGGCGCGTATCTGCTGGAAAAACCTTCCGGCACGGTGCTGGGGCTGCAGGACGCTCAGAACGAACTGGCAAAACAAACTTCCGGCGAGGATTACAGCGGCGACTGGGGCGAGCGGCACGACGAGCAGCTGACCGACAGCACCGCGCAGCAGACCTCCGGCGAACCGGAGGCAGAACCCGAAGCCGCCCCGCAGGCAGCCCCCTACACCGAGCTGCCGCTGGACGCAGAAGGGTATCCCGTGGAATAGGGACGGCATTGCTTAAAAAACGACCTTTTTTAAGCTCCTGTCCGGCAGTTGCACAAACTGCCTAGTTTTTACAAACGATTCGACAAAAATTAGACAAAACACGGATTTTTGTAGCATCCGTATGTTCAAATATAACAAAAAATTCTTGTAAAAATCGGCAATATGAAACGGTGCAAAAAAACCGGTACGGGTTTATAATAATAGTATACCGATTCCCGTTGGCAAAGCCATGTTCCGGGGCTGAATGTGCAGCCCGGGCAGAGGGATCAAGTAGTAAGGAGAAAATGATTATGAAGGAATTTCAGTACACTATTAAGGATGCCTGCGGCATCCATGCCCGTCCCGCCGGCCTGCTGGTCAAGACCGTGAAGGGCTTTGCAAGCACCGCCACCCTCGAGAAGGACGGCAAGAGCTGCGATATGCGCAAGCTGATGGCTCTGATGGGCATGGGCGTCAAGCAGGGCGAGACCGTGACCATCAAGGTCGAAGGCGATGATGAAGAAGCAGCCGCAGAGGCCATCCAGAAGTTCCTGAGCGAGAACGTCTGAGCCGCGGCTTAAAAGCCGAGCCCTCGCGGGGAAACTGCGGGGGCTTTTTTGACAAAACGCCGGGCGCTGCACGCCCGGCTGTAAGTGGAAGGAGAAAGTGCTATGCAGGTAGGCACCGGCAAAAGCGTGCTCAATGGCATCGCCATTGGCAAGCTGAAGATCTATAAGAAAAAAGATACCGCTATTTCCACTGCCCCTGTGGCAGATACCGCCGCAGAGCTGGAGCGTTTTGAAGCTGCCCGCCAGAAGGCCATTGAGCAGCAGACCGCCCTGTACGAAAAGGCACTGGCAGAAGCCGGCGAGGACATCGCCGAGGTGTTCAACATCCACGCCATGATGCTGGATGATGACGACTTCGTGGACGCCATCAAGGAGATCATCAACGGACAGAAGATGTGCGCCGAGTACGCCGTCAAGACCGCCGGCAACAATCAGGCTGCAGTGTTCTCTGCCATGGATGACCCGTATCTGCAGGCCCGCAGCGCCGATGTGCTGGACATTGCGCAGGCCATGCTGGACATTTTGCAGGGGGTGGACAACGCTTCCCTGCAAGGCACCGAGCCCAGCATTCTGGTAGCCGAGGATCTGGCTCCCTCCGAGACCGTGCGCATGGATAAAAGCCTGCTGCTGGGCTTCATCACCCGCGAGGGCAGCTCCAACAGCCACACCGCCATTCTGGCACGCAGCATGAACATCCCCGCCCTGATCCAGTGCAAGGACATTCAGGACGACTGGGACGGCAAGATGGCTGTGGTGGACGGCTACAACGCCTGTGTGTATGTGGACCCCACCCCCGATCTGCTCAAGAGCCTGAAAAAGCGCCAGCAGGAAGACCAGAAAAAGCAGGCCCTGCTGCAGGAGCTGAAGGGCAAGCCCAACACCACGCTGGACGGCAAGACCATCAACGTGTTTGCCAACATCGGCGGCATGGGCGATGTGGGCGCTGTACAGCAGAACGACGCCGGCGGCGTGGGTCTGTTCCGCACCGAGTTCGTCTACCTGAACTGCAAGGACTTCCCCACCGAAGACTACCAGTTCGAGGCTTACAAGCAGGTGTTGGAAAGCCTTGCACCCCGCAAGGTGGTGGTGCGCACCTGTGATATCGGCGCAGACAAGACCGTGGATTATATGAAGCTGGATCACGAGGATAACCCCGCGCTGGGCTACCGCGCCATCCGCATCTGCCTGACCCGCAAGGACTTCTTCAAGACCCAGCTGCGCGCGCTGCTGCGTGCTTCCGCCTACGGCAACATGAGCATCATGTTCCCCATGATCACCAGCCTGCGGGAGCTGCAGG
>ENA-ORNT01001794-ORNT01001794.1-human-gut-metagenome-genome-assembly--contig:-NODE-1794-length-13943-cov-4.767713_pt1 | contig 13943 bp, 8 predicted proteins | sample MGYA00242120_ERZ509032 | MGnify/ENA primary metagenome ERZ509032 (study PRJEB26280, sample SAMEA2338729) | human gut metagenome | biome: human gut; feature: human-associated habitat; material: faeces...
GCTTATCAGCTGCATGGCCCTCACCTTGGGTGCGCCGCGCCGTGCCGGCAATAGGGTCGATGTATGCCCTGCCTTCCTGTATGCGGCAGTGGGTCTCCGGGCTGCTGCCTATGAGGCGGAAGCCGCCGAAGTCGAAATAGAAGAGATAGGGCGAGGGGTTGATGCTTCGCAGGGAGCGGTACAGCTGGAAGTCATCGCCCTCATACTTCTGCACGAAGCGACGCGAAAGCACTATCTGGAACACGTCGCCGCGAAGACAATGGCGTATGCCGCGGCGTATGTTCCGGCGGTGTTCGTCGTCGGTAAGAGTGGATGCCACGACGCTGCAGCGTGAGGATTATGCGCGAAGTATCGTCTGCCGAGGTGCTGCCTGCACAGAAATACAGGGATAATAGTCCCCCCCCCTTTCTCCATTGCGGTGGAGAAACATACTTGTTATCTTGTTCATGTATTGTTTGCTGTATTAGTCAGGTTCCGCATGTTTTAATGCATGCAAACCTGAGTATATATATACTATAAATGCAAAACCTGAGTATATATCATGATGTATTATTCCAACTTTCTTATAAACTCCCTTAACAGGGCGACATCCTTTAAGCCGGGTCTCACTTCAAACCTGCTGTTGAGGTCTACTCCGGCAAACATAGGATGGCGGATGGCCCTTATGCTGTCGGCGTCGTCCACGGAGATTCCGCCACTCAGGAGGAACGGGATGTTGCCGTGGTAGACGTCAAGAAGGGTCCAGTCGAAATGCTCTCCGTTGCCGCCTGCCTTGCAGCCCTTGGTGTCGAAAAGCAGCATATCGGCGTGGCCCTCATACTCGCGCCATCGCTTCACGTCCTGCTCGCTGCGGATGCTGAGCGCTTTTATGATTTTCAGTCCCGGACGGATGTCAGGGTCTACGGTACGGCGAAGATTGTCTATCATCACCGCCGTCTCGCTGCCGTGCAGCTGCACATAGTCGAGATTGTAGTTGTAGATGCGCGTCACGATGTTCTGAGGCATGTCGTCGACAAACACTCCCACCCTGTGCGGCTTCGACTCCTGCACGGCCCCACAGGCTGGAGCCTCATCACCGTTCTGCCTGCCGTAGGCATAGTCGGGTATTATGCCGGCGTTTGAAGAAACCATGCTCACATAACGCTCGCTGTCGGCACAGAAGACGAAACCTATCATGTCTACACCAAGGTTCTCCACATCTCTCACGTTTTCCGGCTCACGCATTCCGCATACTTTTATTATCATACAGTCTGAAATTTTTCGGTTAATAATTTATTCCGTTTATCAGCAGCGACAAGCTCGCTACAGGCTCTATTGCTACCGCCTCTGACAACAATGTTTTCTCTATAAACTTACAAAGATAATGCTTTCTTTTCATTTTGCAACCCTTTCCTTTAGAATCATGTCTATTTCACTAATATAACGGCGCAGCGAGAGTCCTGAGTCGGCACTCTTCATGGAGATTTGTTCTCGAAACGGAAAAAACAAAAAGGCCTGCCGTAAGTACGACAGACCTAATTGCTTTCTCTTTTAATTCTTATATTTACGCATAGGCTACGTGGCTCACGACTTCTTGAATCTTGAGTAGCGCCACCACCATGCTGTAAATACGTTTTTTGTCATTTTATTCGCTTTTTTCTGCTACAATATTAACTTATGCTGCAAATATACACATTATTTGCCAACCAACAAACAATTCATTACTTTTTTATTGTTTTATCTATATTTTTATCACAAACACACCTTATCACAATCATTTTATAACCTTCTTACCTCTTATTATATATATAAACCCTTATTATATGAAGAAGATGTCAAGTCACACAACAATAAAATTCCATTTATTTCTGAGAAAGCCATCAGGATAAACAATTAAGCACAACCGTATAATTATTCAGACTCATTCTGCGGTTCTATTGATAATTACGAGTTCATATTCCGAAAGACAACAAATTGTCCTCTTTTAGAAATTCGGTAACTTTCCCATAGAAAGTCCGTAACTTTCTCATAGAAATTCGGTAACTTTCTATTTGATGTTGTTTGGGGACTGTTTCTTGACCATGGTTTTTACACAAAATAATCATAATAAACACCATCACTCAAAATGCAGAAAGTCCCTCGATTTTAGCTAAACTGAATAATAATTCAGCAACTTTGAATAATTATTTAGTAGCACATAATACGTTTTCCCAAAGCATTTGCCTATCCTCTCAAGAAAGAAAAGAAAAGCAACGGAAAAGAGGCACGAAACAGAAAAGGCATCCTCACGCAAAAAAGGTGAAGATGCCTTGGTATAAGTGTTTCAGTATTGCTGACGCTTTACTTTACGAACTTCTTGCCATTCTGGATAAGGATGCCCTTGGCGTCCTTGCCCACACGCTGACCAGCAAGGTTGTAGACAGGAGCGTTGGCGTTGAACTTCTCGGCTGTAACGTCGTTGATGCCTGCCTGTGGGCCTGTAGCAACGATGAAGTTGCGAATTTCCCATGTTCCGGCAGCCTTGTCAGAGCTTACATACTTAAAGCCTATCTTTACAGTCTTGCCCTCATATCCTGCAAGGCTGATGGTCTGAGTCTCGAATGGAGAGAAGCTCTTGCCATCCGGAATAGCCGGATAGTTGATGCCTGTAAGCTGTGTCCAGTCGCCGTCCTTTACCTTAATCCATACGGTAGCCTCCGATTCCTTGTCGCCGAAATACTTGGATATGGCATGGTCGAAATACAGGTTGCGTATTACTTCTGCGTGTGAGATGTTTATCCATGGAGAAACGAGCCAGCTCTCCGACGCTACATTCTTCTGAATATAAGCGGAAGCCTTTGCACACTTGTAGTTCTCGTCGATCTTCCAAACGTATGTAAGACCCTCGCCGAGAGATACGTTGTCGATAGTAAACGAACCGAGGTTGCTCTCAAAAGTCTCCTTGTAAGGTTCTGTCACCTCTTCCAATGCCGGCTTTACGACCTTAAGAGTGTACTTGGCAGAACCAGCAGAATACTCGTCGTTCTCAGGAGCACTTGCTGTAATCTCAGTCTGACCTTCTGCCAGAACGTTAACATAACCCGACACGGCATCTACCGTAGCTACAGCCTCGTTGCTTGAAGTAAAAACGACGTCAGCTGTTGTTGCCTTGGTCAGAGTAGGAGCCGTGAAAGCCACACCAAGAGTAGCTGTTGCCTCTGTCTCGCTGAAAGCAAGCTCAGGGTTCTTCTTTACCGGAGCGTCAGACTTCTGATACGTAACGGTTATCTTGGAGATGGCTGCATTCTTTTCTGAAATGTTGCATGTAATGTCTACAGAATTCAAGGCGCCAGTCCATGTACCGTTGTTGTAAGTACCTACAGCAGACTCGAAGCTCTTGCCAGCCTTAGTCTCGAACACGATACTTGTCACCACTTCTCCCTTCGGAGCTGCCACGTTCATGCTTGAGCCCTTATAGAAACGAAGTTCGTTTCCTTTGCTTCCTTTCCACCAACGTGTCTTGCCGTTAAGAGTAAGAGAAACCTGTCCCTCTGTGCATGTATAAGGGTCTGGGTTGTACTCACTTGTCGTGCCGCTAAGCAGATTCATGCCGTAAGCAGACTCACCTGTGAAGTCAAATGTCGCCTCATCTGCAAATGCACCCATAGTCATCAGCAATGAGACCAATACGAGTAAAGTTTTCTTCATAATCAATAATTTTTTTAATATTTTTTTTGATAATCTTTGCAAAGATAAAGATTTTATACATAGGTTGTAATGTTTAACATGTTAAAATAGGTTAAGATACGGATATCTACTAAAAAAGGAAGCACTCATCCGTGCTTCCTTCTGATTTTGTGAAATAAATGTTACACTTGTTCTTATTCCTTTATCACCTTGTCGCAGACCGTCTGTCCGTTGGCCATCACCATCTTGCGGATGTTTATGCCGCGCTGTGGGGCACCAAGCTTCTGGCCGTTGACGGTATAATACTCGATGGTCTTCACCTCCGACTGCTGCATCGGAATATTGATGGCTGCCGTTTTGAAGGCAGGATAATACTCGTTTACCGAAGATATGGCATCTGCATTCTGCGCCTTTACGATAGGCTCCACGATAGAGTTGAGGTAAACCTCAAGGTTGGTGTACCAGCCTTTCTCTGTGTCGAGAGTCTTGAGCTGGGCGTCGCTCGCATCGTTAGGGTTCAAGCCATTGGCAATTTCCCATGCGTCCGGTATTCCGTCCTTGTCTGAATCGTAGTCGGCAGCACGGCTCTCGCTTGTGAGTTCCGGGAAGCTTGCCGTTTTTGCATCCTGCGTATCAGAAGAGGGGTCGTTGATGGCGTCTATGATTCCTGCCACCTTTGCATGAGAGGCGTTGTAGGTTGTCGTGCCGTTTGTCGCCTCCTCCACGTATCTTACGTCCGCAGCATCGCGATAGAGGCTTGCTCCTCCGTATGCAAGCACCTTCTCATAGGCTGTCTGCGCCGTATGAGTCGTCACGTCGCCTGCCTCAACAGGAGCGTCGAGCTTTATCTTTATGCAGTCTACGCCGTTGGCATCCTTCACGTAAGTCTGGTCCTCGCCGTAATAATGCTTGGCATCCTGCATATAGTATTCACCGTTGATGATATTCTTCTTGTCGTAGATAACACCCTTCCAGTCGTAGTTTTCGGCAGCAGATCCAGCTGCCGTAACGTAGTTTCCGCTGATGTAATAGCGGCTTGAATAGTTGGGGAACGGATTGTCTCCGCCGTTTGAAGCGTCGGAGAATGATATTTGTGTCACGCGTGTCTTGCTCTTCGTGCCCGGACCGGCCTTGTAGTAGTTGTTTACCATGTTTATATATCCGCCGCCAGGACCGCCGTAGCATCCGTTGCCTGAGCCCCAGTTGTACATGACGCAGTTGCGGAAGTCCACGCGCTCGGCCTGGATGGAGTTGGCATACTTCGTACGGTCATAGCCAGTCCAGTTGTAACGTGCGCCGTTGAAGCGTGGAGCACGGTTCTGCACGTGTGCCAGGAAGTTATGATGGAACGATGCCGGCTTGCCGCCCCATATGCCTCCATAGCTATGGTCGCCTTTCTCGTGTCCTGCGTTCAAGCCCTCGGCAAGCATACACCATTGGAGGGTGAAGTCTCGGTTGTCATAGAAAGATGCAAGCTCGTCGATACTCCATGACATGGAGCAATGGTCGATGATGATGTTCTTGTGCTCTCTTCCCCAAGCCGTGTCTGCGCCATCGTTCACGTTCTTCACCTGCGAACGGCGGAAGCGGAGAAAACGTACTATGACGTTGTCGCACTTTGTAAACTCCACGGTATAATAGCGTAGCGTTATTCCGTTGCCCGGAGCTGTCTGTCCGGCAATAGTTGTGTTGGAAGTAACCTGCAGGTTTGACTTCAGGTCTATGTATCCGCTCACGTCGAAGACGATGGTCTTCGGTCCTGCCTTCTTCAAGGCTTCGCGCAGGGAGCCAGCTCCGCTGTCGTTGAGGTTTGTCACATGGTAGACCGTTGTCTTGCCGTCTGCGCCACGTCCGCCTGTGGTGGCATAGCGTGCAAAGCCTTCCGCTCCAGGGAATGCCGGCACTTCGTTCTGCGCCATCGCTCCTGATGCCAGGGCAAGTGCAAAGATTGTTGAATATAACTTCTTCATATTTGTTTCTAATAGATTTTCTATACTATTTACTTTACATTTTTGAAGATAAGACTTATCGGGTACGAGGATAAAAACTTATCGTGGCACAAAGACAAGACTTGTCAGATGTAAAGATATTACATTATCGGGTGCAAAGTTACACCTTATTAATTAATAGAGCAAAAAAAAGGCACAAGGTTTAATCCTTATGCCAATTTTTACTCTATTTTCTACCAATTATTCATATAAGTTTTGCAAGTTTTAACTTACAAGACATATTATGTGCATGACCATGAAGGGGATACACATTACCATAAAGGAGATGTGCAAGCAATATTACTTGTTCAGCTTCTCCACATCATATCCCATCTTCTCCATCTCGAGCGACGCCCAGATGAACGGGCCAACGCCCTTGCCGTCGTTGTCGCGTATCGGCTCACTAATATAATACTCGAATGATCCGTCGCGACGCTTGTTCTCCTTTACCTTCGGAGCTGCCTTCAGAACCTTTGCGCTCATGCCCGGACCAAGGCCTGACACCTCGCAGCAACGTGTCAGGGAGATAGTCTTGTCATCGTTTACCTTTATGAAGTTGTCCAGAATACCCTTGTATCCCTTCAGGCCAGCCTCCTTTAGCTTGGCGTCGAAATATCCGAGACGTGAGCCCTTGAGCAATACGTATGTGAACATCGAAGATGCCGTAGCCTCAAGATAGTTGCGGCTGTCGTTCACATCCATCACGTCATACCATAGTCCGGTTTTCTTGTCCTGATATTTCACGGTCTTGATCATCACGTCGTTGAGCATCTCTATGAGGGCAGCACGGTTCTTGTAGTTCTCCGGCATAGCGTCCAGCACCTCAAGTATCGCCATGGCGAACCATCCCTGGGCGCGTGCCCATGTGTGCTCGGAGAGTCCAGTCTCCTTGTTAGCCCAGAACATGTCTCCTGTCTCATCCCAGGCATGCTTCCACAGTCCCGTCTTCTTGTCGAAAGTACGGTTGTAGGTCTTTGAGATTTGTGCGAATGTATCGTCATAATACTTTTCCGCCTTCTTCTCTCCCTTCAGCACGGGAGCAGCCATCGTATAGAACGGATGTCCCATATATACTCCGTCGAGCCACACCTGGTAGGCATATATAGCCTTGTGCCACCATACTCCGTCGGTTGTGCGAGGCTGCTTCTCAAGCTGCTTGAAGATTGTCTTTAGAGCCAGCTCGTTTTTCTTCTCAGGAAAGAGCTGGTTCATGCGGAGCAGGAAGCGTGCGGGACGTGTGTTGTCGAGATTGAAGGCGCTGTAGTCATAACCTGTTATGTTGCCCTTCTCGTCAATCATCTTTGCAGGATATTGCTTGAGATAACTGATGATGCTCTCGTCTTTGCACGCCTGGTAGGCATCGAGAAGCGACTCCAGCTCTATGCCCGTAACGTATCCCCACTTCGGCTTCTTCGCGAAGTCAAGACAGCATGGGTCCGGGTTGCGCTTTATCTCCGACATGGCCATCCATTGACTGTAGGTCTGGTATGGAGCCTTTGAAAGAATCTGCGAACCGTTTATCTTCAGGTTCTCATAGTTTGGCTGGTCTGTCTGGCCTGTTATGTAGACCGGCTTGCCATAGACGCCGTTGAATGTACAGTTCTTCAGATTTATGTTGTGGATAGTGTTGAGGTTGTCGAAGCCTACAATCATCACGCCGTACTTGCTCTTCTGGCATGTCACGTTCTCCATATATACGTTCCTTACCGTAGGATAGAATCCACGGCGGCCGATTTCCTTCGGCTCGTAGTTGGTATTGATCTTCAACACGGTCTCTCCACATTGGCCTACCGTAACGTTGCGGAAATACACATTCTCTATAACGCCTCCACGGCAAGAGTTTGTCTTGATGCGGAGCACGCGGTCGAGGTCAGGACTGTCCATCGTACAGTTCTCTACAAACACGTTGCTGCATCCGCCCGAAATCTCGGAACCAAGCACCACGCCGCCATGACCATCCTTCATGTCGCAGTTGCGGATGATGATGTTCTTGCTTGGACGACCGGCATACTTACCCTTGCCGCCCTCGCGTCCGTCTTCGTTTCGTCCGCTCTTGATGGCTATACAGTCGTCGCCGGTATCGAAGATACAGTTTTCGATAAGCACATTCTCGCATGACTCAGGATCGCATCCGTCGCCGTTAGGACCGTGGTTCTCCACATGTACTCTGCGTACCGTGATGTTCTTGCTCAGCAGCGGGTGCATAACCCAGAACGGGGAACGTATCATCTTCACGCCCTCGATGAGGATACCGTCACATTGGTTGAGGTTTACGGTCTGCGGACGAAGTCCCTTCCACGGACCGAACACGCGCTTCTCTACCGGCACGCCGTCCTCGGCATACTTCAGCAGGTCGGCACGTCCGCCAGGATTCTGCTGTTTCTCCTTCACCTCTATGTCGCGGCTCTTTGGAGTCTTGCCGCTCATGAGCCACCATGTGTCGTCGGAACCGTTTCCGTCTATCACGCCCTCTCCCGTTATCGCCACGTCTGTCTCCTTGAAGGCATAGATGAGCGGAGAGTAGTTTATGCAGTCGAGTCCCTCCCAACGGGTTTCAACGAGCGGATAAAGGGCTCTGTCGAACTCAAAGAAGAGTGTGGCTCCCTTTTCTATTACCAGATTCACATGGCTGCGCAGACGGATAGCTCCCGTCTTCCATGTTCCGGCAGGCACGACGACCTTACCGCCACCTGCCTTCGAGCAGGCTTCAATGGCTTTGTTTATTGCTTTCTGGTTCTTTGCCGCCGTGTTCTTCAACGACGCACCATACTTGGTGATGCTGAACGTGCGGTTAGGAAACTTCGGCTCTCTGATGCTCTGCTCCACTTGCTTGTATTCCGTGTCCCACACGGATGCCATAAGACCAAGAGGGAAAAGCAGACACAACAGTAAAAGTGCATTTAGCTTTTTCATAAATTTTAATTTGTTATTTGTTATTAGTTTTTTCATAAACGCACGGAACGCCTTTCGTTCCACATATCTTTCATGGCACAGGCTTTTCCGGAATAAATTCCATACATGATGAAAACGTCGGCAAAGATACACATAATTATATATATATTCGGCAAACCGATGTAAAAAATAAGGATTATTTGCAATTTCCGACACATAATCCTTTGATTCAAATCAAACATTTAATAAATTTGCAAAATACATAGCTGCACTCGGCAAATTGAGAGTAAACTCTCTTTGCGCTCGTTTGCAAAGTATTTGCCAAAATGATTTCCATTATTTATAAACAACAATTAATACGACGATGAGATTTCTATTCCTACTCCTCACATCCGTCCTACTCTTCTCAAGCAGCATCCGTGCCGAGAAGATAAGCCAGGACAAGGCCTTGGAGCTTGCCAAAGCCTTCATGCTAAAGAACGTGAAGAACCAAGCCGCACGTAATGCCGTCAGCAACGAGATGACAATACTGGCGGAAAAGACCGACGGACATTATGTGTTTAACTTCGCCCACGACAACGGGTTCATCATTATTGCCGGAGACGACATCGTGTCGGACCCCGTGCTCGGGTATTGCGACAACGGAACATTCGACAAGAGCCTGATGCCGGAGAACATGAAATGGTGGCTGCAGGAATACGACAGGCAGATTCTACATATGCAGCAGCACAAGGAGGCATACGCCACAAAGGAGGAAGCCGGCGAGGAGAATGACAATACGTCTTATGCCTTTTCCGAAATCAGCCCTCTCATGAAAACAAAATGGAGCCAAAGTAGTCCGTACAACGACAAATGCCCTGTCATAAACGGAAAGAAAAGCCCAACAGGATGCGTCGCCACGGCTCTTGCACAAATCCTGAAATACAACAGATGGCCCGAAAGGGGCTTCGGCTCATACAAAGGGACGGACTTCAGCTCCATTACCTTCGACTGGGACAATATGACCGACACATACTCCTACAGGAGCCCGGAAGAGTCAAAAGACGCCGTAGCCACCCTGATGTCGGCAATAGGCATCGCCGTAGACATGATGTATGGAGAATCTTCAAGCGGAGCATACACATATACCGCCTGCCGCGGCATAAGGGAAAACTTCGGATATAGCGAGGTGAAACTAATCAACAGAGACGAACTCTCACAGGCTTCCTGGGACGACTATCTCTATAGCGAGCTTTCGCACAACCGACCCGTCTTCTATACCGGATGTACAGAAAGCGGCGGCGGACACGCCTTCGTATGCGACGGATACAAAGACGGACTCTTCCACATCAACTGGGGATGGGGCGGCACGGCAGACGGATACTTCAAGACAACAGCCCTGAAGCCTTCCGTACAGGGAACAGGAGGAAGCGACGGAGGCTACAACTACTTGCAGGACATTATCTCCAACCTGTTCAACCCTAACGACGAAAGCCAGAAATACACCTATGCCATAACGGAAAGAAGCCTGACGCTGGGGAACAACAAGCCTTCGGAAAGCAACGAACTGACGATAAACGGAAAAATAAAGACCGACACGAACGAATCCAAGTTCTCGTACGGCATAAAGGTAGTTGACGAAAAAAACAACGAAACCTTCATCAAGGAGGACAAACAGAGAATCTCGTTCGGGTATACAGACTTTACATATTCCTTTACCGTAAAGCTTGACGACTTCCCTGTCGCCGACGGCACATACAACATCTATCCTATGGTATACGGCGAGGACAGCAAGAGCCTCTACGGAATACTCTCCGCATACGAAAACCAAAACATGGGCTTCCACGCAACGGTTAAGGACGGCAGCATAACGTTCAAAAACGAAACGGTAAGCAACATCGAAATTAGCGATGTGGAGATTCCGACATACATGTACCAGAACAAAACAGCCACCATCAAGACCAAGATAAAATGCACCTCAGGACTTGTATTCCGCAAGAAGCTGTATGTAGGATTCCGCTCCAAGGGAGACACGGACCCCGTGTTATGCGACCAGGCGAACGAACCCGACGCCATACCTGAAGGAACAACCAAGAACATAGAAATAACCGTGAAGCCGCCGACGAAGATACAGGAATACGACGTGGCACTCTTCATGATGCAAGAAGGAGAGATAAAACAGCTGACCGACTATTACACAACAAGCGTAATAGAACAGAAAGCCGTCCTGCGCATCACGGCATCCCTCACCATGCCGAAGAAAGACTACATGGCGGTTGATCCCGACAACTTCAAGCTTAACGCTACGATAAAATGTACGGAAAAGGACTTCAACGGCGAACTAAGATTCTACGTCTTCGACAAGGAGACTGACGAAGAAATATGCTACGTGAAGACCGACTTGGAACTGAAAAACGGATGGTCAGCAAAAGTACCTTTCAAAGGCGTGCTGACAGGCGTGAACGGCGGACAGCTATACTACGGAAAGGTATACCACGAATATGCAAAGGACAAATGGACTCCTGTTGACTCAAACATAAAATCAGGTACGCCCGCCAACTACATATTGTTTAAAACCGCCGACACGTCATCCATAGACGGCGTTACAGACAATACGCAGACTGCCGACGACATCACCTATACCATAAGCGGACAAAAAACAACAAACAGCCAAAACGGCATATACATAACAAGAAGAAACGGCAAATTCATAAAAGTCTGCAAGTAAAGAGCAAACGACATTGCTTACTGCGCAAAGAAAAACCTTGACAAAGGGAAATGTTAAAAAAAACACTTTTACAGGATATTTCTTGCATAAGTCATAACAAAAGTTTATATTTGCGGCAACTTATTTATGATTTCGCCATTTACGAAATCGCATGAGGTTGGTAGCATCCTGCGCCAACCTCTTTTGCATTTCAACAACATGGCAATCAAAACCACATATCCCTACACTATGAAACATTACAAAGAAATTATCACGCTCATCTTCGTCTCACTCGTCTGTCTCGCATGCGAAAAGTCATCCGAACTGGACACGGACACCCCCGACAAGACAGAAAACAACAAGGAAGACAAAGACGACAAGAGCAACAAGGAAGACAAAGATGACAACGGAGGATGGGCTAACGACGACAAGGACAACAAGAACGACAACGCCGACTACGAGGAATGGAGCGACGGAGAGCACGTAAACGTGACATACTTCATCAACAACAGCCTGAACGGCGAAGCCATATGGGTGGACGGATATATCGTAGGCTGCGCCACATCAACCGACGGATACAAGTTCCAATTCTCCAGCCCCTTCGACTACGCTACATCCATCCTGCTCTCCGACAAGAAAAACGAAACGGACAAGAAACACGTCATGACGATACAGCTGAAAAGCGGCTCCGAATACAGGAAAGAACTCAACCTGAAAGACAATCCGGAACTGTACAACAAGAAAATCTCAATCTGCGGATACAAGACGACATACCTCAAACTGCCCGGAATGAAAGAGCTGCTGGACTACGAATGGCTGAAATAGACCGCCATGCACGACTGAAACAGGCCTCTTCACACACCATATACACACAACCCAAAATGGCGTTACCTCACGGCAACGCCATCTCATCCAAAAACTTATATAATAATACACGTATGATTCCATAACCGCCACGACAGAAAGCGAAAATCAAGTATCCAGGGGCAGGCAAATGGAAACATACATAAAGCCGTTGGAATAAAAAAACACGAAGAAGACGCCCTACAAGACATCCATCCATATTCCACACGAGAATCCATATATTCCACATAATTTGCTTCCACCCCTTACATCGAGGAGATTCCGCTTCGTATCACTCTAAAGGCAGGTATTCTGACTTCACCCCGTTCTTTATGCACCTTCCCACCCAAATATCCGAAAAAATAACGGGCAGTGGCTCTTCCGCAAAAGAACATAAAGGGGTTTACAGCTGCGGGACAGTCGGAGATTCTCACTCCATTCCCTATTAAGCGCATCTCTGCACACCTTTATTCGATTGCAAATGTATATCTTTTTTTCCAATAAACAAAGAAACGAGAGAAAAATAACAATATAAAGACAAAAATTTGCTCAAACAAACATTTATATATATATTTGCATCCGCAATCATGCCGACAGACAGGATCGGCAGAAGCAGAATACAGGAAAAACAGATAATAACAAATAAAAATTCAAAGCCTATAGAAACATCATTTACTTCACAAAAAAATTGAATTGAAATGATAAGATTAAATGAAATGACCAACGAGCAGTTGGCATTGTCATACGTAAACGGAAACAATCAGGCTTTCGATTTGTTATTGTCACGCAATCAATCGAAGTTGTTTTCATACATACTCTTTGTCGTACACGACCAGGATTTGGCAAACGACATATTCCAGGAGACCTTCGTGAAAGTAATCACGAAGCTGCAGGAAAGGAAATATGTCGACTCAGGCAAATTCTCGGCATGGATAATGCGCATAGCCCACAACGTAATAATGGACTGGTACCGCGACAACCGGGCGCAGAACATTGTGGAGGCAACGGAAGACAATGACCTCTCGAACATCAACAGCAACAGCTGTCTCGACTACAACATCGAAGACAGATACATCAACGAGCAGGTGCTCAGAGACGTGAAGAAGATGATGAACCTTCTGCCGCCGACCCAGCGCGAAATCGTGTTCATGCGCTTCTACCAGGAGATGTCGTTCAAGGAAATCGCCGAAACAACAGGCGTCAGCATCAACACAGCCCTCGGACGCATGCGCTACGCCATACTCAACCTCAGACGCATGGCAAAGAAAAGCAACATGTCGCTGGAAGTGACTTTTAATTAGGAGTAAGGAAAGAGGAATCCCTTTTTATCAAGAATGTGTCTCCTTTGCATTATAACGTTTTAACATCAGAATGTTAAAATCACAGTGCCATAACGTTTCATAGCCGAAGAATTATGGCAAAAATGTTTTTTCGGGAAAATATCCGAATTTTGGTCTGTCTCTACAAATACTCATATATCAAGCATCTACATCATCTCTTGATTGCAAAGCTTCGCTCCATTCGGAGCAAAGCATCAGCTTTCAGACTATCAAACAAATCTATATGACAAAAAAGACAATACTACTTGTACTCTTGGCTAATGCCGCAACAAGCATTGGGGCGCAACCGTTGCCTACACCTACACGGGAGGCACGCCCCGGACTACGCTGGTGGTGGCTCGGTTCGGCTGTGGACAAGCAGAACCTGACCTGGAACCTTGAGCAATATGCCAAGGCCGGAGCCGGAGCGGTGGAAATCACGCCTATATATGGAGTGCAGGGCAACGACAAGAACGACATTCCATATCTCTCGCCCAAATGGATGGATATGCTGCGCTATACCGAGGCAGAGAACAATCGGCTCGACATAGAGACGGATATGGCAACCGG
>ENA-ORNT01001798-ORNT01001798.1-human-gut-metagenome-genome-assembly--contig:-NODE-1798-length-13931-cov-5.406745_pt1 | contig 13931 bp, 8 predicted proteins | sample MGYA00242120_ERZ509032 | MGnify/ENA primary metagenome ERZ509032 (study PRJEB26280, sample SAMEA2338729) | human gut metagenome | biome: human gut; feature: human-associated habitat; material: faeces...
TTTGTCGCTTTGCAAGCAAAATCCCACTAAACCCTATAGGTTGCGGATTTGAGGTATACATACAAATAAATCAAAAACAAAATGAAAACAAACAAAATTTTGAGCATCTTAACGATGCTCGTAGTGTCAGTAACAGTTATGTTATTTACGTCATGTAGTAGTGACGATGACGAAGACGACAGCAAAGACATCAATGTGCAAGAAGTAGTTGGAACTTGGACATGTACCGCAAGCACAGATAAAGTGGATGGTAAATCTATTACCGGTTATATGGTTGGTGAGTCCATTATTATCACAGAAGAAGGTAAGTTCTATTCTACTACAAGCTCTATCGGTAATGGTACATGGGAGCTTATCGGCAATAAAATATCAGCCAAGAACACATATGGTGACACTTTCAGCGCAACGATTGTTGTTAGTGGCAATAAGATGAAATGGAATGGTTCATCAAGTCAAGGCGTAAGTTTTAACTATACTTGGAAGAAGAACTAAAATCCTGCAAATAGATAGCAATGAAAATTTGCGCCACTGTTGCTGTTTTGCAACGGTGGCATTTTAATATTTCAAGTATGACAGGTGAGGCTATATTTGTATGAAATTAATGTTCATTAATTGTGGAATAACTTAAAAACTGGGATATAATGACAGAAGACGAAAAGAAAGAGTTTGAAGAGTTTCTCCAATGGAAAAAGGAGAAACAAAAGGAGGCTAATTTGGCTCAGCAACGATTAGAAGAACAGGCAGAACAGCAAAGCGAATCCTCAAACCGTTTTGCGAAACAGAACAAGAAAATAGAAAAAGCTATGTGTGTATTGTGTCTTATACTCCTTGTGTTTTTCATATCCCTTCTTGTTTCAAATATAAATAGTGACTCAAAAGAAAGTCGAAGAATTCGAAATCATACAGAAACAGTAGATTCTTTACAATTTATGCAAGATAGCATATCAAACGCAAGAGCTGACAGCATAAAAAAGGCCTGCAGAATCAACCTTTTAAAGCATTCTGTTCGTATAACTACCGCTCGCCTTTCGGCCCCTAATAGTGCTGCAGGCGTAGATGCTATTATCTATTATAAGAATCTGTCAAACAAGACGATAAAATATTTTTATTGGGAAGGATACGCCAAGAATGCTGTTGGTGACATCGTCGAGAATGAAATTGGAGGACGAGAACTTTTTAGCGGAGAGGACACCGGTCCTATTAAACCAAGAAAAACTGGCGGAGGCTGTTGGGATTGTATTATCTATAATTCGACTGCAAGGAAACTTATTATAACGGAAGTTACAATTGAATATATGGATGGTACTGAATTGAAAATACTAGGAAATGAAATTAAATATATAAGGTAATATATCGCCAAAAGTTAGATATTTCAAAATAATTGGTGTATTTTTGCAGAAAACAGATGATTAGCTGACGCCAACAAAATATCCGGCAAGGCTGAAAAACATTTTATCAGATAGATTAAACAATATGAACATACACCAAATATCTTTCAGCCCTACGGGCGGAACTCGGCGTGTGGGCGAACTGCTGTGCAAGGGCTTCGATGCGGAGTGCTATGCCACAGAGCTTTGCACAAAGCTGGAAAATTTGAAATACCCAGACATCAAGGCTGACGACCTGGTTGTTGTCTCCATGCCTGTATATGCTGGGCGCGTGCCAGCCTTGGCCGTGGAGAGACTAAGCCACATAAAGGCGAACGGAGCAAGGTGTGCGGTTGTGGCAGTATACGGCAACAGGGCATATGAAGATGCCTTGGTGGAGATGCAGGATGCTGCTACAGAAACGGGGTTCCAAGTGATTGCCGCTGTTGCCGCCATTGCCGAGCATAGCATTTGCAGGATGTATTGCGCAGGCAGACCGGACGGGAAGGACGCTGAAGAATTGGCTTCGTTCGGCGCCGTTATATTTAATAAGGTGAAGAGCGGACAGACCGTCGAATCTCTCTCATTGCCCGGAAACCGTCCATACAAGCAAGGCTGCTCCGGTCCCTACCCTATTGCCGGCGATGCCTGCACGGAATGCGGAACATGCGCAAGCGAATGTCCTACGGGTGCCATCTCCTTTGATAATCCCAAAGGCGTAAACCAGGAACTTTGCATCGGTTGCATGCGATGCGTTTCGGTTTGTCCCATACAGGAAAGAGGCATCGGCGAGCACCTCAACATGCTGACGGCGCATCTGAAGCCACTGTGTAGCAACAGGAAACAGAATGAACTTTTCGTATAGCGATACCGTAAGGCATAGTGGTAAGTTGTCTGAACACACCGCTTTTACAGACAACTTAATATAAACGAAAAATACATTTAAATGATGCGTGCATAAAGCTTAGGATTTCTCTTTGTCTTAACATAATCTTGTGTTTAGACGTTTTACATTAGATACGAATGGACTCATGTGTTCCATTCCGACACTAATATAAGAGCCCTTGTAAGACTTTTGTATAGAACATGAAAAGATGCGGTACCAAACCTCCGCTACACACGCTACTGAGCCATTATGTCAAAGAAGGATAGTTTGAACGGTACCACTCTTCCGCTACGAAAAATCATACAGCGTGAATCAGCGGTACCAAAACACCGCTACAGGCGGTACCAAATCGCCGATATTATCACTTAGTATTATATTTTTGCAAATTTAAGCAAAACATCTGACATTGCAAGACTTTCAAACCATTATTTCTCCTAAAGCGTAAAGAAGCCCCAGATATGCAAGGCTGAACATATATATATACGTTTTATAACAATCATTAGAACTTCTACTTTTTAGCTATAGATACTCTTTTACAAACAACAGTATTTGGCTTAACAGGTATACCATCAGCTTTCATTCTGTTAACTTCACTGATAGTTTGACGTCTAAATATAAATTCTTCATTAACTTCATTACCTTCAGCATCAATATAACTTATAGTTTGCTTATTACCAAACTTATAATTAACCTTATTATATAGATAAAGATTTTGAATATTAAAAGGTTTAGGAGTTCTATCTAAAACTAGATAAGTTTCACCAATTTTTGTTATAGCATTTCTAGCTCCAACTTCTTCATATTTACCTGGTTTATTAATATCAAAAGTAAATCTATTAGCTACTTTTTTAATATGAATATCAGAACGATAATCGGCAGCCATATCATTTAGTTCTTCAGAAGTTAGGAATTTTATACTTTCAGATTCAATATCGTTAATTCTATTAATATATGCTTCATAGAAAGCCCTAGAAGCAAACTTATTGTTATCTTTAGTCGTACTAAATTCAGCAGATTCATTTTCTTCTAGTTTATTAATAGGATAAGCAAATATTCTATCTCCTTGACGAGTTATTTTATAAAGATTCTGATTAACTTTTTTATTACCATCTTCATCTTTACTATTAAACGTAAGTTCTGTGTAAGCATTTTCAGTAAACAACCAACTATCATCTTTTGTAGAAGCGTCATTAATTAAACCATATTTGATAGCTAACTTCCTATCATTATTTGCTTTCTCAATAGATTTATCTAATTCTTTAATCTTATTTTTAATATTGTTATGTTGATTTTGAATTAGTTCTGTATTAGCAAGTGCTTCAGTTAAAGTATATCTTTCATCTTCATAAACTTCAGGATTTCGTAAATCCATATAAATAAGACCTCTACCTTTACGAGTTAATTCGTCAACTAAAATTTTTCCTCTTCTAACTTTATTAACTGTTTTATGTTTGATAAAATTAGCACTAGAATGAGAACGAACATAATTTTCTGCAATATCAAAATTGCCAGCATAACTATTAAAACTATCTTTAATTTGATTTACAAGGCTGTCATAACTACCATCAGCTTTAACAAAGCTAGTACTATCTTTAAGTGCTCTATTTGTTATAATCTTATTAACAGCATTTCTTCTCATTTTAAACCCTTCAACAAGAAAAGAATATTTTATAAGGTCAATCGCTGCCATCTTAACAAGAGGATTAGTGCTATTAAAAGCTTTATTGTAAAGCATAAAAGCAGTTTCTACATCAGTAGCATCATCGTTAAACAAAATAGATTGTTTTGATTGTCCTTTTGTTCTAGCTTCATAAGCATTATAAAGATTAACTTTAAGACAACCAAATATACCGCTATCAACAGAATTAACTTGTAACCAAGCAACTTTTTGAGCAGGACTTAGTTTACTAAATTTATCTACTTCTTCTTTGGTAGGTTCAGATATATCTTCACATTTAAATGGAATATTTTGATTTCTATTATAACCAAATATTCTAATGCGTTCATCTGCTTCAGTAGTATCACTATCTACAACTTGTCTCCACTGACCATTAATTAAATCCATTGTAGTAGGAAGTTTCATAAAGTCAGTATCATTATAAGTAGCATTAAGAATATATTGTTTAAAATCTTTATATTCTTTTTCAGTAATATGTCTATCAAAACTAAATTTACTTTCAAGACTAAATACTATGTTTTTAAACCAATCAGTTTCAGTTTCAAAAAGCATACTATTTATCTTAGTACTAGTAGCAGTAGAATACTTTAAAAAAGCAGCAAGAGACTTATAAGAAGAATCGCTAATATCAGATTTGATAAAATTATCTATATCAACATAAGGAACACCTGTTACTTGATTTATACTAACAATACCAGGATAAATACTTTCAAGCATACTTGCACTATCTTTCAAAAGTATTGGATGCTTACCTCTGTCAGTTTGAATCAATTCATTAATATCATCAAAAACTTTATTTGTTTGAAACAATGTTTGTTTAGCACCAAATCTATCAGGATTACATACTCTAGCAAGACTACCTATATGTTGAGCTAATTTATTAATATGATTATAAGCTAAAAGAACTCTTATATCAAACAATCCTTCTACGGGGGAGCTATAGCCTTCAGTACTTTTATTAATTCTATTATAAAGTTGACTATAATCTAACCATAGAGGGTTTTTATTAACATCAAATTTAGTATCAAATTGAGTATTAACTTTTTCTAATACAGAGTTTAAACTATCTTCTTGTGTAACATCCAATCCCATATCTATAGCAACAGACTTAATCGCTTCTTCAACAGGTTTATTACTATCTTCTGAATAAATAGACTTATTAGCATTATAAGAATCAACTATTCTACGGATAGCAGGTTGCATAATAAACGAAATAGCAGTATCATAATCAATACCAATATCAGGAAGAGTTTTATATACAGCAAAAGTAAAATCATTTACATTAGGTATAGCACCTTCTCTTACAGTATCAAGAATATGGGCTGTCGTCTGAAAACTATAAGCAGTAAGAATTTTACCTGTTATATTTTTATTATCATAAGTATAACCTATAGTTGTATGAGTTATTCTAACTCTATGATTACCTAAGTCTTCAACATTATCAGTTCCAAAACGTTTTTTGTATGTTTCTAAATCATTTTCGTTATCATAATTATAAACAACATTAACAGCATAGTCTTTACTGATAGTTGGTTTAACCTTGTTACATACAGAGTTAAACGTATCACGAGTTACACTAAAAGCTTTAAGTTTAGCACCAGACATAACATCCTCTTGATAAGCAGCTTGGTCCATAAAGTCATAAGGACTTCTATTATCACGAACAGTCTTAATTGGAGAATTAGCAATAAGTTTATTTCTAGCCTCAATTATATCATCAAAGTTAGAACGAGAAAGATTTTCTTCTAGAGAAGAATTGTCTTTAAGTATAGTTTTAAAATCATCAAGAATACGATTATTTCTAGCTCTACGAGAATTAATTTTAGAAGCATCAGAATTAATAAATTCTTTGAAAGACATTAGACCAAGTTTCTCAGCTCTAGCTTCAAAATCAGCAAGTCTTTTTTGTTGAACTTCTTTAATTGCATTAGACTTCATTTGACGCATATATTTTCCATAGTTTTCAATACTATCACTCATAGCGTCATGAACTTCTAAGAAGTTTTCATCAGCTTCATCTAAAGTTGATTTGTTTGTTCTAACATAATCAGCAACAAACTTTATCTGTTTAATATAATCTTCTCTAGTAAGTTTACCATTTTCTTGTCTAGTAACTGTTTGTTCAAAAGTAGCATTAGCATCTTTAACTAATTGTTTGCTTTCATCAGATAGAGCTTTATAAGCTTCTTGTTCCTCTTTAGATAACTCTGCTCTACTTTTATCATCAGCTTCTTTTATATAATTAAGAGCTTCCTCAAATTGTTTTCTAGCACCTTTAGGAAGACGCTCTGTTTTATCAACTCCTCTGTTAACATAATCAAAATAATCAAATACATCAGGATTTTCAATATAATCAATCTTCTGAATATGTTTATTTCTATCAAGTCTACTTTCATATTGAATACCATAAACAGAGTCAATATCAAAGTCAGAACCTGTTTGAGAAACCCAATCATTAGGGACAACAATAGTAGAACCACATCCATCATCTATAAATCCTACTACTTTCATAATACAAACAGATTGCTTACCTTCAGTAGGAATACGATAACCTATAATTTCATCAAGTTTTGCATCTTGAAGTTGTTTAAGAAGTTCTTCATCAGAATAAATATACTTTCCATCTTTATCTTTAGCAAAACTGAAATTAGCTTTAGGAAGCATAATCTCAATATAACGTTCTCCTTCAGGATGGTCTTCAGTTACAGGATGATAACGAAGTTCTTTAGAATAAGAAACTTCTTCTTTACCTGCCATCTTTTTGAATCCTACATTAGTAATCTGAGCTGCATGAAAACCTGGAAGAGTTTGTCTAGTAATACCTCTATTAAATACTGATTGAGCAATACTTTCTAGTTTGCTCATAGTATTAGAAAGTATAGCAGGCATTTCAGCATTAGGTCTTTTAGTAATATTATTTATAGCTTGATTTTTAACAAGAGTCACATAGTCAATCATATTACTATCAAGACCTAATCTCATACATTCTTCTCTAAGTTTATTAAAGAAGACTTGATAATTAAGACCACTTATATTACCATCTTTATCAATCTTAATATTACCATTTTTATCAAGAGGAATATTTATTTCTCTACATATATCTTCAAAACTTTCATAAATATTAGCTTCATAATTATTAAAGAAATCATCACGAGTTGCAGCTAATGGAGTACCATCAACAATATTATCAATCATCTTTTTAAGAATCTGAATACCAGCTTTATTTTCAGCATCAAGATGTTGAGGAGTTTCTTGCTGAGTATAAAGATGATTATAATCATATTCTTCTATATAATCTTTAGCGTGAGCATTAAAATCATCGATATTCTTTTGAGTAAGTTCACCTGTTTTTTCATCAAACAAACTAAGAACTCTTGCTTTACCTGCTTTAGAAGTTTCTTCAGTATTTAATTGGTCAATACCGTTTTCTTTCATCATATTATAAACTTGTTCAAGTTGAGTACCTTTTATAAATTGAGGAACAAGAACAAATTCAGCATTTTTAATTTGACGAGGAGCAAACGTATTTGTATTCTTATCAAAATACATATCATAATAGAAGTTCTTTTGAACTTGAAAAAAGTTATCCAATTCTTTAGCAGAAAGTCTTTCTCCATTCATTATCTTTTTAATAAGAGGAAGATGGTCTCTAAGTTGACCTCTACCTGCAACACGTCTAATCCATTCTTCAAATGTAATATATGATTGAGCGTCATTGATTGTAGTTCCACTAAATCCACTCATAAGTTTTCTTGCAAAAGCAACATCAAGATGGGCGTTTTTAACAAGGTCGTGAACAAGACTTCCATCTTTGTCTGTTAATTCATTAGTTGTATCTTCTGTATCAATCTTACATTCTTCAGATGTTGCTACAGTATTCTTAATAGTAACACCATTAAATTTAGTCATTTGCTTAACATTAAGACCTAAATCAGTAAGATATTTTTGAACATCAGGATTGTTAAGATAAGCTCCTTCTACAGGTTTACTATTTTCTCTATAATCTTGACCATAATCAGCAAAACCGTAAGGAACACCTGAAGCTTGACTTTCTTTAGCACGTTTAAGGAAAGTCTGGCTATCTTTGTAAAACTTGGCATCACCTTCAAAAATATCATTGAAATTATAATAAGCAAGTCTATAATTAAGAGCGAAGTCGTATATATTTTCATCACTATTCATAAGACCTGCAACATCAAGATTTCTAAATTGTTCAAATCTTTCTACTTGTTGATTGAGATAATGAAATATAAACTGATTCAATTTCTCATTAAGTTTAGCTTCTTGAGCATCTGTAAGATTAACAGTTATATGACCTAGATTGTCGGTAGTATAATGAATAAATGAATCATTAGCACCCCCGTAGAAGAAGTCTATTGTTTCATCTATTATATCTTGACCATAATTGTGAATAGTTCCATCAGGGTCTGTAATACTAAATTTATCATCTGTAAATAATCTACCTGTAAAGTGCCAAGCACCTTTAGAATCTTTTTCTATAAAATGTTTATGTCCTTTACCAACATGATAAATAGCATAAGCCTTTCTTGCAGATTCTTCATCAAGTCCCCAACCTTCTCTAAATTTAGGGTCTCCTGTTTTAACACCTTCAGGTTTACCTTCTTTTTCAGTCCATAGTATTATCTTACCTTCATCATCTGTTTGAAACCAAGTATTTATAGCATTAGCCATATCAGTAAGTTCTTGAACAAAAACATTACGATATTGATAATATAGAGGATGATTTGTATTAAGTTTACGTTTAATTTCTACACCATTTATATGACCTTCTTTATTAGCTTTTCTTAATATGTTAGCTTTAATAGATGCTGAAATATTAATTGAATTTATATCTCCAACAATGCTAGCAGTAGCATTATCTATATAACTTCTACCATAATTATCACGTTTAAGTTTACCTTTAATTATATATCTAGTTTCCTCACCTCCCATTTCTTTAAAACTATATCCTGCTGAAACTATATCTCCTTCTTTAACATTATAACCTTCTAGAATATTATTAGGATAAACACGTCTATTTCTAATTCTATTAGACTGTAAATCACTAATCATTTGATTATAACTTCCTTTAGAATTAACATCAATAAATTGTTTTAATTGGTCTTTGCTATAATTATTCTCAATTCTAGGAATCTTATTTACTTCTTTATCAAGTTCAGCATCAATTTCAGATTTATTTTCTACAATAATAAAATTACCAAATCGTAAATTATTAAGTTCATATCTAGCACTACGAACTATAAAGTTTTTAGGAGCATCAGAAGGAATACGCATAAAATATTGAGCAAAAGGAAAACTTCCTCTATCATCTGAATAATCTCTTTCACCATTAAAATAATTAGCAAATGCAGTATAAACATAATCACCTTGAGACATACCTGAATAAAGTACATTCTCTTGAGAACTTGGATTACCTGCTCCATTAAATAAAGAAATAGATAGTAGTTTATTAGCATAATTTGTTGGAACATATAATCCGTTTTCATTACGGAAAAGACCATAATTGATTATATTATTTTTGTTATCACGTTTTTCAACAAGAATATTACTAAGATTATATTGATTACCTTGAAATTTATAATTACCCCAATTCTGAAGGTCTTTGTTTATTCCTTCTTCATAATTACTACTATTAAGAACATTCATTAATTCAGTAATTAAAGAACTATTAATTATATCAGAACTTTGATTACCAACAGCATTTTTAGAATTAAATTCTAATCTTGTAGTAGAATAAGCAGCTAGTTCATTAGCAAAATATATTGCTTGATTTGTAGATTTTTGACTTATAAAATCATTATAATCTATAGAACGAGTTTCTCCATTTTTCTCATTTTCTTTTTTTAATTTATCAAGTTCAGCTTTTCGTTCTTGAGATTCAATAGCTCCTTTAGCTGTATCTTCAAGTAATAAGCTAATATGTTTCATATTAGCAGCAATAGCATTTTTCTCACCACTATTATTAATTCTAATATAATTTTCAATAGCGGTTTTATCCATAGAAGGATAATAAGATTTCGCTAAATAAGTAAGTTTATTTATTGCATCATTATATACAGATTGAGCAGGAAGACTATATTTACCACCTCTAGTAAGTCTTTTATATTTTTCAGCAAGAATATTTACTTCATTAAGAGTGTTAAATACTTCAGAAGTTTCAACAGTAAATATTGTATGTTTAATATCATTCATAAAATCAAATCTAATAGTTTGAATTTTATTACTTCTTTTATTAGATTGTATTGAACGAACATTATCATACTCAATTCTAGTTTCAGTTTTAGGCATAATAGTTTTAACAAAATTACGTCTAAACTTAATAGCAATATCTCTATTTTTATCAAGCATATCTGCTAAAACAATTAATCCTTTAAGTTCAGAATTTGTATTAGCCATATTCTTAATAGATTGAATAAACGAATTTAAATCTGTTCTATCTACACCACTTATTAATGAAGCAGTAACAAGTTTAGCATCTACAAAATCAATACTTCCAAAAGGGTCACTTCTATCATATTGATATTTAGAATTACCATCTTTTTCTATAGATGTTAACTTAGGAATAGTAGCAAGTATAGATTTAACATCAAGGTCATAAGATTTCATAAAGTTACTACTCATTCCACTATTATCATCCCATCTAGCAGTAGTTCCATCTACATCATATTCTTTACTTAAATCGTCAACATCTTCGTCATTAATTTCTCCATTTACTATTTCTTCAAGACCCGAATCATAATTAATATCTTCATCTAAAACAGATTTGCTATTAAATCTAAGTTCTCCAAGTCTAGAATCAGTATTAATAACTTTATTGAAGAATTTTATTTTATTGGTAAACATTTCTCTATAAAGAGCAAATGTATTTCTAATAGAATCATCAGACTCTGAAAGTTCTCTAGCTATTTTATTAAGATGTCTACCATCCTTAGATTTTAATTCTTTATATATAGTATCTATATTATTTTTTGATACTTCTAAACCTCTAATTTCACAAATCATCGCAGCTATAACTTTGCGTGTAAGATTAATACATCTATCAGCATAATAATTAAGTCTATCTTCTTTGTATTCAGAAAGTTTACCTTTGATTAAATCTGATTGATAAAAAGCTAAAAATTTATTACCTGCAAATCTATAACTAAATACTTTTGCAGCAGTACTTAAATAACCATAAGCTGTAACTTCTTTATCAAATTCTTCATCAACAGATTGATAATTAACATCAAAATGTTCAGAATTATAATAATCAAGCATAACTTTAGCTTCATCTTTTGGTGTAAGATTTTCATAACGATTTAAATAAGATTCAAACTTACTAGTATATCCACTTTCACTGTTACCATCGTAGATAAGACTAGCTATAGCAACAAACTTACCATAATCATTAGATAGTTTCTTTTTAAGAGCCGTGCCACTCTTGGTTTCTGCAAACTTAGCAGCAATTAAATTACAATCGTTCATATTATTTTTATTGCCCTTAATTCCGCAACACTATTGTAAATTAAACCTTTTAAGTACCTGAGCAACAAAAAGTTGTCCAGGATTTTGCCATATCGAAGAATTCACTTATCTTAGTGTTGCAAAAACAAACAAGAGAATCCGACGATAGACATGGCAAAGATACAAATTAAATCCGAGAAACTCACTCCTTTTGGAGGAATGTTTTCAATCATGGAGCAATTTGATTCCACATTGTCATCTGTAATCGACTCAACCCTCGGTCTAAGGTGTAGATCGTTGGTTATCAGTACAGCGAAATCATCCGTTCTCTCATGAGTATCTACTTCTGTGGTGGCCCATGTATTGAGGATGTCACTACTCATTTGATGAACCATCTCTCGCTTCATCCGACACTTCGCACTTGTAGCTCTGATACTATCCTCAGAGCGATAAAGGAGCTGACGCAAGAAAATATTTCATACACATCAGATGCGGGTAAGAACTACGATTTTAAAGTCTTGCCGTCAGAAAATGCGTTTCCGACTTTCTTGCCTAGCTGGATATAGCTATGATGAATAGGGTCGAAGACAATCAGCTCCATCTTCTCCATGTCTGGATTTCCGTCTTCTGCCAGATACTTCTCATCTACAAGAATATTGACGATTTTGGCAATGAGATAATAACCGGTTTCGCTTTCGTCATATTTCTCCTTGATGCGGCACTCCAGGGTCATTGGGAAATCGGTGAACACAGGAGCGTTAACCATAGTCGCTTTCTCGATGTTCCATCCCGTCTTCTCCATCTTCTTCAGGTCGTTCTTGGCAGAAACAATGCCCACGAAATCAGAAGCCACCATGGTTTTCTTGGTAGCGAAGGCAACGGTAAACTCGCCACCAAGCTTCAGGTTGTCTGTGGCGACGTGAACAGTATGAAAGATCTATGGATGATGATGTCGTGATAAATGTCGGGAAAGATTTTGAAAATGTCGGGAAAGAAAAACTGATTGAACTTTCTGAACGTCAGCAGAATATCATTTCTGCTGTTAAACTTCATCCGGCAATAACGATTCCGGAATTGGCGCAGAGAATGTCGGGAAAGAAGACTGTAACGACACGTACTATTGAAAGAGATATTGCTGCTCTTCAAGCTAAGGGAATCTTGAAACGTGAAGGCGGTAGAAAAAGTGGTAAATGGATAGTTGTAAACATCTGAATAACCCGAAATCACTTTTATTGTATTGGAAATTAATATTAATTTAAATAGTTGCTTATGAGCAATGTATATTTTGGACCTTGGGTTGGCTGCCAGTACTCCGAGGGTATAAATGGAAAACGTATAATGGTTTTAGGCCATGTTCACGTTTGTAATGGATGTAATAATTGTGGTGTTGAAAAGTGTGATGATTTTTCTACACAGAAGGTGGTGGAAGATTATATTGTTTGGAGAAAAAACGGAACAATACCATCTCCAGGATATGAAAAATGGCTTCAGACTTACCTCAACTTTGTCAAAGCTTTCTTCGGATTTCAACCAGAACCTGAAGTTGAAGAAACAGACTTTTGGAACAAGATCATGTTTTACAACTATCTTCAGTTGGCCGTTCCCACTCCAACTACCAAAGCTCCTCATGATGCTTATGTCCGAGCTCAAGAGCCTTTTATATCTGTTATAAATAGTTATGAACCGGATGTTATTTTCGCATGGGGAAAGCCAACATACGATAATACCCCTGCGTATAAAGGTGTAGAACTAGAGCCATTGCAATTTGAAAATATAATTGCCAAACGATATGAGTACACTCTTGATTCTGGCAAGAAATGTGTAATGATAAAAGTACATCACCCATCTTGTTATTTTTCTTATTCTCAGTGGCATGAAATAATCAAGCAAGCTTTGTGTTAGGCATTGAGGGACTTTCGAAATACCCGGAAATCCTTAATGACCTTGACCTTCATGACCGGAAACGACCGCTCGCCCATGATTTCTGAGGTGAGCGGTCGTTTTCTTTTACCCTAGACAATTTCTATCCCTTACGCAATAATCACCCGGTGCATCTGCCTGATGAAATCCTTGAGATTCACAAACGTATCGCCGAAGGTTTCGCGCCATTTCAGATTGTTCAGAGAATACTCTAGGAAGTCGCGGGTCTCAATGTCGCCGTTCTTGCTGATGAAATCCAGGATGTCCTTCAGATAAAGCTCCTGCTCTGAGGTGAGATTGTAACCCTCTACCCCTGTTCAGGACAAGAAATAGTTCATAAAAAAGTTGGTAGTCTCACAAATATTTTGTACCTTTACAGGTGAATTACAACAAGTTACAAATATATTTGACATGACTACCGATTACAAAGTTACAGAATTATTTTGAATTATAGACGAGTTTTGTAAACATTTTGAAGCAGAAAATGCAGGAAATTTGCTGGAAGATAATGGCGGAGTGAAGCGTAGACGGCGTGCAGCATCGTTGTCAGACAGTGAAATAATGACGATTCTGTTGTATTTCCATTTCGGTACATTCCGCAATTTCAAGCACTACT
>ENA-ORNT01001800-ORNT01001800.1-human-gut-metagenome-genome-assembly--contig:-NODE-1800-length-13912-cov-20.115249_pt1 | contig 13912 bp, 9 predicted proteins | sample MGYA00242120_ERZ509032 | MGnify/ENA primary metagenome ERZ509032 (study PRJEB26280, sample SAMEA2338729) | human gut metagenome | biome: human gut; feature: human-associated habitat; material: faeces...
TATGCAGCCGATGGCTTCACCCGTCTCGCGGAGCACTATCGCCCAGGTCGAGTCGTTGGCGAAGACTGAGCGGATAATCTCCAGGCTCTCTTCGACCGACCGGTGGGCGGGCCAGCCAGCCCGCGGCCCCACTTCGGGGTCGGAAGCGTACTTGTAGAGCGCCTCGGCATCGGGCTCCCGCCATCGGCGCAGTAGTATGGTCGCTGTTTCCATATCTTCGTTGATGTGTGGTGTGGGTGAGGGGGCTCTGGCGCCGCCCTCGGTCATTGCGGCTGTAAAGTTACATAGGAAGATTAACACTGCCAAACTATTTGCCTATTTTCTCATCATCCCAAGCCCATGCCTCACTGTCATGGCGACCGTGGGAGGCGTGGATAGCGGCTCGTAACGTATGACGCGGGTGCTCGTAACGTAAGGCGCGGATGCACGTGCCGAACGATACGGATGCTCGTTTCGGACGATACGCGTCGGGCAAGTGGCCCTCGGTGTCGGTAGTGGTCATGAGAAAAGTTGACGGGGTCATGAGAAAAGTTGCGGAGGTCATGAGAAAAGTTGCGGAGGTCATGATAAAAAACATCGGGGGCATGAAATCAGTATTTTAGGTCATGAAAGGAGTGGGCGGGGGCACGAAATATGTGTATGGTGGCATGAAATAAGATATAAAGCCATCAAAAAAGGGCAAAAGCAATCTTGCGGTGATTGCTTTTGCCCTTTCGGGTCGTTTGCCGATGGCAGGCCTGACGGCGCGGGCGACTTACAGGCGGTAGCCTACGCTGAAGGTGAACGAGCGGTTCTTGGAACCGAGGTCCTTATGCACCTTGGAGAGTCCCAGGTTGTAGCGTGCGTCGAGCACCACGTTCATATACTCGTAGGAGATGCCCACGGGTATGCTGAAGTCGGTCTTGCTGTAGCCGTCCTTGGACTTGTCTTCATTTTTGGTGACCACCTGGCTGTAGGTGCGCACTCCCGTGGTGCGGTTCTGCGTGAAGTCGCATGTGGTGTAGCCGCTCTTGGCCGAGGTGAGCATGCCCACCTGCACGCCAGCCTTGAGCGCCAGTCCCTGAGCCACGTATACATGCGCCATGACGGGCACGGCGATGTAGGTAGTCGTGGTAGAGTAGTCGGTGTAGGCAGTATACTTGATTTCCTCATCGGTCTCTGCCGGCTCTGCGCGCAGCTCGTCGAAGTCGTGATACTTGCTGCCCAGCGAGGTGAAGACTACGCCCGCCGAGAGTGCCACCTGGTCGGTAAGCTGGTAGAAGGCGTCGGCGCCCACGGCAAATCCAGGCTTGGACTTAGACTTGATGGTGCCACCGCGCTCGAGCGTCAGGTCGTTGTCGGTGAGGTTGGCGATGGTCACTCCCACGCGTGGCACGAAGGAGAACGAGCCCTGCTTCTGCTGAGCCAGGGCTGCTGTGGCTATGAGTGCGAGCGCGAGGCTCGTCATGATTTTTTTCATTTCTTATTGCTTGTTAATGGGTTGTGTAATGTCTTGTCAGTTGGCTACCTCTGAGATGAACTTGATGCGCACCAGACGTATGTTTTCGTCGGTGTAGTCGCCTCCCAGTTCCTCGACGGCTGTGTCGAGGTCGTCGGTGTCGGCCTCCATGAAGTAGTCGAATATGTCGTCGATGGCGTCGTCGTCCATCACATCGCGCAGGAAGTAGTCGATGTTGAGCTTAGTGCCGCTGTAGACGATGCTCTCTATCTCGTCGAGCAGTTCGTCGAAGTCGAGTCCCATGGCCGACGCCAGGTCGTCGAGTGCTATCTGGCGGTCTATGCTCTGGATAATCTTGACCTTGACCATGCTGTTCTTGGCTACCGTCTTTACGCGTATGTCCTCGGGTCTCTCGATGCCGTATTCTTCGCAATGTCGTCGTATGAGGTCACAGAATTCGGCGCCATACTTCTTGGCTTTTCCCGCACCCACGCCCTGTATGTTCTGCAGTTCCTGCAGGGTGACGGGATACATGGTCGCCATCTGTTCGAGCGACTGGTCGAAGAAGATGACGTAGGGTGCGAGCCCCAGGCGCTTGGCCACCTTCTTGCGCAGGCTGACGAGCATCTCGTAGAGCTCGGGGTCGAGGGCAGCCATGGCTCCCTGGGCGTCGTCGTCTTCGTATTCGTCCTTGAACTCGGTGTCCATGACCACCATGAAGGAGTGGGGCGACTTGATGAAGCGCCGTCCTGACGGTGTGACCTTGAGCAGTCCGTAGTTTTCCACATCCTTCTTCATGTAGCCGGCTATCATGGCCTGTCGGATGACGGGGTTCCAGAGCTTCTCGTTGAAGTCCTCGCCCGAGCCGAACTCTTCGAGCTCGTTGTGGTGATGGGATACGATGTCGTCGGTGCCGCGGCCCTTGATGAAGTCGATGACATACTCCTGCCGGAAGTTCTCCTTGAGCGCCAGCACCGCCTCGAGGGCTATCACCAGCTGCTTCTGTGCCTCTATCCGCTCCTTGGGGTGCAGACAGTTGTCGCAGTTGCCGCAGTTGTCCTTGTCATATTCCTCGCCGAAGTAGTGGAGCAGTATGCGTCGGCGGCAAACTGACGACTCGGCATAGGCTGCGGTCTCCTGGAGCAGCTGCCGGCCTATGTCCTGCTCGTTGAGGGGTTTGCCCTCCATGAATTTCTCGAGCTTGTGCAGGTCTTTGTAGGAGTAGAAGGCTATGCAGATGCCTTCGCCTCCATCCCGGCCTGCGCGTCCGGTCTCCTGGTAGTATCCCTCCAGGCTCTTGGGTATGTCGTAGTGGAAGACGAATCTCACGTCGGGCTTGTCGATGCCCATGCCGAAGGCTATGGTGGCTACAATCACGTCGATGCGCTCCATAAGGAAGTCGTCCTGTGTCTGCGAGCGTGTGGCTGAGTCGAGACCGGCATGATAAGGCGCCGCCTTTATCTCGTTGGCCTTGAGCACAGCCGCCAGGTCTTCCACCTTCTTGCGCGAGATACAGTATACGATGCCGCTCTTGCCATGATGCTGCTTGATGAATTTTATTATCTGCCGGTCGATGTCCTTGCTCTTTTGGCGTACCTCATAATATAGGTTGGGGCGATTGAATGACGAGCGGAACTCACGAGCCTCGGTAATGCCGAGACTCTTCTTGATGTCCATACGCACCTTGTCGGTGGCAGTGGCGGTAAGTGCAATGACTGGAGCGTTGCCTATCTTCTGTATGGTTGGACGAATATTGCGGTATTCCGGACGGAAGTCGTGGCCCCACTCCGATATACAGTGAGCCTCGTCGACAGCGTAAAACGAAATCTTGAACGAGCGGAAGAAATCGAGGTTGTCCTCCTTGTTGAGCGACTCCGGAGCCACATACAGCAGCTTGGTGCGTCCGGCATAGATATCGCTGCGCACCTGATTGATAGCCGCCTTGTTGAGCGACGAGTTGAGATAATGGGCCACGCCCGATTCCTCGCTCAGTCCGTTGATTACGTCCACCTGGTTCTTCATCAGTGCGATGAGCGGCGACACGACAATGGCGGTGCCGTCCATGATGAGCGACGGCAACTGGTAGCACAAGCTTTTGCCACCTCCCGTAGGCATGAGCACAAAGGTGTCGTTGCCTTCAAGAAGGTTGCTTATGATGGATTCCTGTTCGCCCTTAAACGAGTCGAACCCGAAGTAGTGTTTCAGTTGTTCATTGAGGTTAATTGTCCCAGTCATAGTAGTAATATTTAATATGAGTTTTGAATTTTGAATTACGAACGAATTCAAAATTCAAAACTCCTCCATCGGAGGCTTATTTCAAGTTTGACTTTTCAAGTTGTTTCCTGGCATAGTCGAGTGTCACGGTGAACTCGTCTACCTTCTTCGACGGCACCTCAAACATGGCATCCATCACGATAGCCTCCACGATAGAGCGCAGTCCACGTGCTCCGAGCTTGTACTCCACACCCTTGTCTACGATAAACTCCAATGTGTCGTCGTTGAAGTGGAGCTTGATGCCGTCCATCTCAAACAACTTCTCATACTGCTTGATGATGCTGTTCTTGGGCTCTACGAGTATTCGGCGCAATGCGGCACGGTCAAGCGGATTGAGATAGGTAAGCACCGGCAGTCGGCCGATAATCTCGGGTATCAGACCGAACGACTTGAGGTCTTGCGGCAGGATATACTTCATGAGGTTGCCCTTGTCGAGATGGCGCACGTTCTGCACCGAGTTGAATCCCACCACGTGTGTGTTCATACGCTGTGCTATCTTGCGCTCGATGCCGTCGAATGCACCTCCACAGATAAACAAGATGTTGCGCGTGTCTACATGGATATAGTCCTGGTCGGGGTGCTTGCGTCCGCCCTTTGGCGGCACGTTCACCATGGTTCCCTCAAGCAGCTTTAGCAGTCCCTGCTGCACACCCTCGCCGCTCACGTCGCGCGTGATGCTGGGGTTGTCGGCCTTGCGTGCTATCTTGTCAATCTCGTCGATGAACACGATGCCGCGCTCGGCGGCAGCCACGTCGTAGTCTGCCACCTGAAGCAGACGCGAGAGAATGCTCTCCACGTCCTCGCCCACATAGCCCGCCTCGGTGAACACCGTAGCGTCGACAATGGTGAAGGGCACCTTGAGCAGCTTGGCAATGGTGCGTGCCAGGAGGGTCTTGCCCGTACCTGTAGAGCCCACCATGATGATGTTGCTCTTCTCTATCTCCACACCGTTGTCGTCCTGCGGCTGCTGCAAGCGCTTGTAGTGGTTGTAAACAGCCACCGAGAGATATTTCTTTGCCTCGTCCTGACCTATTATATATTGGTCGAGATATTCCTTTATTTCCATCGGCTTTGGCACATCGCTCAGCGCTACGTCAAACTGCGACTTGCGCTTGCCATGTCCCTCGGGGCCGAATCCCGCTTCCATCACTATCTGATAGGCTTGCTGCGCACACTGGTCGCAGATGAATCCGTTGAGTCCTGTTATGAGGAAGTTCACGTCCTTCTCACTTCTTCCACAGAAGCTACATACTTTTCTCGCCATAGCTCTACGTCTTTACTCCTTTCCTTCGCTTTGTGCAACATCCATTCCGTCCACGCCTGTGAGCGACGGCTTTCTTATCAGCACGGTGTCTATCATGCCATACTCCTTCGCCTCCTCGGCTGTCATCCAGTAGTTGCGGTCGGAGTCGGCCCACACCTTGTCAAACGGTGTGTGCGAGTGGTCGGAGATGATGGTATACAGCTCCTTCTTGAACTTCTGTATCTCGCGCGCCTCAATCTCGATGTCCGAAGCCTGGCCCTGCACACCGCCCAGCGGCTGGTGTATCATCACGCGGCTGTGCTTCAGCGCCGAGCGCTTGCCCTCCTTGCCTGCCACGAGCAGCACGGCAGCCATCGAGGCAGCCATGCCGGTACACATGGTCGACACGTCGCTGCTGACGAACTGCATTGTGTCGTATATGCCGAGACCTGCAGTCACGCTGCCGCCGGGTGAGTTGATGTAGATTGAAATGTCCTTGCCTGGGTCTACCGAGTCGAGATACAGCAGCTGGGCTGTGAGGGTGTTGGCTGTGTAGTCGTTAATCTCGGTGCCAAGGAAGATGATGCGGTCCATCATCAAGCGCGAGAACACGTCCATCTGAGTGACGTTCAACTGGCGTTCCTCAAGAATGTACGGGTTGAGATACTGCGCCTGGGCTCTCATCACATCGTCGAGCACCATGCCGCTCATGCCGCGGCTGGTAGCGAATTTTCTGAAGTCGTTCATATGAATATTATCTTTTCTATCTGAATCTATCTGTGTATTATATATAAATAATGTAGAGAACACAACCGTTTGCCCTACATTATACAAAGATACAAAAAAAATATTATAACCAAATTTTTTAACACAGATATTTTCAAACACCGCGACAACATCTCAACCGGAGACTTTTCCTCAATACAATATTTGCATTTCTAACCGCTCAAAACTGCGAGCTGAGCACACTAAGAAATCTTTGGCTCGAAATTCGTGAGTTTTGAGCATACAGTGATATCAAGTTAATAATCAGCGCATTACGATTAAAACAGCGTTTGTGTGCATTTTTTAAGAACCAAAGAACAATCGTTTTTATAGCAAATGGACTACTTTTGACCTCCATTAAAGCTCCATTTGCACGGCAAAAGTTGTCCCGTTGCACTCCAAAAGTAGTCCTGTTGCATTGCAACGGAGGCATAAATGACAAAAGTCATGGCTTCGGACACTGCGAAACACCGCAAAAACGATTCGCGAAATCTCTAGAATCAATTTTTTGTTTGTAACAATTTTTTACCATAATCACAATATTTGCCTGCTCCAACTCACCACGATGCTCACTTTATTAGCACCACGATGCTCAATCTTATTAACACCACGAATTTCACGAATCTCACGAATCATTTCCCCAATCCAAAATTCGTGTGATTAGGGCAATTCGTGGTGAGACAAAGGGCAATTCGTGGTGAAATAGAAAGGACTACACCAGCGAGTCAAGTCGTCGTTTCAGCTCCTTCAGTTCGTCGCGCACCGAAATCAGCGTAGCGAGTATGTCCGAACTCTTGTCCACACCGGCGCGGTTCTTGTTGAGCATCTTGCGTGCCGCCGCCAGCTTGAAGCCGCGCACTTTCACCAGATTGTGTATGGTGCGTATCTGCTCAATGTCCTTCTCGGTGTATTGGCGCACGCTCTGGCCCACCGTCTTGGGTTTGAGATGCGGAAACTCCGTCTCCCAATAGCGCAGCGTCGACTCACGCACGTCGAACATTGCTGCCACCTCCTTTATGGAGTAGTATAATTTCACATTCTTGTTGGTATTCAGTGCCATATTAGTCTTAATTTATTTGCAAAAATAACCAAAACAGAGTACCTTTGCAAACGTTTTAGGAAGAATTTAATACAAAGTACGTAATATTATATAATATGATGACAGCTAACGAAATCCGCGACTCGTTCAAAAAGTTCTTCGAGTCGAAAGGACACACCATCGTGCCCAGCGCACCTATGGTAATCAAGGATGACCCAACGTTGATGTTCACTAACGCAGGTATGAACCAGTGGAAGGACATCATTCTCGGCACACGCGAGCCCGAACCGCGACGCCGTGCCGACACTCAGAAGTGCCTCCGTGTGAGCGGAAAGCACAACGACCTCGAAGAGGTAGGACACGACACTTATCACCACACCATGTTCGAGATGCTCGGCAACTGGTCGTTTGGCGACTACTTCAAGGAGGGTGCCATCGACTACGCATGGGAGTATCTGGTCGACGTGTTGAAGCTCAATCCTGCCGACCTCTACGTCACAGTGTTCGAAGGTAGCGAAGAAGAAGGATTGAAGCGCGACGACGAGGCTGCATCATATTGGGCTAAGCACGTGCCTGCCGACCATATCATCAACGGCAACAAGCACGACAACTTCTGGGAGATGGGCGACACAGGTCCTTGCGGTCCTTGCTCGGAGATTCATCTCGACTCACGTACTCCCGAGGAGAAGGCTAAGACTCCAGGACGTGAACTCGTAAACAAGGACGACCCACAGGTTATCGAGATTTGGAACATCGTGTTCATGCAGTATGAGCGCAAAGCCAATGGCTCGCTCGTTCCGCTGCCTATGCACGTTATTGATACCGGTATGGGCTTCGAGCGTCTTGTACGCGCCATGCAGGGCAAGCACTCCAACTACGACACCGACATCTTCCAGCCTATCATCAAGGAAGAGGAGGCCATTACAGGCTTGAAGTATGGTGTAAGCGAGGAGACCGACGTGGCAATGCGTGTATGCGCCGACCACCTGCGCGCCGTGGCTTTCTCTATCGCCGACGGACAGCTGCCCTCTAACGCCAAGGCTGGCTACGTAATCCGCCGCATCCTGCGCCGTGCCGTACGCTACGCCTACACCTTCCTCGGACAGAAGGAGGCATTTATCTATAAACTCATCCCCGTATTGACCCGTGAGATGGGCGAGGCTTTCCCCGAACTCAAGGCTCAGCACGACCTCATTCTCCACGTTATCAAGGAAGAGGAGGACTCGTTCCTGCGTACACTTGAAAAGGGCATCAACCTCCTCTCTTCGGCTATGGAAGAGCTGAAGAAGCAGGGCAAAACACAGCTCGACGGCGTGCAGGCTTTCCGCCTGTTCGACACCTACGGTTTCCCGCTCGACCTCACCGAACTCATCTGCCGTGAGAACGGATTCACCGTTGCCGAGGACGAGTTCAACGCCGAGATGCAGAAGCAGAAGGACCGCGCACGCAACGCAGCAGCCGTTGAGAATAGCGACTGGGTGAACCTGCGCGAGGGCGAGCAGCAGTTTGTGGGCTACGACTTCACCGAATATGAGTGCCACATTCTGCGCTATCGCAAGGTGACTCAGAAGAAGAATACATACTACGAGCTGGTATTGGATAACACTCCGTTCTACGGCGAGATGGGTGGTCAGGTAGGCGACACTGGTGTTCTCGTGAGCGAGAACGAGACTGTGACCATCACCGATACAAAGCGCGAGAACGGTCAGTCAATCCATATCGTTAAGGCTCTGCCTAAGAATCCCGAGGCCGACTTCATGGCTTGCGTTGACGTTGACGCTCGCGAGGCATCTGCAGCAAACCATACAGCCACTCACTTGCTCGACTACGCTCTGAAGCAGGTGCTCGGCGACCATGTTGAGCAGAAGGGCTCGTTCGTATCGCCCACAACATTGCGTTTCGACTTCTCTCACTTCTCTAAGGTCAGCGACGAGGATTTGCGCAAGGTGGAGCGTCTAGTCAACGACCTCATCCGTCAGGATCTGCCGCTCGACGAGCATCGCGACACTCCGTTTGAGGAGGCTAAGAAACTGGGTGCCATCGCCCTCTTCGGCGAGAAGTATGGCGACAAGGTGCGCGTTGTGCGCTTCGGACCGAGTTGCGAGTTCTGCGGCGGTATCCACGCACAGTCTACCGGTCGCATCGGTTTCTTCAAGATTATATCTGAGAGCAGCGTTGCCGCCGGCATCCGCCGTATCGAGGCTAAGACTGGTAAGGAGTGTGAGGAGCTTATGTACAACGTTGAGGATGCCTTGAAGGCCATCCGTGCCCTCTTCAACAACGCCAAGGACCTGCAGGCTGTCATCGGCAAGTATATCGAAGAGCACGACGCCATGAAGAAGAGCATCGAGCAGTTCCAGGCTCAGGCTGTAGAGCGCACCAAGGCAGAGCTTATCGCCAAGGCTCGCGAGGTGAACGGTGTGAAGGTTATCACCGCCGTACTGCCTATGGAGCCGGCAGCTGCCAAGGACTTGATGTTCAAACTCCGTCAGGCTGTAACCGAGAACATGCTTGCTGTTATTGGTACTGTAGCTAACGACAAGCCGATGCTGAACGTTGCAATGAGCGACGATCTCGTAAAAGACCACTCACTCAACGCAGGTCAAATGGTTCGCGAGGCAGCTAAGCTTATCCAAGGTGGTGGTGGCGGTCAGCCTCACTTTGCCCAGGCTGGTGGCAAGAACAAGGACGGACTGTCAGCTGCTGTAGATAAGGTAGTCGAGATGGCTCAGCTGTAAATTCAATAGTAAAACATTATAAACAACGGGGTATGTAGACATTCGTTAAAATGCATGTCTTCATACCCCGTATTTTTTATCATTATGAAGAACATAGCCTATTCGTTAGTTTTATGGATAGTCGGCACATGGTGTTCAGTGCAACCCGTGCAGGCACAACTATACAAAGACCCGTCACGCCCGGCTGAGGAACGCGCTGCCGACTTGCTTCAACGCATGACACTTGAGGAGAAGATAGCGCAGATACGTCATATTCATTCGTGGGATATCTTTGATGGGCAGCGGCTTGATACCAAACGTCTGCGCTCATTTGTAGGCGACCGCTGTTGGGGATTTGTCGAAGGATTTCCGTTGACGGGCGAGAGCTGTCACGACAACATGAACCGCATACAGAGGTACATGGTAGAGCACACCCGATTAGGCATACCCATATTCACCGTTGCCGAAGCCTTGCACGGCTCGGTACACGAGGGTTCGAGTATCTTCCCACAAAACATTGCACTGGCTTCGACATTTAATCCTCGTCTTGCCTACCGACGCGCCGAGGCAATTGCCCGTGAACTCCACTACGAAGGCATACGCCAGATTCTCGCGCCATGCATAGACGTGGTGCGCGACCTCCGTTGGGGACGTGTAGAGGAGACATTCGGTGAAGACCCTTTCCTCAACAGTGTGTTTGCCTGCGAGGAAGTGAGAGGATATCTTGACAATGGCATATCGCCCATGCTCAAGCACTTCGGAGCGCACGGCAATCCTACAGGCGGACTGAATCTCGCATCGGTCAACTGCGGTGTGGGCGAACTTCATGATGTATATCTGCTACCATTCCGCAAGGTCATTACATCATTGCCAGTGCAGGCAGTCATGTCGACATACAACTCGTGGAACCGCATACCAAATTCCTCGTCACACTATCTGCTTACAGACGTGTTGCGTGACATGTGGGGATTCAAGGGTTATGTCTACTCCGACTGGGGAGCCATAGACATGCTACATACCTTCCATCGCACAGCCTCAAGCAAGGCTGAAGCTGCCTTTCAAGCCCTGTCGGCAGGACTCGACGTAGAGGCTTCGAGCGATTGCTATCCAAAACTTGCAGAACTTGTAAAGAAAGGGAATATTGACATCAGGCTCATCGACGAGGCTGTACGCCGTGTGCTGCTTGCCAAGTTTCGCGCCGGACTCTTTGAAGATCCGTATGGCGAGCGTTATGCAGCCTCTGCCCAACTGCATCCGGCTGAAAACAAGAGTCTTGCGCGAGAGATAGCCGAAGAATCGGCAGTATTGTTGAAGAACGACAACCAATTATTACCCTTGAGTCTGCCCAGACTCGGTTCTTTGGCTGTCATAGGTCCCAATGCCGACCAGGTGCAGTTTGGCGACTATTCATGGAGCCGTTCTAACACCGACGGCATCACCCCGCTTTCAGCGATACGCCGTATGGCTGAGGAGCACGGAGTGGAGGTGCGCTACGCCCGTGGCTGCGACCTTATGTCTACCGACACGACACACATTGCCGAGGCAGTGGCTGCTACCAAGACGAGCGATGTGGCAATAGTGTTTTGCGGTAGTGCCAGTGCGTCGTTGGCACGCGACTACAGTGGTGCCAACTGCGGTGAAGGATTCGATCTCTCCGACCTCTCGCTTACCGGAGCACAAGGCAATTTGATACGCGCCGTTCACGCCACAGGCAAACCCGTTGTGCTTGTTCTTGTCACGGGAAAGCCCTTCGCTTTGCAATGGGAGAAAGCCAACATTCCTGCCATTCTCGTACAATGGTATGCCGGTGAAGAGGAGGGCAATGCCATTGCCAATATCCTCTTCGGCAGGACAAATCCGTCTGGTCATCTAACCGTATCGTTTCCGCAGAGCACCGGCCATCTGCCTGCCTACTACAACCATCTGCCTACCGACCGCGGATTCTACCACAAGCATGGCAGCCCGGAAACGCCTGGACGCGACTATGTGTTCTCGTCGCCCAACGCATTATGGTCGTTCGGACATGGTATGTCGTACACCACATTTGCCTACGACCACCTGAAGATTGATCAGCGAACCGACTCTATCAAGGTATACGTCGACATAACCAATACGGGCAAAGTTGCCGGTAAGGCTGTGCCGCAACTCTACGTACGCGACGTATACAGTTCGGTGGCTACACCAGTGAAGCAATTGAAGGCTTTCAATAAAATCCTGCTAAGTCCTGGCGAACGTGCCAGAGTAGCATTACACTTTGCCGTTGCCGACCTTGCCTTCACCGACGAGAGTGGCAAGAGCAAGGTGGAGCCGGGCGAGTTTGAATTGCAAGTGGGCGAATCGTCCGACAGCATATTGCTACGCCACACAATAAATATTGGCAATGTGCCAACATCGAAAGCCGAAGAAACTGTCAATATTACCAAAACGAAGATAAACGGTAAACTCATCAACATTTCGGGTGTAGTACGCGACGTGCAAGCCACTCCCATTGAACATGTAGAAATCTACTCCACCGGCAATGCACAAGTAGTTGCCGTAACCGACAAGTACGGCAAGTACGCAGCAAAAGTCGCATCTGACGATGTGCTGGTGTTCAAGAAAAGCGGTTTCACTAATGTGTCGCGTGAGGTAAATGGCAAAAAAACTATCAATCTGAAAATGCAGTAAAATAATAAGGTTGAGATGGTGTATCTACAACATCTCAACCCTTTTTCTTTGATGTATCTACAACATCACAACACGTCAACTAAGACGTAGCTGTTCAACCCGAACTACTATTCCAGCGGCTCAGTCTTCAGCTCCACCACTCCACCCGTAGCTGGGTCGAGGATGATGTGCGATGTAAACTTCTTGCCGAACAAGGCACCATTGAGGCGCTCTACTGTGCCGAACTGTGCAGCATCGGTCTCGTAATAACCTAAGGGCTTGCCTTCGGCTGTAGCAAGAGTGAGACGGATGTGTCCGGGACGAGCTACGCTGAGATTGAAGTCGTCCTTGATCTTTGCTACTTCTGCAGGAGTTTCCGGCAACTCTTTAGACACTCCAGTGTCCTCAACATTAGCGTAAATAGGTTCGCCCGAATAGTCGTCAGAAGCACAAAGTCCGAAACTCTTTGAGAAGCGGAACACCACTGGACGCAGATTGTCCTTGGTGGGGACGAAGCTGATGACTGTAGCAGTAGTATCGACAACAGTGGTGCCCTGGAAGAGCTGCATCAGCGCAGCCTCCTGAGTTGCAAGCTGGCTGTACATGAGACGCAGCTGCTCGCCATCCTTCGGCATGAAGTCAGCCTCGCCACGCGAGAGCTGCGAGCGCGAATCGCGTATGTCGTAAATCTCCTGAGCTACGAGCTGCGCCATTTTTGGCAAATTGCCGGCTGAGAGGATGTCCTGACTCATATAGTCGCGCGGATTGAGCGGAGCCTTGCGTGGAGCTGCAACGAAGGCAGCGGGAGCCTTGGCACGTGGCGCCTTGGTGTTGATGGCGAGCAACGAACCGTCGGGAGCACAATCTACCGAGAACACGCTGCGCTTCTTGTCGATAGCCACAGTATACTGACGGTCGGCATCGGCACGGCCCTCCGAACTGAACGACACACCTACAATGCGATAGGATGTTTGGCGAGCGTTGACGCCTGCATTACCGAAATACAACTGCGAGAAACCTGCAAGCTGTCCCGGCTCAGTGACTGTCTTCTCGACGAGCACCTGCATACGCACTGCTGTCTTGGGCAGCGAATACGACAAACCGTCAACGGGCTTGTCGCCACCAGCCATAGCCGACGTTGCGGCTATGGCCGAGAGTAATAGTGTTGATAGTATCTTCATTTCTACTTATATCTTGTTAACTCATATCTTGTCAACTTGTATCTTGTTAATACAATGCCTTGAAAGCATCTGGCAACGCAGCAATGATGTCGCTTGCCACGAGCGACTCCTTGCCTACACGCTGCGCGGCTATGTCGCCAGCCAGTCCGTGCAGATACATACCCACGACGCAGGCATTCTTGCGCGAATAGCCACGTGCCAGAAGTCCGGTGATGATGCCCGTAAGCACATCGCCGCTACCAGCTGTAGCCATGCCCGAATTGCCAGTGGTGTTAAACATTACGCTTCCATCGGGCATGCACAATGCGGTATAATGACCCTTGAGCATAATGTATGCTCGCAGATTCTCAGCCATGTCGCGTGCAACCGCCAGACGCTCACCCTCGCTGTGGCTTGCTGTACCAGCCAAGCGGTCGAGCTCACGCGGATGCGGAGTCATAATCATATTGTCGGGCAACTGGCTTATCCACATGCCGTGCGAGCCGAGCATGTTGAGGGCATCGGCATCAAGCACTACAGGACACTGCGTCTGCTGCAACTGCGACATCAACGCAAGTGCCGAACCTTCGTCGCGACCCAGTCCCGGACCTATTCCTACGGCGTTGTATT
>ENA-ORNT01001801-ORNT01001801.1-human-gut-metagenome-genome-assembly--contig:-NODE-1801-length-13911-cov-2.923427_pt1 | contig 13911 bp, 10 predicted proteins | sample MGYA00242120_ERZ509032 | MGnify/ENA primary metagenome ERZ509032 (study PRJEB26280, sample SAMEA2338729) | human gut metagenome | biome: human gut; feature: human-associated habitat; material: faeces...
TTATTCTTGACGGCCTCGCAGGGACACGCCTCCATCAGCGGCACATGCTTATGCGCCGCCGCGTGGAAAACGACCTGCGGGCGGTATTTTTCAAAGATCTGGTCGAGGCGCTCCCGGTCACGGACGGACGCGATCTCGATGGAAAGCGGGAAATCGTGGCCGTAGCGGTGGAGCAGGTCGTTTTGCAGCTCATAGGTGGTATTTTCCGCGATGTCGAGCAGCACGAGCCGCGCGGGCCGGTAGCCTGCGATCTGGCGGCACAGCTCCGAGCCGATGGAGCCGCCGCCGCCCGTAACGAGGACAGTCTTTCCGTGCAGGAACTCGGCGATATGGGGATTGTCCAGCCGCACCGGCGACCGGCCCAGCAGGTCGTCGATCTCGACCTCGCGCACGGCAGGCAGATAGCTGCCGGAGCGCTTAGGGACGGCGGTGAGCGGCTCGCCGAGCATATGTATCCGGCAGTGGGTTTCGGAGCAAAGCTCCAGAATTTTTTTGCGCCGCTCCGGCGTCAGCGCCCGGATGGCGAGGATGATATCGGTGACGGGGGTATCCCGAAGGATTTCGGCAACATCGTCGATGGGGCCGTAGACAGGAACGCCGTGGATGCGCTTATGCTGCTTGGCGGGATCGTCGTCCACAAGGCAGTAGGGGCGGTAGCGGCCCTGCGTCCGCTCGTCCAGATCCGAAAGGAGCGCGGCGGCGGCAGCGCCCGCGCCGATGATGGCTGTCGGTGTGCGCGTGGTGGGATGGCCCTGCGTGCCTACGACCCTACGTCGGTAGACACGGTAGGTGAAGCGGTAGGCCAGCATGATGAGCAGCGCGATCGACGTGCCGGTCAGCGCACCGGAGATCCAGACATAGCTCATGCCGGCGAGTAGGTTGATCGCGGCGTACAGGAGGAAGCCGAAGCTCAGTCCCTTGAAAAGCTGGAGGTATTCCAGACTCTCGGCATAGCGCCAGAGCGTTTCATAGGTGTGCAGCAGCAGCTGGAACACGAACACACATGCCGAAAGCAGCCCCATGTGCAGCACCAGATTCAGCAGCTTGATATTTCCACTGCACAGATATGGCAGGAAGAGCAGAAAATTACAGGTCGCAAAGACCACTGCGTCCAGCAGCAGCACGATCAGCCCGCGATGTCGAGACAACGGCCAGACCCCCTTTTAGAGTTGTCAATAAATTGCACTTTATTATAGCATCGCCCATAAGGGAAGTCAAACCCTGTACGGCAGAAAATGCCGGATTTGGCGGAAGAAAACTGGGACGCCATGGATAAAAATTTATTATGTAAAATACGAAAAAGCTCTTGAAAAGCGGGATGCAGTGTGGTAATATTTACTATACGAATGGGGTGGAGTTCCCTTACGCGTTTTCCGGTTTGTGGGAGAGCTGGAAGCCGCGGCCACCTATCTGGGAAAAAAGTCATATGAGGAGGAAAAGGCAATGACAAAAGCAAAACGTATGTTATCTCTTTTGCTGGCTGTTATTATGATTTTGTCCGTGATACCGATTACAGCAAGCGCGGCGGAGAACGACGGCACGACCGGCGGCATCAAAACGCATAAGGAATATAATGAAGAGACTGGCTATCTGACGCTCGAAGCCTACGTCACCGGCGAGAGCCAGACGCAGATCGTCGCCCAGCCGGTCGATATCGCGCTGGTGCTCGACGTTTCCGGCTCGATGGACGATGCATCGCGGCACTGGCTTTATGGTTGGGCATATGAAGAAAGTGACAGCTTCATCAAGGTCAGCGACAAGGGCAATCTTGAAGATCTGGATACGGTTTATGGCGCCGCAGAGGGTTTTTATCTGCTCAATAGTACCAGCTGGACCAACGCATATGCTCCTATGCGATACGTTAATGGAACTTGGCAGTATTGTGGAATAGGCAAGAACTGGAAGGCTGTAGAAAAATCGGATTTCGGTAGCGGCGACATTTATATTACAAAGCTGAATGCCTTGAAGCTCGCAGTAAAGCACTTTATTGACACTGCAAATGCGGCTTCTGACCCTGCGCATCCGAATCGCATTTCCATCATCAAGTTTGCTGGTACGAAAAATTCCGCAATTGGAAATGACACATATAAGGATGGTCGGCATACCTATAATTACTCTCAGATCGTTCAGGGCCTGACAAATGTAAACGGCAACGCCAGCACTCTGAAAACTAAAGTTGATTCATTACAGGCAAGAGGCGCAACGCAGGCGGACTTCGGTATGCAGCATGCGCAGACCGTTCTGGAGAACACGGACAGCAGCCGCAAAAAGGTCGCCATTATGTTCACCGACGGTGAGCCGACAAGCGGCAACTCCTTTGAAACTGCGGTTGCTAACGGCGCAATCACCGCAGCCAAGGCCCTCAAAGACAGCGGAACCACGATCTTCACGGGCGGCTGCTTCAGCAGCACTCCGAGCACCAATACAACCAATTACATGAACTATGTTTCCTCCAACTATCCGAACGCGACGAGCCTGACGAGCGGAGGAGCATCGGTTTCCACCAAGTACTACAGCACGGCGGCAACCAGTGTTGACCTGACGAGCATCTTCCAGACGATCAGTCAGGAGATCGGCGGCGCAAGCGTCACGCTGACGGCAACGACCGTCCTCAAGGACACCATCTCCGATTACTTTAATCTGGATGAAAGCGTGGATGGCTCGCGTAAGATTGAGGTTCACACCGAGACCTGCACCGCCATCGACGCTGACGGCAACCCGACGGCGTGGAGCAATGACAACAATCCTAATCAATACAAAGCAGATGTTGTCGGTAAAACCATCACGGTAACGGGCTTTGATTATTCCGCGAACTGGGTCGGCTCGCACAACGGCCAGCCCGGCGGCAAGAAGATCGTTCTTCGAATCCCCATCAAGCCCATCGACGAAAAGTGCTGGGGCCTTGGCCTCCCGACGAACGACGCAGAAAACACCGGCGTCTATGTTGATGGCAAGTCTGTTGCGCCGTTCCCCGTGCCGACGGTCGATTACCCGTACTATGAGATCGTTCATGTCCGGATGGGCGCGGACGGCAAGCTCGTCTACACCGGCGACCAGACCAACCAAGTAATCGCTGACCCGGCGGCCGTCAATGCGGCTAACCGTGTCCGCATTACGGATAATACCGCAACGGTCGATCTGACCAAGAAGGTTCCGGCCGGCTACCTCTACGGCGGCAGCTTCTCCAACAAGGAATGCACGATTGCGCAGACCTATGCGAACGGCGAGAATCCGGCATTCTTCCATCCGCAGAGCGGCGCGACCTATTACATCTGGGAAGCTCCGGTGGACTATCTTGTCCCCAAGAGTCTGAGCCTGTCCAAGACCATCGACGGCCAGCCCAAAGTGATCGGCTTCTACCTGCTGACCGGCGTTGACCGCCTGTTTTATCAGTCCGCCGGCTTCGACGTGACGGACGGCGATGGCAAGGCCATTCCGATCACAGACGTCGGTGAATCCGGCAGCACAGCCCTGAACGGCGGCAGCGGCAAGGTTTACCAGTCTCTGACCACCGTTTACACGAACGGCACCAGCGATACCTACAGGCCCGGTGATGGCGTGTTCAAGCCGCTGAGCGCAAGCAGCTATCTGGCCTGCTTCTCCGTGCCGGAATCCGCTTGGGCAGCCAAGGATCAGAAAGTCGTCTTTACGCCCTACTGGATCACGCTCGACGGCATGAAGGTCACCGGGACGACGACCCGTACCTGTCAGTCTGACGGCCCGGGCAACCGGGTGGTCAAAAAGATTGCCGAAACAGTAAGCGGCTCCACGATCATGCCCGCCAATACGGCTGTTCAGATGCTTCTGACCGCCTGCGGCAACGTCGCCGTTGACGGCAGCGAGAACGCGCCTTCCGCATCGGTCGATCCGATTGATCCGGTCGTTCCTATCGATCCGATTGATCCGGTTACTCCGGTCGATCCGGTCGAGCCTGCAAAGCAGTTCAGCGTGACCGTCTATGACGGCGGCAGCGTCTACACACTGTCGGCCGAGGCCGGTGAGGACATCTCCTCCCGTCTGGTCAGCGCCGGTATGCACGGTATGCGCTTCGCGGGCTGGTTCCTCGACGAGAGAAGCACCGCAGCCGCTGAGCTGAAAAACGTGCAGGGCGATATGGACGTTTACGCCAAGTACGTCAGCGACACCTATCTGACGCTCCGTTACAGAAACGTCGGTCTCTTCCGCAGCCGGAACGTCAAGCTCTATGCTGCGCTGGATTCTACCGACTATGCGGAGGCCGGTTTCGTGATCGACGGCAAGGCAGTCTCCTGCCCAATCACGAAGGATGCCTACACCGCATTCTTCCTGTACGGCTCGACGGTTCGTGAGGATAACACCCTTGTGAGCTACACCTACGGCACCAGTGATCTTCGCTACGGCGATACCGTTGAGATCACGCCGTACTGGGTCACGCTCGACGGAACAACTGTCTACGGTACGACGCAGACGCTGACCTATGGCCGCTTCGGCCTGATGTAAAGAGAGGAGCACCCTATGGAAAATCAGTTTGTGGAACCTGTGATCGGTGATGTGCTGCCCGGTGTCGGAGACCAGACCGGTTTCCCGCCCGACTCGAGTCAGGGCTTCATTCAAAAGGTCGGCGACGGCCTCTACAACACCATCCTGCCGGATGGTCAGGTCGCTACCGTCGCGGACGACGGAACGATCGTAGATGTAGGATAAGCAAAATAAAGCAGCGGAGGGATGTTACATCTCTCCGCTACTTTGCTTTCAATCGGAGTTTTATGAAGATATCGGTAAAACTGGCGGACCTTCCCATGGAGATCGGCTTGCAGTACAGCAAATATCTGTACATTTTTGCACCCTTCGCCTCCGAGGAGCCGCCCATGGCCTTTGCGGCCATTTCACCGGACGAGCTGGTGCGCGCGGCCGCGTGGTATCCGGAGGGCGGTGCAGCCTACGCGGAAATGATGGAGCTTTGTCCGCGCGTTTCCGACGCGCTGCTTCCGTTCGGGCGGCTCGTGTTCCATGCGCTGGCGTTCGAGTGGCGGGGCCGTGTCTGGCTTCTGACCGGCCCGAGCGGAGCCGGGAAAACGACGCACTATCTGCGCTGGAAGCTGCGCTACGGCGAGGAGCTGCGCCTGCTCAACGGTGACAAGCCTCTTCTGGAAATCCCCCCGGAGGGCGCAATCACCGTCCATCCCTCGCCGTGGTACGGCAAGGAGGGGATGCAGCAGTATTTTTCCGGTCCGCTCGGCGGGATCATTCTGCTGGAAAAGGCGGCGGAAAACCGAATCCGCCGTATGACGCCGCGAGAAGCGGCGGGCTGCCTGTTCACGCAGCTGCTCATCACCCGCCGCGACGCGGACAGCGTCCGCCGCGCGTGCGCGCTGGAGCAGGCACTTCTGGAGCGGACGCCGCTCTGGCTGCTGCAAAACCGCGGCGACAGCGCCGCTGCGGAGCTTTGCCGCGATACCCTGTCAAAGGAGCTGACGCAGCTATGAAATATGCTATCCAGCCTGGCGTGCTGCTGGAGACCGTCTGTGACGAGCATCTGCTCATCGCCACGGGCGAAGCAAGAGGCAAGGTCCCATACGTCAAAAACCTCAACGAGACCGGCGCATGGTTCTGGCAGCTCTTTGAAAAACAGCTCGACCTCGCGCAGATCGAGCAGCAGGCCATCCAAACCTTCCATATCAGCGCGGAACAGGCGCACAATGCGCTGACGGCTTTCTTCGGGAAGCTGCAAAACGACGGCTATCTGATCGTTCCAAAGGAGTAGCCGAAGCGAACACCCAAACAGACAGAGGAGAGAAAACATGAAACAGATGAAAAAGGTATTGTCCCTGCTGCTTTGCTTTGCAATGCTCTGCTCGATGGCGCTTTTCCTGGCGCCGCAGGCGTCCGCAGACGGATCGTCAGAGCACTGGGTCGCAGCATGGCATGGGAGTGTCCTGAACGCAGCAGAAGACAGTCAGGCGGCAAAGGCAATCAGCTCTATCAGCTCGCTCGCAGCAAGCGGACGTGGAACATTCCGTATTCAGGTTCCGACGCAGCTCGGCGGCAAGGATTTCCGCATGACGCTGACCAATTACTATGGCACCGGTTCGCTTTCGATCGACAAAGTCACGATCGGCCTGCAAGGCTCGGAGGGCCTGAGCGGACAGGCCAGCGGCACGACCGTGAGCGCAAAGACATCTGATGGCAAATCGAGCTTCAGTATTGCCACCAAGGCGACGCAGGATGTTTTCTTCTCCTTCCCGAATGCGATCCCCGAAGGAAGTTCTCTGATCATCAACATCTATTGCACTTCCGCGAAAAATGTTCGTGACTTTGCTTTGACCGGCGGTTCCGCATGGTTTCAGAGCGGTGATGTCACAAACGATCTGAATCTGAGTCTCATCGGCAACGCGGCAAACCTTGTTTCGATCAATAACGGCGAGGGCGACTATAACCTTCTGCCGCTTTTGCAGGAGATCGACGTAAAGGCAAGTGCGGATACCTACGCGACCGTGTTTATCGGCGACTCCACCATCACCAACTCTATCCCGAACATGCTTCAGGATAACCTCCAGAAAAACGGCGTCCACAACGCCTCCGTCGTTTCCTCCGCTATCAAGGGCAATGAGCTGCTTCAGGATGGCGCGGGAAAGCTCCAAGGCCCGCTTGAGGGCGCGGCATTGACGACGCGCTTCCAGATGGATGCGCTTGAGGTCGCGGGCGTTCAGAAGATCTTCGTCAAGATCGGCGCAAACGACATTCTCCATCCCCTGCTTCCCGATCTGAAGGAATGGTTCAACGGCAGCAGCACCCGCCCGAAAGGCTTCACACCGACGGCGGAGCAGATCATCGGCGGTCTGCAGGATCTAATCGATCAGGTCAACGCCTACAACGCAGCGAACGGGACAAATATCCAGCTCTACTTCACGGATATCAACCCGCTTCTGAACTACACGCGCAATGATTCCCTGATATGGACTGCTGAGATGGCGACGGCAGCCAACAACATCCGTCTGACTGTCAATCAGTGGCTTGCAGACAATCAGAGCCAGTATGCGGGCTATGCGCCCTTCTCGAACGCGGTCGGTACAGATGTCGTGATCGACGGTGTCACCTTCCAAAAGGGTAAGATCGCAGAAGCTTATACAACCGACTACGCGCATCCCTCCCCGAAGGGTATGCAGCTGGAAGCCGATCTCATTCCGATCAGCTGGTTCAAGGCCGCGGACGCCGCGCCTGCCGCAAACGAGGCCAGCGTAAAGGGCCTCTGGGTCGCGACCAACGAAGCGCCGACGAATGGCCTTTGGATGATCGCCAGCAACTCCGGCAGCAAGGTCAAGGATACCGCCGGTCAGCAGACAGCCGTGCATCTGCTTGCGACGGACACCCGCTTTGACGATGAAATTGATACCAGTGATTATCCGAATAGGCAAACGGGTTGTAAGCGCGGAAACGCTTACAATGAGCTTGGCGACGTCACTTCGACCATCCAGCGCGGCACTTCCGCCGCACCGTATGTCGCGGCAAAGAATGTTGACCAGAGCATTGCCGTCTGGCGGCGCTACGGCTACGGTACGCGCATCTACTGGCAGGACAGGCCCTTTAATCGTTTTCTCTCATTCTATTACCCGTTTAAGCTTGGAACTGTATCGGAGTTTGACGCAGGACTGCGCGACAGACAGCCCGCGCACAGCTTTGCGGACGGCGGTTCGGACGAGTGGTATACCGAAGGCAATACCTCTTCCGACCGTTGGAGCAGCGATCCGTGGGAGCTGTCCATGCATCTCGGTGCAGCTGGCTCCGTAGCCGGCGACAAGTATCTCGCATGGGGCGAGGCTCTTAAAAACAACAGCTACGCAACGCAGGGCGGTCATTTCCGCGTCTATAACACTGACGGCAGCGTCGGCTATAAGGGCGGCGAGAACGGCAACGGCACGATCACCTATCTCAGCAGCGTGGACAGCGTACATACGACCCTGACCGCAGCCGAGACGGAAAAGCGCTTTAGCAACGGCGCGGCCGGTACCGTCGTTCCCTTTGATTTCATCCTGACGGACGATCTTCTGAATGTGGAAACGACTAAGGCCAACGCAGTCGTGAAGAACACGACCGCGTTCACGACGGATGGCAGCACGAATGTGCAGAGCCTCCTCTACACCGGCTATACCTACGGCCAGAACCAGACGCTCACCTGTACCTCTGACAAAGAGGACGTGGCATACTTTGAAAACGGCGCGGTCAAGCTCGGCGGCGGCTTCGGCACGGCCAACCTCACCTGGACGTTCTCCTGGGAGGAGCTTGACGGCCAACAGTACAGCATGACGCTCACGACCGTCGTAATCAACGAGGGCGGCCAGTTCACGCTTGTACACGGCAGCAACGGCGAGACCGAGACGCTGGACGTTTCGACGGACTTCGACCTGACCAAGAAGGTCAAGGAAGGCTTCCTCTACGGCGGCGCATTCCTCGACGCGACCTACACGCAGCCTGTTACCTACAGCGGGCCTGAAAACGCACTGAGCTTCACGCCGGAGGCTGGTAAGGCCTATTATATCCGTGAGGTCTCCGACGCCTATCTCCAGCCGAAGAGCCTCAGCCTCAGCAAGCACAAGGACGCGACGACGGTCGATGTCATCGGCTTCTACCTCATGAGCGTTGTGGACGGCCTGAACTACCGGGAAGCCGGCTTTGAAGCGACTGCGAACGGTCAGCCGATCGAGCTGAGATCGGTCGAGGAAGCGGATGTAACGCTCGGCGGAAGCGCCTATAAAAATCTCCACGTCCGATTCACGAACGGCACGGAATGGAATCTCACCGCCAACTCCGAAACCTTCGGCAATCTGAGCGGCTATCTGACCTGCCTCGAGGTCCCGAAGGAGTACTGGACGGAAGCAGGAACTGAGATCACCTTCACTCCGTACTGGATCACGATGGACGGCGTAAAGGTCACCGGCACGGCGACGCGCACCTGTAGATATGAGGGCATTGGCCCCGACACCGACCCGAAGTACTCGAAGATCGGCAAGATCGCGGACGATGCGCAGCATATTTCCAGAGCAGAGGCCGTGGAAGCAGCGCAGGCGGCCACGCTGACGCTCCTTGACACCTGCTCGATCATCGCAGAGCCGGATACGCCGGTCGAGCCGGAGACCGTTACGGTCACGGTCGTGGACAATGGTGAGATCCGTGAGCTGGCCTTCGAGCGCGGCAACCTGACGGGCAAGCTTGAATACACCGGCGCGGATGGAATGCGCTTCGCCGGTTGGTTTGCGGACGAGGCCTGCACCGAGCCTGCACAGCTCAGCGACGTTCAGGCGGACATGACGGTCTACGCAAAGTACGTCAGCGACGCCTACCTGCAAATGAAGTACGTCGAGCAGCGCTGGCTGAGCAGCCGCGAGCTTCAGCTCATGTCCGCGCTGGACAGCGAGGATTACGCGCAGACGGGCTTTGTGATCAATGGCGTGGAAATCCCCGCCGCAAGCGTCAGCTCCCGCTATGGGATCTATACGGCACGCTTTCTGTTCAGCAGCGTGAGCCGGAACGCAAAGCTTGCCGTTCTGAAATACGACGTGAGTGGCCTGCGCAGAGGCGCGTCGCTGGAGATCACGCCGTACTGGGTCACTCTGGACGGCACGACGGTCTACGGCACGACGCGGACGCTGACCTGCGGCATGTTCGGCTGGTATTGATCGGAATAGACTTTGGCGGAGAAGTGCAGCGCACTTCTCCGCCATTTTGTTTATCAAAACGCCGCTGGCGCAAATGCGCGGCCCCAACAGCGCCATCGCGCGCCGGGGGCGCTGAAAATCTGACCGGCGCGAGGAGTCCTTGTGCTGCATAAGCCGCTCTTCGCAGGACTAGCTTGCGTATCGCGAGGAACGCGGCGCTGCCGCGGAAATACCTGTATACCGCGAGGAAAACCGCCTGATGCCGCGCAAAGGCCCGCCGTCCGGCTGTGCCGCTGCTTTCCGCTGCACAAATAGAAAAATCCCGCTACGACGAAACCGTCATAGCGGGACGCTGCGTACTTGATATGTGTATGACGCAGAAATCTGGACACGGGGCGGAGCCCCCGCCGAAAGTCCGGCGGCTGCGCTCTATCGCGCCCTCAGCTGCGGCAGAGAAGAATCAAATCACGGAAACCTTCTTCAGAGAAATGACTGCAACAAACATCGCGGCAACGACCACGCAAACCACGACCATAAGGCTACCGCCAATGCCAGTCTGGGGAGACTGTTCCGGCGTATCGGTATGAGGCGGTTCGACTTGGCCTTCCGGACTGGGCGTGTCAGCGGCGAGAACGCCAACGCACAGCATACTGACCACGAGCACACAGATCAAGAACAATGCAAGAAACTTTTTCATAGAAATACCCCTTTCGCATTTTCTCTTATCCTGTTTAATTTTACCACATAATCCGCTGTTGTCAAGAGTATTTTGGGAAATAATCTTTGCAGAACGGGGATTTTACCGCAGTTCACGCTTCGATGAATTTCACGATCTGCTCAAGATCGTATTCGCCGTCGTCCATGCGGACGATCAGCGTCCGCTCCGGCGGGAGCGTCTTGGCCCACTCGTCGTAGAGTGCCTTCAGCTCATAGACATACATGAGGTCCAGCTCGTCCTCATAGTCCCGTCCACGGCCTCGGATGTGCTCGAGAATGGTGTTGATCGAGCAGTCGAGATAGATATACTTGTCGATGCGCGGCATCAGCGCCGAAACGCCGTTTGCCAACTGGCAGAGCGTCTTGTACTCGTCCTCGGTCAGGTCGCCCTGATCGCGGCGGTACTGCGCAATGACCAGATTTTCAAGGAAGCAGCGGTCGAAGAAAAACAGCTCCGCCGTCTCCTCGCGCCATTTCGGCCGGTCAAAATAAAGCGACAGGAACGAGACCTGCGCGTGGAAGGTCCAGCGCTTCGTGTCCGCGTAGTAGTCGGTGATGAAGGGATTGTCCTGCGGCCGCTCCTCATGCCATGCCGCGCGGTCTCCCAGCCGCTGCGTCAGACGGCGCAGAAGGGTCGTCTTGCCGGAGCCGACCGTTCCGCAGATCGCAATGTATTTCATGCTCCCGACTCCCCTTCCAGAATTTCGTGTCATACGCAGAGAGATGCCCGCTTCGCGCATTGGAAGCGAGCATCCTTACTATACACGATATCGCGCCGGTTCGCAAGCCTTCGCGCGGAAATTTGTTGATTTTCGCCGCAGGCTCAGCCCAGCTCCTCGAAGCGGCGGACGCCGTTCGTCCGGAGCCAGTGTACGAGTAGCCGGTCCAGACCGAAAAACACGACCGCGCAGCCGCCCAGCACCAGCCGCACATCCGAGCCGGAGAGCAGGAAGATGTACAGGAGCGTCGGCACCAGAAGCATACCCATCAGGATGAGCATTGTGAGGATCACCGCCGCGCCCTGCTTGACGGGCTGCATTTCGTTGATCCACGTCAGGTTCGGGTGCCGCAGATTCTCGACCAGTCCGATATCCGCCGTCACCAGCGCGAACGCCGCGGCAAACAGCGCCGTGAACACCGCGTTCACGCCGATCACACTCGCCGAGGCCGCCGCCGGAAGCAGCGCCGCCGGAACGGCGATCAGCAGATGCAGCCGCCGCTTCGCCATCAGGATCTCCGCCGACGAGACCGGCGCGGAGCGCACGATCCAGATATTCTTTCCCTCAAGAGAGACCGACGAGGCCGAGAAAACCATCGTAGACAGGAAATACCCGATCACGAGCGCCGCAATGGCCGTCAGCGTGTCTGTGCTCAGCCCCATGGCCTCCACGATCCCGAGCACCCTTCCGCGTCCGAAGATCAGGAACGCAGCCGCAGCCGCGCAGAACACGACGCCGAGGCCCGCGTTCATCATATACGCCGCGCTCGAGGTAAGGCGCGCCGCCTCCCGGCGTACCAGCGCCGCCCCTGCGCTGGCCGTTTTCAGCTCGCGTTCCTGATATTTTTTCTTTGCCGCGCCGCGCTTCATGGTCACGATGCCGATGAAGCTGCGCGACAGGAGCGCATAGACCAGCACGAACGGAGCGAGCAGGAGCGCAAGCGACCCCAGCAGCGCGGGGACATTGCCGCCGACCATCGCCTCGCCCAGCCAGACCAGCGGCGAAACGCCGCCCAGCGCATCTGCGATCTTTGCGCCGCTGGCCGCCAGCTCCGCCACATACTCGTTCGCACGTCCGATCACGACAAAATACGCGCCGAAAAACAGCAGCGAGAACAGCATCGTCACCAGATTCTTATTACGCATCCGGCTCGTCCGCAGCGCCAGCAGCCACGAAAACAGGCACGTCACTGCCAGCGTGAACAGATTCAGCACCGGAAGCAGCAGCAAAAATGCGATCACGCCCGCCGCCGTCGCATACCCGCTGACGCACCACGCCGCCAGCGCCGGGATGGCCACGATGAGCTGGAACACGGCGTTGTAGATCGCCAGCGCGACCATCCGGGAGCCGAGGATGTACCGCGGCGGCACCGGCATGGCCAGCAGAAGCTCGTTGTCCTGCGCCTCAAAAAGCTGCGATTTGGCCATAAAGACGCTGCCGATGAACATGAGCGCAAAGGACATCAGCGCGTAAAGCGTGAAATACAGCCACGCGAAGTCCGTTCCGCCGAAGGCTCCGGCCAGTGTGGAGAACAGCGCGAAGAACATACCGACGAATACGACGAAGCAGTAGACCATCAGCAGCCCATACAGCCGGTACCGCTCTTTTTCTTCTTTCCGCCGCGCCTTCTGGCGGCTCCGGAATAATACGCGCCGAAGGCGGCCAGGCGCGTTTTCAGCAGCGACTTAAACATTGCCTTCGCCCTCCAGCTCCAGGAACACGTCCTCCAGCGACTGGTCGCCCTTGACCTCCTCCATCGTGCCGGAGGCGATGAGGCGTCCGCCCTTGATGATGGCGACCTTGTCGCAGAGCTTTTCCGCGACCTCCAGCACATGCGTCGAGAAGAAGATCGCGCCGCCGCGGTCACAGTGCTCCCGCATAATGGTCTTGAGCTGATATGCCGCCGTGGGATCAAGGCCGACAAACGGTTCGTCCATCAAAATCAGCTTCGGTTCGTGCAGCAGCGCCGAAATGATGGCGAGCTTCTGCTTCATGCCGTGGGAATACTCGCTGAGGGGCTGCGCCAGATCGGCGGTCAGACCGAACACGTCCGCATAGCGCCGGATGCGCTCCTCACGCTCCTTTTTCCCGACGCCGTAGATGTCCGCGATGAAATTCAGATACTTGATGCCGGACAGGAACTCATACAGATCGGGATTGTCCGGGATGTAGGCCATCATCTGCTTGCAGGCGATGGGGTCAGTTCGGATGGAGTTGCCGCCGATTTTGATCTCGCCCTCGTCAAAGCGCAGGATGCCGCAGCAGGATTTGAGCGTCGTGGTCTTGCCCGCGCCGTTGTGGCCGATGAAGCCGTAAATTTCGCCCGGCGCGATGTGCAGCGACAGATCGTCCACTGCCTTCTTTTCGCCGTAGCGCTTGGTCAGATGTTCAATTTTCAGCATGGTTCTCATTCTCCTTTTCTTTCTTTTCTTCCGCCTTTTCCTTCTTCGGCTTTTTGACGCTCATGCCGAAAAGCATTCCGATGCTCAGGCCCATGCACATGCCGAGCGCAAGATTGTGGAATACCGCCTGCCCGAGGATCAGCCCCAGCGCCAGACCGAAGCACATGCCCTCCGCCATGTAATTGCCGACGTTCGCTTCCTCCGGCGCAGCGTTTTCCTTCTTTTCCGGTTCCTCCGGTTTCTCTTTCTTCATAAAACGCCTCTTTTCTCAGGGCGGCTCCGCCGCCTGCGGTGTATTTTTTAGACGCAGCGGCCGGAAAAAGGTTCCATGTTGCGTCCGCGTTTTTTCTCTGGTAAAATGACGCTGTTGAGGTGAGACGATGCTTCGTATCTATGAGACCGACTGCGCCGCGCTTGCGCCGTACTGGGACGAGGCGCTGG
>ENA-ORNT01001802-ORNT01001802.1-human-gut-metagenome-genome-assembly--contig:-NODE-1802-length-13906-cov-6.010830_pt1 | contig 13906 bp, 12 predicted proteins | sample MGYA00242120_ERZ509032 | MGnify/ENA primary metagenome ERZ509032 (study PRJEB26280, sample SAMEA2338729) | human gut metagenome | biome: human gut; feature: human-associated habitat; material: faeces...
CGACTCTTGTACACTTGACCGCGGATGGACCCGTTGGTTCAAGGAGAGCATGCAGCCGGCTTCCATGCGCAGCTATGCCCGTAGTGGTGCCACATGGACAAACACTACTGCCACACGGTTGAACACCCAGGAGTATACAGAGGTGTTGGCAGACTGCAATGTGGTGTATAATCAGGTGGAACGGCTGACCCTTGCCTACAGACAGGGCAGCCAACCGGCACCGGATGTGATAATCATTGCCGCCGGTACCAACGACGCTTGGTTCAAGCAACGTCGCCCCCTGCTGTTCAGCAAGACGGCAGAACAGGCGTTTGTACAGACCGCTTTCATAACGGGCAGGAAGCCCTCCGCCATACTGAGTCTTGCCGAGAGCGTGCGCTATGGCGTGGAACTGCTGATGGAACGCTTCCCCAAGTCGCGCATCATCCTCTTGACCCCGATGCAGACCACCAAAGCCCCCTATTCTGATGTGCGCCGTGTGGGTGATGTGATAGAGGAGGTAGGAAGACGAATGTCGGTGCCAGTGGTGAGACAAGACCATATCACCGGCGTATACAGCAACCGTGAGCTTCGGAAACCCTTCCTCACTTCCGACGGCACCCACACCTCAGTAGAGGGAGCACGTCGCAACGGACGGCTGCTGGCAAGACAGATAGAGCCACTGCTGTTCTAAACAGACAACGTCTTCTTTTATGCAAAGGCGATGAAACGCCAGCCGTATAAAACCATTCCAAGAAACTATAATAAAAACAATGATATTTTCAGATTTATTTTTCCTCTTTGCCTTCCTGCCAGCCTTCTTCCTGTGCTATACGGTGGCGGCGGACCGACGGAGCCGTAAGTCATGTGCGGTGGCAGACGACGGTTCTTCGCAGCTACAGACAGGCAACATGTTCAAGAACATGGTGCTGGTGGTCTTCTCGCTCATCTTCTATGCCTGGGGAGAGCCGGTATATGTGTTCCTGATGATATTCAGCTCGTTTGTCAACTATCGTGCAGGTCTCTTTATCAGCAGCCGTCAGGAGCACCGTAAGGCAGCCCTTGCCACGGGTATAGGAGTAAACCTTCTGATACTCGGCATCTTCAAATATCTCGGTTTCTTTGCCAGTATCCTTGCAGGCTTCGGACTGCCCTTGCAGGTGCCTCAGATAGCCCTGCCGATAGGTATCAGCTTCTACACGTTCCAGAGCATCTCTTATCTCGTTGACGTCTACCGCCGAGAGTCGCCCGTGCAGCGCCGCTATGCCGACCTGCTGCTCTACATTTCCATGTTCCCTCAGCTTGTGGCAGGACCGATAGTAAGATACGGTACGGTGGCACATGAGATACAGCATCGCCGTGTGGAGATGAATGACATTGCCGAGGGCTTGTTCCGCTTCCTGATAGGATTGGGCAAGAAGGTTGTAATGGCAAACCAGCTGTCGGAGATCTCCGACCAGTTTCTTGTCGGCGGACTCTCCGAGCTTTCCACAACAGGAGCGTGGATAGGCATCGTAGCCTTTACCTTCCAGATATATTTCGATTTTTCCGGATATAGCGACATGGCGATAGGTCTCGGCCGCATGATAGGTTTCCATTTCAATGAGAACTTCCGTCATCCGTATTGTTGCGACACCATCACCGACTTCTGGCGTCGCTGGCATATCTCGCTCGGCAGCTTCTTCCGCGATTATGTATATATCCCGATGGGCGGCAACCGCCAGCATCAGGCAATGAACATCCTCGTCGTGTGGTTCCTCACCGGAATGTGGCACGGCGCAAGCTGGAACTTTATCCTCTGGGGTGTCTACTTCGGCATCATCGTGATGGTAGAGAAATACACGGTTCTGCGCATCAAAGACCGTCTGCCGCGCTTCCTTCTTCACCTCTACAGCCTTGTGCTTGTGGTGATAGGCTGGGGAATATTCTATTTCGATGACTTCGGCAAGATGCAGGTGTTCTTCAACAGCTTCTTCGGCGGCGGTAAAGTGTTCGACGACTTCCTTACGCACAGTGCGCTGATGGACAACTTCTGGCTATGGGTGGCAGCGGTATTGTTCTCCATGCCAATACGTACAGCGGTGACAGACTGGCTGGCAGGAAGACTGCGCCAGTGGGATGAACCGCTGGCAGAGACCCTCATCACCGCCGGCAGGATAGCCTTCTCGGTGGCATTGCTCGTGGTGTGTGCCGCCCTGCTTGTAGGAGCCACCAACAACGCATTCATCTATACGCGATTCTAAAGAAAGAAGAAAGGAAAGAAGATGAAACAGACAGTAACGATACTCCTCCTCTTGCTCCTCGCCGCCACCACCAAGGCACAGACCGTAGTGGCAGGGGCGACCCAGCCACCGTAGAGGAGGTGAAGAAATATGAAGTGAGGAAATCCCGAAACATCATCGTCGTAGACTCCGGCATGCACACCCGGGCATTTGAGCCATTCGGTTCGCTGCCCCATGGCGCAGAGCCGTATGCCGAGATGGTAAATGAATACAAACGCCGGTTGGGCGACAGCGTAACCGTATACTGTATGACCGTGCCCAATGCCGTGGCATACTACTGTCCCGAGGAGCAACAGACGTGGACCCGTCCAGAGAAACCCGTGCTCGACAACCTCTACCGCCACCTCTCAGACTCCGTCATCGGGGTGAGGATATACGATGTGTTGAAGCAGCACACAAGCGAACCTATATATTCGCGCACCGACCACCACTGGGCACCCCTCGGAGCATACTATGCCGCCGGGGAGTTTGCAAGAGCCGCCCATGTGGATTTCAAGCCGCTTTCGGCATACGAAAAGAAAACCGTTCGCGGCTATGTGGGTTCGATGTATACGTTCTCGAAAGACATGGCGGTGAAGAAAGCCCCCGAAGACTTCATCTACTATGAGCCTCAGGGCATAGACTACAAGGCGTATTTCACCAACTATACCGTTGCCAAGGGCAGGACGGTGGGGGAGAGCAAGCCCGAGGAGCGCAACTTCTTCATACACTACAAGGACGGTAGTGCCGGAGCATACTGCTGCTTCATGGGAGGAGACACCCGCACGGTGCGAGTGGTGACAGGAGTGAAGAACCATCGCCGCCTGATGATACTCAAAGACAGCTACGGCAATGCCGTGGCATCAAACCTCTTCTACGGATTCGAGGAAGTACATGTAGTGGACTTCCGCTACTTCCCCCATAATATATTAGAGTATGTTCGTGAGAACGCCATCACCGATGTGCTCTTCTGCAATAACCTGATTCATGCCTGCTCAGCTTCTACGGCACGCAAATACAGAGCCATGCTCGATAAAAAATAAACAGAAAATATGGATAGCAAGAAAATATATAGCGCAGCATACATCTCCGTGATGCTCACCGTGTTCGCCATAATGGCAGCGGTGTTCAACATCATGCCGCGAAGCAAAGTGTCGCAGCTCGAAAAGAGAGAACTCGCAAAGTTCCCTACCTTCACCGCCGACAAACTCCTTTCCGGAAGCTTCACCAAGGACATCTCTTCGTGGTATAGCGATACGGAGCCATACAGAGAGCAGTTCATGCAGCTTAGCATGAACATCAAGGATGTGATATCGGTAGCCCTTTCCGAAGACAACGTAAGGTTTCATGCCTCCAACACACCGGTGCAGACAGAGGAAGACACCTACGACGAGGAGGCAGAGCGCAACGTGGGAGAATACAAGAACCGGCAGACTGCCGATGAGAATGCCAAGATTGCCAACGCCGGAATACTCATCGTTGGCAAGGGTGACAAGGCAAGAGCCATGATGGCTTTCGGTGGATCGTCGAAGGGAGGCGGCAACTATGCAGAGGCTGCCAATAAATATAAAGAGGTGTTCGGACCGAAGGTAAACGTATACTGCATGGTGATACCTACAGCAGCTGAATTCTATTGTCCTGATGCTGCACGCAGCCGCACGTCACCACAGCGCCCGGTCATAAACAACATCCACTCGAAACTTGCACCGGGAGTGCATGCCGTTGACATATATACACCGCTCGGACAGCATGCGTCGGAAGACATATACCTAAGAACCGACCACCACTGGGCTCCACTCGGAGCCTACTATGCAGCACAGAAGTTCGCTCAGGTGGCTCGCGTACCTTTTAAGACTCTCAAGAGCTACGAGCGCCATGTCGTACACAGATTCGTTGGCTCCATGTATGGATATTCGAAAGACATAGCCATTAAGAACGCACCCGAGGACTTTGTGTTCTACACTCCGAAGGGCGTTTCGTACACCACTACGTATATCGACTATACCGTAGACCGCGACTACCGCGTGACCTCAACGTCGAAGCCCCACAAGGGCAACTTCTTCTGCCACTTCAAAGACGGCAGCGGAGCTGCCTATTGCACATTTATGGGTAGCGACATGCGCATAACGCAGGTAAGGACGGGAGTGAAGAACCATCGCCGACTGATGATTCTCAAAGACAGCTTCGGCAATGCCATACCGGGATACCTGTTCTACAGCTTTGAGGAAATACATGTTGTGGACTATCGTTACTTTGGCAGAAACATGAAACGCTACGTAGAGGAAAACCACATCACCGATATCCTCTTTGCCAACAATATTTTCAACGCCTACTCTCCTAAGATTTACAAACGCTATCTCGGTTTCCTGTCTCAGGCAGATTCAGCCGTAGGAGGTGCAGCCCCGAAGGTAAAAGACAAGCCGACAGCACCGGCAGAGAAGAGCGATGCTCATGCAGCAGCACACGTGGCAACAGAGAAGCCTGTAGAGAAGGACGGTCAGCCGACAGACAAGAAAACCGACAAAAAGACCGACAAGAAGGCGGAAAAGAAAGACGAAAAGACAACAGAGAAAGCCGCCGAAAAGGAAACTAAAAAGCCGACAGAGGCAGAGTGACAGCACTCCAAGAACAAAGATAAACGAACAAGAAAGCATTATGCCCAAACGCCGAAACGTTTGGGCATAATGCTTTTTCTGCTAAAAAGAATATTCTAATTCTTGAAAGAATGTATCGGAGCCGGAATTCTTCCACCTCTGTTTACGAAAGCCTCGCAAGAGAAAGTGTTTACAGCCATTACAGGACCGTAGCCTAACAAGCCTCCGAAATCAACCCTTTCGCCCACCTCCTTGCCGATGGCAGGAATGATGCGCACGGCGGTAGTCTTCTGGTTCACCATACCGATGGCAGCTTCGTCGGCAATGATGCCGGAGATAGTGGTGGCAGGAGTAGAGCCAGGAATGGCAATCATGTCGAGACCTACGGAGCATACACACGTCATGGCCTCCAACTTCTCCAATGTAAGAGCGCCAGCTTCCACCGCATCGATCATACCCTGGTCTTCACTCACGGGGATGAAAGCTCCCGACAAGCCGCCGACGTATGACGAAGCCATGATGCCTCCCTTCTTCACTTGGTCGTTGAGCAAGGCAAGGGCAGCCGTTGTGCCCGGTGCACCGGCGTGCTCCACACCAATCTCATGCAGGATGTCAGCCACGCTGTCGCCGATAGCCGGTGTGGGAGCCAACGAAAGGTCGATGATGCCGAACGGAACGCCAAGTCTTTTTGATGCTTCCTTAGCCACGAGCTGTCCCACACGGGTAATCTTGAAAGCCGTGCGCTTGATAGTCTCGCAGAGCACCTCGAAGCTCTCGCCTCTGACGCTCTCCAAGGCATATTTCACCACTCCCGGTCCGCTGACGCCGACGCTGACCACGGCATCAGCCTCCGACACGCCGTGGAAGGCACCCGCCATGAACGGGTTGTCGTCGGGAGCATTGCACAGGACGACGAGTTTGGCACAGCCGATAGACATACGGTCGCCGGTACGTTCGGCAGTCTCCTTGATGATATCGCCCATCAGTCGCACGGCATCCATGTTGATGCCCGTCTTTGTGGAGCCGATGTTCACGGAGCTGCAAATCAGTTCCGTTTCGGCAAGAGCCTGCGGAATGGAGCGTATAAGGAGTTCGTCGGAACGGCTCATGCCTTTCGATACGATGGCAGAGTAGCCTCCGAGGAAGTTCACCCCCGTCTCCTTTGCCGCACGGTCCAGTGTATGCGCAATCTTCACATAGTCTTCCGGAGTGTGGCATGCTGCGCCTCCGACGAGGGCGATCGGCGTGATGGCGATGCGTTTGTTTACGATAGGCACACCATATTCCTTGGAGATTTCCTCACCCGTAGATACAAGGTTGTGTGCAAGAGTGGTAATCTTGTTGTAAATGTTCTGGCAGAGAACGTCGAGTCGGCTGTCCGCACAGTCCATAAGGTTTATTCCCATGGTGATGGTCCTTACGTCGAAGTTCTCCTTTTCTATCATTTTGTTGGTCTCGATGACCTCATGGATATTTATCATAATTATTGTTTTGGAATAAAGGATACTAATTCGGAAACTAAATCATGTTCTTGTCAGGAATCAGATTCTGTGCATCATGTCGAAGATTTCCTCCTTCTGGCATTTCACCTGCACGCCGATGCCCTCTCCAAGTTCGCGTAGTTCGTCAGCTGCTCCGGTGAAGGATTTCTGCATACGGCTCATGTCAACAATCATCATCATGTTGAAATACTCCTGAACGATGGTCTGCGAGATGTCGAGAATGTTCACGTCGTTTTCAGCGAGCCACGTACATACTTTTGCTATGATGCCCTTCTGGTCTTTGCCCACTACGGTAATAATTGTCTTGTCCATATTCATTTAAATTTGAGTTTGTATTCTTAAAAAATCTTATAGTTTTATGCAAAGGTAAGCAAAAAAACAATTTTTGCATTATCTTTGTCACACAATTTGAGAAAACGAAAGAAAAAAGATATGGATACAGCGGGATTATTCCTTTGGATTTTGAATAACTTAAGCTACTGGGTGGTAGTGGCTTTTATGGCGATAGAAAGCAGTTTCATTCCTTTTCCATCGGAAGTAGTGGTTCCGCCGGCAGCATGGAAGGCCATGGATCCGGATAGTGGGATGTCGTTCATATTGGTAATATTATTTGCCACATTGGGCGCAGACCTCGGAGCATTGATAAACTATTATCTTGCCAAATGGCTGGGCAGACCTGTTGTTTACCGCTTTGCCGATAGCAGATTAGGTCATATGTGCCTTATCGACATGGCAAAGGTGGAGAAGGCAGAACAGTTCTTCCGCGACCACGGTGCCGCTTCCACATTCTTTGGCAGACTGGTTCCTGCTGTGCGTCAGCTTATCAGCATCCCGGCAGGACTGGCAGGTATGAACGTAGGTCGGTTCTTGATCTTTACCACTCTTGGTGCTGGAGCATGGAACACGGTGTTGGCACTGATAGGGTGGGGCATATACAAGTATACGGACTTGAAGACCACCAACGATGTTTATCTGCAGGCAGTGAAGTATAGTCATGAGATAGGATATGTGCTTCTGGCACTTGCCGTCGTGGTAGTGGGAGTGCTTGCCTATAAGGGTCTCAAGAAGAAGTGACAATATCTTTCGGAAGACAACATTAATAAAACGAAGAGGACAAAATTTAGAGATATTGAGAATTAGTTTATTTGAGGTAAAAGGTTTTTTTTATGAGGTATTATAAAAAAAGGTAAAAAGATTTATAGAAGGCTGGACGCATGGTAGCATGTAAGTCCAGCCTTCATCTTTTTTATATAATTCTCAGAATTGTTATTTATGTATAAAGGGGAGAGGCAGTTTGACAGCTTATTGAAAAGTTGATTGACAAGGACTTGCACGACATTCCGAGAACTTCCGAGGTCCCTCAAGATACGGGCAAACCAGTCCTCCCCTCTTCAGGGGGAGATAGAGGGGGTCGGTAATATCCTTCCCCACGGATAAATCATTTCTTCCCCCACGGATGATTATTTTTGTCTCCCACAGATCGCACAGATGAACACAGATTTTTCCTCCGGACCATTAGATTATTCATCCGCAGAATTTAAAAGGATACCACTTAGCACACGGATAGAAAGCGGATGGATTTTTCTTTGAACACGAGATTTGTCGAAGACCCACTGACCAAAGGGAAGTAATCGCTCGAATCGCACGAATCGCGAGATTTGTCGTAGACCCACTGACCTAAGGGAAGTAATCTTTCCGTCCTACTCACAATCCGTCTAAATCCCGATTTTAATATATAATCCTCCGCATGGTAAATCTATCCGTATGCCAAAAACATTCGTGCTATTCGAGCTATTCGTGTTCAAAGAAAGAATTCTATCCGTGTGCCAAAAACATTCGATATTCGCTTTCTATGTTAAAATCCAAATATTTTGACCATTATTTTTAATTTATGCTGATATTTTATATTCAGGTGAGAAAAGTTGGCGATTCCGGACCATAGCAGTGACCAAATGTATGAGCTTGTTCTTTACATTGTTCAGTGCAACCTGCTTCTTCTTTCCACGTTCCACGAGCCGCGCATAGTATCTTGCGAGAACTGGATTGAAATTAATGGCAGCCAGTGCAGCCTGCGTCAGCATGGCCTTTATCTGACGGTTCGCCATGTAATGTACACGAGGATCAGAATGCACACTGGTACCCGAATCCTTGCCGAACGGGGCTATACCGTAGTAGCAGGCTATCTTCCTTGAATCGTAGTTGAAACGACGGAAGTTGTCAGTGTATACCATCAGGCAGACAGCGTTCTGCGTTCCTATGCCAGGCACCGAGGTCACGATGTTGAACACCTCGATGAGCTCCTCGTCCGATTTGATAAGTTCTGCGATACGCTTGTCTATCTTCTCTATCTCCTTATTGAGTTCAGACACGATATGCCTTCCACTCTGCGAGATCATTGTCTTGACAGATGATTTCTCCATGGTGAGTCTTTTCTCGCCTCTACGCACCTGAAAGCTGCATCTATGGCGTACCACCATTTGACGATAGAGGAACAGCTCACGTAGTTGCGCAAGTGACTCGCTAAGTGGCTCGTACATAATGGCTTTGTCGTAATTCCTCATTGCGTATTCGGCAATCATCGAGGCGTCGGCACGGTCAGACTTCACTCGTCTAAGACCAGATGCGTCCTTGATACTCTTGGCGTTCTCAAGCCACATGTCGTAGCCTTTACCGTAGAGGAAGTTGCACAGTCCCTTGCTGTAGTCGCCCGTATTCTCGCCACAGAAGAGCCACAGGGAAGAGTCGATGCCGTAGGAATTCTGCTCCACCCACTTGACCAGTTGCTTGTAGCCAGACACTGTTGTCTTGAACTCGTTGAACACTCGTGCAGCTGTTTCTGTCAGTCCATTTGCAAAAATGATAGCCACATCTACTTTTTCTTTCGAAAAATCAATTCCAATAAATAAATTCTTCATACCTTTGTACGAGTTTAATTATGTAGGATTGGTCAATAGTTGTATGGACTAACACTCTAACAAGGCTCAGAGCCGATAACTTTCTATCTGGTCTTTGCAACTATGTCGATGAGGTCCTAAACGAATGATAGTCTTCAGACTAGAGAAATTCATGGTTTACCTCTTCGACAGACCGATTCTACCTTTTTACAACAAAGGTACGAAACTGTCTTTAGCAATCATAGTTTTACCTTGATTATTTAACTTTTATGCGACTGCGTCGCATTCTTCTGCAAACTTAGAGTGAAATTCGTGTTCGACAAAAAATCATTCGTGTTCGTCACAAAATCATTCGTGTTCGCAGGAATATCATTCGTGTTCAGTGAATACTCCACGCGAGCCGTTATCTCGTTATACCTGAGTCGTATATGTCCGTCGAGAAACGACTTAATCACATCGACAGAGGCATATTTAGAGTCTCCGCGGTTACCGCTGCCGCCCCCTCCTCCGCTGTTGCCATGAGAAGAAGCGTTGGCGAAGCAGGAGGTGATGACCTGCTCCGTGTCGGAATAGTCCTTCCCGAAGACACTGTTCGCCCATCTTATGGCTGCCTTCTTGGGAAATCGGCGTTCGGCAAGCTTGTAGCCCACGCGCATCACATAATTGTTGTGACTGCCGCTACGGAACACGATGTTGTCCTTCGCTAACTGGGGCGCAATGAGAGTGTCGTAATACGCCTGAATGCGCTGCATCTGCTTTTCCTCCTTGCTCTGCCGGGCATAGGCAGTTGCTGCGGTGGAGATCTCTTCCGTCGTGAAAGGAACGGCATCGTCAGGAGGTCGTAGAAACACGTCGGGGTCGTGGGCAAGGCCGCTCAGTCGGGTGATGTTCTTGCACTGCATATCCGCCTTGGCACCTAAAAGTTCCTCGTAATAGGCATTGCCGGCATAGAACGCCTGCTGATAGTATGCCTCGAACTTCTTCACCTCTTCCTCATCCTTGGGAACTCCCGAAAACTCCGCTGCAATCTCATAGGTGAATATAACACGCAGTCCGTTGCCGCTCATTGTGACATAGCTCATCAGAGTATGAGGGTCGGCGATGACCTTCGCCTTCAGCTCAGCAAGAGTTGTAACCTTATTCGTGTCATTCGTGCGATTCGTGTTCGACAAAAAATCATTCGTGTTCGGCACAACATGGTCGAAGTCCACGAGCGACATACCCGTGAGTTGTCTGATGTTGCTTCTGCCCTTGCCTCCCTCGAAGAGGCACGGCACGGCGAAGAGTTGGCTTTCGTTCTTGAAAGTCTTGCTGCCCGTCTGTCGATACGACCGGGTGAATACAGCCAACTTCTCATCGGTTCGGATGAGGTCAGCGACGCCTTCAAGAAGCCCCGGCACGGGCAGCTTGCAGGTCATGTCATGGAAAATGCTTACGTTCATAAGTGTAATTCATTTGACTGTTAATATTCAATTTTCCCACGAATGGGATTGTTTTTCTCCCACAGATGGCAGATTGACACAGATTTATATTCTCTGAACACGAATACTTGCATTGTCCGTGAGAACCGTGTGGAAATAAATAATCCGCAGAACTCAGACGGAAGAAAATCCGTGTGAGTCCGTGCTATCCGTGGGAGACTTTTTCGGTGACAAAGATATATATATTGAAAAAATGACTCCCCTGACATGTCGGGGGAATTAATACAATAAAATACAACTTTTTAAACAATTTAAACTTTAATCAATGTCAAAACAAGTTTTTATGACACGTAACCTTGCTTTCAGCGAATTCTTGAAGCAGGAGTTGGTAGCTCAGGGCGTGAAAGCCTATGAGTTTGAGAAAGTCTGTGGCATCAGCAAAGATGCCCTGAATAAAATTAAAGTGGCGTAATGCATGACTGGTATCCCCACTACTATTATCAGAAGATTCTGCTTGCACTGTTGCGGTTTGCAGAGGATGAGACGGAAGCCGATGATATCAAGCGGCGATGGGGAGAGGCGTTGAGTGAGTTTGAAGTGGTGGATGATTACACGGATAATTAATCTCCTCTCCCACGGATAAATTAATCTCCCACAGATTGCAGATGGACACGGATTTTACCATGCGGATGAGTTTTCTTTGAACACGAATTGAACGAATCTAACGAATCTTGTCCTCCGAATCTTGAAAGGGCTATGGTCCGCAGGAATAAATCTGTGCAAATCTGTGCAATCTGTGGGAGAAAAAATAATTATCTGTGGGAGAAAAAATAATTATCCGTGGGAGACATAAATTATTATCTGTGGGGAAGGAGCTATTTGTAATTGTTTTAATATGAAATTGATATTTGAGTTCTTGAGATACTGCCTTGGCAACGAGGTGGATATGAGTGGTGTCGTAGCTGGCATGAACTGGCAACGGCTGTATGGGTTTGCTTCTAAGCAGGCATTGCTTGGACTGTGCTTTGATGGCATCGAGCGACTGGGAAAGGAGTATCCGGAGGAGCTGAAGCAAAATCCTATCGACAGGAATTTGCTGATGAGTTGGATGGGAGCGACACAACAGATTCGCCGACAGAACGTGAAGGTGAATGGGGTGGCAGGCAAGCTCTATTCGATGCTTAGAAAGGATGGACTTAGGTGCTGCATTCTGAAAGGACAAGGGAATGCATTAATGTATCCGAATCCTTATTCCCGTAATCCGGGAGATATTGATGTTTGGGTGAATGCAAGTCGGGAACAGATAACGGAATATGCCAAGAAGCATTTTGAACTTGAGGATGATATGAGGTTTCATCATTTGGAAACGACAATGGATGGGGTGCCGGTGGAACTGCATTTCTTCCCTGGCATAATGAATAATCTTGTCTATAATGCACGGTTGCAGAAATGGTTCAAACGGAATGCTGATTTGCAATGCTCGAATGTTGTTAGCCTGCCAGATGATGCAGGGGAGATTGCGGTGCCTACGGCGGCATTCAACGTGGCGTATCAGCTGACGCATCTGTATCACCATTTCTTTGATGAAGGGATTGGAATGAGGCAAATTGTTGATTACTATTTTGTAGTGATTAGTGATGAGTTATTAGTGATTAGGGATACTCTACAGAGAGAACTGAAGTATCTTGGATTGTGGAAGTTTGCGGGGGCGGTGATGTATGTGCTGCATGAGGTTCTTGGACTGTCGGAGGAGAAGATGATATGTCCGATGGATGAGAAGAGAGGGAAGTTGTTGTTAGCAGAGATTATGAATGGCGGCAACTTCGGAAGGCACTTCACCAAGTATGGGCATTTTACACAGCAGGGAATGGTGAAGAAGTATTTCCTGAAGATATGGAGAAATATGCACTTCGTGAGATATTACCCTGCCGAGGCATTAAGCGAACCTGTATTCAGGACGTGGCACTTCTTCTGGAGGATTCATAATAAAAGGAATTGAAATTGAAGGGTATAACATCATGCAAATCATAGAGAACTCTTCTTGTCACAATCATTATGACTGCTTACTTGACTTATGCAAGCAAGCTGATGAATTAGTTATAGCAAGCCCTTTCTGCTTTCCAAACTTTGAACGTTTTGTTTCCAACGTATCAAAGGAGGACTCTACCAGAAAAATCACGTTCATCACTACGATGAAAAACGATGAGGTTGTTGAAAAGATAGATTCCTTGTTGTCGTTTCGCAAAGCGATGAAAGAGCATGGTATTAATTGGCAGATACGCATTGACAATATGCTGCATGGCAAGGTGTATATATTCAAGAATAATGATGCTCCATTTGCTGCCATCATAACGTCTGCCAATCTTACACAACATGGATTAAAGCAAAATCATGAATGGGGATGTCTGGTTGAAGATGCCAAAGCCATTGGCTGTATGGAAAAGCAGTTGCTTGTCGATGCAAATATTGAACTGACAAGTGATAAGTTGGAGCTGATAAAGAAAAGAGCGGACAAGACTCGTGAAGAAGGTTGGAAGAAAGTGAAACAGCAAGAGATACAGATAGATGACATACTCAGCCTACCTCAAATACCAAACGAAACAAGATTCTTCATCAAGCCTTTTGGTTCTAACAATCACAAAATTTTTGATGGCGACTACTCTGAAAAGTTACAAAAACAACATTTTGCGAATAGATTGCCAAAGGCTGTGCGTGTTGGAGATATACTCATTACCTACGCTGTTGGTGCAAGAAAAATCATCTCGGTTTTCAAAGTAATGAGTTCTCCAAAAAATACCAATATAACAAATGAACGTTGGCCTTGGTTTGTGGAGGTGAATAACCTAACGACAAATTTAGGAAAGACTTGGACAAAGAAGAGCCTGAAGGTCATGGACATAGCTAGAGAGTATGCCGAGATATACAAACTACCTGTCACTCAACGTGGTGGATATAACTTGAACGGACTGATGCTTGGTAATGACAAAATACAACTAACCGATGAGTTCGGCAGGTACTTGTTCGGCATTGCAATGGAAGCAAACAAAGAATAGCAATATATGGCGAACGGCATTCTCTCCCCTTTCTCATTTTTGAGCTACTTTTCGGGGGGGGCTTAGTAGTCCGTTTTTGAAAAATCTCGTTAAGAAGTAGCGACAAATGTACTTTGCCACTACTTCATACAATATTTATTCAAATACAGAATGTATTATTAGTTGATTATCAGTATTATACGCTCTAAATGGTAGAAAAGTG
>ENA-ORNT01001812-ORNT01001812.1-human-gut-metagenome-genome-assembly--contig:-NODE-1812-length-13846-cov-5.008484_pt1 | contig 13846 bp, 3 predicted proteins | sample MGYA00242120_ERZ509032 | MGnify/ENA primary metagenome ERZ509032 (study PRJEB26280, sample SAMEA2338729) | human gut metagenome | biome: human gut; feature: human-associated habitat; material: faeces...
CAGCAGCTGGTTTTGGCAGATAAGCTGGCCAATATGCGTGCGATTGCACGTGATGATGCTAAATACGGCGAGGACTTATGGCAGCGCTTCAAACGCGGCAAGAATATTCAGAGCTGGTATTATCATGCTGCAGTGCAGGCAATGAGCGATTTGGAGTTTGATGCGGAGGCCGGCGATTATTATAAGCGATTCCCAAAACTGGTAAGTTATGTTTTTGCTGGTTGTACAATAGTATTGACACATAAAATATAGTATGGTATAATAAAATAAATAAGATTTAATATCAAAAGGCTTGAAACAGAGAATGGCAGTAGATAAATTAAGTATGAGTTTTAAAAACAAAATAGATACCAAAGACTTTAACATGCGAAATAGCATATGCTTACCTAAATAGAAGACCGTAAAGTCGGATTGCGGTTAAAGCTTAGTGATTACCTGACTATTGGCTAGGCTTTTTCTTTTGCGAAGCATTAGTTGTTGCCAGGAAAAGGATATGTATGATTGAAGAAAGGAGTTTGACGTCGTATTTAATCATTTAGAAGACCACCAAGATAATTAAAGGGGGAAATATTATGTCAAAAAGTAATTCTTTTAAAAAATCAAGAAAATTAGCTTTGGGTATTGCTGTGGCAATGGGATGCAGTATGGTGTCAGTGGCGTTTGCTGATCAGACAATCACTGAACCAATTATTGGACCAGGTAACTTGCCCTTTTCAGAAAATGTAAACGTTGAAGTTAGCAATAATTTAATTGCAGGCGGGCCATGGCTTCCTAATATCGGCGCAGCTGTATCTGCTAGTGAAGAAGGTACAGAGCTTAGCATTGATATGGGCAATAACGCCTTATCTATAATTGGTAATAATGACGGACATTCTACTGGCATTGCTGCGATTAATAAGGGCAAGGTTGAAATCACTAGCACAGGTGATTTAAGCGTTTATGCAGAAAGCACTAATGGAAATAAAGGTCAGACAGCAGCTCTCTTTGTAAATGGTGGTGGCCAAATCCTTATTCATAATGATGATAATGTACTGTCTTTAAATGGTACAACTGGTAATAGTACCAATGGTGCTGTAGTCAAAGCTATGAATGGTGCGAAAGATACTCGCTCTTATATTAAAATTGATGGATTAGTAGATATTAATGCGAAAACAAATAATGGTGTTGGCATGTCGGAAGCAGTGAGTGCAGTTGCTTCTACTATTGATATCGGTGGTGGTAAAATTTTTGCAAGCAAAAAGGGCGTAAATCCTGGCCTGAACTATGGTTTTGCAGAAAACTGTGCTATCCGTGCTTATGGCGAATTTGTCAGCAGTAATTATGGTATCGTTAATGTCAATGTTACTAAAGATGGCGATGCACTAGATGCCAAGGCTACTGGCGCAGGTGATAAAAAAGTACAAATTTTTGGCGATTTTAACACCGTTGGCGGTATGGGAACGAAGGGTACTATTAATGTAGGCCTCAATACTTCAGAATCTTATTGGGTTGGCGATTATATTAAAGGCGCTGGTTGGGGTGAAACTCCGGGCGATTATGGCAGTGTAAACCTTTTCATGGGTAATCAAGCACGGTGGCTTGGTAATGCTTCTTTTGCAACTAATGTAAAAATGAGTGATCCAGGTACTTTGTGGCAAGGCTATTCTTTGAACAATGCCGTAAGTGCAGAAATTACCAACGGTGCAGCGTGGTACAACTATAATGAAGCAGATACAACCGCCTTGTTACGTCTTGCTGGCAGCAGCAATGCTAAAAATGCTGGTTTGGTATATATGACTCCGTTTACTAAGACTGTTGATGGTAAGTCTGCAAGTTATAATACTGGTAATGTTAGCATTGCTAATTATGCAGGCAATATGAAGGTGTTCTATGAGCATGATGCACAAAATGCAACAAATATTTTGGGCGGTAATTTTACTATTGCTAATGCAGAAAAAGGCTCTACTATCAATTTGATTACAGATAATACTGGTATTAGCAATGGTAATACTACGCAAATCAATCAGGTATTAGATAAGCTGGCTAATAAGCTTTACTACACTGCCTATACAACAGGCGAAAGGAATCTGGATGGCACTGTAACCATTGCAGAAGGTCTTACTTCTTCAAGCGTAGCTAAGAAAACAGGCAAAATTTCTTATAGCTCAACTGACGGACAAGGCTCCTTAAATCCTGCGACTACAACTGCTGCAAGAATGAAAGTGCTGCAAGCATTTGCAAGGTATGCTTCTAGCGATCTCACAACTTCTTTGAATGATGACTCCGGCTTGGAATTTAATACATCAATTACAGGTGATGCAAGTGAAGATACGGATTATGTCACTGCAGGTGTAATTGATCAAGGTAACGGCTCCTATAATTTTAAAGAAAATGTTACGATAAACTCTGAGGTGGGTGCATTGGTTCAACCAGATTATACAACTTATAATAGATTTGTAGCACCTATATATACAGCAGTCGGTAAAGATATTACTATCAATATGAATAATAATACATTAAATATAAATCATATTGCTGGAAATGAATATAACGCGTCAAAATTAGTGGGGCTTGCTGCAGGACAGGGAAGTTCGCTGGAAATAAATAATGCAGGAAATATTAATGTTACTTTTGCTAATGCAAAAGGTAATAACCATACTGGTGCTTTAGCATATGGTGGCGGAAAGCTGATTATTCATAACGGCGGAGAAAATCAGGATCAAAAAATCTTTTCCTTTAATGGCTTATATGAAGCTACAGGTAAACGAGGTCTTTATGCAGAAACTAAAAAATCCGACAGTGGTGAAGAGTCACAAATCGTCATAGATGGTCTTGTGAACATTGTAGCCAAAGATACATCCGTATATGGTGGAGCTGCTGTTTCTGAAAGCTATGCTGTTCAGGCTGATTCTGCACAAATTGACATTGGCGGTGGCAAGTTTGTGGGCAGACTTGAAGCTAAACATACTTATAATTATGGCGATATGACGAGAATTAATGTTAATACCCAAAAAGACAATGATGGTAATGTAATTGGCGCTGGTGACAATGTAGTTCAAATTGACGGTGACTTACGTGCTAAAGGTAGTAAGAAAGCAGCACAGGTCAATGTTGGATTAAATGGTGAAGATTCATATTTACGTGGAAATGTTATTGGTACGCAAAGCTCTAATGCAACTTTAGATAATGAAAGTGCATATGATAGTACTACTAAATATGGTGTTAATATTTATATGGACAATGGTGCTGACTGGACTGGTGGTGCTAAAGGCGCTTTGACATTACGGATGCATAATGGAGCAACCTGGCACGGTGGTTCTAATGCAGAAAAAGATAGTGATGCAATAAATCATATGTCCATGACGCTTGATACTGGTGCTGTTTGGTATCATAACGGTACTCATGATATAGCAGTTGATTACTTTACTGGTGGTAAAGATGAAGCGGCACGTGGCACTATAGTTATGGATGGGGATAAAAATATTACATTGAGTAATTATACTGGTAATACGATAGTGTCCTTTGTCCGCGACAGCGAATACCCAACCCGTGTCCTCGGCGGCAACATCACCATCGGCAGTGCAGCCGAAGGCTCCGAAATCACCCTGAGCACGGATAACGACGGCATTGATACCAGTAACGCAGGCGAAGTAAGCAAGGTGCTGAGAAAGCTGGCTAACAAGCTTACCTACACAGGCGCAATTGAAGGTGCGGAAAATAATCTTGATGGTTATGTGCAGATTGCCGAAGGCCTGACAGCCAGCTCCGCTGCTCTCAAGCTTGGTGACATCAACTTCTCTGCGGAAGATGGCAAGGGCAGCCTGAAGGAAGGCTCTATTATTACTCCGGAAAACAAAAAGAACCCTGAAGTAATCTACGGCGATAAAGAAACCGCAATGATGAAGGGCGCTAAAACTGCCATGGCTTCTGCTGCTTTGCTGTGGCGTGCGGAAAACAATGATCTTATGAAGCGTATGGGCGACCTGCGCCTGAGCGAGGACGAAAGCGGTATCTGGGCTAAGTATTATGGTGGCAAATACAGCATGGATGCGCAAAATACCGACTTGAACCTCAAATACAACGCTTATCAGGTTGGCTATGATAAGGAAGTAGGAAACGGTTGGAAAGCAGGCGTGGCTCTTTCCTACAATGATGGCAATTCTTCCTATGGCAATGGTCGTGCCGACATTAAGGGTACAAGCTTGGGACTGTATGGTACTTGGCAGGGTGATAGCGGTCAATATCTTGATTTGATTGCTAAATACACTCGCCTGGAAAATGAATTCGATGTACGCAATGCTTATGGTCATAAGCTGAATGGCGATTATAAAACATGGGGTGCATCTTTGAGCGCAGAATATGGCAAGCGTTTTGAAGGCAAAAACGGTTTGTATGTTGATCCGAGCTTAGAGCTGACTGTAGGCCGTATTGCTGCGAAGGACTATGCTGCAACAAGCGACTATCTCAATGCCTGGGGCAAGAATAAGAATATGGATGTTGCACAGGATGCATTCACCAGCTGCATCGCTCGCTTGGGCGTACGTGTAGGCCAGACAACTGATAATGCAAGCTACTTTGTAAAACTGGCAGCAGCACATGAATTCAGCGGTGACTTTGACAGTGCGTTCCGTGCAGTAGGCGAACAGGGCGGTAAAACAAGCCTTGACTTTGGCGATACCTGGTATGAAGCACAGGTTGGCGTGACTGCTAAGCTTAGTGCTGCCAACACCTTCTATGCAACCTATGGCTGCAGCTTTGGCGGAGATGTAGAGCAAAAATATCGTCTTGATGCCGGCCTGCGCTGGAGCTTCTAAGCTTTAAAGCCCCTTACTTTTAGTTTTGTATAAAGCTTGTAGAAACAGGCTTTAAATACTCCTTTTCAAAAAACTCATCAACTCCTCTCAAAAAATGTCGGATAGCAGGTTTTCCGTTACGGTTTATCTGCTATTTGACATTTTTGATATTTTAGGAAAAGATGATTTGCTGCAGAAGTTTGCTTAGTTGTAAATTAGAAAATAAGTGATGATGTTCAAGAATATGCAGTTAACAGAAAAAGCTCATGGTGTTGTTTTACTGAGAGTTTTGTAAATAAAATAAAAAAAGTATCCAAAGAGCTTTCTTGACTAAAGAATATTTCGCATGTTATAATTAAATCGGCAAATGATACAAACAATCAATAAGCAAATAGAGATAAATGAAAAGCAAATAGATTACAAACTGATATCATTTATTGTTCCGCGTATAATAAAAAGTTAAAAACATATTAAACAAATAGGGAAGCATGGTGAGAATCCGGCACTGTACCGCAATTGTATTAGGGAGTGCCTTCATCATATAAACTGATTGCCGCAGCTTATACCTTTCGCACAGGGATGGAGACATGAAGATCTTGAGTCAAAGCGCTGTTTGTTTAAGATATCCATTGAACCTGCGATTTACAGGCGGATAAGAGCAATTGCTTTCGTGTGCCTAAAAGGGGGACGAGGATTCATTATGAAGTATGAGGATTTAAAGGCAAGATTTAATCATTTTTCAAAATGCGACGAAACATATGTAACAATACCGCGTGAGTATTTGCTGACGCTTATAGGTGAGCTTTTAAGGCTGTGCCGGCGCGATGGAGCCAGAGCGCATCAAGGTAAAATTAATGATGCCCGTGCTAACTGTTAAAAAACAGATCTTTAAACACATGGTTTAATATAATAAAAAAATATACATCATGTACTTCAGCACGCCAAATAGCTCTAGCTTACCTGCACAGGAGACCGTAAAGTCGGATTGCATGGGATTAGTATGCCCATTTTAAAATTAAGTCTTTTTTTTTATAAGTTTATGATAAATTTCCGGGTTAAGGAGGAGATTTTAGTGAAAAATATTAATGGCCAAAATATTTTAGCTGCGGCAATTGCTGTATCTCTGGGATGCTCTCTTACAGAATTTCTGCCTGCTGCATACGCAGCCCCAACTGATACTGCGCAGACAGCAAGCAATGATGCTGATGACTCATTGATGGACTTCAGCCTTGATACTATGACGGTAGAAGCAAAACGTCCTGATTGGGAAAGCAAGCTTTCTCCCGGTACGGTAAACATTGTGCGTCCTGATGAATTCAAGGGTGAGCAGAAATCATTGCCTGACTTGCTTTTGACCGTGCCCGGTGTGCACGTGCGTGAGGTAAACGGCAAAGGGCAATATACAACTGTGACGATGCGTGGCTCCACTGCTGCGCAGGTCGGCATTTTTATTGACGGTGTATTGGCTAACCTTGGCGGTGATACTGCGGTTGACCTTTCGACAATTCCTGTAAAAAACGTAGAACGTATTGAGGTTTACCGCGGTTATATTCCCAGCCGTTTTGGTGGTACTTTTATGGGCGGTGTTATCAACATTGTTACTAAAAAGCCGGAAACGACAGATGTATCCTTAGAGGTTGGCAAAAGCTCTTATGGTGGCAAAAGAGGCTCTATGGAAATAACAGCTCCTCTGGGGGATGGTTCGTTAATGGTTGGCACTAACTATGAATCCAGCGACGGAGATTTCAAGTATAAAAACTATGCTGCGGAAAGATATTTGCCATATGGTGAGCAGCAGATAGCAGGTCAGCAGAAAGTAATCGATAATTTTAATAATGAAACCATAGATTATATGACCAAAGGTGCTGTAATAAATCTGCAGCAGGAACAAATAGATTACTATAAAGAAAATAATGATGCCTGGTTGGGATTTGTAAGAAGCGACAGCCTGAAGGATGCTATTTATGACAACAGGTATGAATATGCGAAAAAAGATGTCGGTAATTCCAATCTGTATTTAATTGAACAACAGGTGGTAGACAGAGGTCTTAAGGATGAGTATCTTAAAAGAGGCTATGATGACAGTGACTGGCATGAGGCGCTGCAATATGACTGGATCGGCAGTTCCTTCGGCGAAGGTGTTCTTACACCTGAAATTAAGGAAGAAATTCTTAAAGAGTATGGCGATAAAGTAGTTCAGAATAATATAGATAAGTGGACGAACGATGCGGACCCTGATAAAAATAAAAATCAGGCCGGCAGAAAAGAATCACTGGAAAAATTAAAACAAAAACAAAAGGAAGCAGAGAATGCTACCAGATACAGAAAATACAATGACTATGAAAAGACCAGTACGATTGTAAAATGGCAAAATAAAAACTGGGTTATCAAAGGCACATATGATACTTTGGACAGACATATGCCGGACAGTGTATGGCTGGGTGATGTTAATGCAGCGGTTTATAATAATGGCGTTGATTTGAGCGACAGATATTATTATGACAGCCGCAGACAGAAACAGAACAGTGCCAGCCTGATGCTGCAGAACCGTCAGGAGGTTGGCAAGCTTGAATGGGGCTGGATGCTTGACTACATGTATCAGAATAAAAAATATCGGGCCGAGCATATCAATACAGCGTATCCGAACAGTGAATGGGATATGCAGAACCAGCCGTTGCGCGAATGGAGCCGTTATAAATCCAATAAATACACAGCTCAGATTGATGGCGGTTACAAGCTGAATGATAACAATATGCTGGACTTTTTGATTAACTATTCCAAAGAAGGCTTGGATATAGACGGTTCCAACATGGCTAAAATTTTAGGTGGACAGGCCAGTCAGAATTTCCTTTCCGCTCAAATCCGTAACCGTTATGAGCAGGAGCTGTTCAACGTACAACTGCAGGATTCTATTACCTTAGATAAAGAAGGCACCTGGATTTTTACGCCTAGTGTACGTTATAACCAATCAAAGATTACCGGCTTCAGTGATGGCAAGCGCTTTACCGATGGACAGGCAAGCTGGATTCATCCTAAGGATTCGCAGACCAAGGGTAAGGCAACATGGCAGCTGGCTTTGAAGAAAGAAGTAAATGAAAACCTTACTCTGCGTATGACGGGCGGAACCTATTACCGTTTGCTGAACATGGCGGAAATTGCCGGTGACGGTGCCGGCATCCTGCCTGCTCCGCGGAATCATAATGGTGAAGGTGCAATGTTCCCTGTGCCGGAGGAAGGCAAGCAGTTTGATATCAGTGCGATTATGAATAACAAGCTGTTGGGAGCAGATAACTCTACTACATTGACTTATTATTGGCGCGATTCTACCAATATGTTGCAGTTGGAGCGTGCAGGCAAGGATTATTGGTCTTATTTTAATGATAATAAGGGTAAATCTCATGGCATTGAATTGCAGAGCAGCTTTAAATGGAATAAATTCGATCTTGATTTACAGGTAACTTACCTTAATACCAGCGCCTATAACAAGCATACGGCTACGCAGTTTGGTGAATACGCTCCGGTGTGGCCGACCTACCAGCCGGAATGGGAGGGGAATATCCGCCTGACCTACAGACCTTCGGAGAAGTTCTCGCTCTTTGCCGAAGGACATTATACAGATGAATACTTCACTTATTACAATAAAGCAACGAGTGGCAAGCTGTCACCGTATCTGTCCGGCAAACCGGTATGCTCGCTGTTTGTTATGAATAGTGGCCTGAAGTGGATGCCGAAGAAAAATTGGCAGCTGACATTTGGCTGCAATGACATTCTCAATAAAGGTCCTAAATCTAAAATCCGCAGTGATGCAGCTTTTATGGTTCCCGGCTATATTAATCCGGAATTTCCGATACAGGGCCGCACCTATTATGTTACAGCGCGTTATCAGTTCTAAAGGGGGAATTATCAATGCGTAAGTTCAGTAAAAGTAAAAAGGCGGCGATTTTAGCCTCGATAATGGGTGGATGGATGATTGGCGGCAGCGCTTTCGCAGCCAATCTGTTGATAACTGTTCCTTCTAACTATGGTGCCAGCAATATGACTGCTATTACCGGCTCACGTGTTACCGATAAGGTTGACAGCAAAGCAAATGTAGCAGTAATTGAATCCTTGAATAAGGATCCAGGCACCTATAGCTTTGTGCTGGATGGCAAAAGCATGTTTTTGCTGCGTCAGTATAATTATAGTACAGTTGATTTGATTCCCTCGAAGGTAATCGGTGCCGATACAACCTGGAGTAAGGATGAGGTTTATCCATCAGGAGTTATTACTAAAGGTGCCAATCCGCATTCCGCAGCCGGTTATAATGGATATATCTATGTCGGTGATTATGATTTAGGTACTATCGGCGTTGTAAAGTACGATAAGAATGTTTTGACCGAAGAGGTCAGCAAATCCCGTAATCTGATGGAGGATCTTAATAATTACTGCGGCATGAGTTACAGTTCTCCGGGCTGGGTGCATGGCGAAGGCATGGTTGTCAAAAACGGACAGCTTTATGTAGTTGTCAGCATCAATCCTAAGGGTGGTTATGATCCTTATGATGACAGTATAATTATGCAATATCAGATAAAGGATGACGGTAGTCTGGAATATGTTAATTATACCTGCAGTGCACGTAATCCTGACTCGGTTAAACTGAACAATTATAATGATATACTGCTGCATACAGGTATCGGCGGTTACCAATATGTAGGACACGGCAATAGTGAATCTGCTATAACTTTGGCCACGATTAACAATAATGTTCTGAATCAGGAATCTAAATCTGTAGTATTGCCGGAAAACGTCAAGAGTAATGGCCTTGATTTTCGTGATATGACTGTCTGGCCTAATGGTACCGCCTATATCCTGGCATATAATTTGGCAACCGGTGGCGGCGGCAGCAATCTGAAGGTTTATAAAACTACAGTGGCTAATCTGAGCTCGGATAACCCTGTAGATTGGGAAATTGTTGTTGAAGGCAGTACAGAGGGCGGCGGCAATACCGGTGTAGGCACCGGTTGGTTCAATAAGCTGTTTGCCGAATATTATACTAAGCGTGTCTGGGGAGAATTTGGCAATAATATCGTAGTTTATACCGATGGTGCTGTTAAGCCTACCTATACCTGGAGTGCCTATGAGCTGGCGGGCAACACATCCTACCATACATTTAACTCTGTTTCCTTGCTTTCCGGTGATACTGTTTTCGGCAACAAGGCTTTGCTGACAACCTCACGGGAAGAAGGGCTTACATCTCCTTCCGTGACTACAACCAAGATTGTCAACATCAATGCCAATAGTAAAACAGGCGATTATTTCCAACGCATCAGCGGCACAGATGCTGACAGTTCCGTTTACAGCGGTGTCAGCAGTGATAACAGTGTTTATACATTTACTGCTGATAAAACTATCAGCCTGAAGCCTAATGCATGGAAAACACAGGCTGATTTAAGCAATAATATTCTGGCTGCTGTTTATGCGCATGACGGTAATGATGTTACTGTCAACGCCGGCAGCAATACTTTGCAGCTGCAGGTACAGAACAGTGTTGCTACACCTGTCGGTGTTTATGCCGGCAATGGTAAGAGTGTTACTATTAATGCAGGTAAGCTGAATATTATTACTATTGGCGCTGTGAATGGTAATTCCTTGAATAATGCTATCATGAATGATGCCGGCAAATCGGCTGCCAGCAAGATTACTGTTAACGGAGATGTTAATATCTCTATGAACGGCAGCTACGGCGGTAATGGCGTTGCTGTACAGAAAACAGACCGTTGGGGTGAAGCAAGTTATGCTTCCGATGTTGCCAACACAATTACGATTAACGGCAATCTGACTATAAAGGGCTCTGACAGCGAAACATGGGGTATTCCTATAAATGCAGATAATGTGTTGTCGCGCTTTAACAACGCAGGTATTCTTGCGCAGGTAGAAAACAGCCGTGTAGATGTCAGCGGTACTGCTGATATGGATGTGTATGGCAATGGTATTACAACGAATGCCAAGAACAGTACGGTATCTATTGGCGGTGGCGAGATTAATGTTCCTAAGGGTATGAATTATGGTTACTATACCTTGGGAGCATATCAGGGAACCATTAACGTCAATACCGGTAAAGATGGCACAGCGGCCGGCAATAACAGCGTTAAGCTTGGTGGCGATATCTTCGCGTTGAAAACAGGTACGGTAAATGTAGCTTTGACTACGGATGATTCTTATCTACGCGGCATTGTAGATAATGGCGGTACGGTCAATATGTGGCTGCAAAACGGTGCAAGCTGGATAAACCAGGCCAATAATACACGTTATGCACAGGATAATGAAGATGTCGGCAGCAATGGAGCAAGCCATATCAGCAAACTTACAGGTGGCAGTGCAGGTGCTGCAGGCGTTATTTTCCAAAAGAGTGACAGCAAGAATATAACCATAGACAAATACAGCGGTAATACTATGGTTATTTATGAGCATGATAACAGTAACCCGGAAAAAATTTTGGGTGGCAATTTTACGGTGAAGACTGCTGAAACCGGCTCTGCTGTAGCTTTGCGCACGGACAGCAGCGGCGTAAATACATCTTCTGAAGCAACTGTTAATAAGGTTCTCGATGCTTTGGCCAATAAGCTTTATTATACAGATTATGTCAATGGCAGCAGAAATCTGGACGGGCAGGTACAGATTGCTGAAGGTCTGACAGCGGCTTCTGCAGCTAAATATGTAAGCAGTGTTAAATACAGCGAAACTACAGGACAGGGAAGCTTGGGTGAAAAAATCAGTGTACAGACAGAAACTCCTGAGGGAGATAACACTGATGCAGATAAAAACTTCCTTGTAGAAAAAGGCGATTGGCATGGCAATAACAGTGGTGATAATGTAAATCTGGCTCTGAAAGACAAAGCAAGCTGGACTGGCAACAACAGCGGCAGCAATATGGTGGTTAATGCAACCGATTCTGCCTGGACCGGTGATAATAAGGGTACGGGAATAAATGCAACACTGAACGCATCCGACTGGAACGGTAAAAATGATGGCAGCAAGGCTGTTGTTACACTAAAAAATAAGGCAAGCTGGATCGGTGACAGCAGTGGCAGCGATTTGCAGCTCACGCTTGATAATTCTGCTTATCAGGGAAATATCAGGGGTGACAGATCTTCTGTAACTCTGAATAATGGCAGCAGCTGGAGCGGTAATGTCATTGGTAGCGGCAGTACGCTGAATATGCATGGTGACAGCCTTTGGCAACTAAAAGGAGATAATGTTCTTGACAGCTTTAATGCCGGCAGTATCAGCAAAATGAGAAAGGCTGCAGCTGTGGCGGCCGGTGGCGGTACTACAGTTGATATGACGGATGCAACTGCAGGAAATCTCACTATTAATAAATATAATGGTAAGGCTACGTTTGTTTATCAGCATGATGTAAATGATGTTACCAAAATTAATGGTGGTGATATTACAATTGGTACAGCAACAACCGGTTCAGGGATTACCCTGCTGACAGATTCTAATGGTTTGGAAACTACCAATAAATATGCCATCAATGACGCCTTGAATGCTTTGGCTAATAAGCTGTATTATACCGGATATTTAAATGGTGAAAAAAATCTTGATGGTTATGTAAAAATTGCTGAGGGACTTACGTCTGCATCAGCAACTAAATTTGCCGGTAATATTGGTTACGATAGTAAAACCGGTCAGGGCAGTCTTGATAAAGCAACCGTTGATTATGGTACAAGCATTCCTAATGTACAGTCTAAGACAGATTTTAAAACAACTGTAACCGGTGATTATGTAACTGATAAAGAATACCGTGATGCAGGTGTACTCCCTGATACTGACAATATCTATAACTTTACGAAAGACGCAACCACGATTACGACCTCTGGCAGCGCAGTTACTACAGCCAAAGATACTACCTTGAAGCTGAACAACCACGATATGACGATTACTGCCAACAGCGGTGACGGCATCGCAACAACAGGCGGTACGCTGACAGTTCAGAATGCAGGAAACTTTGCTGTAACTGGTGCGAAAGCAATCAACGCAAACAACAGCAAGGTGGATATCACTGCAGTTAACGCAACACTGAACGGTGACGTAAGCACAAATAATGTCGTAAATATTAAGGCAACGAAGGCTGCGAAGGTCAACGGTGCAGTGAGCGCCAGCGGCGCGAACAGCAGCGTAAGCATTAACGGAACAGCAAGCGCGGCAATTAGCGGTGCGGTAAGTGCGGTTGGAGCAAATGCAGTAGTAACTGTTGATTCCGCAGATACAACTATCGGCAGCGATATCACTGCTAATGGCAACGGAGCTAAAGTAACAGCTAAGAACATCAGCAAGCTGAACGGCAATGTGGCAACAGATGCTGACGGCAGCGTAGAGCTGAACTTCAAGGAAGGCGCAAGCTGGACTGGTGACAACAGCGGCAATACTACCATGAGCCTGAGCAAGGGCAGCTGGAACGGAGCTAATACCGGCAAGCTGAACGCAACACTGACGAACGGCACAAGCTGGACCGGTGACAGCAGTGGTGCAGGCAGCACGATTAAGCTGGATGCTTCTACATGGAATGGTGCGAACAGCGGAGCCAATGCAGATATTACATTGACCAATGGAGCAAGCTGGAGCAAAGGCAACACTGCAGACGGCGTAACTGTGAAAGCAGATAAAGCAGCCTGGACAGGAGCTAACGGCGGTGCAAATACCAACATTACTTTGACCAACGCAACCACATGGACCGGTGCCAATAACGGCGCTAATGCAACGGTTAACTTGACCGACAGCAGCTGGAGCGGTGACAACAGCGGCACAAATGTAACAATTACTGCCAACAACAGCAAGTGGAATGGCAATGCTAATGCCGCAGGCAGTGCAGTATTGACAAATGGCAGCATCTGGACAGGTGCAAGCACTAGTGCAGACTTCAGCCTGACGCTGAACGGCAGCACCTGGAACAACAGCGGTGCAAGCAGCCTGAAGAGCTTCAATGCTACTAACGGCATAGTTGATATGACTAACGCTGCAGCAAGCGTAACCATCGGCAGCTACAGCGGTGACGCAACTGTCATCTATAAGCATAACAGCAGTAATCCGGG
>ENA-ORNT01001814-ORNT01001814.1-human-gut-metagenome-genome-assembly--contig:-NODE-1814-length-13844-cov-3.764377_pt1 | contig 13844 bp, 8 predicted proteins | sample MGYA00242120_ERZ509032 | MGnify/ENA primary metagenome ERZ509032 (study PRJEB26280, sample SAMEA2338729) | human gut metagenome | biome: human gut; feature: human-associated habitat; material: faeces...
TACTTCGGCAACGGATATTACGACCAGTACGGCAATCTGGTGCACGAGATGGATGCAGCCACCGTGGAATATTATTTCCTCAACTCGCTGCCATGGGTAGTGGGCGGAGTGGGAATATGGTTCGCCATAGCCTATCTCTTCAACAGTTCGATGGTGAAGGCGGCGACAAAGGCACGCACTCTCACAAGGAAGGAGAACCCCAGGGTATACAATATCGTGGAGAACCTCTGCATGACCTGCAACATGGATATGCCCCAGATAAACATCGTCGACGACCCTCAACTCAACGCCTTTGCCTCGGGCATCGACAAGAAGAGCTACACCGTGACCGTCACCACCGGACTGCTGCGCGTGCTCAACGACGACGAGCTGGCGGGAGTGCTGGGCCATGAGCTCACCCATATCCGCAACCGCGACACCCGTGTGCTCATCACGAGCATCGTCTTCGTGGGCATCGTCTCGACGGTGATGAGCGTAGTGATGCACATGATGTTCAACGCCATGTTCTACGGCTCTCACAGCCGCAGCCGCGACGAGAAAGGCTCGGGCGTGAGCATCATCATTGTGATGCTCGTGGGCGTGGTCTGCTGTGCCGTGGCCTACTTCTTCACCCTCATCACGCGCTTTGCCATCTCCCGCAAGCGCGAGTATATGGCCGATGCCGGTGGCGCCGAACTCTGCGGCAATCCGCTCGCACTGGCTTCGGCACTGCGCAAGATATCTGGCGCCCCCGGCTTGCAGGGTGTGCAGCGCCAGGATGTAGCCCAGCTCTTCATTATCCATCCCCAGGCTCTCACGAGCGGCATGATTGGCTTCTTAGACTCGCTCTTCAGCACCCACCCCGATACCCGCAAGCGCATCGCGATACTCGAGCAGTTCTGAAACCACTCTTCTGCCGACAATCATCATCGAGGGAGAAACCGCCAGACGGCATGTTGCCATGGCGGTCTCTCCCTTTTTGCGTGCCCCGAGCATGAAAACAGCAGCCGTAATAAAAATATTGCCAAAAAACGAAGGTCGATTGGTGGAAAATAAGTAACTTTGTACAAACAATCTAATCAACATCATGCAGAAAAGCAAGTATTTGGTAACCAACGAGCGCGACCAGCTTTGGGGACTCACCATCAGTACGGTGGGTTATGAAGAGATAAGCAATGGTGAAGAGTATCCCACCAGCGGCCATGCCGACGGCTATTATTTTGATGTCAACAAGGGTCGTGAACTTCATGAGTATCAATTGCTCTATGTCACCCGTGGCGAGGGAGTCTTTGAGACTACCAACCAGCGACCGACCCGTCTGCGCGAGGGCGACCTCTTCCTGCTCTTCCCCCATGAGTGGCACACCTACCATCCTGGTCCACAGGGATGGAACTGTTATTGGATTGGTTTCAGCGGCCGCAATGTCGACGACCGCGTCCGTGCCGGCTTCCTTACTCCCCAACACCCCATTTACCATGTAGGTTTCTCCGATACCATCACCCGTCTCTACGACGAGGCTTACCATGCCGCCGTCCAGGAGGCAGCCTATTCACAGCAGTTGCTGGCAGGTATAGTCAACCACCTTATAGGTTTGATGTATTCGCTCGAGCGTAATATCCTGCTCAGCAAGAACAGTGAGCACGTCGACATGATCAACCGCGCACGCTTCATCATGCGCAAGGAGGTAGAGAGCGACCTCACCGTGCAGCAGATAGCCGAACAGCTGGGCGTGAGCTACTCCAGCTTCCGCAAGCTCTTCAAGGAGTATACCGGCATCTCGCCCGCGCTCTACCAGCAGGACCTCAAGTTGCAGCGAGCCAAGGAGCTGCTCTCCACCACCGACCTCTTCGTCAAGGAGATAGCCTATATGCTCAATTTTGATTCGCCCGACTACTTCTCTTCCAAGTTCAAGCTGAAGACGGGACTCAAGCCGAGCGACTTCCGGAATATAGATAGAAAATAGAGTTATACATTAATCATAAGAATCATGAAAAGTATTTTAGACGGACGCCCTCTCCTGAAGAAGGAGATTGACCAGATAGCCGAAGTGGCTGGTTATTTGTGGCAGAATGGATGGGCTGAGCGCAATGGTGGCAACATCACTGTCAATATCAGCAAGTATGTGGATGACGAGATGAGGCACATGCCTGCCCTCGGCGAAATCAAGCACATAGGCATCACGCTCCCCCATCTGCGTGGTTGCTACTTCTACTGCAAGGGTACCGGCAAGCGCATGCGCGACCTCGCCCGCTGGCCTATGGACAACGGCAGCGTCATCCGCATCCTCGACGACTGCGAGACCTATGTCATCATCGCCGACAATCTCGTCCAGCCTACATCAGAGTTGCCCAGCCACCTGGCCGTGCACAACCGTATGATAGAGAAGGGTTCACCCTACACCGCCACGGTTCACACCCACCCCATCGAGCTGGTGGCTATGAGTCACAACAAGAAGTTTATGGGCAAGGATGTGCTCACCAACATCCTTTGGAGCATGATTCCCGAGACCAAGGCATTCTGTCCGTTAGGTTTGGGCGTAGTGCCTTATCAGTTGCCCGGCAGCCTCGGACTGGCAGAGGGAACTCTCGCCGAGCTCGAAGACTACGACGTGGTATTGTGGGAGAAGCACGGCGTCTTCGCCAAGGGCCTCGACGCCATGGATGCCTTCGACCAGATTGACGTACTCTCCAAGAGTGCCAAGATATACATCAATGCCAAGTGCATGGGCTACGAGCCCGATGGCATGACCGAAGAGCAGCTCAAGGAGATGACCGTGGCATTCAATCTGCCTAAGTAGGATACAACTGAAAGCCCCACCCCAACCCTCCCCAACCCTCCCCAAGGGGAGGGAGTCCCTTCTTGCTGTGTTTAAGGCGGTTAGAAGATGCTCCTTGCCCTTGGAGGTGGTTGAGATGGGGCTTATTGTAGCTTTTCGACCCTGGTGGAGGATTGGGGAGAGGCCTTTGTTGGGCTGCTCGTTTTTTATTTTGCTCCTTTTCAGCCTGCCATGGGCAGGTACGGCGCTGAGGTTGGTGTCGGATATCCCTGAGATGGTTCTCGGGAATATCCGACACCAACTTTTTACGCAGAGGGCAAAGCAGTGAAAAGGAGCAACGCCTTTCCGGCTCTTATATCCATACATTGCATACCGCGGAGGGATGGTTGGCACCGCCCGCGACTATCATTAGTGGCTCGTAACGGTTGTTACGTGTCCTCGTAACAATTGATACGTAACCACGTGACTTATGGCACGTGCCCTCGTAACGGTTGATACGAACTCACCGGGGGCGTTGCCCTTGGCGGGATAATGGACAGGAAATTGGTAGAGGGCATTATCTGAGTGAGTATAATAACATTCTCCCTTACATTTCAGCCCAATATCCTGCTGCGGGTAACGCCTCTACCCTGGGTACCAGCGCCCACTATATTAGCTACTCTGTAAGAGTTGCGATTAGCCGTAGGCGTTATACTCAATCTTATGGTTTCTACCTACCCAGTTCAATCTATTATCCTGCCGTGGGTAACGCCTTCGGCTAATCGCAATACTTACAGCATTGCTACACCTTTTTTATATATACCCAGGGGAGCGTGCTTCGCCCGCTACCCTGGGCTGGGAAATCGCAACTCCTACAAAGTTGCTGCTGCTTGTGGAGGCCCCTCCCCGAACCCTCCCCAAAGGGCGGGAGTACCTCAGCACCATCACAACATACAGCCCCTCGATACCCTCTCAAGGGGGGAAAGCATCGTTCAAACATCCTCAAACACAGCAGGAATGAACACCCGCCCCTTGGGGAGGGTTGGGGAGGGGCTTTAGGATGGCTGGGGGAGGGGCTTGAGGCATACCTCATGATGCTGATGCTACACTGAGGCTTACCGTATCATAATCTTCTTGCCGCTGTTGATGTAAACGCCGGGCTGGGTGGGGCGATGGGAGTATTGGCGACCCTGCAGGTCGTACCAGACAGTGGGTCGGCGCTGGATGTCGGTGGTCACGGTGGTTATGGCGGTAGGAGTCTGCGGTGTCACATCGGTCACGTAGTAATGGTTCTGGCTGTCCTTGCTGGTGGCAATTTCGAGGAACGCGTCCTTGATGATGTCGTACACGTTGACGGTCTGGGGAGAACCGCTGGCGGTGCTGAAGACAAATGAGAGCATGGCATCGCGCTTGGCTATACGGTAGGTGCGGCTGTACCATTTGCGGCCTTCTATGGTCTTAGCGACGGTGACGGCGTCGCCGGGCCACGTGCCAGTGGCTGTGAAGTTGTCGCCGTACTGGTCGTCCCAAGCCCAGAAGTTTACGCGGCTCCATCCCACGTTGTCAGCGTTCACGTTTACGGTGATGTCGTAGGGAATGAAGGCGTCGGGAGCGCTTACCTCATAGGTGCGCGTGATGACAGCCGATACCGTGGTGCCTACGAGCAGTCCCACACTCAGCGTGGTGGTGCCGACGGGGATGTCGACGAGCGTGCCACTTGCCGCCTTGCGGCTCTGCGCGGTAGGCGTGGTTCCGTCGGTGGTGTAGACCAGTTGCGCACCCGGCTGGCTGCTCACCGCAGTGAGACGAGCCTTCTGCGCATCGTCATAGTGACCGGAGGGAAGGTCGACCCAAGCCACGTTGCTGCTGTTGCTGAGCAAGTAGCGATAGTGATATCCGCGCAGTATCTCGGTATAACCCGCCGGAGCCTGGTAAGCGTTGGCGCGCTGGCCCATCACGGCGTAGAGAGTGCCGTGAGCACCTTCGGTCTTGAGGACATTGCACTGCGTGGCTACATGCTCGTTGAAGACGGTGGTGCTGGTGTTGGTGATGCCAGCTATGTGGCGGGCATTAATCATCATCTTGATGTCTGTGGGGTATGCCTGCCAATGCTTGTAGAAGACACAGGGCGTGCCGCAGGCAGCGAGGATGTAGGCGTTGGCGGCAAGCGTGTCTTTGCGTATAGGGTCTTGCTGCTCCGTACTGGACCGATACTCGGTGTCGTGGTTTTCCACAAAACTCACCGCATAGCGGCGGTAGACAGCATCGCCGACGAGTCCGTTCTTTGCCCTGGCACTCCACTTGGAAGCGATGAGGTCGCGCACGGCGTAACGCACGGGGAAGTCGAAGGCTGCCGATGTGGGCTCGCCGTTGACCTTGGTGGCGTTTATCCAGGCCTTGACGGTATTGGCGTTGCCGTCCCAGTATTCGCCTACGGAGAAGCGAGGCTTGAGGGCGGTGTTGTAGATGCCGGTGAACATTCCGGCGTAGCCCTTGACCATGTCGTAACGCAATCCGGCGTAGCCGAAGTCGTTGAGCAGCATGTCGAGGTAAGCCTTCACCACGCTCTGCACGTTGGAACTGTAGTGGTCGAGGTCGCGCATGCCATCCCAGTCGTCGCCCGAGTCATACTTGTTGCTGAGACTCAGCTTAGGACTCTGGCCGACAGCCCAGTTGTAGGTGCTACCACCATCATCGTCGTGGCAGATGTCGGTAGAATACATGCGATAGGTCGTGCCCTTGTATGTCTCTACAGGGAAGTCGGTCCAGCTGGTGAGGGTATTGCGGTGGTTGATGACCACATCGGCAATGGTGCCAATGCCCTTGCTCTTGAAGGTTTTGATCATCGAGCGCAGTTGGGTCTCGTTGCCAAACGAGCTGTTGTAATTGCTGAACCAGTAAAGGTCGTCATAGCCCATGGAACGTCCGCTGCCGCAGTTGGCACTCTGCGGTATCCATACCAGACTGAAGTAGGGTGCGAGGTCATCGGCCTGGGCTTCGAGGTTGAACCACTTTGACGCGCGGTATGAATCCCAATAGAATCCTTGCAGCATCACGCCGTCGTAGTTGGCTGGCCAACCCTGTGCATGGATGCCTAATGTTGCCATAAGGGCAACGAGAGTCATGTAAAATGTCTTCATCTTATTCTGTTTTTAGTTACTATCAGAGCAGAGGGCATACCCATACTACCGTATACCCCAATTATGGTTGTCGGCGAGGTTAGTCCACTGGCATCGCGCCGCTGGGCTACCCCTTTGGTTTATACTCCAAAGTTATCTCAAATTCCCCTATAAACAAGTGTGACAGAGTGAGAAACGTACAAACCAGTTGCGCAATCGTTTGCACGTTGGCGCGTCGCCAATAAGAAAAGAGACCACTCACACCAAGTGAGCAGTCTCTTCCAATCTAACTTAAAAAATCTAAAGTCTTAACGAATCTATGTGACAAAATGTATCTATGTCTTAAGGATTTACAATTACTTTGCGATAGGGGTGAACGAGTAGGTGCCATCCTCGAGATTGATGGTTAACAGCAACTCTCCGCTCATCTTCAGACATCCTGCACCTACATCATTCGTTGCGGTACGTCCAACGAGGCTTCCTTCGGCAGCACCGTCGCCGTTTTCAACCACACCATAGGCTGCATTGTCAGCGTCTACCCAGTTGCCATTCCGGAATGTAGACTCAGGCACAACCTTCCACCACCATCCGGAGGCAGCATCGTTCTCGCTGATGTTCACCTTAAGGGTGAATACGGGATTGTCATAGGGGTCGCCACTGTGGTCAAACTTGACGGCATTAGCTACCGACCATCCGTTGATGGTACCCAGCAGGTAGTAGTTGTTCTCGATGACGAGGTCGCTCGGGTAAGGAGTAACCTTCACCTGGGAGGCGCCCAGATAAGTGTTGGGGTCGCCTACGCGGACTACTGAAGTCCCGTCCTTGACGATGTAAGCGGCGTAGCGCAGGTAGAGCTGCTTGGCCTTGGAGCCGCGGCTGATAGCTGCCACATAAGCGCTCTGGAAGTCAGAGGCTCTCACGACAGCTGTGTCGGAATCCATTTCGCATACCAGGGTGCCGTACTTGGCGAAGTCGGCGGTCTTGCTGAACTGCAGTTCGTACCTCATCTTGCTGCCAGCGGGGAGGTTCTTCACGCTTTCGGTGAAGAGCTTCACCTTATTGTCCTTCATATATGCCTCCTGCAGATTGACTGCCTCGGGGACAATGCTCTTGAGCGTGATGTCGTCGACAGCAAAGGCTTGCTCCTGAGGATTAACCTGTGGCAGGGCCTCTGTCCAGTCGTCATCGCACGAGGCGAAGACGAGAGACAGGACTGCTATAAATGCTATTGTTGATTTCTTCATGATTATGTTCACTTTGACGTTACTGAAATGTTAACCTACTTTCTCGAATTTGACGGTCATCTTAGAGTCGTTGCTCATATTGACGGTAATCTTGACTTTTCCGCCAGTCCAGCCGGGCAAATTGTAGCTACCCTTACCCTTGACGATGGCTCCGTCGTAAATGCCGTTGGTCATACTGATGTCCTTGGGTGCGTCGTTCTCCTGGCTACCGTAAGAATCCTTGTCCCATCCAGTCAGAGCTGAGTAGAAACGGAACTGGAACTTATCTGCAGGAATGTCGAATTCTCCGTAATAGACCTTGCTGCCTACAGCATTTTCGTCCTCGAAGAGTTTCCAGGCTTCGTAGTGGGCCTTATTATCTTCGGAAGGACCAGTCCAACCCTCAGGTGCACCTACGAGGAAGATGTAGCCCGGCAGACGCAGAGCGAAGTAGCCCTTAATCTTCTCCATCGCCACAACATTTGAGAGGATGCTGGTGTCCTCGTACTTCAGAATTTGAGACCTTACGCGAAAGTACACCTTGCGGGCAGGCTCGTCGGTGTAGGTTTCCTCACTCTTGATGCCGCGCAGTTTGCAGATGGCTTCTGCTATCTGGTTTGCCTTCACGTTCAGGTTGCATGAAGTGTAGGCGTCGGCAAGTTCAACAAAATTAGCGAAGGTCGCATCGAGTGATACCTGCATGTAATAATTGGCTGATGCAGCAAAGCCATAGTCGGCCTGCGAGCAAGTGAAGTTTACAGTGCCAGCCTCCTTGTCATAGCCAAGGTCTACGTATTGGTTGGCAGTAGCCGGTGTGTTCAGCACGAGTTTGGTGGGCGTCTGGATGACGGGGTTCTCCTCTTCAGGGCCGCTGCACGAAGCGGTGGCAAGCACCAGGCTGATGAAGCTGAACAGTATATAACTTAATTTTTTCATTGCTTAATCTGTTTATAAAGATTGATTGATGCTTAATAATTGGGGTTCTGCTTGAAGTCGGGCTGAGCAGCGATTACCGATGAAGGAATCGGGAATACGTTCATGTAGTCAGGAATGCTGGCACCCTTGTCTACATTGCCCTTCCATGACCAAGTGTACTTGTTGCCTGTAAAGAGTCCGAAGCGAACGAGGTCGGTACGGCGCACGTTCTCCCAGTACAACTCGCGGCAACGCTCGTCAATCATATTCTGCTCGTTGAGGTCGGTCTGGGTCCATGGTGAAACGCCTGCACGCTCACGTACATAGTTAGCATATTCCACACCCTTGGCCTTGTCGGCAGCTCCACGCATTGCGCACTCGGCAAACATCAGATAGACATCGGCCAGACGGATGAGGGGAAGGTCGGTATTGGGGAACTTGGTGATTTCGCCCTTCTTGAGGGTACCGTTGCTGCCGCGCAGCAGATTGGTAAACTTAACCACGCCATAGCCGTCGGTAAACTTAGAGAATGCGGTGTTCTCCTTCTTGAATCCGTCTACATCCTTCTTCCACATAGACCAGCGTACGTCGTTGGGCTCGGAAGCGAACTTGTCGGCAAATTCCTTGGTGGCGTGCATACAGCCCCACTGCAGGTTGAGTCCATAGTCCTCGCAGTTCATATAAGCGCCATCGTTGTCGACGGTCAGGTTGCTGACACCTGCAACGCAGAGGAAGGTGGTGCCTCCGTAAGGAGTGACCTCAACGGCATCGTAGGGAATACCCCAAAGGATTTCGTTGACATCTGAGCCACCTGGCATATATACATCGTTGTCGCCGCAGAACAGATAGAGGTAGTGGTCTGCAAGACCAGAGCCCTTGAAACCTTTGCCCTTATGGCGTGCGATGATGTTCTCGCAGTGCTGAGCGCACTTGTCGTAGGCTGGAGTGCCGCTAAAGACGCCAGCATTGAGATAGAGACGGGCGAGAAGAGCCTCAACGCCGTCCTTGCCTACGCGTCCGTAGTGGGGTGTGGCATCAGACATATTGGCTACGATGTCTTCCAACTCACTGGCCAGCCATGTGTAAAGCTCGACGCGTGAAATCTGCTTGGGCTTGCTTCCTACGGCGTCTTCTTCTGTGATGAAGCCACCCATACCGAAGAGGTCTACGATATTATAGTAGCTCATGGCGCGCAGCGCACGGGCTTCGAGAGCCATATCCTTGTACTGGTCCTTGCCCTTGATGAGGCGCAGGAAGTCGTTGCAGATGGCTATCTCTACATACATACGGCTGTATGTACCGAAGATGTTGGCGTTGCCCTTACCCCATGTATTGGTGTTAAGGTCGATGACGCCCTCGTCTTTCCATATCCACTTTGTCTCGTCGGTGGGGAACTCGTTGAGCATAAAGAGCGCACGTGTGTACTGTCCGGTACCGCCGTCGAGACCAGAGATATCTGAATCTCCGTCGGGACCGCCCTGGCCAGATACAGCCAAGCCAGAGTAACACTTAGCCAATACGGCCTCGTAAGCAGCCTCTGTCATGTTGCTGGCTGTGGTGGTGTTCGGATCATTGGGCTCAAGATCCAAATCGCCGATACAGGATGTGGTGGTCAGAGCCAGACCTGCAAACAATGCTGAAGCTATGATGCTTTTATATGATTTCATATTATTATAGTCTTTATTGTATTGTTAGACGCTTGTTGTATGATTTAGAAACTTGCCACTACACCGATGGTGAAGGTTGTAGCACGTGGGTAGACGTCGCGGTCGATACCGCTTGCCACCTCTGGGTCGAGACCCTTATACTTGGTGATGACAAATGGGTTCTGGACTGCTCCGTAGAGACGCAGACGCATCTTGTTGTCGAGCAGATAGGGCCATGTGTGACCCAGTGTGATGTTGTCGCAGCGCAGGAAGCTGGCATTGCGCAGCCAGTAGTCGCTCTTCATGATGCCTACTGCAGGATTGACGGTGCCGTTGAAGTAGTAATCGGTCTGGATGAGGTTGTTTAACTTACCGTTCTTCCAACAGTCGTCAACGACAGCATGGTCAGACATGGCGTCGGCATAAACATAGTTGCCGATGTTGGCGTGCATTGCGATACCGAGGTCCCAGTTCTTCCAGTTGAAAGTAGAAGAGAAACTCATTGTCACCTTCGGGTCTTTGCTGTGATATATGCGGCGGTCGTCGTCGTTGATTACACCGTTATTATCCTGGTCTACGTATACACCTTCCAGTGGCTTGCCGTCCTTGTCGTACACCTGCTCAAAGAGGTAGAATGAATTGATAGGATGACCAACGGCCTGTACCTGGCAGTTGTTTCCTTTACCAGAAGAGATGCCACCTGTCTCAATATATGAACCATCGTTGTTGAGCTTGGTAATCTTGTTCTTGTTGTAAGCCACGTTGTAGCTGGCAGTCCAAGTGAAGTCTTTGGTCACGATAGGACGAGCTGTGATAGAGAACTCGACACCCTGGTTCTTCAGTGTTCCGATGTTCTGGTTCATCATGTTGGTGGTAGACGAACCGCTGGGTACTGATACGTAGCTCAACAAGTCCTTTGACTTACGCAGATAGAAATCCAAGCTGGCAGAGATACGGTTGTTGAGGAAGGCAACATCAACACCGGCGTCCCATGTAGTAGTCTCCTCCCACTTCAGTTTGGGATCGTAACCCGAGGGGTACATGGTAGAGATGAAGCCATTGCCGCTGAGTGAAGGATAGTTAGAACCCTGTACAGACGATACGTATGTGGCGAGGTAAGGATAGTAGTTGTCGCCGATATCCTGCTGGCCAGTGACACCCCAACTGAGGCGGAGTTTCAGTTCATCCATCACCTTCTTGACGCTCTTCATCCAAGGTTCGTCAGTGACTTTCCATGCTAATGCCGCTGCGGGGAATACGCCCCAACGGTTTTCCTTGCTGAAACGTGAAGAAGCATCGCCGCGTACAGTGAATGTCAAGAGGTAGCGGTCCATCAGAGTATAGTTGATTCGTCCGAAGAATGACAGCAACTGAAGATGCTTAGCCCATGCAGTCTTGGCAGGGTCGGTGTAGGTAGTACCCTCACGCTGTGTACCCCAGTTGAGAGTATAGGTGCCGTCAGCGTTGAGAACAGGAGTGCTGAAACCGTCGGTGGTGAAGACAGTACCGTTGTTGTGGCCGTCGCTATAGAAGCGCTGCCAAGAATAACCAGCTGTAACATCGAAGAACGACTTGATGCAGTCTACCTGCTTCTGGTAGTTCATATAGAAATCGAGCAAGGTATTGCTCTTGAACTGCTCGATGTACTGGTGAGTACCGGCACCGTCGTTGCGCCATCCGTCCCATGCTGTAGGTGAGTTGGCTGCAGTGTAGAGGTTCTCCTTAGACTTGCTCACATCGTAACCGAGGTTGAGGTTGAAGTGCAGGTCGGGCAACCATTTCAGAGCATAGTCAATCTGCAGGTTACCGTTGCTGCGCAGTACTGTGGCCTTGTCGTCCTTGTCGGTAGCAGTGGCAATTGGGTTGTTTGTACCGTTGGTGTTGAAAGCCGCACCGTTCATGTGAGAGTAGTAGCCGTTCCAGAGCTTGTAGCCATCTATGCCACCCTTCATCTGAGCATTATTATAAATAGGTGCAGATGGGTCCATGGCGATGGCAGCTGCCACTGCACCGCTGTTGGTGAACTGGTTCTTTATCCAGTAGCCCTTGACGTTGGCCTTAATCTTGAGTCGGTGATTGAGGAACTCAGGAGTAAGATTGAAGCCCACGGTGGCACGGTCCATGCGAGAGTCCATCAGAATACCATTGTTATTGGTGTAGCTGGCAGACACGCGATAAGGCAGACAGCCGGTAGTTCCACCCACACTCAGGTTGTAGTCGTGAGAGACGGTGGTACGCAGCACTTCGTCCTGCCAGTTGGTGTTGAGCGCGCCATACTTCTGGGCGTTGGCCTGAATATACTTAATGGGGTCGCTGTCAGCGCCAAACTGCTGTGCCAGAACTTCAGTCAATGCCTCTGTAGACAAAGACTTGTAGGTCTTGCGGGCAGTGTTGACATACATATTGGCGGAGAAGTTCACCTGAGGTTTGCCCTTCATACCGCGCTTGGTGGTGATGATGATGACACCATTGGAAGCGCGGGAACCGTAAATGGCTGTAGCGGAAGCATCCTTGAGGATGGTCATGTTTTCAATGTTGTCAGGGGCAATCATCGAGAGCGGGTTGCCCATACCCTGTATACCAGAGTTGTCCAATGGCACACCGTCGATGACGATAAGCGGGTCGTTGTTGGCGTTGAGTGAAGAACCACCACGCACACGGATTGTACCGCCGCCTTCAGGTCCACCGGCAGAGGTTACGGTTACACCAGGAGCCTGACCTACCAGAAGATCCTGAGCCGATGTAGCAAGTCCGGCCTGCACCTCACTTGGCTTTACCGTGTTGATAGAACCTGTAAGATCGTTTTTCTTTACAGTACCATAACCGATGACCACCACCTCATTGAGGAGCTTGTCATCACTGGAGAGAGTTACGGTCATGTTGCCCGTTGCCTTGATGGTCTGTGGCAACATGCCCAAGAAGGTGAATGTAAGTTCTGTACCAGGGGCTGCATCGATGGTGAAGTTGCCATCAACATCGGTAATGCCTACGGCTTTACCTTTGACAGTGATGGTTGCACCCATGAGAGGTTCGCCCGAAGCATCTTTCACATGTCCCTTGATGGCATTGTTCTGCGCAAAGGAACTTGTTGCAAGGAGAAGACCACCAGCCAATGCCAGCGTCCTCAGAGGCAATTTGATTTTCAACTGCTTCATGTTTTGCTGTTTTTAGTTATAGATATATTATGTAAATGAAGTTCAGTAGTTATTGGGCTCATTTCAATCTGCTTGCAAAGTTAGGGTTAATCTAATCACCTTGTATCTTTTTTTTGCGAAAACTGCTACAATCTCAATGCAAACGATTGCACTACAATTTAATATTTTGTGCAAAGAAAAGCATTACACATTCGGGAATAATGACTAATTTTGCGACATAACTGAAAACCATGGCAGATAAGTCACCTATAACAATGCGAGACATAGCCCGCGACTTGGGCATCTCGGTAGCGACAGTCAGTCGTGCGCTCAACGACAGTCCCCGCATCAGCGCGTCACAAAAAGAACGCATCAAGGCATACGCAAAAGAACACAACTTTTGCCCGAATGTCATTGGTGAGGCGTTACGCCACACCCATAGCCAGCCGATGAAGGTTATCGGCGTAATCATTCCTGAGTTTGTGCATTACTACTTTTCGTCTATCCTCTCGGGAATAGAAGAGGAAGCGCGTGCGCGCGGTTATCGTGTGATGGTGGCACAGAGCAACGAGCGTTACGACAAGGAGGTGGCAATCTGCGACGACTTCTATAAAAATAAGGTGTGTGGCGTCATCGTGTCGCAAGCCAAGGATACCAGACAGTATGACCACTTCCGCCAGCTTATGGACAATGGGGTGCCACTTGTGTTTTATGACCGTATCTGCACCGGCGTCAACGGTTCGCGAGTGGTGGTGGATGATTACAACGGAGCCTTTACGGCGGTGACCCACCTGATAGATACCGGCTGCAAGCGTATCGCCTTCTATGGCTCGCCGATGAACCTGGAGCTGTCGAAGAACCGCTATAACGGCTATCGTGACGCCTTGGCAAAAAACGGATTGAAGATAGACGAAAAACTTGTGCGTATATGTGACAACCGCGCGCAGGCTGAGGCAATTACACCCGAAATACTCTCTCTGCCTGACGACGAGCGCCCCGACGCCTTCTTCGCCATCAACGACGACACCGCCATAGGCATACTCTACACCGCCAAACGCATGGGGTTCGGCATC
>ENA-ORNT01001820-ORNT01001820.1-human-gut-metagenome-genome-assembly--contig:-NODE-1820-length-13791-cov-14.073238_pt1 | contig 13791 bp, 10 predicted proteins | sample MGYA00242120_ERZ509032 | MGnify/ENA primary metagenome ERZ509032 (study PRJEB26280, sample SAMEA2338729) | human gut metagenome | biome: human gut; feature: human-associated habitat; material: faeces...
GTCTTAACTCCTTAACTTCCTTAACTCCTTTAACTTCCTGATATGCGAAAGTTCAGTCTTTACATTTTTGTCATGTGGTAACCCAGCATTTTTAATTCTACAGCTATTCCCATGAGGAACATCTGGTGGAGGGCAGCAACAAAACCACGGAAGGCCTCCTCGCTTCCAGGCTGCAGATTCAGATGAATCAGCTTGCTGTAAGAACGCGAAGCACATTCTGCAACCACATTCGTCACAGCCTTATGCGCTTCCCCGTTCAGCAGCAGAACCTTTTCGCAGATGTAATCATCCATGTGGTCGAAATCTATTCTGTCACGAAGATATTCATAATGATTTTCTACCTTGCTGTAGAGTTCCCAATCTTCATCCCAATACTTGGCAAGTGCCATTCCTACATACATGATCCACCCCAATGAAACCGTTGGATATTTGGCAAACTCGCGAATCGCATCAGGCAGATAACTCTCGCCTACTTTCTGCCACAGCTCTTCCAAATCCGGAGCCTCCGGCAAATGAGCATCTACCTTATCAATACCCAGCAGATATTGATAAAGATCTTCCTTGAAGATCGCTTCAAAATTCTTTTTCTCTTCCATTTATCTTTTCTTTTCTAATATTTTTTTTACAGAACTCTGCAAACTCTGATTCCTATCTGCACCGGATGTTTGTGCATGTAAGTATAAAGTGTCATCGGTTCATCAATCACCTTCTTGTGAATGCTGCTGGCGTTGAGCAGATGCAAACCGTCTTTGTGCCAGGAGGCAATACCGATATGGGTTGTGTCGAGACCCTTCTTGTTGGTGATGATGGCAATAATGTCGCCGTCATGGATGGCGTTGCGGAAAACTGCCGTGTTGGCAATTTTGCCCTTCGGAACATAACGGTAACGCTTGCCGTTCACACTCTGTTCCAGTTTTCTGATCCCTGATTTCCATTCCGGATGAGCCTTAAGCATCTTATAACTCGAAACATGTGTACTCATCCAGTTGATGTTCACGGTCTGAACGGCCGAGAAAGGAGGATTGGGCGCAATATTCTTCACGATTCCCTCGCGCTCGTTTGCATCCATCCAAATCGTGAAATAATGCTGGCGTTTCACATAGGAAACCTCTCCGCCCACATAACGCACATTCCGGAGATGTTTGCAGAAAGCCGAGAAAGAAGTCTCGTTCTTCTTGGCGCACAGGGTGAGCGCCGTAACCATCTCTACGTATGTGGTGCAGTCCAGCTCACGGGTGTTCACGATAAGCACCTCTTTCTTCGTCCGGTCCAGCGTGCCGCCCACATAAGGAACGCCTGCCATCTGCTTGCCAAACCAGAGCATCCAACTGGCTGGTTTCTTCTTCATCGCCCTTGCCTGCTGCAGCAGTCCTACAATCCGCAGACTGTCCTGCCGCTGATAAACCACATTCACCCTGGCTTCTCCCGGAACAGCCAGCACGCAAGCCAGCACGACAGCTGCCATTTTCGTAAATATTTTCATCTCTTCTCTTTTTATATGTTAATGATGACGTTTCCTGCCGAAGTTCACACCCACATAAATATTGAGTGAGCCAAACGAATTGTTGGTAGAAAACTGTTTTTTCTTATAGTTGTAAGAATGGATGATGGTGCTGGCGCCCGCGTACCAATGCGTATTGTTCCACACCACGCCGAAGCGCCCGATTCCATCCAGGTTCACATTCTTGAAACTGAAGTTGGTAATGTCCAGAAGTTCACTTTCATTATCCGATTTCGAACTGTTGTAAGCCACACCTACCGAGAGCGAAGCATTAAAGAGCCAGTTCTTGGCGAAAACCCAGTTGTAAGCATAGCCGCAGGTTACGTTCACATCGCTGTATTTCACCTTGCTGAACATCAGCGAACTGTCTATCTTGGCTTCAGGAGTTCCCCCGTCTGTCAGATTTTTGTTCAACTTTTCATCTACAAGATTGGTCAGTTTATCCCAGTTCACCTCCAGTTCATGCTCCGTGTAACCGATTCCCAGAAGCATGGAACCGGCACTTCTCCGCTGCACCGTACTCTGCGAATAGGCAGCAGGATAAGAGAAGCGGCGATGGTTGAAGATGTAATAAAGATTGAATCCCTTGATACTCGATTTGAAACCGTCGAAAGGAGTTTTGTGGATAGGGGCGCAATTGATGTGCTCACCCAGATTCATCCGCTGAACATGATAGTCATTTCCCGTCTGTCGCCAGAACAGGTCTATTCCCAGCAGACTGCTGTAGAGGCTCAGGTCAAACTCCTTCTTGTTGGTGTGGTTGTTTCCGAAATTGATGTGCTTCAGGTCGAACGTATAACCCAGGAACACCCATCGCCAGCCCAGATAAGGCCCCAGTCGGTAAGAAGGATCAGGAGCAAAGGAAATGCTCTGTCCTTCGCGGTTTCTGAGCGTATATTTCTCGTAGGTATTGGTGTTCTGCAGCATCACCGTATAATTGTAGTGCTGGTCTTCGATATAAGAAGAATCCGTACTGTTGAATTCTCTGAAGAACCGGGTGAATACATTTCCTACCTGATGGAAGAAAGTTTTTCGATGGCGCTCTTTCACAAGGCTGTCCTTGGAATTGTGCATGAACATCGTCTTGTTGAAGAGCGTTCCCAGCATGGTAGAATCCACAGGCTCCCCTGCCCTTGCCGAAGTGCAGACAAGAGAACAGATGATTGCAACTATACAGAAACTTCTCTTCATAACTTACTCTCTATTCCAGATGATGATGCTTCCTTGATGTATGCTTTCGAGATGATTTTGTAAAAAAATCAGTTCTTCCACAACACACGGTCCAGCACCCAGTTCACAGCCGTAGCCGAAACGCTGGTGCAGTCGCATTTGCCTATTCCCTGCAGATGCTCAATCACACTCTTGATGAGTGGCAGCTGCACGTAAGGCGGATTCGGAACCGTAATCGAGTTCTTTCCTTCGCTCGTAATCACTTCTATCGGCTGGTAAGTGAACACCGAGAACGAGAGCGAACCTTTCTCGCCAATCACCTCGATGCAGTCTTCCTTCGCACTCTCATGTCCCACGAAGCACCAGCTTCCGCTGCCCGGAATTCCGCTCTCAAAGAAGAAGCACGCCGAAAGCGTATCTTCTGCCTGATAAAGATGCGCTCTGTTGGCAGGATAGCCGTGCGCACGGGTAATCACACCAAACAGATTCTGGAGCAAATCTATCTGATGAGGAGCCAGGTCGTAGAAATAGCCGCCGCCCGCAATATCCGGCTGCAGTCGCCAAGGCATTTCCTTACCGCTCTGAAAGTCGAGATCGCGTGGAGGAACCGAGAAGCGTACCTGCACATTTACCACATTACCGATGGTTCCGCTCTCGATAATCTCCTTTACCTTCTGGAAATAAGGAAGATAACGGCGATAGTAAGCCACAAAGCATGGAACACCCGTCTGCTCGCTGATGCGGTTGATGCGGATGCAGTCGTTGTAGCTCGCAGCCAGCGGTTTCTCTATGTAGCAAGGTTTGCCTGCACGCATCGCCATGATAGCGAAGGTGGCGTGAGAAGATGGTGGCGTGGCGATGTAAACAGCATTCACATCGGGGTCTTCTATCAACTCCGATGCATCCGTGTACCATTTGCGCACATGATGGCGCTCAGCATAGCTGCGTGCCTTGTTCTCGCTTCGGCTCATCACAGCCACCACCTGCGAACCCTCCACTTCGTTGAAAGCCGGTCCGCTTTTCTTTTCGGTTACTTCTCCGCAGCCGATAAATCCCCAGTTTATCTGTTTCATTCTCTATTGGTTTATTCTCTCCCGAAAGATTATTCTCCGGCGAGCGATTTGTTGATTTCGTCAATATAGTCGAGCACCTCGTCGCGTCCCGTCTTCTTCTCACTACTGGTAATGAAATAAGGTGGAAGCGCTTCCCAGCGGTCTTCCAGCGCATGCATCCATTTCTCAGCATTCATGCGAGCCTTGACCGGACCCAACTTGTCGGCCTTGGTAAAGACGATGCAGAAAGGAACGCCGCTCTCGCCCAGCCAGTCAACAAACTCTCGGTCTATCTTCTGTTGGTCGTGGCGCACATCGATGAGCACGAAGACGTTAGCCAACTGCTGGCGCTGCAGAATATAACTGCTTATCATCTGTTCCAGCTGTTTCTGTACGGTCTTCGAGCGCTTTGCGAAACCATAGCCCGGAAGGTCAACCAGATACCATTCGTTGTTGATGATGAAGTGGTTGATAAGCAGCGTCTTGCCCGGCGTGGCTGAAGTCTTAGCCAAGCCCTTGTGGTTGCAGAGCATATTGATGAGGCTCGATTTTCCCACATTACTTCTGCCGATGAAAGCATATTCAGCCTTCGTATCTTTCGGACACATGCTCACTCGTGGAGCCGATATTGTAAATTCTGATTTCTTAATTTCCATCGTTATATTTTATTTATTATTTTTATTATTTTCAAGTTTTGCAAGTGAGCTCCACACGCCCTTTCAGGGCGAGAGGTGTTAGAACTTTTGTGCCTTCAGCCCGTACTTCAATGCCTAGAGCATTTCAGCCAGTTCCAGCCATCTCATTTCCTTCTCATCAAGTTCATCCTTGATTTCAGGCAGGCGCTTGCTCTTCTCCGTCAGTTCCTCAACCGATAGATTTCCGCTGCAGAGTTCCTCTTCCAGCTTCTTCTGTTCCTCGGTCAGCGTATCTATTTCCTGGGTCAGCTGCTCATATTCGCGCTTCTCCTTATAGCTCATCTTGCGCTTGTTCTCAAAGTTGGCGTCGCGCTTTGCCGTGCCTGCTCCGTCGCTTTCTGCCGTAGCATTTCCGTTCTTTGCCGGTTTCGCCTGTTCTGCCTCGTCCTTCGCCTGCATCCGGCTCCATTCCCTGTACTGCGTATAGTTGCCAGGGAAATCCTGTATTTCGCCTTCGCCCTTGAAAACCAGCAGATGGTCTACTACCTTGTCCATGAAATAGCGGTCGTGGCTCACTACGATTACGCAACCCGCAAAATCCTGAAGATATTCTTCCAACACCTGCAGCGTCTGGATGTCGAGGTCGTTGGTCGGCTCGTCCAGCACCAGGAAGTTCGGATTCCTCATCAGCACCGTACAGAGGTAAAGCTTGCGCTTCTCGCCGCCGCTCAGCTTGTAAACGTAGTTGTGCTGCTCCTCAGGCGTAAAGAGGAAGAACTGCAGAAACTGCGAAGCCGTCATGTGCTTGCCGCCGCCCAGGTCTATGTAATCGGCAATCTCCGTAATCACGTCAATCACCTTCTGGTCTTCACGGAATTTCAGTCCCTCCTGCGAGAAATAGCCGAAGCGAACCGTCTCGCCGATGTCAAACTTGCCGCTGTCGGGCTGAACCTCGCCCAGCAGCATCTTGATGAAGGTAGATTTTCCCGTTCCGTTATTACCCACAATACCCATCTTCTCGAAGCGGGCAAAGTTGTAGTAGAAGTTGTCGAGAATCACCTTTTTCTGTCCCCTGTCGTCGAAAGCCTTGCTCACATACTGGCATTCGAAAATCTTCGAACCTATATAAACGGTAGAAGCCTTCAGTCTTACCTGCCGGTCTTCGATGCGCTGCTTTGCCACCTTTTCCAGCTCGTAGAAAGCATCCTCGCGGTATCTCGCCTTGTGTCCGCGAGCCTGAGGCTGACGGCGCATCCAGTCGAGTTCCCTGCGGTAGAGATTCTTCGAGTGCTGTATTTCGGCTCTCAGATTGTCCATTCTCTCCTGCCTCTTCTCCAGATAGTAGGCATAATTGCCTCGGTAGGTGTAGATGGTGCGGTCGTCGAGTTCCAGAATCGTATTGCACACCTTGTCCAGGAAGAATCGGTCGTGCGTTACCATGAAGATGGTCTTGTTGCCGCGGTTCAGATAACCCTCCAGCCATTCTATCATCTCTAGGTCCAGATGGTTGGTCGGCTCATCCAGCATCAGGAAGTCGGGTTCCGTAATCAGCACATTTGCCAGCGCCACTCGCTTCTGCTGTCCGCCGCTGAGCTGTCCCATCGGCTGTTCCAGGTTGGTAATGTGCAGCTGGGTGAGAATCTGTTTCGCCTTCAGCACCTTCTCCGGATCATCCTCATGATTGAAGCACGCCTGCAGCACACTTTCCTCCGGATCAAACTGCGGCGACTGCTCCAGATAGCCCACCTTCAAGTCGCGTCGGTAGATGATGTCTCCGCTCTCGTGGCCCTCTTTATCCATCAGCACCGACATGAGCGTAGACTTTCCCGTGCCGTTTCTCGCCACGAGTCCCACTTTCTGTCCTTCAGCGATAGAGAAGGAAATATTATCAAAAAGAACCTGTGCACCAAAGCGTTTGGTGAGGTTTTGAACGTCTAAATAGGGTATTTGACTAGCCATTTTTATTTTTTTTGTGCAAAGATAGGCAAAATATTTGGCAGAAACAAATTTTTTAATTATCTTTGCACACGAATTTATCAATCAATACCGTGTTTCCATTCAGAAACGCGACATTTCAGAAAGAAAATCATTAATATACAATATATAATATATGTATAGCAAAGAAGAATTACAAGCAAAGAGTGTCGTTCAGTTGAAGGACATTGCAAAGGAACTAGGAGTCAAGGTCAAGTCGGGCGATAAGAAGGAAGCTGTCGTCTACGCCATTCTCGACGCCCAGGCAGAACAGCCTGCTTCTGATGCAGCCCCTAAGCGCAAGCGCACCCGCATTGCAACCAAGAAAGAAGACCGTGTTTATTCCGTACACGGCAATGAGGGAGAAAATTTCGACGTGCAGAAGAACCAGGTATTGGGTCCTAACGGCGGCGAAGCAGCTCCTCAGGCTAAGAACGAAACTGCACCAGCCCCAGCGGACGAGGAAGAAATCCAGTTCAGCCCGGCAGAGCAGAGTTTACAATCAGCAGCCCAGAAGCAGGTTCTGAACCAGACGGGTGAAGACATAGAGTCACAGGTACTTGCCAACTTCCCGAAACACCGCGGCAGAAGAAGCAAGGCTGAACTCGAGGCCATCGCTGAAGCAAGAGCAGCAGCCATCAGAAAGCATCAGGCGGTAAAAGCCGAGCTTGAAGCCCAGATGGCGAAAGATGCACAGAAGAAGGATAACGACCAGCAGACTGAGGATAACCAGCCGGCAGAAGCTGCAGCCGACAACCAGCAGACTGCTCCTGATCACGCAGCCGTTCCTGAAGAGCAGTTCTCTGCCGGAAACGCTGAGAGCGCTAACATCAGCGGCGATTTGCAGGCGATGCTCCAGGCTAAGATGAATGCACAGAACGCAGCAGCAGCTCCAGCTCCAACTCCAGCTGAGGAGGCAAAGGAAGAAGCTACTGAAAAAACTGCAACCGATAAGAAACAGGAGTCAGCTCCTATCCACTATACTGAAGGTATGAAGGTAGAACTCGATGCAGACGGAACCTGGAAGGGTGATCCGGGCGATGGAACCGATTTCATCCCTGTAGTCGACATTCCTATCGAAGACCAGGCTGCCATTCCTACAGTCGACATCTTCGACCGTCCTACCACTCCACAGGCTTCTCACCAGCACACACCAGCTGCTCCTGTTGCCAAGAACAAGCAGCAGGAATCACCAGCTTACGATTTCAGCAATCTCGTGAAATCCAACGGTGTGCTCGAAGTGATTTCAGAAGGCTACGGATTCCTGCGCAGCAGCGATTACAACTACCTTTCTTCACCGGATGATGTTTATGTAGCATCCAGCTTCGTCAAGAAGTTCGGTCTGAAGACTGGCGATGTCATCGAGTGCAAGGTGCGTCCGCCTCACGAGGGCGAGAAATACTTCCCGCTCACCAGCATCATCAAGATCAATGGCCGTGACCCGTCAGAGGTTCGTGACCGTGTTCCTTTCGAGCACCTCACCCCACTCTTCCCTAACGAGAAGTTCAATCTCTGTGGCGACCGCCGAACCACCAATCTCAGCACTCGCATCGTAGACCTCTTCTCACCAATCGGTAAGGGTCAGCGTGCGCTCATCGTGGCTCAGCCTAAGACCGGTAAGACCATCCTCATGAAGGATATTGCCAACGCCATCGCAGCCAACCATCCTGAGGCTTACCTCATGATGCTGCTCATCGACGAGCGTCCTGAGGAGGTTACCGATATGGCTCGCACCGTGAATGCCGAGGTAATCGCTTCTACCTTTGATGAGCCAGCCGAGCGCCACGTGAAGATTGCCGGTATCGTTCTGGAGAAGGCAAAGCGTATGGTAGAATGCGGTCATGATGTAGTCATCTTCCTCGACTCTATCACACGTCTGGCACGTGCCTATAATACTGTAGCCCCAGCATCAGGTAAGGTGTTGACGGGTGGTGTGGATGCCAATGCATTGCAAAAGCCTAAGCGTTTCTTCGGTGCAGCCCGTAATATCGAGAACGGCGGTTCACTCACCATCATCGCTACTGCCCTTATTGATACAGGCAGTAAGATGGATGAGGTCATCTTCGAGGAGTTCAAGGGTACAGGTAACATGGAGTTGCAGCTCGACCGCTCACTCAGCAACAAGCGTATCTTCCCTGCAGTCAACCTCGTGGCTTCCTCTACCCGTCGCGACGACCTCTTGCAGGATAAGACAACCCTCGACCGTATGTGGATTCTCCGCAAGTTCATTTCCGACATGAACCCGATTGAGGCGATGAACACCATCCACAAGAGTATGCAGCAAACCCGCAACAACGAAGAGTTCCTCATTTCCATGAACTCATAACGATAAATGTCACACAAAAAAGAGTCCAGTAAGTCCATTCATACTTACTGGACTTTTTCTTTCTATTTGACAGGTAAAACAGAGCATCTCTGTACATAAAAAGCCAGATTGCAGATTCGGTATATAAGCATGACAGCAATACCGGGAATATACTATAAAAATGTCATTTTCATCACATATCTGAAGTAATTGATACAGGTCAAAAAACACTTGTTGCATTTATATTTCTTAGCATAAAATGCCGTTATTTGATAAAAAAGTGTTAACTTTGCACTCGTATTAAGGAATAACAGTAACAAAAATTAAAAAAGATTTAAAGATTATGATGACTATTTTTACAATGGCAGTAGCCGCAGTTATGTTTTCAGGTATGGTACTTTGCATGGGTATGTTCTTGAGAGACGTAATCAACTCAATCCCGGAAATGACTAATATGAGCCACTCTGTTAGTTTGAGCAAGTAAAAATAGAAATCTCTATTATATTTTTACAGTGAGAGAGATTTAAATATGAGAAAGGGCAAGCTCCATTTTTGGAGCTTGCCCTTCTTGCTTTCTAGTTCATCATTAATATTCCATAGAGAAGGTGATGCCTCTTCTCATCATATCCTTCACGGTTGGCTTCAAGCGGGTCAGGAATCCCTCCCATGAACGGTTCTTCTGGAAACTCCAGCCTGCCTCAGCCAAAGCCAGCGAACGAGGATAAGCCTGATAGTAGATACGCTCTGGCGAATTGATGCACTCGCTCCAAAGGGTTCCGGCTACACCGAAGAGATTGTTCTTCTCAAACTCCTCGCCCATACCCCAGGCAGGATCCAGGCTATAGGCTGCCTTCAGAGATGTTACAGGCATACCCCAGTTTACCTCAGGCATATCGCCCTTTGCCATCGGATAATCAAAATAGCAATGCTCTCCAGGACAAAGCAGGATACGGGCATTGTTCTCTACAGCCGCTACCAATGCTTCCTTTGTCAAACCGGCACGCCAGGCAAAGGTAACACAACCAGGCTGAATCTTCTTGAAATCGGTCTCATACCAGAACATTGGAGTCTTGTGATACTGGGTACGAAGCAGATCTATCACCTTGTCAAAGAGATAGCCCTGCAACTTCCAGTTCTCAGAGCGGTCGGTTGTGGTAATACCCAGTTTCTTCTTCAAAGCCTGGCACTTAGGACAGTAGGTCCAGCAATCGAGCGCAGGATTTCCTGCCTCATCACCACCCAGATGGATATATTCAGAAGGAAAGATATCTGCCAACTCCTTGAATACATTACCCAGGAACTCGTAAGTGAAATCATTACCCGGACAAAGCAACTCATCCGATACACCGCAGGTGGTACGGATAGGTTTCTGAACACCCTGACAGGTCAACTCCGGATAAACACTGATGGCAGCTACCTCGTGACCAGGCATCTCAATCTCAGGAACCACCTGGATATGATACTTGGCACAATACGCCACGAAGTCGCGCATCTGCTCTTGGGTATAATAGCCCTTGATAGGCATCAGCATATCGTCCATTCCCCATCGGCTACTTGCCTCGGCGGTGAGTCTAGGATATTTCTTGATTTCGATGGTCCAAGCCTGGTCATCTACAAGATGGAGATGAAGCATATTCAGTTTATAGCGGGCCATCTCCGGAACAAAAGCCTTCAGATCCTCGTATGGAACGAAGATACGGCAAGGATCCACCATCAACTCTCTCACATGGGTGCGAGGCTGGTCTTTCAATGTCAGCTGCGGGATGGCATCGCAACCTACCTTAGAGGCATCGCCACGGAGCAACTGGTCGAAAGTCATCAAACCGTAGAAGACTCCAGCAGCAGTCTTACCCTTGATAACTACTCCCTTCTGCTGCACATTCAGGGTATAAGCCTCATTGTCTGCCAGCGTCTCATCCAGGGCAAGCGTCATAGTGAGCTGTCCGCCCTTTTTCAAATCCTTATGCTGCTGCTCTACTCGCTCCTTCAGGATTCTCTCGGCATGTTCCTGCTCATTGGCAAGCCCATCGGCAGCAACGATTTTCCAGTTTCCTGCCACCTGCAAAGGTGCCGCCTTGGCATTTACTTTCAGGTCCATCGGAGTAGGAATCAGACAAGCCTCAGGATTGCAGACAGCTCTCGCCTGTTTCACCTCGCCGAAGAAGTGGTTCCATCCCGGAGCCTTGCGATAGAGTTTTTCGCTACCTCTTGGCATCACCAGTTTCACGCCTCGCATATTCATGCCCGAAAAAGCAGTAGAAGCTGCCTTTGGCGGAATCTTGGAATTCACCTTGATGACCTTTACGCCTTCCAGATTGGCAAAGGCAAACTCTCCCAACTCCGGTGTTCCGTCTATCGTGATGTTTTTCAATGCCTTGCAACCAGAAAAGGCTGCAGCTCCCACTTTCGTCACGCTCTTAGGAATCACTACATCCTGCAGATTGTCGCAGGCAAAGAAAGCCTGACTGCCAATCTCCTGCAACTGGTTTGGCAAGATGATGCTCTGCAGATGATGACGGGAATGAAAGGCATTCTTTGGAAGAACGGGACAGGTAGCCTCGCTCAAGTCAAGAGTTCTCAATTGCCAGCACAAGTCACGAAGCTGTCGGAAATCCGAATTTCTCGTGGTTGTTAATGTTCCTGTCAATTTCAGGTTAATAGCAGCCGATTTTTTCTCAGCATTGAGGTCCTTCATATTGGCGACGGTCTGCGCCGACAGCGAGGTTGCCAACAATGCAAAAACTGCAAAAGAAATCATTTTTCTCATACACTAATGGTTTTTAAAGGTTTATATACTATTATTCAAATTAATATTAAACAAAATTTATATTCTTGCCCTTTTCTACAAATTCAGCATTCAGGACATCTATGTCTTTCCATTTTTCCCCGTCAAGGTTCTGCTCAGCAAGTCCCACAACATCAGCCCCATAGGTAAAGAGTCGCTCTATCATCGCTCCATAGGTAAGATGATCGATCTTCTCGATTGGATGCAGGATGATCGATTCCTCGAAACTACCCTTCTTCTCGCTTCGGATTTCCACCAGCAGCTTTGCCTGCAGCAGTTCCTTCACGGCGTGATTGATGATCTGTTGCGGAATCTTCGTCACCTCATGGATATCTTTCGGGGTAAATGCCTGCTCACCATCATTGAAGCGATGACACACCTGATGCATCACCACAGCACAGACCTTGATACGCTGTTCCAACTTCACATGGTCGTACTTCAAGTCCAGGTCATAATGATGCAGGTTCTGGTTGGTATAGCAGAGCAAGGCACCAAACACTACGATTGCCCACGAAATCTGGAGCCACAGAAGAAACAACGGAATGGCGGCAAGGGAACCATAGATTACGTTATAGCTCGAAAGGAATACCTGCAGATAAATATATCCATACTGCAATGCCGTCATGCTGATGCCCGCCAGAAGCGAAGGCACCAGCGTACTGCGAAACCGGATATAGGTATTCGGAATCACGCAATAGCAGAATACGAAGAATAGGAACATCGGCACAAATGCAGCTACATGCAGGATGAAAGCCGGGATAGTCTCTCCCATATCAGCAATCCTATCCACATCATCTATCACATTCACTGTCCATACATTAAAGAAAGAGGCGAAGAGAATCATCATACCCAGTCCGAAAAGAATGGTAGGATATTCTGTCACAATCTGCTTCCACGAACGCTCACCCGTATGCCAGATGTCATCAAAGGTGAGCTCTATCTTCTGCATCAGCGAGATGATGGTATAGAGAAACATCACAATACCCGTACCGATGATATAATTGCTCTGCGTGTTCTCGATATAATTGTGAACGAAATTTACGATAGTCTGAGCCACAACGGGTTGCGCCTCGAAAGTGGTAGATAGCCACGACTCCAGCATAGCCGTATAACCGAAACCGCGGGCAATGACAAACATCATCGCCATGAATGGAATCAATGCCATAAACGAGGCAAAGGTCAATGCCGCCACATCCCTGGCCCACATATCCTTGATATAGAAGATACGACCGGCGAGCATACCCATCTTGAGCCAAGATTTCATCTTGCCTCGAAAATCCTGGATATTCGAAGAATTCAACTCCCTGATATCCTCGTAGAAACCTACTATTTTATCTATTAATCCCATAAACTCCGGTTTTTTGTTATCAAGCAACAAATCCCCTCACAACACCCAGAAGATGTCGTGAAGGGATTTGTCTTAGTATTTTGCTAATCAGATTCTACTACTCTTTAGTAGAACTTGAAGTAGTTGCGAGCGTTGTTGTAAGAGATGTCCTCTACCATACGAGAGAGGCTCTCCATATCGTTAGGAAGCAAGCCCTTCTCTACATCATTGCCGAGGAGGTTGCAGAGCAAACGACGGAAGTACTCGTGACGTGGGTAGCTGAGGAATGAACGAGAGTCAGTCAACATACCTACGAAACGGCTCAGGAGACCCAATACAGAGAGTGCATTCATCTGGCGGGTCATACCATCGAGCTGATCGTTGAACCACCAGCCAGAACCGAACTGGATCTTACCAGGGCAAGAACCATCCTGGAAGTTACCGAGCATGGTAGCGATTACCTCGTTGGCACATGGGTTCAATGTATAGAGGATAGTACGTGTGAGCTTACCCTCCATGTTGAGCTCATTGAGGAAGCTGCTCATAGCCTTGGCTGTAGTGAACTCACCGATAGAATCGAAACCGGTATCAGCACCCAACTTATTGTACATCAAAGTATTGTTATCACGGATAGCACCATAGTGATACTGCTGAGTCCAGTCGGCAGCATGATCCATCTCAGCGCAAACCTTCAAGAATGCGTGCTTGTACTGACGTACCTCTACAGTAGAAAGCTGCTGACCACGCATAGCCTTAGAGAAGATGGTCTCAATCTGAGAATCAGTATATGGATCATCATAGAACTCCTCGATACCATGGTCGCTCAACTTACAACCATTCTCAGAGAAGAAGTCATGACGCTTCTGAAGAGCATCTACCATATCCTGGAAGGTAGTAACAGTAACACCTGCTACCTCACCCAACTTATTCATATACTCAGCGAAGTCTGGCTTCTCGATGTTCATAGCCTTGTCAGGACGCCAAGCTGGAATCATCTTAATCTCGAAACCACTCTCGCGAGTCTGCTTGTGGTAGCGAAGAT